>UINC01002297.1_pt1 | contig 11103 bp, 5 predicted proteins | sample 5385821 | NCBI WGS metagenome assembly UINC01 (sample SAMEA4666929, study PRJEB26691) | marine metagenome | isolation source: Pacific Ocean | place: Pacific Ocean | collected 2011-10-13
TCTTCCCCTGCGTTTTCTGGTTTTGTCATTCTGAGTGTTGGTGCAATGGTAAGGCCTTTATTTGCATTATACAATACACCTGCAATGACACCTTGTTCTCCTTTTCTTTCTATAGCGGTATCTGGATCAAGTTGATCCAATCTGGTAAGAAAAGAAAGTTTATCAGATAATTTATATGTGGCATAGGCACTAATGATCTGTGTTTTTAATCCATCGCTATCTTTTGTATCAAATTCTAATCCGGCACGAAGTCCGTTCCTTGAGAATCCGCCGAATAAACCCATGACAGTGGTTTTAGCTGCAGTGATAGAATCCATATTACCAGGTTCATATGAAAAACTAAATCCAGAATTAAACCCATCTTTTTTATTTAAGTTTGATTCACCGTATACCGCATGTAAGGAAATTTTCTTGTGTGAATCGGATTCTGCTTTTTTAAAACCACTACCATTTGTGATCAAAGCGCTGGTTGATATTGGACCAGAAGTACGAGTGATTCCCATACCTAAATCTGCGGTATGAGAAAATTCATAGATATCCATAGGCATTTTCTGGATAAAGCGATGTCCCCAGGTGTTTTCCATGGTTTTAAACATGTTCATGCCCTGCATTCCTAGGGATATGTCTCCGAGGGCCGTATTCCATTTGACCATTGCCACTTTTAAAAATGCTGTATGTGCACTACCGCTTTCATTGCTTCCCATATCATAGGTTATTTTATAAGAGATTTTATCACTAACATCATTGGAAAATGTTAGATAGGCTCGTTTCATATTGAATGCGTTTGATCCTTCTTCACCCAGATCCGTTGTGTGGTTATAGAACACATTTCCGCTTGTATTTCCTTCGGCGAAAAGTATACCACTCACTAGAATCATCAGTTTTAAAACCATGATTGTTTTTTTCATTTTAGCACCTTTTTTTAAGATTATTTATTTCAAACATAAAGCTGAATAAAACCGCCGTATTTCTTATAATTCTATAACTGTTTGAAACTACTTTTTATTACGGTAAAAGCATATGTGCTGTTACTCCTCCCTGTCTAATAAAATATAGTAAAATATTATATGAGTAAAACTTATAGTCAGCTTATGGTTTTCTCGGAATAGGGACCATAGTATTGTTAGAATTGTGCGGAGTTTCATGGCAGCTCAATTTCGACTGTTATGCCAAAAGAAAGTGCGGTTTCTCCAGTAAGATTTATCATCTCCTGGAAGTTAATCTAATAAATCCCTCAATGTAAAATCCAATTTTTGTTTTACATATTATCCTGGATAGCGGGTAAGAGCTGGTCAATGGATAATCGATCCTGCTGCTGCGTATCGCGGTGCCGCAGGGTTACGGTATTGTCTTCTGTTGTCTGGTGATCCACTGTGATCCCAAAAGGCGTTCCAGCCTCATCCTGGCGGTAATACCGCTTGCCGATAGATCCCTGCTGATCATAGAGAACTTTGAATTGAGGTTTCAGCATGTCAACGATTTCCCGGGCTTTTTCCGGCAGGCCGTCTTTTTTCACCAGTGGACAAATGACTGCTTTTACCGGTGCCAGCCGCGGATGGAAACGCATGACCACCCGATCATTTTTTTCATCTTCCCAATAGACGTCGGCAAGGACAGCCAGCAGCATGCGGTTAAGTCCGGCAGATGTTTCTATGATATAGGGCAGGAACCGTTCATTGTTGGGCTGGTCAAAATAAGCCAGATTTTTCCCGGAGAACTCCTGGTGGCGGGAAAGATCAAAATCGGTACGGTTATGGATCCCCTCGATTTCGGACCAGCCGAAGGGGAACTCATATTCTATATCCCAGGCTTCCTTGGCATAGTGAGCCAATTCATTTTCGCCGTGCTGGTGGTAGCGGATCTTCGCTTCATCCAATCCTAACATATCGGGATAAAAGCGGAACCGTTTTTCTTTCCATTCCTTGAGAAGTTCATCATCGGTGCCCGGTTTTACAAAATACTGCATTTCCATCTGCTCGAATTCCCTGGTCCGGAAAATGAAATTGCGGGCCACGATCTCATTGCGGAAAGCTTTGCCGACCTGGGCGATCCCAAAGGGCACTTTCAGCCGCATAGCGCCCTGGACCAATTGATAATTCACATAAATGCCCTGTGCTGTTTCGGGGCGCAGATAAGCTTCCGCACCAGATTCTTCCACAGGACCTGCATGGGTCTTGAACATGAGATTGAACTGACGGGGATCGGTGAGATTCCCGGTGGTGCCGCATTTTGGACACTTAAGTTCCTGCCAATTTACCTCTTCCGGTGTTTCGGTCAGTTCATCAGCCCGATAGCGGGCTTTACACTGCCTGCAGTCTACCAGCGGGTCATGGAAAGCACCCACGTGACCTGAGGCCTCCCAGATCCTGGGATGCATCAGGATACCGCTGTCCAGCCCAACGATGTTTTCATGAGCTTGGGTCATTTCTTTCCACCAGAGCTGGGCAATGCTGTTTTTCAGTTCGATGCCCAGGGGACCGTAATCGTAAACAGCAGCAAACCCGCCGTAAATATCTGAACTCTGGAAGATAAATCCCCTACGCTTGCACAGGGAGACAATCTTTTCAATGGTTTTATTCATACCTAAACTTTGAGAAATCCATACCTGTTATATTGAACTTGATGAAATATGATTCAGAGAGAAAAAACTCACCCTTGTTCAATTTCAGGATAGCAAATTAGTTAATCCATCTCACGCAGTTCTTTTTCTTCATCGAAAGGGATGCTAGATGGGGCGTAAATTACCGCTGGAGAAAGGTCTTTGGGGGATGATAAATACGATATAACAATACCGATATTAAGGGTGACCACTAAAATAGCCTAGGTCAGGCCAAAAGCCTTATGCACTCTTTTTCTTTCGTTTTCTGGCCCTTTTTGGAGCTGCCCGTTTGGCATTGATGAGTTCTACGGCAGTTTCCAAGGTGATGGTATTGGGGACATGTTCCTTTTTCAGGGAAGCATTTACCTTTCCATCGGAAATATAAGGGCCGTAGCGACCATCTTTCACTACCAAGGTTTCCCCTGTTTCCGGGTGATCACCCAGGGTTCTCAATTCGGTACTTTTTTTGTTGCGGCTGGCCAGGAGTTCAACAGATTTTTCCACAGTTATGTCCAGGGGTGTTTCGGGCCCCCGCAGGCTGGCATTCTGTTTGCCGCATTTAATATAGGGGCCGTAGCGGCCGTAATCCGCTGTAATTGATTCCCCTGTTTCCGGATGGATTCCAACGGTGCGAGGCAAGGCAAGAAGTTTAAGGGCCAGCTCCAGGCTGACTTCGGCAACCGGCGTACCTTTGGGGATCGATTTCCGTGTCTTGGACTCGCCAAGCTGAACATAGTGTCCGTAGGGGCCTTTTTTGATCCAAATGAATTCCCCTGTTTCCGGTTGCTTGCCCAGGGGTTCATCTTCCGGTTCTTTTTCATTGAAAATTTCTTCAATGGTTTCCAGAGTTAGATCACCAGGGTATATTTTTTCGGGAATAGATCTGGTCTCATCCCCGCGCCTTAAATAAGGGCCATAGCGGCCAATGCGCCCTTCTGTTGTTTCCTGGATAGGTTTCGGCATTTCGATGGTACAGGCTTTGGGGATGTCCACTTTTTCTTCCAGCATATTTTCAAGACCGGCAAACCGTTCTCCCCCATAATAGAAATTGGTCATAAAAGGCAGGCTCTCCCGCTCCCCGCGGGAGATTTCATCCAGGCCCTCTTCCATCTTTGCGGTAAACTCCTTGTTGACCAGATTGGTGAAGTGGTTCTCCAGGAGCTGGGTTACAGCCAACCCCAGGTAAGTTGGTGAAAGTCTCCCTTTTTCACGCTCTATATAGCCGCGGCGGACGATGATATCCAGGATGGAAGCGAAGGTGGAAGGTCTGCCGATTCCATTGGCTTCAAGGTTTTTCACCAAAGAGGCTTCTGTGAATCGTGCCGGCGGTTTGGTGGTGTGGGACTGGGACTCAAGTTCCCTGCAGATTAAAGAATCACCTTCCGCAAGGGCGGGAAGGATTTTTTCCTTATTGGCCAGGTCCGCTTCCGGATTATCCCGGCCCTCTACGTAGATCCGCATGTAGCCCGGGAATAGAATTACCTGACCGTTGGCACGGAATTCGGTCTTCTGGTTTTGGATGGTCACGGCCGTCTGCTTGAGTTTTGCCGGCAGCATCTGGCTGGCAATAGTTCTCTTCCAGATCAAGTCGTATAATTTAGCGGTATCTGCCCCAAGAGCGGATTGGATATCCTCTACGGAACAAAACTGGCGATGGGCAGGGCGAATCGCTTCATGGGCTTCCTGGGCATTGCGGACCTGGGTCTTGTAGCGGTTGGCTTTTCCAGGGAGATAATCGTCGCCATACAGGTCAGCAATAATCTGCCTGGAACCGGCAATGGCTTCCTCGGATAAATGGGTGGAGTCGGTTCTCATGTAGGTGATGAAGCCATTTTCATAGAGCTGCTGGGCATTGCGCATGGTTTGACGCGCCGACATGCGTAGTTTGCGGGCAGCCTCCTGCTGCAGGGTACTGGTGGTAAACGGCGGCCTGGGATTAGATGTTCTTGGTTTTTCTTCAATTTTGGAGATCTGCCAGGCTCCGCTGTGCAGTTCTTTCACTAATTCATTGGCCTGAGCTTCGGTCAGCAGAATTGCATCCTCATTTTTTATTTGTCCCGTGTCCGAATCAAAATCCTGGCTGGAGGCAATTCGCTTTCCGTCTATACGGACCAGGACAGCAGTGAAACTGGCTTCATTCTCATCTTTAAAAAGCACCGCCTGCAGGTCAAAATAAGTTGTCTTCAGAAATTTGGCCCGGAGACGGTCGCGATCCATGATCAGTTTCACAGCAGCAGACTGAACCCTGCCTGCGGACAGGGAACCCTGAACAAAATTCATATTCTTTTGCAGGGTGGCCCACAGTACGGGGGAGACCTTGTAGCCCACCAGCCGGTCAATGACCCGTCGGGCCGTCTGGGCATCCACCAGGTTCTTATCGATACCGCGAATCTGTTCCATGGCCGCGGCGATACCACTTTTGGTGATCTCGGTGAATTCAACACGTTCAACATTTTCCCGGGCTACTTCACTGGCCAGGTGGCCGGCAATGGCTTCCCCTTCCCGGTCCGGATCTGTAGCGATCAATACCCGGGGCGCGTCCTTGGCTTTCTTTTTGAGATCAGCAATAAATTTTTTCCGGTCCGGGAGGATTTGCAGCTGAATCTCAAAATCATTTTCAATATCAACTCCCAGTTCATTGGAGGGCAGGTCTTTCACGTGCCCCACACTGGCGGCTACTTCGTAATCACCTCCCAGATATTGCTCAATGGTCCGTGCCTTGGAAGGGGACTCAACAATCAGTAACGGTCTCTGGCTCATAATAATTTTCCTGTTTCACAGTTCAAAACGAGCTGTTCACGCCCGCGTAAATAATATATGACTAAAAATTTTAATTTGTCAAATTATTATAATTTTTCTATCAGGGAGGACTGCAGTACTGTTACCTGGTGCCCTTTTTCCAGGTCTTTTATGACGATAGAATTTGATTCAATTTCCTCCCTGCCCAGTATCAGGGCATGTCCGGCGCCAGATTTATTCGCTTCCCGTAGCTGGGCTTTTAAGCTGCGACGCAGGGAATCCATAACCAGGTTTTTACCTGCTCTGCGCAATTGCTGGCATAAAGACAATGCCGCTGGAAGGCCATCTTCCTCCAGGCAAATAAAATAGATATCCGGCTTTGGGTCCGATTCGGTCTTTTCAATGGATTCCAGAGCGATGAGAAATCGTTCCATGCCTGCTGCAAAACCGATGGCCGGGGTTGGCTTTCCGCCTAATGTTTCCACCAGTTCATCGTAACGGCCACCGCCTAAAAGGGCATCCTGAGCGCCCAGAACAGGTGATGTGAATTCAAAAACAGTCCGGGAATAATAATCCAAACCACGAACCAGTTTTGGATTTAAGGCGAAAGGAATATCCATGGCGTTCAGGAAATGTTGTACGGAATCAAAATGAATTTTGTCCTCATCTGTAAAATAATCCGAAACTAATGGTACTCCTTCAAGCAGCTTTTTTTCATGCTCTGCTTTTGTGTCTAAAATGCGAAGTGTATTGGTTTCAAATCGCCGTTGGCTCGTTTCAGAAAATTGCTTCAGATTGGGGCGAATAAAATCTTTCAATGCCTCTTTGTAAGCAGAGCGACAATCAGAGGAACCGATACTGTTCAAATGGAGCGTGGCATTTGCACTTAAGCCGCATTCCGATAAAATGTGCCATGCAAGGGCAATGATCTCTGTATCTTGTTCCGGGTTCTCTGAACCAAAGGCTTCCACACCAAATTGATGAAATTGGCGCTGACGCCCCTTTTGCGGACGTTCCCGGCGGAATAAAGGGCCCAGGTAGTACAGCCGTTGAGCGGGAGCCTGACCCCCAAGATTATGCTGAATATAGGAACGGACCACGGAGGCTGTTAATTCCGGACGCAGGGTCAGGCTGGAGCCATCCCGATCTTCCCAGCTGTACATTTCCTTGGAGACTATATCTGTTTCTTCGCCGACACTGCGGGCAAATAACCGTGTTTTCTCAAACATCGGTGTACGGATCTCCCGATAGCCGAACTGCCTGCAGACCTGATGCACAACCTGTTCCAGGCGCTGCCATCTATTGCTGTCGCCGGGCAGGATATCATGGGTACCCTTGATGGATCTGATTTGACTCAATTCTCCTGCTCGGTAATGGGACTCACAATTTCTGCGGCCTTTTCTAAATAGGATCCGGGAACCAGGATTCGTACAACCTGTCCGGGAATAGTGGCCGCTTCAATAGCAAAGGCGGAGGAAGCCCAATCCATTTTCAAATAATAGGGGATCTCCTCCTTATCCAGCAGTTCAGCAGCCATATCCGCATATACTTTTCCTTTAAAGGGAGGCAGAGGCAGCCAGGTCATTTCCGGAATAGGCAGATCCAGAATAGAGGCATTGATGAGGGATACCCCGCAATCGCCACATTCTTTGATGTGGTTTAAATATTCGGCGTGACATTCAGGACAGATCATAATTCCAGCAATAATTGCTTAAGAATTTCTCACATCCGGCCGGCAGAAGAAACAATTGATTAAAACGGTGAACGGGAATATACGCCGCCCCTTTTCTCGATCTTTAGATCGCGGAGAGTAGGTGATTTTACATTTATTTTAAAATTGACACCCTGACCGATGCCGCCTGGTGTCCAGTTTAAGGACAATTCCCAGCAGTGCAGGTCACGATAGACGGAAAAAGAATGGCTCACCAGGTCGCGGTTCATCATGTCGAAGCGGGCACGGTACGAGACCTTCCAGTTTTGTGTGACCTGGAATGAGGAGGTGGTATTAACCCAGAAGGTCTTTTTCACCTGATCAGGATTCAGGGCAGAATAGGAAAAACTCAAACTCACATTTGTACTCCACAACTGACCGCCGCTCAAAGTATTGCGCATGGACTTCACGGGACTGGCCAGCCCGGGGCCAGCAAGGTCTTCTGCTGCTGATAATGAATCTGGATCTTCCTCAGCAGCTGTTTCGGACCAGCGCTTCCCGGAAAACCGGAAACCGGTGGAAAAACGGGCGCTGGTCATGCGCGGCGCGAGCATGCCCCCGGCATTCTTGTTGAATTCTGAGATCCGTCCTTTTTCAGGGTCGTATTGATAGAAATCGTGGGTCATGGAAAGATCCAGGTTCAGTTTCCCGGCGATCTTGCTCCGCATTGAACTGCGCAGGTTTGCCAGCTGGAATTTCTCCCCTGCGAAATTATAGCCGCTGCTCATGCGCCAGCTCAAAAGATCCACTTTTTTCTCTTCATCGCCTTTTTTCATTTTCCCCTGGAAAATGTTGTTCAGGGAAAAATTCATCGATTTTCTTTCCGACCGGGGCGTACTTCCAGCCATGGTACCGGCGAAACGGTCAAATATAATATCATTCCCGGCTGTGTCGGTATGGGTTTGGATATAGCCCAGGTCCTGGCCGAAAACCGGTTTGGAAAAATCCGGTGTATAGGAAAAACTAATGGATGGTGAAGCGGTATGACGGATCACCTTTAAAGGCCCGAAGGGAATGGGAAACATGCCATACAATTTTGTATTGGCACTCATAGAAAAAGAACCTGTGGTTCTGGCGGCAAAGCCCTGCTTCGGTGTTTTTGTAAATGAGTTTGTAGAATCATTCCACACCCCGTCAAAAGATTCATCCACCCAGACAGATCGAAGACTCATACTGGGGTTAACAGCAATATATTTAAATAATTTCTGGGGTGCATTGATGGAAGAAGTATGCACCCAGCCCCTGGTTTGTTCATTGAGTGGTACCGGCTCTCCAGAACCGTCTTCCTGCCACTGGAAAGCTGTTGTGCTGTCATCGATACTGTATGCTTCCGATTCATAATAATCCCGGTCCTTGCTGGTGAAGTTAAGACCATAATTCCAGGAGATATTATTGTACCATTTTTTATCTGTGGCTGTTGTGGGGATCAAACTGCTCTGCCCGTGGCGAAATGATATTTTGGGCAGGGTGCGGTTTACAATATTCAACTGTGTACCGGCCCGGGTCGGGTTCACGTAAAAGGGAGATGCAGGATTCACCTTATCCTCGATTAAAAGGTCCTGATTGGAATAGAGATTGGCGCTGAGCGAGTTTTTTGATTTTGACCAGCGCTTGGAATAAGATATGTTTGAGATCGCTTTCTGGTTCATGCGGTCCGCCTCACTGAGCCCATATTTCTTATTGTAATCGCCGCTGCTGGAATAGGTGACATTGGCGTTAAAGGATTGGTTATTGCGCAGGACCTGGGAATGAGACCAGCGGACATTCAGGTCGCTTTTCCGAGACGAACCCAGGTCAGTGATGTTGTTTGACCCAATCAAGAACTGCTGGCTGCGGATATTGAGATTGCCGCTGAATTTATAACGCAGGCGATAATTATTATTGACTCGAAAGACCAATCCCTGACGGTCACCCATACTCATGGTGAATTTGGAATCCCAATAATCACTGGGTGCCCAGTAAAAGCCCAGTCCGTCTATATATTGCCCGCGGTATTTTGATTCACCATAGGAGGGCATGATCCATCCGGAGTGGCGGGTTCCGCCGCTGTGGGGGAAAATTCCCAGGGGCACACCCATGATCGGGATCTGAGCCAGGTGCAGAATAATGGGCCGGGCAATGACCACATCATTCTGGATGATCTTCATTTTGGTGGATTCAAAATGAAAATGGGGAACGTCCAGGTCACAGGTTGTATAGGTGGAATTCTGTATGAAAATTACTTTTTTAGATTCATTGCGGATCTCGTGGCCGGTGTAATACCCGTCATCGGCCCGGGTGACGCCTTTTACCATACGGCCTTTCCGCGTTTTCAAGTTATAGGTCATCCTGTCGCCCGTCATGGGATCTTTCCCTTTTTCCTTGATCACCGGCTGGATCGATCCAGAAAGTGAATCCTGTTCGAAGCGGGGCAGGGCATTGAGCATATTGGTTTTCCAGTCCACAGTCACAAAACCAGCTTCCAGATCCGTGTTTTCATGTTTGATCTTGGCCTGGCCGGCCAGGTCTGTCTCCTCCACCGGCACCCGGTAGCGGATCTTGTCTGCGGAGTAGGTTATGGGGAATTCCATACCTGCACCGGCCTTATCCGGTGTATAGGTGCCCTGAGAGCCGCCGATCACGGTGAGTTTATCCAGATCATTGTTAAGAAAAGTGATCATAATGGTGTCACCGGAAGTTTCGTTCCTGCCCTGGTAGAGCGAATCCTCGAAAATATGGTACAGGGATGTTGCCATGCCCTCCAGGCGCATGGAATCGAGGCTGCCCTCAACAAAATAACCGGTCAAGACAGAGCTCTCCATATCATCGAAAAATTGAACTGAATCCTGGATAACCAGCGAATCCGATTCTGTATTTTTGTATCCTTGAACAGGAGTAATGCCATGGGCTTTCTCGGGGATGTGCAGTGTTTCCAGGTTTTCGTTTTTGTACGTGAGAATAATTTTTTCACCGGCAAGAATCCGTCCGTTCTCTTTGATTTCAGGTTCCAGCTCCAGGGTGGTGACTTCTTTTGTCCGTTCATAACGGGCCCTGCCACAGGTTGCTGTCCGGGATGAATCCTCAATGGCTACCTGACCGATCGCAGTGTAGGATACACCGTCCTGGTCCGGGTTTTTTTCATATTCGATGCGGTCGGCGTAAATGGTCTGTCCTTTTTGCTGCAGGCGTACCCTGCCTATGGCGACGCCGCTGTCCTGCTCTGTGAACACAATGATGGAATCTGCCACCAGGTCATAATCATCATCCCGGACATGGGGATTGCCGTTGCTGAGTATCCGGTCTTCCCGGGAGAAGAATTTTAAGGTGTCACAGGTCAGGATCGTGGTTCCCGTAGTGGCGGTCACGTCACGGAATAAATAGGCAATTTCTTCTCTCTCGTAGTTGCGTCCCTCCTGACAGGTGAGGGTCAAATCCCCTTTGGTGATAATCACATTTCCCGATAAATATTGAACTGTCTTTCCATCTATCGTTTTGCTTTCCAGCACATCGGCTTTTTCAAGGCGCAGGCGATCCTTACCAAGTAAGCCAGAGGTAAGAATTAATAAGATACAGAATGGACGAAAAATACTCATTTATCCGAGTAACGGTCTTTCCAAAGGGATTTCAGCCTGTTTTTGATCCATTCTTCCCGGCCCTGGCTTGTGGGGTGATAAAATGTATCCTTAACACCATCAGGAAAATAGTTCTCAGGGATGAAATGATCCGGGTGAGAATGGGGATACTTGTAGTCCTTGCCGTAATTCATGTCCTTCATCAGGTCTGTGGGCGCATTTCGTAAATGCAGAGGAACGGAGAGAGTTCCGGTTTCCTTAACTGTAGCCATACTGGATTTGATGGCCTTATAGCTGGCATTGGATTTAGGTGCAGCCGCCAGATAAGTTGTGACCTGGGCTAAAATTAGACTTGCTTCCGGCATGCCGATCATATGGACTGCCTGGAATCCGGAAGTGGCAAGAGTGAGCCCGCTGGGATCGGCATTGCCGATATCTTCCGCTGCCAGGATAATGAGCCGCCGGGCAATGAATTCCGGTTTTTCACCCCCCTCCAGCATCAC
>UINC01002298.1_pt1 | contig 11102 bp, 8 predicted proteins | sample 5385821 | NCBI WGS metagenome assembly UINC01 (sample SAMEA4666929, study PRJEB26691) | marine metagenome | isolation source: Pacific Ocean | place: Pacific Ocean | collected 2011-10-13
AGTTACGCAAGCAGCATCTGTCCTTGCAGCTTTTGCTCCCCTTTATGTGCCAGGTTGGGGTTTATATGTTCAGCCATCTTTAGCGCCTCATGCCGGTGTGAATGAAACAGTAGAAGATGATGCATTGACAGGAACATTCAAAGTAACCTATAAGCCGAATGATACAACCATGCTATATGGTTCCTATGCGAATGGCTATAAATCAGGTGGAACCAATACCGACCGATTAGGACCAGGACTTGCGCAAGTCTTTGGCCCTGAGACGACAGAATCTCTTGAAATCGGATTAAAGATGGATACACAAACTGCGCGCATCAATCTGGCTGTCCATAAAACCAATTCAGATGATTTACAAGTGAATGCATTTGTCGGTAACGCTTTTAACCTCCAAAATGCTGGCTCAGTCGATTCTCATGGATTTGAGACTGATATTTTATGGGTACCGATAGACGGTACATCAATCCAGTTTAACTGGGCGCATCTAAAAGGTACCGTTAGAGAATTCGAGAATGGATCATGTTGGATCGCTTATACCTGGCAAACAGGACTCTTAGATCCTGGAGCAAATGGAGATCCTGATGCAGCAACTTGCGATCGAAGCGGTGAAGCAATTGCTCAACCAGAAAATGTTGGTTACACGGCATTTACCCAGGAATTTGGAAATTCATATGCCAGATTAGAATTTCGTTATGAAGGTGAAGTTAATACTGGAAATAATGACCCTTATAAATTGCGTGATTCTAAAAGCTTCATTAATGCACGCATAGGGACTTATATTGATAGCCTTGATGCAGAAATTGCATTATGGGGACGTAACTTAGGTGATGAACATTTTTATGAGTCCATTTATGATGTTCCCGTTCAAGATGGAAAGTTAAATGCATTTCCACATGAAGGAAGAACATGGGGCGTTATTTTTAGAAAGAACTTTAATTAAAAAATAATGTAAAAAAAAGAAGCAGCACGATTTTTCGTGCTGTTTTTTTTTGTGTTAGTCATAATTTAAAATTTATATTAAAATTTGTTTTAGAAGATTAGAAGTGTATGCGTAATTTTAAAGATAAAGTCGTCGTAATAACCGGTGCCGGATCAGGTATCGGAAGATCTTTGGCAGTTCAATTTGCAAACTTAGGATGTCATCTTGCAATCGCTGATAATTCTATGGATGCTCTTCAAGAAACTGAAAAACTGATTAGCAACATAACAAACAATTATTCCATACATCATCTTGATGTATCCAACAGGCAAAAAGTTCAATTATTTGCCGACGAAGTAATCAAAAATCATAACGATATCCATATACTAATAAATAACGCAGGAGTAACGCTCCTTGATCGTATGGAGTATGGGAATATCGATGAATTCAAGTGGCTAATGGATATTAATTTTTATGGTGTTATTTACGGTGTCACAATGTTCTTGCCTTACCTAAAAAACGCAGAAGAAGCTCATATAGTCAATATTTCCAGTACATTTGGAATTATGGCGATGCCAGGACAAGCTGCCTATAATTCATCTAAATTTGCTGTAAGAGGTTTCACTGAAGCCTTAAGAATGGAACTATGTGATACTTCGGTGAATGTTTCATGCGTTCATCCTGGAGGCATAAAAACTTCGATTGCCAAGAATGCCAGAAGAGCTCCAGGTATTACAGCATCAACTAAAATTGATGTTGTGGAGGAGTTTAATCGTCAGGCAAAAACGACTTCCGACAAGGCTGCATTGACAATCATAAAAGGAATTAAGAAGAATAAGAAACGAATTCTGATTGGAATTGATGCAAAAATTATAGATCTATTAGTCCGTATTTTTCCAAATAGTTATGAAAAAATTTTAAGACTTGAAAATAGATACAGAAAAAGAATGGATACTTAGGAGGACTTTTATTACTCTTTATTGAGAGAATTCCTTTTTATCTGCAAAAGTATTTCATCATGTTTTTTTTGATTAAGGGAATATCTATTTATAATATCGGCGAATGACATATGAAAACGAGTAATTATGCAAAAAAGATTATAAATGATTTAAATACTGATCATTTTAACAATCTAACAGATAATTTTAATTTTGCCATTAAAAGAGATGGTGAAAAAATAGCTTTTAGCTGTCTTGGACAAGATATTACATTCGATGAATTAGATAGACTCAGTAAACAGTTTGGAGCCTACCTTAGATGTGAATGCGGATTAAATGCCGGTGAGCGTATCGCCATTCAAATACCTAATCTTATTCAATATCCAATTGTCGCCTGGGGGGCAATACATGCAGGTTTAGTTATTGTTAATACCAATCCTTTATATACTGAGCGAGAACTTCTTCATCAATTTAATGATTCAGGAGCTAAGGTTTTGGTTGTTTTGGCAGATCTATTAGGGATGATAGAAAAAGTTGTACCTCAAACTAATATTGATTTAGTAATATCAACTCATGCAATCGATATGATTGAACCCAAACCAAAACCATTATCATCGTTAAAAAAGTTAATTTCATTACCAGATGCTCTGGAAGCAGGAAAATCTCAGGAACTTCCAAATATAGCATCTACCATGGAATCAATAGCAGTTCTTCAATATACCGGAGGAACTACAGGAGCAGCAAAGGGAGCTGTTCTGACTCATGGTAATTTTTTTGCCAGCGCTGCTATTTCAACGCAAGCATTCCAAGATATTTCTAAAAAAGAATTATCGATATCACCTATGCCGCTTTATCATGTTTACGGTTTTCTTGTGCATGTAATATCTGGCGTATTAAATGGGAACCAATCAGTATTAATACCCGATCCACGTGATACTGACGGCTTAATTTTGACAATGAAAAAATACCCTTTTACTTTATTTGCCGGAATTAATACTCTTTTTACCTCTCTCCTGGAACATCCAGAATTCGATACTATTGATTTTAGTCATTTAGAAAGAGTCGTTGCTGGTGGAACTGCGTTGATTGAAGAAATAGCAATAGAATGGGAGCAACGAACTGATTCCACTATTTATGAAGGTTATGGATTATCAGAAACATCTGCAACGTGCGCTGTCAATACACAAGAAAGTCGTCAACTTGGAACAGTTGGTCCAGCTATGATAACAACTCAACTTAAAGTAATAGATGCAGATGGAAAAGAACTAAGTAACGGAAAAGAAGGGGAACTTTTAATTAGAGGTCCACAAGTAATGATTGGTTATTGGAATAAACCTGAAGCTACTGCAGAAAGTCTTGATAAAGAAGGCTGGTTTCGTACTGGAGATGTAGCCATTATACAAGATAATGGTCATGTTCGTATTGTAGACCGTATTAAGGATATGATTATTGTATCTGGCTTTAATGTATACCCAAATGAAGTTGAAGCTGTCGTTTATGACCACCCCGATGTTTTAGAGTGCGCTGCTATCGGTATTGCTGATAAAAAAACTGACGAAGCTATAAAACTTTTTGTTAATTCAAAAAATCCAAAACTCACTGTTGAGGAGTTACAACAATTTTGCCGCAAAAACTTAACACCTTATAAAGTTCCTAAATACATAGAATTTCTTGATGATTTACCTAAATCAAATGTAGGGAAAATTCTCCGTAGAGAATTACGAGATTCTCACTAAAAAATAAAACTTATATGGTATTCCCATGTCTCTAGATTTTGATTCAGCTCGTTTGCATAATCCTTACATCACACCTGAGCATGAGGAGTGGCGATCACAATTAAGACGATTTCTTGACCAAGAAATCATTCCATACGCTGATGAATGGGATGAACAAGGAAAAATTCCTGATGCACTTTGGCCTAAAGCAGCAAAAATGGGCTTATTTTCTCTGGGTTATCCAGAAAAATATGGAGGGATTTCTGAAGGAATAGATATCTGGCATCATAATATAGTGAATGAGGAGTTTGCTCGTATAGGTGCTGGAGGAATTAGTGCTAGCCTCATGATACATGGTGTTGCGTTACCTCCTGTAGTGGAATTTGCATCTGAAGCAATCAAAAACGAAGTTATACCTGCTGTCATTAAGGGAGAAAAACGTATTTCGTTAGGTATTACAGAACCTAACGCAGGATCTGATGTTGCTAATATCGCTACTACAGCAAAAAGAAAAGGAGATTATTATATTGTTAATGGCTCAAAAACATACATAACTGGAGGAATGAATGCTGATTGGATTACTACCGCGGTACAAACGGGAAGCGATGGCGCCAAAACTATATCTACACTATTGATTCCAACAAATTATAAGGGTTTATCTCGGAATGAATTAGATAAAAAACAAGGATGGTGGGCTTCAGATACAGCTGCAATTTATTTCGACAATGTCCGTGTTCCTGTCACACATCTGATTGGTAAAGAAAATCATGGATTCAAAGTCATAATGAATAACTTTAATAACGAACGCATGGCCATGGCAGCAGGAATGGAAGCGTTTTCTAGAGTTTGCCTTGAAGATGCTGTTAAGTGGGCAAGGGAACGCAAAACATTTGGCAAACGCTTAGCAGACCATCAAGTAATTAGACATAAAATTGCTGACATGAAACAGAAGATCAACTCAACGCAAGCATACCTTCAAATCGTGTCTAGAGATATGCAGAGCGGATCAAGTAATGCTGGAGACATAGCGCTATTAAAAGTACTAAGCAGTCAGACTTTGGAGTATTGTGCTCGAGAAGCAATGCAAATATTAGGAGGAATAGCATACATGAGAGGCAGTCGAGTTGAGAGAATTTATCGAGAAGTACGTGTAAACGCGATAGGTGGTGGTTCAGAAGAAATAATGCGAGATTTAGCTGCACGCCAATATAAACTATAAACAGATGATAATGAAAAAAATATCGCTAATAATCATCGGATTAATTATTTCATTATTAATATTTGCTACTTTTACATCCAAGATTAATCCAGTGACATGGGAAATAGCACCAAATCCAGGATTGATAGGTGACTTTAAATTAAATAACAAACTCGCTGAATCTAATTTAATTTTGCAAGGAGTAGGCGAGGGCCCAGAAGATATTGCCCAAGGACCTGACGGCAGTTTTTATACAGGTTATCAGGATGGTTTAATTATTCGTTTTTCAGATGATGGAGAATATACAGAATTTATAAACACCGGAGGAAGACCGCTTGGATTAGAATTTGATAAAGATGGTAATTTAATCGTTGCTGATGCCATTAAAGGTCTGCTTTTAATTACACAAGAAAGTGATATCGAAATATTAACTGATGCAGTTGATGGTAAAAAAATGATTTTTGTTGATGATCTTGATATTGCAGAGGATGGAACAATTTGGTTTTCAGATGCGTCGCAGCGATTTGGCATTGATGAAAATATTTATACTTTCTACGAGGGAGAGAGATCCGGAAGATTACTAAGCTACAATCCTCATACTAAACAAACAATTGTACATCTTGAAGACTTATTTTTTGCGAATGGAGTGGCTTTAGGACCTGAGGATAACTTTGTTTTAGTCAATGAAACCGGCACTGGTGTGATACATCGTTTATGGTTAAAAGGGGAAAAAACTGGACTTACAGATATTTTTTTCAATGGGTTACCCGGTAATCCAGATAATATTACCTTTAATGAAAAAAATACATTCTGGCTAGGTCTTGCAGGAATAAGAACTCCTGTACTTGATTCACTGTCTCAAATGCCATTATTACGAAAACTTCTTGTAGGATTATTACCAATTAATATTTTAACTCCCCCAAGCAATCATGGCGCAATCATTGGTCTTACACTCGACGGAAATGTGCGTTATAACTTACAATCAACGGATGGCCCATTTATAACCACAACCTGCGCACTACAAGTTGGCAATCAACTTATCGTAGGAAGCCTTAAATCAGATTTTGTTGGAATTCTTCCGCTTGATTAAATGAAAGCCTAATATTTCAAGTTTTCAGCAAATGTTTAACTGAATCAAGTTGTTTTGAGATTTGAAGCAATTTTTTACTGTCAATTTTATTTAAATCATTACTAATAACACCAACTTTTAATACATTCAGTAAATTTTCTATGACGACCTCTTGTTCATTTAGTTTGTTATTAAACACTAATGTTCTTGCTGAATATTCGAGAGATCCATAAAAAAAATCACGAAGTATTGGGATTGGTAATTTACTGTTTATGAATCCTTGATTAATTCCATCTTGAATAACACCATCAAAAACTTCTACATATATTTTATTAAGTTTATAGTAACCTCCAGATTGGTAATCGGGCATACGTCGATATAAAGAGGTTGATAATTCCAGTAATTTCCATTCTTCTAAACAACTTTTAAGGTGATGCTGGGCTAAAAACTCTAATTTTCCCATGACATCTGGAATTGTTTTAATCCCCAAAACAGCATTTTTAGTTAATTTACTATAAAAACGTTCTATAACTGCCTGAAGTATTGCGTTTTTATTATGAAAGTAAAGATAAATTGTGCCTTCAGCAACTCCTGCAATTTTCGCAATATCAGTAATTCTTGATCCTTTAAATCCATAATCAACAAATGCATCATGTGCAGCTAATAAAATCTTTCTCTCTCTTTCCTCTAATTTTTCTCGCTTAGTTTTCTTCACTTTTGTGCCTTTTTTAGTTTTAAGCTTAAATTATGAACTATATTCATATATAATGAAGTATATTCATTTTTAGATATAAATACTACTTTTTGGTCGAGATAATGAAAAAGAATGTGATAAATATTGGTGGAGCAATTGGATTCTGGGGAGAGTCACAAATTGGCACTCCTCAGTTACTCAAGCAAGGGAATTTGGACTATATTGTCTATGATTATTTGGCAGAAATAACATTATCTATTATGAGTAGAGCGAAAATTAATGATCCTGAGAAAGGATATGCAATTGATTTTATTACAAAAGTTATTAAACCTAATATAAAAGAAATTGCTAGTCAGGGAACAAAAATAATTTCTAATGCTGGAGGATTAAATCCAGAAGCATGTGCAAAAGCAATAAAGGATGTTTTAAAAGAAATTGGAGTAGACCTAGAAATTGCAGTCATAACTGGCGATGACCTTTTTAACGATGTAGAAGATTTCAAACATTCTGAAACACGTGAAATGTTTTCAAACGATGTTTTTCCTAACATTAATTCAATTATGAGTGTTAATGCCTATTTAGGTGCTTACCCAATTGCTATGGCATTGAATAAAGGCGCAGATATTGTTATTACCGGAAGGGTAGTTGATAGCGCTGTCACATTGGGAGCATGTATACATGAATTTGGTTGGAATCCAGATGAATATAATAAATTGGCAAGTGGATCACTAGCGGGCCATATTCTTGAATGTACCGTCCAAGCAACAGGTGGTAATTATACAGATTGGGAACTAGTTTCTGATGATATCCATAATATAGGTTATCCCATAGCTGAAATATCTTCAGATGGATCATTTGTACTAACAAAACCAGCTAATACTGGCGGTATTGTGAATGTTAGTACTGTAACAGAGCAGATGTTATACGAAATAGGTGACCCTCAAGCGTACATACTACCAGATGTTGTTTGCGATTTTTCAAATGTACGTCTCACTGAAATAGATAAGAATCGCGTCAAAGTTTTTGGCGCAAAAGGTTACCCCTCGACAGATTCATTAAAAGTTAGCATGACCTTTTTAGATGGATTCAGAGGAGGTCAAATATTTCTATTTTACGGATTTAATGCTGATAAAAAAGCACGAAAATTTGCAAAAAACGCCATTAAAAGAGCAAAGGGCCGACTTGAATGTGAACAACTTCAAACATACTCGGAAACATTAGTCGAAGTGATGGGAGATGAGAGCCATTACGGTCAACAAAAATCAATAGAATCATCTAGAGAAGTTACCGTAAAAATAGCAGCTAAACATCCTAAAAAGATTGCAATTGAAATTTTATTTCAAGAAATCATAGGATTGGCATTGGCTGCCCCTCCGGGGCTTACAGGTTTTGCTGGTACAAGATCGAAGCCATCGCCTGTAGTTAGATTGTTTTCATTTCTTGTTGATAAAAAGTTTGTTAAAGAAACCATTAAGGTCAACGACCAAGAATTTCCTGTAAAATATAATCAAACAGTTGATTTTAATAATCATTTAATCAAAAGACCAAAACTTCCTAAGAAGGTCAATAATAAAAATCTTACTAAGTCTGTTCCACTGATACTTCTTGCTTATGCTAGAAGTGGTGATAAAGGGAATAAAGCAAATATTGGAATTATCGCTAGGAATTCTGAATATCTACCATTTATATGGTCCTCCCTAACAGAGGAGAACGTTGAAAATTATTTGTCTCATTTTCTTAATGGTACTGTAGAAAGATATTTTTTACCTGGATCAAATTCAATAAATTTTTTACTTCACAATATTCTTGGTGGAGGAGGAATCGCAAGTTTAAGAAACGATCCGCAAGGTAAAGGTTATGGGCAACTTTTACTTAATTACCCTATACCAGTAACTCAAACAATAGCAGAGACTTTACAATGACAGAATATCAATCAAAAGTTAACACTACATCTGAAAACTATAAGATAAATCGCAAAGGAATGCTGGAACGAGTAGAAAAACTCCAAAAACTTAACGACAGAGGTAGAGAACGTTCGGAAAAAAGATTAAAGCGTTTCCGTGAAAGAGGGCAATTAACTCCAAGAGAAAGATTATCAAGGTTGATTGACCCCAATATGCCGTTCTTTACGATAGCTAATCTTTCTGGATATTTACAAGACAACCCAGATCCCGATAAATCTCTACCAGGAGGAAATGCTATTGTAGGAATCGGATTTATAAAAGGAGTTAGATGTGTCATCGCTGTAAACGATAGTGGAATTCAAGCTGGTTCACTTACAGAATCGACAGCATACCGTATATTACGAGGTCAAAGTATCGCTCTCAAACAAAAACTCCCATTTATCCATCTTGTGGAAAGTGCCGGAGCAAATCTTATGCAATATACTGTTGGTGGTTTTTTAAAGGGAGGCCAATTTTTTGCAAATCTAGCAAGACTAAGTGCTGCAGGAATTCCAGTAATCACGATTCTCCACGGTTCATCAACCGCAGGAGGGGCGTATATGCCGGGATTAAGCGATTATGTTATTGGTGTTAAAGGACGTGGAAAAGCCTTCCTTGCTGGACCACCATTACTTAAGGCCGCCACTGGTGAAATTGCTACCGACGAAGAATTAGGTGGCGCTGAAATGCACGCAACTGTTTCCGGGTTGGTTGAATATCTAGCAAATGATGATGCACATGCGATATCTATAACACGTAATCTTGTTAGCAAGCTAGGATGGAATGATCGGCTCAAAGTAATACCTAAACGTACTTTTATTTCACCCATTTATGATAACGATGAATTAGCTGGAATCATACCAATTGATTACCGTATTCCTTATGACACAAGAGAGGTTATCGCAAGAATAGTTGATGGTTCAGAATTATTAGATTTTAAACCTAATTATGGGATTTCTATGGTTTGTGTTCATGCAAGTATTTATGGTCATAACTGTGGCATATTAAGTAATAATGGTCCAATAGATACTAATGGATCAGTAAAAGCAGCCCAATTCATGCAACTTTGTGATCAGGCAAATATCCCTGTGATATTTTTTCAAAATACTACTGGCTATCTAGTCGGAAAAAAATATGAGCAAGGCGGAATGATTAAACATGGCTCAAAAATGCTTCAAGCTGCAACCAATATTTCTGTTCCAAGAATTACGGTGATGATTGGTGCTAGTTATGGCGCTGGTAATTACGGAATGTGCGGTTTGGGTCTTGACCCCGATTTCCTGATTACTTGGCCAAATGCCAGTATGGGCGTTATGGGTGGCGAACAAGCCGCAAAAACAATGGGCATTGTAATGAGAGCTGCCGCTAAATATAAGGGCACTAAAACTAATGAAAAAGCTATTTCTAAACAAGAACAACAACTCATTAAGCATTTTGATTCTCAATCAGACGCTTTTTATACTTCTGGGCATATGTTAGATGACGGAATGATAGATCCAAGGGATTCACGTAAAACACTTGGTTTCCTTTTGGGTACAGTATGGGAAGCACGTAATAGAGATATAAAGCCAAATAGTTTTGGAATAGCAAGGATGTAATGAGAACACAAATATGAACAAGAAAACTATTTATAAAAACTTAATAACAAAAATTGATGATGGTTGGATAACTATTTATTTTAATCGCCCTGAGTCTCGTAATGCATTATCTAGTGAATTAGTTATCGAGTTATCATCCTTACTTAATGAAATAGCAAAAGACGATAGGTACAGAGGTATCACTTTCAGAGGGAAGGGAGGTATTTTTTGTGCGGGAGGCGATCTTAAAGGATTTAAATCTATTATTGAAAATAATGATACCGATGCTGAAGCAATTAAATCATCCAGTCAACTAGCTGGAAAATTGTTTGAACGTATTAACACCATGCCACAAGTTGTACTTATGTTTGTCGAAGGTGCTGCTATTGCCGGTGGATTAGGAATTGTTTGTTCCGGAGACATAGTCGTAGTGACAGAAGATTCAAAATTCTCATTAACTGAGACTACGCTTGGTATTACGCCAGCACAAATCGCACCATTCATCGTTCAGAGGTTAGGATTAAATACTGCTAGAAAATTAATGCTAACCGCAGCGTCATTTACAGGAAAACATGCACTTAAAAATGGTTTAGCTGATCATGTTGTTACTGATAAATTAGAGTTCAATAAAATAGAATCAGAAATTCAAGATCAAGTTAAAAGATGTGCGCCTAAAGCAAATGCAATAACTAAAGATCTGGTTTTAAAAGCATCAAAATTAGATAAAGACCAAATGATTGAATATGCTAGTGAAGCATTTACCCAATGCATCCTTAGTGACGAAGGCCGTGAGGGAATCAATGCTTTTCTAAAAAAAGAAAAACCAAAGTGGGCAAAGTAAAAATTTTTCTAATAGAATAATATCGTTGCATATTTGGAGAATGGTATGAAGTCATATGTTTGTGAAAAATTTGGTATTGAGTTTCCTTTGTTTGCTTTTAGTCATTGTCGCGATGTAGTTACCGAAGTTTCACGTGCAGGAGGCTTGGGTGTTTTCGGGGCATTATCACTATCCCCTGAACAACTTGAGCAGGAGCTTACTTGGATTGATC
>UINC01002306.1_pt1 | contig 11086 bp, 10 predicted proteins | sample 5385821 | NCBI WGS metagenome assembly UINC01 (sample SAMEA4666929, study PRJEB26691) | marine metagenome | isolation source: Pacific Ocean | place: Pacific Ocean | collected 2011-10-13
GGGGTTGACCTCGTCGCCCTACTCTCGATTCTGCAGCGAATCATCGTCGAAGCAGGTTCGATTGAGTCGTTTCTTCTCGCCGGATACACCACCACAGACCCCGACGTCGGGCCGGCACTAAACCGATTCTGTGAGCGGGCTCGAGCGGTCGACCTGGCGGGGGTCTACGGCGGTGGGGACGAGCGGCGTGGGGTGCACTACTTTTTCCCGAGGCCAGACGGTGGCAGCGCATGCAAACGGTTGAACCTGTTTCTTCGTTGGATGGTGCGCCGAGACGCGGTCGATCTTGGGCTCTGGTCAGGGTTGCCAGCCTCAAAACTTGTCATACCACTCGACACGCACGTGGCCCGGGTTGGCCGGTGTCTCGGACTAACGCGTTACCGAAGCCCCGGGTGGGGAATGGCTAGCGAGATCACCGAATCGCTCCGCGCCCTCGACCCGCAGGACCCGGTTCGTTACGACTATTCTCTCTGTCATCTGGGGATGATGGACGCGTGCGGGTTCAACCAGCCGAAGCGGGACGATCACTGTCCCTTGCGCGGGGTGTGTCGGCCAGGTGGTCGTAGGCGTCAATCGTCCGTTGGACCATCTGTTCGACGCTGAAGCACTCCCGCACGCGCTCGCATCCGGCTGCCCCGAGCCTGGTTCGTCGGTGGGGTTCCTCAAGTAGCCTCACGATCGCAGAGGCGAGGCCGGGGGCGTCACGTGTTGGCACGAGCACGCCCGTGTGGCCATCGACAATCACCTCGGGAATGCCTCCGGCACGTGTCGCCACGGTGGCTTGTCCCATAGCCATGGCATCCAGTAGTGACGACCCCATACCTTCCGTCACCGAACTCATCGCAAAAAGATCGAAGTCCATCTGAAGCGAGAGTGCGTCTGGACGAAATCCAGTCAGCAGGACCTGGCGTTCAAGATGGAGATCCTTCACCTGTTGCTTAAGAGCTGTTTCTAGCTCTCCTTCACCTACGATGATGAAGCGGGCGTCTGGCACACGACGGACCACGGTGGCGGCCGCTTCGATCAGATATCGGTGACCCTTGTGGGGGACCAACGCAGCGACGTTACCGACTAGTAAGGTGCTCCGAGCCAGGCCCAGGTCCGCTCGGACGTCCAGCTTTCGCGCTGCGGCTACGCGATCGAGGTCGACGCCGTCGTGCACTGTCTCGGTGCATTCGGAAGGTACGCCATCGTCGGTCAACATGGATCGAACAGCGTCAGATGCGCAGAGAAAACGATCAACTTGGGCATATTTCCACCGGGAAAACGCATTGCGTCGGATGTGGAAATCAACGCGCCGGGAGACTACGAGCCGAGGTCGCGGTCTGTGCGGGGCCATCGAACGCGCGAGTGCCACCATCGCGACTGCATGGGCATCGTGCGCGTGGACTACCGCCGGACGCATCGCCCGAAGCACTCGCGAGAGTTTCCACGCAGCCGGGAAGTCGACTTCGCCGGAGACCGCGATCGGAATCAAGTCTGGGATGTCGGAGGCGCGGCGGTATAACTCGCCGTCTGGATGGGCGACGAGCGCTGTCCGATGACCGCGCGCGCGAAGACCGAGGACTGTCAGTAGAACCTGATTCTGTCCGCCCCGCCAGGTGCGCGCCGTGTCCACGTGGAGGGAAAACATCGTCTAACGTTCGTCAGACCGCCGGCCGGCGAGCTCCCGTAGTTTCGCGTATTTCAGAAATACGTAGTAGCTGTTCATTAGAGACACCAGGAGCCCAGACGCGCCCTGTAGACAACCGCGATGGAGCAGGTAATTCCGAACGAACGCTCCGGCGGGAAGCAGCAGGAGTTCAAGTAGGCGAGCGCGTCGCCCGTTGTCCCGCAATTGTTCGGCCGCAAGGCTGGTGTAACGGTTAATCGTCTCGACGTGATCCGAGAGGTCTCGATAGGGGTGATGGTGGATGTCTTGGGTCAGTGTGCCGGTTGAACCATCGACGTGGACTGATTCGTGCACTGAGTCGTTGCTCCAGTGGGCTTTCCGGCGGTCGTACAACCGCAGCTGATAGTCGGGGTACCAATCGGTGGTCCGGATCCATGTACCGAGATATCGAGTCATTCGTGGGATCCGGTAACCGCCGTGCGGCGGCTCGTGCTCCAGCACAGATTTAATCTCCGTCGCGAGTTCTGGCGACACCTGTTCATCGGCGTCGATCGACAGGACCCAGTCGTGGCTTGCCAGGCGCGTCGCATGGTCTTTTTGGGCGCCATATCCGGTCCAGGTGTGATGGCTGACGCGGTCCGTATGCCGTCGGGCTCGTTCGAGAGTGTCGTCGACACTGCCACTGTCGACGACCACGATCTCGTCCGCCCAGTCGACGGAGCCAAGCGCGTCGTCGATGTTCGACGCCTCGTTCAGCGAGATGACGACCACCGACACCTTCGGCACAGTCGCGAGTGTACAACGACAGGGAGTCCTACCCAGGGCCAAGTAGGACGTGTTGCCCTCGCCGGTTTGAGGTTGCCCACTTCGTTAGCAGTCCCCGGGACCCTTCGCAGCGGGCCAAAATCGAAGATCGACGCACGCCGTCCGTTTCAGCGCGGGGGGGCCTCTGCTTCACCTGTATACTCTGAACTCGGCGCGCGACCCGCCGGTTTGGTTATGGATTCGATATCAGTGCTCGAGTTGTTCCGGCGGTGCGAAGGGTTTTTGGAGGGGCATTTTCAGCTTTCCTCTGGTCTCCACAGTGCCGGCTATCTCCAATGCGCACGGGTTCTGCAATACCCTGAGCATGCCGAGACGCTCGGGCGTGCATTGGCTGAGCGGGTGGCGCCGCTTCAGCCTGCGGTCGTGCTGTCACCGGCGCTAGGGGGCGTAATCATCGGGCACGAAGTGGCCCGCAGCCTAGGCGTCCGCGCGGTGTTCGCTGAGCGCCGGGACGGTCAACTGACGCTTCGCCGAGGGTTCTATCTCGAGCAGGGCGAACGGGTACTGGTGGTCGAAGATGTGGTGACTACCGGCGGCTCGACACGTGAGACGATCGACGTCGCGGCCGAGGCTGGTGGCGCGGTGGTGGGTGCCGCGGCCATCATCGATCGAGGCGAGGAGCCAGTTCGATTCGAGGTGCCGTTCGATGCACTGGTCCGCATGTCGCTTCCCGCGTACGAAGTCACCGAGTGCCCGCAGTGCGCAGCGGGCGAGTCTCTTACCAAGCCCGGGTCTCGCGCCAACACGTGACCGCACAGCGTGCCTCCTGATAGGGGCGGCGCGTCATCTGCCGGACGTCCCTGTATTTCGTTGGCCATGCCTACTCTGAAACTTACCCTCGCTTACGAGGGTTCGGCATACGTGGGATGGCAACGGCAGCCGAACGGACCGTCGATCCAGGGTTGTCTGGAGTCAGCGCTGGGTGAGATCGAGAAATGTGCAGTGCCCGTGGTCGGGGCCGGCCGGACCGATGCTGGTGTCCATGCCCTAGCACAGGTAGCTGGGGTGCGGCTCGTGCAGGACATCGGTCCGACGGCGCTGGTTCGCGCCGTGAACGCTAGATTGCCAGCCGACATCCGCGTGATTTCTGCCGACGTCGTGGCTGACACGTTTCATGCGCAGCGCGAAGCCGTTGCTAAAACCTACCGCTACCGAATTCTGCATGGTGTTCTCTCGAGCCCGTTCCGTCGACGCTATGGGTGGCAGGTAGTCGAACCTCTTGACCATGGCTTGATGGCGAAAGCCGCTTGCGGGCTAGTTGGGGAACATGATTTCGCAGCTTTCCAGGCCACCGGCAGTTCGGTGAAAACTACCGTCAGACGCTTGTGGACCGTCAGGGTAGATGGGCCCGCGGCCGACCCGGGTGCGGTCGATGAAGGGTTGGGCGGCGATGTCACGACCGTGGAAGTGCGCGGCAACGGTTTTCTCCGCCACATGGTGCGGATCATTGTGGGCACCCTTACGGAGGTTGGCCGTGGCCATCGGGGGATAGAGGATGTGGAGCGAGCGCTTAAGACCGGCGAACGGTCCGATGCAGGTCAAACCGCACCGCCGCAGGGACTGTTTCTTGTGAAGGTCGACTATGCGTCAGTCCCTCCTGTCGCCCCAGGGTGAACGCCAGAAAGGTTTCGCCGGGCCGAACGGCGCTGCTTCCCTTTTTGGATACCGTCGGTCTACTTTCCCCGCTCCTAATTGGTCAGCGAGGTAGCAAGCATGTCTCACGCTGGCCTGGAATTTCACCGTGAGTGGCGAACCTTGAATGACGCGCTAACAGCTTGTATCATAGTGAGTTAGGGGAATGATCGGGAGTTTCGATGGCATTTCTGTGTGTCGAGGCAGCTGCGCAGCTGGGCGCGGGGCGCACGTTAGGGACTTTTTCGAAACAGTTTTCCCCTCACGGAACAACCTGGTAGGCCAATGAGTCTGGACGACGTACTAACCTGGGTGTCCGCTGGTTCTCGGGAGGAGTTGCTCGCCCGTCGGGTCGACTTTGATCGGCTGCCGGCGCACGTGGCGGTCATTATGGATGGGAACGGCCGCTGGGCTGCCGAGCGACACCTTCCCCGAGTGGAGGGACACCGGGCTGGAATTGATGCAGTCCGCGATGTCGTCGAAACATCGGCGCGACTCGGGTTCGACGTGTTGACACTCTACGCCTTCTCTGTTGAGAACTGGAAACGGCCCGCGGCGGAAGTGTCTGTGCTGATGGAGCTACTCAAGCGGTATCTGCGCGTTGAGCTTCGGACCCTGCTGTCGAACAACATTCGGTTGCGGGTGCTCGGGCACTACGAGGAGTTGCCACCGGACGTTCGACGGGAACTTGAGGTCGCACAGGCACGCACGGATGGCAACCACGGTATGGTGTTCAACATCGCGCTCAACTATGGGGGACGGGCTGAGATAGTCGACGCCGCACGTCGCGCGATCGACGCTGGGCTGCCGTCGTCTGAGCTCGATGAACGGCAGTTCAGCGAATGGCTCTATACCGCCGGGCAGCCCGATCCAGATTTACTCATTCGCACGAGCGGTGAGATGCGTGTGAGCAATTTTTTGCTGTGGCAGATCGCATACTCAGAGATCTGGGTCACTGAGACGCTCTGGCCGGACTTTCGGGCCCGCCACCTGCTTGAGGCGATTCTGGATTACCAGAAACGTGATCGGCGTTACGGTGGCATCGCCCAGCCAGCGATCGCCGGACACTGACCTGAGCGCATGGCCCGAGTGTTCAGCGCCCTGGTACTTCTGCCGTTGGTGTTCGGCACGGTCTGGTTCCTGCCACCGATGGTGACGTTGGTGCTGGCTGAGGCAGTGCTGGTACTGGCGTTCCTCGAGTACGCCGCACTGGCCTCGTCCCTCGGCGCCCGGTTGTCGACGGGTGTTCCCCTTGTTGGTGCGGCCGCCACGGTAGCGGCGGTCCCCTACGGTGCCACTGCGGTCGTGCTCATGGCCGCCGGGCTCACCATCGCTATTGTGAGTCTAACTCCGGTTCGGGGCCATGGCCGGACATTACTGGACGTTGCCGGATCGCTGTTTCCACTTCTGTATCTCGGTTTGCCCATCGGTGCGCTGGTGGCGGTACATGTTGCTGCTGGCCGGTCCGCGATCGTGTTACTGCTCGCCACGATCATGCTGAGTGACACCGCTCAGTATTACGGTGGACGGGCGTTTGGTCGAACACCGCTGGCACCGGCCATTAGTCCCAAGAAGACCGTCGAAGGGGCGTGTTGTGGAGTCATCGTCGGCGTTGGATTGATGCTAATCGTCGGCGAGTTGGCGCTCGGGCGCACGACGGTGTTGCAACGTGTGCTTCTCGGTGTCGTCTTGGTCGGGCTCGGAATCGCTGGTGATCTCTTTGAGTCGCAACTTAAGCGGGCCGCTGGGGTCAAGGATGCCTCGGGGTTGATTCCTGGCCACGGTGGGATGCTCGACCGTATCGACGGCCTCTTGTTCGCGGCACCCGGCTTCTACATCTTTCTTCAGTTGATGGGAGCGAATGAGTGACCAGAGCGGTGACCGCGTGACCCGCATCGCCATTCTGGGATCGACCGGTTCCATTGGGTGCAGCGCGTTGTCGGTGGCCGCGGCTCACCCGGAACGCATCGACGTGGTTTGTCTGGCCGCCGGGCGTAACGTGGACCGCTTTGTCCGACAGGTTGAGCAGCATCGTCCCAGCGTTATCGCGCTGGCGGACGACGACGGACTGGCGGCGGTTCGGTCCAGACTGGGGCTCTCAGGAGCCGGTGACGGCGTTAGTTCGTGGTCCGGGGCTGGCGGTCTGCGGGAAGCGGCCACTCATCCCGATGTGGATGTGGTGTTGTGTGCCACCACTGGCACGACGGCGCTGGATGCCGTGTTCGCGGCGATTGAAGCGGGGAAGACGATCGCGCTGGCGAACAAGGAGGTGCTGGTGATGGCCGGTGCTCTCGTCATGGATGCCGCAAGGCGCCGCGGAGTTCAGGTCCTGCCGGTCGACAGTGAGCACAACGCCATCCACCAGTGTTTGCACGGCCGCCCACTGGCAGCGGTAAACCGCCTCATCCTAACCGCATCCGGTGGTCCGTTTCGGGAATGGGCACCGGAGCGACTGGTCGGGGTGACCCCCACTGACGCACTGGCGCACCCCACCTGGCGTATGGGACGGAAGATCACGGTTGATTCGGCGACGCTGATGAACAAGGGCCTTGAGGTGATCGAAGCTCGGTGGCTGTTCGACGTGCCGGGGGAGCAGATTGACGTGCTCGTGCATCCTCAATCGGTGGTCCATTCGCTGGTCGAATTTTGTGATGGCTCGCAAATTGCCCAGCTTGGCGTCACCGATATGCGCCTGCCCATCCAGTACGCATTCTCGTATCCAGATCGGTGGGAAACCGGACTACCCACGCTCGACTTGGCGGCGTGTGGTCCCCTGGAATTTGAACGCCCGGACACGGCACGTTTTCCGTGTCTGTCCCTCGCTTATCGGGCGTTGGGGGGCGGTGCGGCGTTGCCGGCGGCACTCAACGCTGCGAACGAAGTGGCGGTCGAAGCCTTTCTCGGTGAAGTGATTCCCTTCACTGCGATTCCGGTCGTTATCGAACAGGCACTCGACGACGTGGAGTCTCGTGGGGGCGAACCTCCGGCGACGCTGGACGACGTGCGGTCGGTGGATACGCGAACCAGGGAGTTTTCACGCGCCTTGGTGAGCGAGTTACAATCGAGACGATGACGTCCTTACTCGCGTTCTTGTTCGTGCTCGGCGTGCTGGTGTTCGTGCACGAACTCGGACATTTTGTTGTGGCGCGGCACCATGGCGTCCGCTGTCCGGTGTTTGCGATCGGGTTTGGCCCGAAACTGTTCCAGACCAAACGTGGCGATACGGTCTACTGCATCTGCGCCATCCCGCTCGGAGGCTACGTGAAGATGGCGGGCGGAGAGACTGGAGACGAGGGCGAAGGTAAAGACGACGAGTTTTTGTCCAAGACGAAGTGGCAGCGATTTCAGATTCTGTTCGCCGGACCGGCCATGAATCTCATCTTCGCGGTGGTGGTCATGACCATCGTGCTTCTTCAGGGTGCCGAGGTGCCAGTCTACTTGGATGAACCTCCGGTCGTTGGGTCGGTGACAGAAGCCTCGGCGGCCGCGGTTGCTGGCATCCGTCCGGGCGACCGTATTCTCAGTGTCGCAGGGCGGACCGTGGATACTTGGGAAGAACTGGACTACGCCGTGAGTCCGCGGGCCGACCGAGAGATCGAGGTAACGCTCCGTGGCGACGGAGGGGTGCGGACGGTGACGGTCACACCGGCCGGACAGGGGAGATACAACATCGGTGACCTGGGTGTTGCACCAGCCGTGTCGCCGCAAGTGGCCTCGGTCGGAGGCCTGGATTCGTCCGCTGCCGCCGAGGCCGGTATTTTGGTCGGTGATGTGATCGAGGCGGTCGAGGGCGTCGACGTGACCATGCAAACGCTGGTGGAGAAGATCAATGGCAGCGCTGGTGTTCCGCTGACGCTGCGGCTCCGACGTGACGGTGTGCGGTTGGACGTGGGGGTCACCCCCAGGCTTGTCGGTGGTGTGGGCTTGATCGGTGTCGGACTCAGCCCCTTTGAGACGCGCACTATCGAGCCAGGACCGTTCCAAGCGTTTGTGATGAGCGTGCAGCAAAACTACGAGTCTGCGGGGTTGATTTTTCAGGCGGTTGGCGGGCTGTTCACGCGTGATACACCGGTGTCACAGCTGATGGGGCCGATTGGGATCGCGCAGTTGTCCGGGGACATGGCGCAGGTCAGCTGGGTCGCCCTGTTTAGTTTGATGTCGATGATCAGCATCAACCTCGGTGTTCTCAACTTGCTCCCGATTCCTATTCTCGATGGTGGTCACATCACAATCCTCGGGTTGGAGAGCATCGCGCGGCGCGACTTCAGCGTCCAGCTCAAGGAGCGCATGTTGTACGCCGGGTTTGTCGTGCTGCTGACGCTGATGGTAACGGTCATCTACAACGATTTAACCCGCGTTCCGTGGATCGAACCCCTGCTGTTCTGGCGCTAATCGGTCCGATCTGACCCAGCGTTGGTACTGCTCAGTGAGCCAGGGCCGCTCGTCGCTATGGCCGTCCGTTGAACACCTTCGTTGCGATGGCGTCTGCTAGCCCGGCCTCGTCGTGTGTGCCCGTGATGGGCCAGCCGTATTGTCGTAATTCGGCGACGGCGTTACCCATGACAACGGGGTGCCCCGCGAACGCGAGCATCTCCCTGTCGTTCAAGTTGTCTCCGACCGCCATCACCTCAGAGGCGGTCACCTGACGCTGAGTTGCCCAGTCGGCAAGAGCGGCGCCTTTTGAGCATCCTTCTGCTGTGATGTCGAACAGCGAGAAATCCCGTGCCGCATATTCCGTCAACGTGAGGGTGAGTTGTGTCGCGCACGGGAGGGCACGGACATGGGTACACAGGGCACGCATTTCTGCGACGCTCCCGGTAAAGGCGACTTGCACGGGTTCCGCGTCCAGCGCGGCTTCGAGGTCCGGCGCCTCGGTCATGTAAATGTGGTTGCGCTCGAAGTACCACGCCCGCTGCGGGTGTGACCAGTCAATGCGTTCCCAAACATACTGTCCTGCGTCGGAGCGATCGAAGATGAGCGCGGCACCCTGGCGCACCGGCCGCGTAAGGAGGATCAGATCGCGGGCTAGCTGACGGGGTACGAGTTTGGCCGCAAGGGTATTTCCGTCTGTGGTCTTTACGAGAGCGCCGTTGCTGACGATCAACGTAACGCCCGCGCCGAGCTTCCGGGCCACCGGTTGCGCGTGATGAAAGCTGCGACCAGTAGCGAGTACCACTTCGACGCCCCGGTCGATGGCGTCCAGAATGGCCGCGCGATTTGCGTCCGGCAGACGTCCTGTACCGTCAATCAGCGTCCCGTCAATATCGATGGCAATGAGCCGTACAGGGTCGGTCGAGGGGGGTGGCGTGCTTGTGCTCACCCGGAGACTTCCTTCTTCTCGTATCGTGCGTCAATGTACTCGTCGACCAATCGACGAAACGACCCTGCCAACTCATCATATGAGCCACGGAGCGTGGTGGTGTGTCGTCCGTCGACGTAGACCGGACAGGCCGGTTCTTCTCCGTTGCCGGGCAGACTGATGCCAATGTTGGCTGCCTTCGATTCTCCAGGGCCGTTTACCACGCAACCCATGACAGCGACCCGCATTTCCTCTACTCCGTCGTAGCGGGTCTTCCACACCGGCATCATCTCGCGAACGTGCTCTTGGATCTGTTCTGCGAGTTCCTGGAAGGTCGTGCTTGTGGTGCGGCCGCAGCCGGGACAGGCGGTGATACTAGGCGCGAACGACCGCAGGCCCAGCGACTGGAGTAGTTCGCAGGCCGCGTAGACTTCATCCCGGCGGTCGCCTCCAGGCCGCGGGGTGAGGGAGACCCGGACCGTGTCTCCGATCCCGTCTTCGAGCAAAATGCCCATTGCTGCCGCGGACCAAATCTGTCCTTTAAGCCCCATGCCGGCTTCGGTCAGTCCCAGGTGTAAGGGCTGCGTTGTCCGTGTGGCGAGGTCGCGATAGATCGAGATCAGGTCACGTGGGGAGGACACCTTGCAGGAGATGATGATCTGGTCCGGGCCGAGACCCGCCTCAATGGCCAGTGCGGTCGATTCCAGAGCCGAGAGCACCATGCACTCATTCACGATCTCCGCAGAACTTCGATCCAAACGGCGGTCGGTGTTTTCCCGCATCTTGGCCATGACGAGATCTTGATTGAGCGACCCTCCGTTGACCCCAATACGCACCGGCTTGCCGTGGTCCCGGGCCACCCGGCAGATCGTCGTGAACTGCTCGTCTCGCCGGCTGCCGGTGCCTACGTTGCCGGGATTAATCCGGTACTTGTCGAGTGCTTCCGCGCAGTCCGGATAGCGTGAGAGCAGCAGGTGCCCGTTGTAGTGGAAATCGCCGATCAGTGGGGTGCGGCACTCACGGTCGAGCATACGGCGCTTGATTTCGGGTACGGCCGCGGCCGCTTCTGGCGTGTTGACCGTGATGCGTACAAGTTCCGACCCAGCGTCAGATAACTCAATGCATTGATTCGCAGTGGCTTCCGCATCGGCGGTGTCGGTGATCGTCATCGACTGCACCACAATCGGTGCGCCGCCGCCGACCTGGACGCGGCCGACCCGGACGCCGATGGTGCGGTGCAGTTTCGCGGTGGGCATGGTGCTGGCGGGCGTCACTCGACCCGAAACCAGAGGGTTACGGCATGATAACACCGGGATCGGAGGCCCCCCTCGGACGCTTAAGACCGGTAGGAGTCTTGCGGGGACGGAGCTACCGGCGTGACGCCTGTTGGCGGCGTCGCATTGCCTTCATCGTGGCTCGTGCGGCGTCGACGGCGCGCTCGACGTGCTGCAACGTGTGTGCCCCTGACAGGAACCAGCCTTCGAATTGTGAAGGTGGCGGGTAGATGCCCCTGGCGAGCATGCCGCGGAAGAACCGTGCATATGCGGCGGTGTTGGCGCGGGTTGCTGTGTCGTAGTCCTGGACCGGCGCGCCGGCAAAGAACGGGGTCAGCACTGAACCATGCACATTAATTTGTACATCGATGCCCGTCTGTTGGCTCGCGTCCGCCAACCCGGACGCGAGCCAGATGGACTGCGGCACGAGCGCCGCCGGCAAGC
>UINC01002308.1_pt1 | contig 11078 bp, 6 predicted proteins | sample 5385821 | NCBI WGS metagenome assembly UINC01 (sample SAMEA4666929, study PRJEB26691) | marine metagenome | isolation source: Pacific Ocean | place: Pacific Ocean | collected 2011-10-13
CAGCGTTCTCCAAGAATTTCGACAGACCAACCTTGGACTTCATCCGCAATTTCCTTTGGCACATAACCCATTGCAACGGAGACACCGGAGTTGTGGGCGTAGCCTCCGGAAGTCACCCAGCCTTTGGCTTTTTCACCAAACCAAATCGGCTCGTCGGCAATTACATCCGCATCATTCGCCTCGACAACAAAAGTGCGCAAACGCAGTTTCCCGCCATCTTCTTTTTCCTGAATTGCGGCGGCTTTTCCGATAAAATCAGTTTCTTTTTTTACGGCAACAAAAGGACTTAGTCCGGCCTCAAGCGGACCGTAAAGCGGGCGGTATTCTGTGGCCCATGAACCGTAATTTTTTTCCAAACGCAAGGCATTCAGAGCACGAAGACCGAACAAGCGGATTCCGAATTCTTCTCCTTCTTTTTGTAAAAGCTCCATCACATAACGTTGATTATCCGGTGTCATCCACAGTTCATAACCCAGGTCTCCGGTATAACTCACGCGGGCTACCATACAGGAGGCCATACCGATGTCAATTTCCTTGACATCCATGAAACGGAAAGCTTCAGCGGACACATCAATATCCGTTGTTTTTGCTAACAATTCGCGGGATTTTGGTCCGGCAATAGAAAGACCAAGAATTTCACTTCCATGTGAAATCACCTCAACATTTCTTAATTCAGGAAGATGTTCCTCAAACCAGCGCAAGTGGAATTCTTCCGCAATTCCAGAGCCGGCAATGAAAAACTCATCATCACCGAGATTGGACAGAGTAAAATCTCCGAAGAGTTTTCCGTTTTTATTTAACATGGGCGCAAGCGTCATGCGTCCGGGTTTTGGGATACGGGAAGCAAAAATTTGGTCGAGCCAGACAACAGCTCCTTCCCCGACTACAGAATATTTGGCGAAACCGGAAATTTCTATCAAGCCCACACCTTTACGCACAGACTGTGTTTCCTCTGCAACGTGCTCAAAATCAGTAGAACGTCGCCATGAAAATTTATCATGTACTCCATCCGGAGCAAACCAAAGCGGGACTTCCAGTCCAAAAGCACTTCCCATTTGTGCCCCAGCCGCTATCATGAGGTCGTAAACCGGAGTTGTCCGGAGCGGTCGTCCGGCGGGAAGCTCTTCGTTTGGGAAGCGAATCGAAAAGCGGCGGGAGTAATTTTCCCGCACTTTAACGTTGGTGTAGGACATCGTAGCCCAATCACCGAAGCGACTTAAGTCCATGCCCCACACATCAAATCCGGGGTCACCGTTGATCATCCAATTCGCAAGTGCCAACCCAACGCCTCCTCCCTGACTGAATCCGGCCATCACGGCACAAGCGCACCAATAACCGGGAAGTCCTCGAACCGGGCCAATCAATGGATTCCCATCTGGAGCAAAAGTAAATGGGCCGTTAATGACTTTTTTAATCCCAGCATTTGCAATCGCCGGAAAATGTTTAAAACCTACTTCAAGAGACGGTGCAATTCGATCTAAATCAGGAGGCAATAAATCTTGTCCAAAATCCCACGGAGTTTCTTTTGGTGACCAAGGTTTGCACGCTTTTTCGTAGGTTCCCATCAACATACCTTGCTGCTCCTGACGTAAATAAAGTTCCCCGTCAAAATCCATTGCTTGTGGGATTTGATGTCCTTTTTCTTGATTAAAAGCAATGACTTCCGGCATATCTTCAGTCATAAAATACATGTGTTCCATGGCCAGTACCGGCAATTCCAAACCGACCATACGTCCGACTTCCCGTGCCCAAAGACCTCCGGCATTTACTACGTGTTCCGCATGTATTTCCTCTTCTTCCATGATTACACGCCACCCACCATTTGGATGAAGCTGAAGGTCGGTCACTTGCACATGTTGATAGATTTCACCACCCTGTTTTTTAGCGGCTTTGGCATAAGCCCAAGTAGTTCCGTATGGATCTAAGTGACCTTCCATCGGATCATGCAAGGCTCCCACAAAATGATCCGGATTAATAAGAGGCATGATTTCGGAAGCTTCTTTGGGAGTGATGATTTCGGTTTCCATGCCTAGGTAACTACCTTTGGCGTGAATGCTTTTCAACCATTCAAAGCGTTCCTGAGTCGCCGCCAACATAATGCCACCCGGCATTTGCAGTCCTATTTCCTGGCCCGAAATTTTTTCAATTTCCTGATAAAGATTAATCGTGTACTGCTGGAGTTTTGCCACATTCGGGTCACCGTTGATGGTATGCATACCACCTGCGGCATGCCATGTAGAACCGGAAGTCAGTTCGGAACGCTCCAACAAGACAGTATCTTTCCATCCTAGCTTTGTGAGATGATAGATAACGCTACATCCAACCACTCCTCCACCGATGACGACTACTTGTGCCTGAGTTTTCATTATAATTCTTAATAATTGTGTGTTTAAACCAGAATGATAGCAAAAATATATTTGACTTACATTAACATTAAAACTAATAAATATTTGTAATCATCGGGTTGCCGGTTCGAGTTCGGCTTGGAGAGTCAGCTATAGTCAGCTGGGGTCATTTATTACAAATCCTCTTCTCCAACTTCTATTTTTTAGCAAAAACATCACAGAAAGGCCCAAGGAATTTCCTCTCCGGCGACCAATCTGTGATGGCAAACACGATGTCGGAGAACGCTCCGCTAAAGTCGTTTTCCAAAGCATGCCTAAAATCGGTAGCAGTGCGGCGAGGATCATTCGCAAAAGCACCGCAGCCCCATGCACCAAGAACGGAGGCGGAATGTCCATACGCCTTTGCGATTTCAAGCACCCGATGAATACGTTTCTGCAAGAGGTCTGCTGATTCCGGCTGGCCAATGGCAGGTGCATATGGAGCGGCACATGTAATAAAGCTCAGCAGCCAGGGCTGTTCAAGCTCCGCCCCGTTGTCTGTTCGAAAGACGGGAACATCAGGTGAGTAGATTGCCCAATCAGTAGAATCCGATCGTGAGCGTTGGCGGTGTTCTATATACATCTGATCGTCAATTATTGTCCGGTATAGAGCACTAGATCTGCAAAGCACCTCCTCTTGGGCTTTAGCGCCACTCAAGAAGCCTCCACCGGGATGAACACCGTTGGCAAAATTTAGAGCAAGTGGCCACAATCCGTTTTCAACGAGCCGCTTGGAAGCTCCGAGTGTTGTTTCGTTACTTACTTGGATCCGTGTCTCGGGGAATGGAATGCACTCATGCGACGGCAGAAAAGCGCCCGGAGGAATGCTTACCTTTGACGAACAAGCAGCCTGTACATAGCGACTCCAATCAACTTTCCTGCCATCTCCGTAGACATATTGACCTTCTACGGCGGCTTCTACTGCTGACCTGCCAAGTTCAGCCGCCACATTTCTCGGGATGTCCAATTCCTGTCGCCGGGATGCGGCCATTTCAACCGAATCAATGCAGGGAAGTATCTTGAACATGTTGTATTCCTTTCCTGTGATTGACCACCACTAATTTCTAACAGTCAGACAATCCTCGTCTCCACCACACTTTTGTATCGCACGTATAGCAATAATATAATTGACGTTCAAATAATGAAATATTTTGTCAATTCAGAACATCTGAAACACTCTCTTTATTATTGAAAACTAAAATGCTATTCTTGTCAACGGTGGTATATCCTTTTAAATGGTTGATTGAAGTTTGGCGATTTTAGTCAACCAGATATGCTGCTTTTTTTCAACTCCTCAAACACTGGATTCGATGATAATCCGTTGCTTAGGAGATAGGCTTCAAACTACTGTCCATATAATTGATCTTTTTAATCCATTATCTAGTTTAGCCTGCCTCTAGTACTATTGCCAAAAACTCCGTCAACAGACTGAATTTTATAGTTGATGTGACAATTTGTATGAAACTGATTTAACGTGTCCTTATATACTGTTAATGCAGATATTGAGATTCTTAAAATGTGGAACAGCATTTAAATAAACTTACCTGAGTAATCCCCGTTAATATTAAGATTTTGCATCCAATTAATAACATGAAAAATTCACTCCCTGAACTGGACCGACCAGCGTTTTCAGTGCAAGATGCAGTTCACCTCTTAGAAGAACAATACGGACTTTGTTGTACACTGGAAGAACTACCCGGCGAAAGGGACCGTAATTATCTGGCTCGAGAAAACAATGGTGAATCTTACGTTTTGAAGATTTCAAACTCCTGCGAAACGCTCGAATTTCTGGAGGTGCAGAATTATGCTCTTGAAAGTACGGCAAAGCTGCTTGAACAAGGAAGGATCCCCAGGGTGTATCCGAACAAAAATGGAGAGTCCCTTTCGCGTGTCCGGTCCAAAAGTGGCAGTCCACACTGGATGCGTATTGTTCGTTATGTTGATGGACTGCCTATGGCGGATTACCGTCCGCATACCAAAGAGCTTCTGGAAGAACTTGGCGGAATGTGCGGAACCGTGACAGAGGCACTTCAAGACTGCCCAGCGCAGCCACCTGCTCGCAAGCTTCTATGGGAAATTCACAATGTGCAGGAAACGCTGTATGAATATATGCACTGGATCAATGAAGAAAAACTGCGGAACTGGGCCAGCCAGTCGCTGGATTTATACAACCAGTCACTGGTACCTGTGGAATCCAAGTTGAGGCGTGGCTGGATTCATAATGACTTCAACGATTACAACGTTCTCGTTGTTCCAAAACTCGCTGGACCTCCTGCTTTAGGTTTGATCGATTTTGGAGACATGACCCATTCCTACTTGGCGGCTGAACCTGCTGTAGCCTGTGCCTACGCAATGTTGGACAAGCCCGATCCTCTTGAGGCAGCGGTTCACTTGATACGTGGATTTCATAACCGTTTTCCACTTGAAGAAAAAGAGATTGAAATACTTTTTCCGATGGTGCTGATGCGTCTTTGTTTGAGCGTAACTCTTGGAGCATTCCAACAGCAGAATGACCCTGAAAACGAATATCTGGGAGTCAGTCAAAAACCTGCCTGTGAACTGCTGGAACGACTTCAAGATGTTAACCCACGCTATGCACACTATCTTTTCAGGGATGCCTGCAATATGGAGGCATGTCCGTGGGCATCAAAGTTCAGGAAGTGGCAAAAAGAGACAGCCGGTTTATTTCATGGCCTCCAGGGAAGTCCTCTTGATGCTAAAAAAACAGCGGTACTTGATTTGAGCGTTGGCAGTTCTTTTTCGGCAAAATCTGAAGGGATGTCTCTTGATGAACAACAAAAAAATTTTGATGCATATCTAATCGAAAAGAATGCTGAGATAGGTTTAGGAAAGTATGCAGAAGTACGGTCATTCTATGCAGCTGAGGAATTTCTAAATAACTCTCTCGATGGTGAAGAGAAGAGAACAATACACCTTGGCATTGACGTTTTTGTACCTGCTGGAACTTCAATTTATGCTCCAATCGAAGGTGTAGTTCATCAGCTTCAAGACAATCACAGTAAGCTTGATTACGGACCTACGGTGATACTCAAGCATCAACCGGTAGATGGTCCCGTGTTTTATACCCTTTATGGTCATTTGGGCCGGGAGTGTCTGAAGCAATTGAAAATAGGGCAAAATATCAGTGGTGGCATGGCCCTAGCTAAAACCGGGTACTCAAACGAAAATGGAGGTTGGCTTCCTCATGTTCATTTTCAGATAATCCTGGATCTGTTTGATTTTGACGGCAATTACCCTGGAGTGGCACTTCCATCCCAGCATAAGGTCTGGACCAGTATTTGCCCTGATCCCGGCTTGATGCTGGGACTCGGCAGCGAAAGTATGGCGAAGGAAATTGATTCCGGACAACTACTCATCAGGCGCAGAAATGTTTTTGGCCCTTCACTGAGCCTGTCTTATCAGGATCCGCTCATCATTGTTCGAGGTCAGGCGCAGTCGCTGATTGACTCCAGAGGACAGTTTTATCTGGATTGCGTCAACAATGTGGCCCACGTAGGACATTCTCATCCCAGTATTGCAAAGTCACAGAGCAATCAGGTTTATGTTTTGAACACTAATACGCGTTATCTGAACCCAGTCAATATTGAGTATGCAGAGCGTCTTTGTGATCTGTTTCCTGATCCACTCAACACTTGTTTCCTAGTCTGTTCCGGAAGCGAAGCCAACGAGCTGGCCTTGCGGATTGCCGGCACTGTTAGCGGACAAAAAGACGTGATCGTTCTCGAGGAAGCATATCATGGCAATACAAGAGCGAATATAGATATCAGTCCCTACAAACACAACGGACCCGGTGGAAATGGACCGCCGGAATGGGTTCATGAGATTCCAATGCCTTATCTGTATCGTGGTCTGTACCGAGATCCTGCCAGTGCTGGTAAGCTTTATGCTGATGAGGTCCATAAAATCTGTGAAAAACTTTCTGCACAGGGAAAAAAACCAGCAGCATTTATCTGTGAATCCATGCTTGGTTGCGGGGGGCATGTTCCTCTACCTGAGGGTTTTCTGCAGCAGTCCTACCAATATGTGAGGCAGCACGGAGGACTGTGCATAGCCGATGAAATTCAAGTAGGTTTTGGACGTGCAGGGAAACATTTCTGGTCATTTGAACTGCAGGACGTGGTACCGGACATTGTCACTCTCGGTAAGCCAATCGGTAACGGACACCCCTTGGGCGCGGTTATTACTACGCGGAAAATAGCAGAAGAATTCGCCAACGGCATGGAATATTTCAATACTTTCGGAGGAAACCATGTTTCCTGCTCTGTGGGTATGGCTGTTCTGGATGTAATGGAACAAGAAGGGCTCCGGCAAAATGCTCTGGAAACAGGAAGCTGGCTGAAAGAGAATCTTGAAGCACTGAAAAATTCTTTTCCCTTGATTGGAGATGTACGCGGAGAGGGATTTTTTCTGGGAGTTGAATTGGTTCTTGAACCTGAAACAAGAGAACCGGCTCCGCTTCATGCTAATTACCTTGTTGAAAGGCTGAAATCACGCAAGATTCTGCTTAGTACTGAGGGACCGGGGCACAACGTTCTGAAATTCAAACCACCCATGGTTTTCAACTTTATTGATGCACAACATTTACTTGGAGAGCTGGAACAAGTGTTACGCGAAAGCCCGATGCAGCAAAGCCAGTAAAGTTTATATGGCCAAACGAAAATGCATTGCTATTGGAGGGATTAGTAATGAATGCAATATATATTCTCCTCTGTTTCAAGCAGGGGCAGATTTTGAGAAGATTCACGAACACATGCAGGAACAGAACTGCAGATTCATAGGCAGACACCATAAACGAACTCTAGCGCCTTTGCGGACAAGCAGTGATTCACTGACTTTAAGTGTCACGGTTTCACCTTCTATCTCAATTTGTTTACGACCACGGACCATCAGTATATATTCATCAAATTCTGGATTCTGATGCGGTTCACTCCAACCTGGTGGTGCGACCATATGAGCAACACTCTCTTTGGACTAGTTGCTGACAACACGTCCAGCATGCTCTTCAGTCAGTTTGCCGTCAGTTGTCGTTACCACAAACGGTGCCTGCAGTAAAACGTAGGAGCTACTCATTCTGCCTAACTTAAGGTTTCTTGCCGAATTATTTCAGGATATATTTTTTTTACCGCCCTATCGTAATGAGATTGATCATCGATTTCAGTCCACACTAAATCATCAACCCGCAAAAAATGGACTACCTGTTCTGAGCTTACTTCAGAAATACATTCCTCATAGTGATTGCTGCACGGAAATGTTAGATTTTCTTCATGATGTGCACACATCGTTCGGAGCAAATTCTGAGATATTTTGGAAATGCCAACTAACTCCCCCTGAACCTGCAAATGTTGTCGGGGCTGTTTTGAAATAGCCGCAATATCTCCGCTTACAGTGCTGCTGGAGGTCTCGTACTCAGAACGTTCTCCATGATTCTCTCCATAGATGTAAACCTCATCGTTGGAACCAGTTTTTCCTGAAGCCAGCACAACATCCGGACCCTCATAATTTAAGACTGAGGGCAAAGCGCGAGATTCATACAGCAAATCAGACTCCAACAACAAAAAATCATCCAACAGAACATCCTGGGCCACAAAAAGTGAATGCATGCTGCCGGTTTCAGCAAAACGGGAACTATGAATAAATTCAATGTCAGGCAAGCTAGTTTCATGCCGAAGGTGTTTGTGGTACATTGTTTTTTGAAAGCCCGTCACCATCACGACTCGATCGATTCCTTCTTTTTTCAAGCGCTCCAGCGAGCGGATAATCAGTGATTTCCCGTCAATTTCTAGCAAGCCTTTTGGACAGACTCCAATCACATTCCGCAACCGGATTCCCATTCCTGCTGCAAGAATAACAGCTGTGCTGATTTTTGAAAAGGAGGATTTTTTCATCGTGATTTATGACACCAGCCGTCCTCTGGTTTCTTCAGAAACTGCTCCATTTGGCTGATCTTCGAACTAGATTTCATAAAGTTGCTGGTAATGGCCTCCTTCCAAAAGCAATTCATCGTGAGTACTTTGTTCTACAATCTGTCCATGCTCCATCACACAAATCCGATCCGTGTTCCGAATGGTCGAAAGTACTATGTGACATACCACTTTCAGAACCACAGGAGATGATGGTGAGACTAAAACACGAGATAAGTGTAACACATTAAATATTTTTCATCATTACCAAGATTCCAAAACTAAAATCCTAATCACTGGAATTACTGATAAACAAGTCCATGGGGTTATGAACAAAATAAAAACCGTCTTAGAAAGTGCCTTGATATGTATACTCTAAATCAGGTATTCTTCAATGATCATTCACACTAGTTTCACTACATAGTTGTATCCACAATGAATAGCGCTTTCGTATCAGGCTTTTTTTTACAGGACCTGAAAACACATCTTGAAATCATCTTATACCTTTCACTGCTAATTGTTGTAACAGATGAGATTGCTATCTGGGTTTTTCTTGATGGCAGACTAAAAAAGCTGTTTAGCTATTTGAGACCATGGTTCATACTCAACATCTCAATAACATTGACTCTCATAACCCTATTCAATTCTCTCTTCAATCATGTATTCCTGTCTGCTTTTTTGACCTACGTCATCACCTCAACTCTTGCAGGGATCCATATCGCAAAATTTAAGATATTGGGAATTCCACTCTTTTTCTGGGATTACATTGTACTAAAGGAACCTCTGCTCTACCTTCCAACTCTGATACAAAAAAAAACGACTTGGATATTGATAACATTGGGTATTCTATCAATCTGTCTTGTTTTCTACGGTATTTTTCAATTGCAGTCCTATTCTTTGGAACTAAGCAAAAGGGTAATTCTCTTTTTGGCATTCTTGTTTATTTCAGTGTTGGGATTTCTTCTGTTTAAAGTGCCTTACAAAAAGTTTTTCCCAGCCAACAGTTATCGTGATTCAGTGGTTTTTAAAACAGGCCTGCTCCCATTTCTAGCTTTGACCTTTAGATATTCTAAATCGAGTCCTCCACCGGCTGAATACAGCCAGGTTACCATTAAAGCTATTCAAACCGTTCATGGAGTTTCTGAAATGCAGAAGGATGAAATGCTCCCTGAAAACCTACCGAATATTATTGTTTACAGCATTGAATCATTGATGGACCTTGAAAACCTGGGGGTGCAGTTGAAGAACCACCCCATGCCATTCTTTGAAACCCTGAGACAAAAAACTGGAAGGGGTTTTTTTGTTTCTCCCACTTTTGGTGGACAAACCGTACAACCAGAGTTTGAATTATTGACCGGTCTCTCCCAGTATCAACTAAGCGTCCCCAATCCTTTTATACATATTATCGACAAATACGATCATTTTCCGGCTTTACCGAGTACTCTTAAAAATCTGGGTTACTACACCCTTGGAGTACAAGCGGTTTCTGCAAATGAGTTTCAGAGAAGGCAATACTATCCTATTTTGGATTTTGACAGATTTATCGCTTTGGAGTCGGACTACCCGAAAGAAGATTGGGAACAGGTCAACCATTTGCTTTCAGACCATTACCTAATGAAGAAGATCAAGGAGAATATCCCATCCGATGACAAACCGGTTTTCGGCTTATTCCTCAATAATTCTACCCATGCGTCTTACGATCATTGGGAGAAACATGATGAATTTGCAGTTTTGAACGAAAACATTTCAGAAAAAACGAGGGATGTGCTGGAACGTTATGCTTCCGCCATAAATCATGCCGATCAGGCACTGAAGGATCTGGTACAGTATTTTCAAGGGAAGTCAAAAGACACCATCTTCCTGATTTTTGGAGATCATTTACCAGGTTTGAGTAGCGTATTTAAAGATTTACAACCATTCACCGGTAACAAAAGCTGGACGAAGTTTCACACTCCTTTAAGAATCATGAGCACATATGAAATTCCTAAAAAAGATAGAATCGTATCAGCAAATTTTTTGCCCTTACTGATATTACATCTCCTGGACCTTAAAACTTATCATCTCCCACCTTATTTTCAGGTTGTTGAGTCTCTTTATCAGGAAGTTGATGTCTATTCCAGCTACATACAGGATAAACAAGGTGAGATTTTTGAAAGACAAAATCAGCCTGAACACCTAAAAAAAGTATGTAGAGATTATGATTTGATACAATATGATCTTCTTGAAGGCCAACGGTACTTTAATGAATAGGAAAACCAAAAAAATGGATGAGCATGCTTACCCGCTGAATTTCCAGTTGCTTTTTGATCTGATGTTGGGACCAAAGTTTGAAATCCTTAATCTTTTTCATCATTGTGCAATTTAGCCATGATGATCGATACTTCCTGAGAAGGACGCAAAGTTGATCTGAAAAAGCTTAAACTACCGAATGGGGTGAGAAATATCCAGGGCAGAGGTCTTCCAAGGGTTGCTTTGATCATAATGTTATGCTTCAGCGCTCATTCCACCAAATCCAGAATACCTTCAACTCCTGCCACATATTCCTTCCACGCCAAAAAATCTTGCCCGCAATCAGCAGACCATAGATCCAGAATATGATTATCAAGAGAGTCACATTCCAGGAGACAAGCTGCAGTATAGCCACCCCGGCAAAAAGCAAAAGAAGCGCCGGATCAGGATGTCGACTAGAAACTCCAAAAAAATAGGTCTGCATGCTATTGAGAATGTAGTCGGAAGAATACCCAGTGATGACCAGGGAAGCCAAATACCAGGG
>UINC01002309.1_pt1 | contig 11076 bp, 9 predicted proteins | sample 5385821 | NCBI WGS metagenome assembly UINC01 (sample SAMEA4666929, study PRJEB26691) | marine metagenome | isolation source: Pacific Ocean | place: Pacific Ocean | collected 2011-10-13
GCTGATACAAAATTTCAACTGATTGCTCTGGATATCGACGGTACTTTACGGGATGAGACCGGTAGGGTGACCACATTTATGAAAGATATTCTCAGCGAATGCCAGGACCGGGGTGCAATCCTCGTAGCTGCTACAGGCAGGACCCGAATTTCTGCAATGAATTATCTTATGGAACTTCCTATGATTGAGCTTCTAGCGTCTTTTCAGGGATCTCTAATAACTCGGTGTACAACAGATGAATTCCTCTGGAGCACCTATATGTGTTCTGATCAGATTAACAGGGCGCTTGATTACCTAGAGGAAAAAGAGATTGAGAAAGTAGCATATTCAGGCGATCAAGTATACGTTGAAAAGATGACGGATTGGGCGCACTCTTATGGCCTGAGAACGGGTGTGAATATTATAGAGGTTGATGATTTAAGGTCCGTCCAAGAAAATGTCTTTAGAATCTTAGCGGTGGGTGGAGCCGAAGAAATTAAGAGAATCGAGCGAGAGATGAAAAATCGATTCTCCAGTTCCCTTTACGCCACACGTTCCCTTCCGCACTTTTGCGAAATCCTTAATCGCGACGCGGGAAAAGATAAAGCCCTTCAGTGGCTTTGCGAATTTTATGGTATCAACAGTAATGCTGTGGTTTCGTTTGGTAATGGCTTCAACGACGTGGAGATGCTGAAATGGTCCGGTCTTGGGGTCGCTATCGAGGGGGGAGAAACCCCTGCACTTGAAGCAGCGGACGATATTGCCCTGGCCGTCAATAAAGACGGCGTTGGTCGTTACCTTGAACAACTTATCTGTGATGAACGTATAGGTCGATAGAACATGGGATCTGGATCTATAGTCGTATTTGGAAGCCTGAACATGGATATTGTCTCCGTTGTGAAAAGGCTTCCTCGCCCTGGGGAAACGGTGCCTGGTTCAGAGTTTTATACCACTCCTGGAGGGAAGGGCGCTAATCAGGCAGTGGCCTGCGCAAGACTCGGGGCTTCTGTCCAAATGGTTGGTCATGTTGGAGGGGATAACCTAGGTAGAGAATTAACCAAGTCATTAGAAGGTGAATCAATCGGCATTTCAGGAGTTGATGTTGTCAATGGCGGGAAGACAGGTGTCGCGATGATCTCCGTAGACGAGTCTGGTGAAAACACTATAGTGGCCGTTTACGGAGCTAATACATCGTTTAGTTCCGATACCGAATCACGTTTGAAAAGTGCACTAACGGATGCTAGCGTATTGCTTCTGCAGAATGAGATCCCTATTTATGCTAACGTTGTCGCTTCAAGAATCGCTTCCGCTTTAGGAATCACTGTGATTTGGGATCCTGCTCCGGCCATTGACGGGGTTTTTCAGCTATCTGGGTTGAGTACATTTGTAACACCAAACCAGATTGAGGCAGAGTCACTAACAGGAATAAACATAAACGATGTAGAGTCGGCCAAGGATGCTTGCGACATAATTCTTTCCAAATATGATTCCATCCCAGTTATCACACTTGGAGGGAAAGGAGTTGTTTATGCTTCAGGTGGGACACGAAAGCATGTGCTCGCGATGGATACATCAGTTATCGATACGGTCGCTGCGGGAGATGCATTTGCCGGAGCATTGGCAGTAGCGATCGCAGAAGGTCGTCAACTTGACGAGTCGATAAAATTTGCTGTCGGTTATGGGGCCCTATCGGTTAGCAAAAAAGGAGCACAGTCGTCGATGGCTAGCAGAAAGGAACTGGACGACTTTTTAAGCGATCAGGCCGCACTGGAAACCTGATCATTACCGAGTGCTCCGACAAGTTCTTTTTTCATTCGCTTAATTAATCCGGGTCCTTCATAGACAAGCGACGTGTACACCTGGACAGTAGAAGCTCCTGACTTCAACAGTTGGTATACGTCTTGACCTGTCGAAATTCCCCCACAAGCGTTTATATCTATTTTATCTCCAAATTCTTGCGATACAGATTTAACCATTGAGAGCGTGTTACTAAAAAGCGGACCTCCGCTGAGCCCTCCTCTGCCGACCGCAAGCCTTGAATCCTCTATCGGCCAAGTATTTGCGATTGTTACTGAGTTTGCTCCAAGTTCAATACTAGCTAGGACTAACTCCAATGTTTCGTCTCGGGTTTTATCATCCCGTGTGCCATGATCGTCGAGAAAACCGAAAGGGGGTAATTTTATAAATAGAGGGGATTTTCTTGTCTGATTTATCTCGTCAATCAGTGAACGTAAGTTAGATGGCTGCTGGAATATTCTCAATCCGTCAGTATTTGGTGAACTTATATTTACTTCGATCCCAGAGGCGAATCTTTCCAAACGTCTGTGGCATTCAGATATATCAGCTGATTCGGTGCCCGATATACTGAGAATTCTTTTCACTGGCCTTCCTGTTATTGGCATTCCTGATAAACGAGCGATGACCTTTTCCAAACCCGATCCAGGAAAACCAAGGGAATTAATTATTGCTTTTCGTTCTTTTACTCTTATCACTCTGGGCTTCGCGTTTCCCGGTCGGGGATCCTTGGTGATAGTTCCACCGGTGACGTATCCGAACCCAAGCAACTCCATAGAAGGAAGGATCCTACAGTCTTTATCAAAACCAGCTGCGAGGCCTACAGGGTTACTTAGTGTGATTCCGCCAACACTAGTTTCGAGGATTGGATTCTCGTACGTAAATAGCCTCTCTGCAAATTTCCACAATTTTGGATTTTGCAAAAGATAATCTGATACGTGTTGTGCCTTCTCAGGGTCTACGCTGAAAAAAAACGGGCGAATTATGTGTTTATAGAGATCCAATACCTGACTACACCAAAGAATTTAACTAGCCAAATTATAAGCCTAGATTGGAAACACTATTAATATCGGAGATAAACTATAATTCACGTAAAGATCGCATGTTCACACATACAGGCTACAGATATGCCGCTTGATTTTACATATGGAAAACCAGAGTTACCTAAAGGACATGCCCTTGTGTACTTCAGTGATTCTCAGGAACAAAACTACTATGCCAGTTATATAGTTCTTCTTCCGGTTACCGTCGACGTTACAAAATATGTACCGCCTTTTCTAATGAATCAGGTAGGCGAATTAGGCCCCGGGGATATGTCAGCTTTTGCGTTTCCCCCAGCACCAGAAGAAGTTGAAAGTCTAGAGGAATTGAAAGATCTTTCCGAAAAAAGAGAGGATGATTTAATATTCGGTGGCACATGCGACCCCATGGATGTTACCAATTCCATGATGAAAGTAAATGAAATCGTCCAAGAGTATCTGGAAATTTATGAAGATGCCTACGGTGCCAATATTTTGGAATCCCGAAGTGACCCTGAAAACTCGATTAGCGGCCACGTAAACGATGTTCTTTACTCACTAATGAGCGAGCCTGATCGTCTCGGTGAGTTGACGAAACTTGTGGGACGCCTGCGGTATGCCGTGGAATCCAAGGAAGAAGGGTTGGCTGTGGAAACTGAGACGGATATAGAAGCGCTGGCAACTTATCTTCCATCCTCTTACCAGGTTGACTCTCTGCTTCAGTGGGCAGTAAGTCCTGAAAAAAACTCAGCGTCACTTGCGGACTTGTACTTAAAGAGATGTTTTCATCTGGCTCGAGAGGAATACGTGGAGCTGGGAAAAGTAGAAGCGGATATTGCAGAGCTGAGTGGTCCGTAACTGCATCCAATGTAATTGAAACCGTAAGGCGCGGTTTTTTTACCTCAACTTAGTGTGTTAAGAGTTCCACCGTTTCATGCGCCATAAATTGGGTATTTTCCATTGGTAGACAATGAGAAGAGTTTTTAAAACGTTTTGCCATAATATTTGAAAAGATATCTTCCAGGTCAAGCCTATTGATTGATGGACGGAAACCGCTTTAGTTGCCTCAGGTTTTCTAAACCTCACCATTTCTTTCAATATTGATCGATCGACATTGGGCCTTGTACTTAGCAGCTTCTTTCTTGAGTAGGAGGGAAGCCAGAAATTCCCACCCCTTGACCTCATCTTATACACGACCATGAAGACTAGTATCGTGGCAGAATAGGATACGTGGACCTTCTCCTGTCCGTTCATCAACGGTGTTTTGGTATTTATGAGGACGATTCTTTCTATTCACCTCAACGTGAATTAATGCCGTTGTTAAGTGAAAAGGAGTCGGGGTTTGTGATCCACGACTCCCTTTGCAGGTTGGAAATGTTGCTAACGTAGAAAATTTCTACCAGGGCATCTTTCGCCCCATTTCCTTTCTGATCCTATCGGCGATTTCGGCCTCCGGTACATGCAAAATGCGCGCTCCTTCCTCATATAGGGCGTGCCTTGCCCTCTCTTCCACCGTCAAGTTGGGGTCTTGCCAGCTGCATAAGAAAGCGAGACCCGATTGCTTGCATGCATTTTTAACTATCTCGCGGGCCTGGTTCATCTCGGGCGTGTATGGTGGGTCGTGCAGGTCAGGGTCTCCGTGTGACATACCCATATCACCTGGCCCCCATTCTGCAAAAGAAAGACCGGGAACCGCAGCAATATTATCTGCGTCCGGAAGGCAGAATCTGTCTTCTATCTTGAGGCCTAACATTATCTCCCCTTTGGGATTCAAGGGCCATGGATCAGCTATTTGTAAATATTCGACTGGGTCCACGCCCCATATTGCTGCAGGATCTCGTTGTCCACCGCCACCTCTCAAGCCTTCGGGCAACCCCTTGTCTCGACCGGCTTTCTGGAAAACATACCTTGAAGCTGCTACAAACATAGCTACGGCATCCGCTCTTCGAGTGTGTGTGTGAAGGATTCCGTGGGCACCAGTGGATAGAACATGCCTGATTTGCCAGGCATTGTACTGAACCTCTTCAACAGTCATGCAATTGGAAGGAACCGTAGTAATTACGGTTGGCGTAGGATGGCCGCTGGGAGTCGGGCCTCCGTCTTTCAACCCTTTCATGAAGCTAGCTAGGCCAACTGTATCGAACGGATGGTGTTCGAAGTCAAATTGAATCATGTCAGCCCATGTTTGGGACATTTCCACCCCGCACTCATAGGTCAGTGCAGGTGCCGACATTGAAAAAATTGCCTGATCCTGTTCAATGAGTTCTATACACTTATTAATTCTAGCCATAAGATCCCTCCTAGCCCTCTATAAACTGGAGCGTATGTAATCACTATACCCAGCCTATTTCAAGCAAAGTGCTTTTGGCACTCATGAATTTGTTCACATAGTAAAGTGAATATTTCATTTCCCTCTGTATAAAGGATAGATCTTTACGAGAAAAATTTTCGCTGATAACAGGATGTTAAGGTTAATATTGCGAAGACCTATTATGCAGATAATTTAGAAAAGATATTGTGTTTCTCAATTCACTCGAGAATCGATCAATAAATATAGGAAAGGTTGTGTGGAATGGAAGAAATTACGCTTAAAACAGCAATTGGAAATTATGGACACACGAGGCCATTGAAAGACGGAAGAATTCAGTCGGCAAGATTCGATATGAATCACGTGGAGGTCTCCCCAGTACCGATGATTTTTAGAAGAATGGTTAGAGGCCTTGAGTTTGATGTAGCTGAAATGGCACTCTCAACATATATATGTGCAAAACACTACGGAAAACAATTTACGGCGCTTCCTGTGTTTTTGACCAGAAGTTTTTATCATGCAGGCATCAACTGTCATTCGCGATCTGGCATCGAGTCTCCCGAACAGCTCGCGGGGCGCAGGGTAGGAGTGAGAAGTTACACTCTTACCCCTGGAGTATGGACTCGAGGTATTCTACAGTCAGAATATGGGCTGGATTTGGATGATGTGACATGGGTATTGTCTGGAGACGAACATGTTGAGGAATATGTTGCGCCGTCAAACGTTGTATCGGCATCAAGCAATGATCTTTCTGAAATGCTTTTATCGGGTGAGGTTGACGCAGTTATCGGGGCTGGAAAAATTGAATCCCCTGATGTTCGGCCTTTGTTCGGGAATCCATATAAAAAAGACAAGAAATGGTTCGATAAAACAAGGATATATCCCATAAGCCATCTTCTTGTTGTGAGTGATGAGAAACTACAAGAATATCCTTGGCTGGCGGAGGAGATATATGCTGTCTACAAAGCTGCAAAGGACTTGTACGTCAAAAAATTGAAATCATCGAATGTATCAGACCCCGAAGATCATCCGTTAATTGAGATGGGGAAAATTGTGGCCGGCGACCCTCTGCCTTACAGTTTTGAAGAGGAACGAAACGCTTTGGATACGTTTATTAGATTTAATGTTGACCAGAAAATAATTCCTGAATACGTAAATCCCGAGAATCTTTTTGCGAAATGGACTCACTCTTTCTTGTAATAGATACGGGTTTATTGAGGAATTTTTGAGGTATCGTGTAATTTGATAAAGTGACTATCTCAAGCTAGAACAAACTCGCTAACAAGTTTTTTTCTATTACTGGTGAATTTGGACTTTGATTGATCCTGAAGATTTATCGTAAGCACTTTCAAATCCCTTCTGTATTTCCGAAAGGGAATATATATGAGTGATCATTGATGAAAGATCACTATATTGCGAAGATAACATTTCAATTGCGATCTCATAGTCGTGTTTGCCATTCAGAATCCCATAGCAAGAAGAAAAGAGGAAGGCTTGCTCCTTAAGTAGGGGTGTTAACCAATCAAATTCAAGTGGCTTACGAAATCCTCCTAAGATTACAATTCTTCCCTGCATTCTGGTGACATCCACGGCCTGTACCAGCGTGTCGCTTTTATTACCGCCCACTGTTTCAATGGTAAGATCAGCTCCTCGTCCTTCTGTTGCACTTTCAACGGCCGCTTTCAACTGCAAGCCGTCTGGTTCAACGACAACATCGGCGCCAAGAGCCAGAGCCATATCAGATTGATGCTTGTGCCTCGCCGTGACAAAGATTTGCCCCGCGCCCAGTTTTTTTGCTGCTGCTACCGCAGTCAATCCGATATTGCCCGCACCAAGAACTACAACTGATTCTCCGCCTCTTAGCTCACCTCTGCGCATGGCGTGGATTGAAACGGCCAGCGGTTCAACGAGAGCTGCCTCACCCCAAGTAGTCTCGGCATGAACCTCATAACAGCCCGAAGCCTTTCTTTTTATGAATTGGGCAAAGCCCCCGCCTTCGCTTGGCATTAGGTTCGTGCATTGCCTGTATTGGCCGAACCTACAGTACCAGCACTGGGCACAAGCTCTTCCATGGCCGATCATTTCGACTGCCACTCGCTTTCCCATATAGGAAGAATCCACGTCACTTCCTATGTCCACAATCTCCCCGGCAACTTCATGCCCGGCAGGAATTTCATCAGGTGAAGTTTTGTCGTTATTCATTAAAAGATCTGAACCGCATATTCCAGTGGCCTTCACTTGTACTATTGCCTCTTCGGGTAGTGGTTTAGGATCGGGATAGTCCATTACCTGCATTTGACCTAGCCCATCAAAGAATGCTGCTTTCATTTAATTGCTGCCTTTCAATCCAGTGAATCTATTTCTTCTGGTATAAGCATTAATTTGTAAAGGTTCAATCGATTCACAAAAAAATACCGTTAGTCTGTGGAATACAGTAAGGTTTGAGTTTTCAATATGTTTTTATCACGATAGTCCTCCTTAATCATTGTGTTAAACCCGATATTTCTAACGATATGTTTCTTGGATCTATCCTGCTGAGAAATTTTGAATGTAATCTCTGCGGCCTGTCTGGATTTACACCAGTTCACTGCAGTTTCAATGAGTTTCACAAAAAAATTTTCGTAATTAGGATGACAAAACCCGTCAACCTGGTATCTGTTGTTACCTTTGTAACTTGCGCTACTTACCCCGATGACTCTTTCGTCTTCAGTTAGTAAAGTGAACCATTCTCCCTGACAGTGCGTTCTCAAATATTCGTAACGCCTGTACAAACCAAGGCAAGACAATTGTGGCTCAACATTTATCGAATATAGCGAAACGTTTGAATCCAAGATTGACCAATCATGGGGTAAAAGAACCAAAGGTATTAGCGGTATCCTACTTCCTGGCTGTGCTACGCATATCTTACTAGGAATTGAGTCGTAAAAATATTTCTGAATGAAGTCATCGTAGTTATCTGTATCAGACAAGTTCACCATCAGCTTAGATCCGTTAATATGTTGCCAACCGAGACGCTCATATATACGCGCAGCGTCCGGGTTTACGGTTCCAAGAAATAGAGCGACACCGCCGGTTTCGTGAAAATCTTCTGCGAGCTGCCTACACGTTACTGTTGCTAATCCCTTGCCTCTGAATTTAGGGTTTGTCGAGACCTCTCCGAGGCCGCCTAAAGCAGGTATAGAGTGAGGTCTAATTACAATAGCTGTAGATATTGTTTGATGTTCGGATATATGCCGGTAAATATGCACGCAGTTCCAGCGGTCCTCCTCACCGTAAAGTACTTCGTCTGGGACATCTGAGATAAAATCGTTTCCAAAGGCGGTGAACCAGAGTTCATGCATCTGACAGACAATTCTGGGATTGAGGGGAGGATTTTCCACTTTCATAACATTCACTTAGATTGACTGTTTCCCTGGAATCATGGCGATGGCATCTATCTCAATCAACAGATTAGGCCCGTCGAGCCCTGCAACCTGTACTCGCGTACTTGCCGGCAGAGATTCTCCGAAGTACTCTCGACGTACATCTTGGGTTTGTGATTTTGCGGATTCAGATAAATCAGTTACATAGCTCGTCATTTTCACCACGTTTAATAACGAACATCCTTCACTTTCCATAATATATTTCAGACGCTCAAGAATTACTCTGGTTTGATCAGCCATTGTGCCGTTTTCAGCAGATGTCATCTTGGCGGTGGCCCCAGCGAGAAATAACAGGTTCCCTGCTCTTACTGAGTGAAAATGCGGCGAACCAGTTACTGGGATACCTGAGTAGTTCTTGCGCTCTATTGTCATTTTCTCCTCCTTTTTCATTGGGCCCCATAACTAGGAGATCAAACATTGGATGATTACTATGTCCTGGGGTTGTCTAAATTCACAGCCTGCCATCTATTGACACATCTAAGACAGCAGGTTTCCCAAGAGATATGGCTTCAGTTATGGCTTGTCTAAGTTCTTTAGGATCTCCTATTTCACGACTATATATGCCCAGCGCTTTTGCCAAACCAGCTAAAGGCATCGGGTTAGGAAAGTCCATAGCTAGATATTTGCTTTTAGGAGATTCTTCTTTTAAAACATGTTTCTTGTAAACGTTCATGTTCAATTTTAGGATTCGATACGATCGGTTATTGCAAATCACATATATCACAGGGATTTCCAAGTTGGCGGCAGTCCAGAGTGCCTGGACCGTCATCATTGCACTACCGTCTCCGACAATGGCAACCACTGGCCTGTCCGGATGAGCTAACTTGATTCCTAACGCACCTCCCATTCCCCATCCCAACGCGCCTCCTCTCTCTCCATAAATTGATCCGGGCTGATTGAACGAGATTGCCGAATGTACAGCGGCACGTGAAGTAACCGAGTCGTCGGCGATAATTGTGTTGGCTGGTAAAGCGAGTGCAATTTCATGCATCATGCGTTCGGCAGACATAGGGCTGGATTCAAAACGATCTTTCAGGTGTCGATTGGAGATTTCCCGAGCTGTTTTTGATTCTTGGCTTATTTTTGCGATTCGACCTTTGGCTTCTTCCCGGGAAGAACCAGTCATGTTCGTCTCCATGAAAGTTGTGAGTTCTCCGAGACCTATTTTCGGATCAGCCGCAATGCCAATATCCGTGGGCTCGCTTTTGCCAATTTCTCGCTGGGCGGAGTCCAGGTGTATGAGTTTCGTGTGTTTTGAGAGGGAACGGCCCTCAAAGTAAAAGAAACTAGAAAAAACGTTGGTTCCAACCGCAATAATTACGTCATTTTCTTCCAATCTAGCTTGCCCCTCCGGAGTACCGGCCCCAATTTGGCCCAAAAATTGGACATGGTCAGTTGGAAAATTCATTTCTGAATACGAAGTGGCATAAACCCGTGCTCCAACAAGTTCAGCTAGTCGTACAGCTTCAGGTATGCCATTGGATTGCGCTAATCTGTCGCCGACTATCAACGTGGGGTTCTTGGCGGCACCCAAAAGTTGTCCTGCGGCTTTTACTGCATCCTTGTCGGGAGCTAGACGGAAATAGCCCTGGGGGGAAGGAAGGATTTCCATATCTGCTTCTGAATCCAAGGCATTGGCAGAAAATCCTACGTAAACAGGCCCTGTTGGAGGGGTTTTCGCCTCAGTGAATGCCCGGCGCAATACTGTTGGCACCTGGGCCGGGTCAGTAACTTCTACGCTCCATTTTGTGAACAACCTCACCATCTCGGAAAGATTAGAGCGCCCTTCTGCTAGTTTCCGCACATCCTTATTGGCCGATGTGACTACTATAGGAGTTCCCCCTTCATGAGCGTTGTGTAACAGGCTCAGGCCGTTGGCCAGGCCCGTTTCTATGTGTAGATTAACGAAAGATGGCCGGCCAGTGGCCCGGGCGTAACCATCGGCCATGCCCATAGCTGCACCCTCCTGGCTTGTTAACAAGTATTGAATATCAGGATAATCCTCAAGAGCGTCTAATATCGGTCCTTCGCTAGTACCTGGGTTACCAAAAATATATTGGATACCTTCGGCCTGAAGCATTTCCATAAGGGCTTTTTTGCCCGTCATGACAGTCATTTCGTCACCTTCCTGACAATTTGATGGTTTTTTGAAATAATTATTCTGGGTTTGGTACTCAATGGGATCAAAAGCCTAATGCCTTTTGCGTTTCTTAGAACCTTCCATCATATGCGATCAAATTTGCAACGACGTTACTACGTTTGCAAAATACTTTCAGCAAAAGAAACTTGTTTGGTCCCACATTGAGATTCTTAGAGGCGCTAAGGTCAGGGAAATCCGATTGTATTTATCACCGAATAACGATAGCTCAAGCTGTGAACGTGTGCCTTCCTTAAAGAGACAGTAGGTGCAAAGGTATGTATAAAGAAGGAAGCGAGCGAATGCCGACTGTAACCGAGGACGACACGAAAAAGCCCTTCATACCTTGCTAAAGCACTCTGAAGCCAGCAGTTTCTAAGACTGCTTATTTACTTGTGTGTAATTTCGCCCCAAACG
>UINC01002310.1_pt1 | contig 11076 bp, 10 predicted proteins | sample 5385821 | NCBI WGS metagenome assembly UINC01 (sample SAMEA4666929, study PRJEB26691) | marine metagenome | isolation source: Pacific Ocean | place: Pacific Ocean | collected 2011-10-13
ATACCTTCGACATTTCCGACGCCCTCTCCGAAGAGGAGGAGCGGGCGGCGCTGTTGGACGGCGACCGCAACCTGCTGTTAATCATCGAGCCCGGTTTCGGCGAGGCCCAGTCTCCGGTCCAACGGCGGGTCACCGTCATCTACAACGAGGGGGAATCACGGGAATCGGCCGCCGGGCAGACAATCATCCAACACGTTCTGGATGAGATGACCTTCGCCGAAGGTAATATTTCGGAGCGGTACCGGATCGATGCCCAGCCGGCGGACAGCCGCAACCTGAAATTCATCGATTTTCTGATGCCGGGCGTGGTGGCCATGTCAATCATGCAGATGGGCCTGTTCAGCGTGGCGTTTTCCTTCGTGCAGTTAAAAAGCCGCGGGGTCTTGCGACGTCTGCAAGCCACGCCGGTACTGCCGGCCAGTTTCATCTTCGCCCAGGTCTTCACTCGTCTAATCGTCTCCATCCTGCAGACTCTGATTCTGGTGGGCCTGGCGGTGTTGGCCTTCGACGTTCACCTGGAGGGCAACCTTGGGTTCATGCTATTGCTTGCCTTGCTGGGCGGCGGGGTGTTCGTCAGCATGGGGTTCGCTGTTTCTGGATGGGCGCGCACCGAGGATGTAGCCGCGCCGGTGGCCAACGCCATTGCCCTGCCCATGATGTTCCTTTCGGGAGTGTTCTTCCCGAGAGAGGTCATGCCCGAGCCGCTGCGGGCCTTTGCCGACTTCCTCCCATTAAGCTACCTGGCCGACGCCCTACGCAACGTGGCGGTTGATGGGGGGAGCTTGTGGTCACAATGGGGCAATGTGCTGGGCTTGACCGTTTGGCTGGCCGTGACGTTCTTCATTGCGGTACGCCTGTTCCGTTGGCAGTAAATCGTCCGTAGCGACCTTGACCCTGAATCTCGTGCCAGCCTACAATTCAGAGCAGAAAATCTCCGTTTAATGGCCGCAACAGATGATATGTTTGAGAACCTAACCGAGCGATTGACCGGCATCCTGAACAAGCTGACAAGCAAAGGACGCTTGACTGAAGCCGACGTCGACGAGGCTTTGAACCTAGTCCGGCGCTCGCTGCTGGAAGCCGACGTTAATTTCCGTGTCACCAGGGACTTTGTGGCCGCCGTGAAAGAGCGGGCCATAGGTTCAGATGTAATGGATAGCCTCGCTCCAGGCCAGCAGGTCATCAAGATCGTTCAAGAGGAGTTGACCGCCCTTCTAAGTGGCGGCGACAACTCCCTGACTCTCTCCAGTCAGCCGGTGACGACCATCATGCTGGTGGGCCTGCAGGGCTCCGGTAAAACGACCACCGCCGCCAAGTTGGCTCTTCACCTGCGCCATGAGAGCCACAAGTCGCTGCTCATCGCCGCCGACCTTCGCCGCCCGGCCGCCATCCAGCAACTGGAGACCCTGGGCAAACAACTGGACATCCCCGTCTATTCTGAGGATCCCAAGTCTTCGACAGTAGTCAGCGTGGCCCAGAACGGAGTGGAAAAGGCCCGTCAACTCGGCGTCAACTGGGCCATCATCGACACCGGCGGCCGCCTCCAGATCGACGAAGACCTCATGAAGGAGCTGGGCAAGGTCAAGAAGGCGGTTAATCCCCACGAGGTCCTTCTGGTTGTGGACGCTATGACCGGTCAGGAAGCGGTGAACGCAGCCGAAGGATTCCACGAACACGTAGACCTAACCGGCCTGATCATGTCGAAGATGGACGGCGACGCCCGTGGAGGCGCCGCCCTGTCCATCACCCGGGTAACCGGCATTCCCATCAAGTTCATGGGAGTGGGGGAGCAACCCGACGGTCTGGAGGCCTACCACCCCGACCGACTGGCTTCCCGCATCCTGGCCATGGGCGACATCTTGACTCTCATTGAGAAGGCCCAGGAAGCGGTGGACGGGAAGCAAGCCGAGGAGATGGAGAAGAAGTTCCGCCAGGCTAGTTTCGACCTGGAAGATTTCTTGACCCAGATCCAAAGCGTGAGGAAGATGGGCTCGCTGTCCTCAGTCATGGAGATGATTCCGGGGATGGGCCAAATAAGCAAAAAAATGTCCGTAGGCGACCTGGACGACGGCCGCATGGAACGTATCGAGGCCATCATCAGGTCCATGACTCCCGAGGAACGCCAACGGCCCGAGATTCTAAACGGCAGCCGCCGCCGCCGCATCTCCCGGGGCAGCGGTACCACACCCGCTGATGTGAACCAACTGCTGAACCAGTTCAAACAGACTCAGAAAATGATGAAACAGATGGCCAAGTCCCGCAATCCCTTGGCCCTGATGAAGATGCTGAAAGGGTAGGCGGCGCAGCAACGTTTCCGTTTTCGCTGGGCTAACAACGGGATGACTTTGCGTGACCGCTCTTCTGTCTCTACTCGCTCGCCCTGAATTTGTCGAAAGACGGCTTAGCCCATCTTAGACGTGTGGCGCCACCAACTCGGTGAACTTACTGAGTTGTTCCATCTGGTTCGGCGATGCGAACCGGACTATGAAGTAGTTGGCGCCGGCTTCTTTGTACCGCTTGATGGCGTTGATGCATTTCTGGGCTGGTCCGAAGACGCAGAGTAGCTGTTTGCTGACCACCTCGTATGGAATGCCGTAATAAGCCCGCATGAACCCGTCGCCTTCAGACAAGGCCTCGTCCTCATCGTTGAGATTGACTGAAATATACAGACAGCGCTTCAGGCTGTGGGAGTCTCGGCCGATCTCTTGGGACTTTTCTTCGATCTTGTCCCAACATTTGGTGAACATCTCAGCGGAGGGGACGTTGGTGATCCAGCCGTCGCCTTGGACCGCGACTCTTTTGAGGCCCCGTTGTACCCAGTTGCTGGAAAGCCAGATGGGCACCGGCTGTTGGACCGGTCTCGGCTCCAGGCTCATATTGTTTAGAGGGTAAAATCCCTCTGGATTCGAAACGTCATCTTCAGACCACAGCTTCCGGAGGATATCGATGCTCTCCTCCATTCTGTCAGCCCGCTCGGCGATGGGGACACCCACGGCGGAGTGCTCGTCCACGAACATCTGGTTGTTGCTCCTACCGGCGCCCAGACCCAACACAACTCGCCCGCCCGAGATGTTGTCGATGGTCGCGATGGAGTGGGCGAGGTGGACCGGATGCCTTAGGGCGTTCAGCATGACGGCGGTCCCAATCTTGACGTTGTGAGTGCGCGCGGCCAGAGCGGCCATGACCGTCAGCGGCTCCAGGCGCGGCTTGGAGGTGATACTGTCGCCGACCCAGACAGAGTCAAATCCGATGCGCTCGGCGGTTTCCGCCATTTGCCAGTTCAACTCTACTCTCGGTCTACCGCCTTTGGCGTAGACCAACACGCCTCTGGTGGGTAAAAGAACGCCCATGCTTTTTATGGAGTCCAATTCTTCCTCCAAACCAAATCCACTAGCTTAGCCCCCCGTTAGACAAAGTCTTACTCTGAATCGCTCTTGATCACTGGTCTTTGCAGATAGGTCCCCGGCAACTGTTCGGCGATCAAGACTCGCATAGGGCCGACCGCCGAATTCTTGATGCCGTGGGCGGTTCCCGCCGGGATGAAGACCAAATCTCCAGTCTCCACCGCGATAGATTCCTCTCCCACTATCTGATCACCCTCACCCGACAGGTAGTAATGGACGGCCTCGCCGTGCCGATGGAACGTGTCGTCGGTGTGGCCCGGGGGCACTACCCGCACCGATAACTGAAGGGTGTGAATGTCGAACCCCAGTTCCGGAGCGATCAATGTGACCGTCTGGTTGTCCGTCGGGGTTTCCCAGGGAACTTCTTCTCGTAGCACCAGGTAATTTTTGGCTTTTCTCCTTTGGTTGAACTCGTCGTCCAAAACGCCTAGTTCATGTAGCAGGTGTTGCCGCCAAGAGTAAAGGGTTGCCGAGTCCATGGCTGCAGGGTCTTGGTTTTCCATCTTCGCTATGCGGCTGTCGATGCTCTCTTGCTCGTTCAGATCGTCGACATGGTACTGCCACGAGGCAGGGACCGGCAGGTGTGTTCCGGGGATCTGGTGGAAGGCGATGAACACCATGGGATCGTCGCCCGTATTCTCGGTGCCATGCCAGATATTGGCGGGTATGAAAGCCAGATCGCCCGGCGACACTTCAACTTCCTGGTCGTCGATGATCTCCTTGCCCTTTCCTTCAAGATAATATTTGACGGCATCTCCGTGGGTGTGGAAAGCGCCGTCAATGCCACTGCCGCCGATCTGGCGCTTGAAAACCCGGAAAGTGTGGATATTGAAACCCAATTCTGGGGATATGATCCTGGCCAATAGATGGCCTTCCTGCTGGGTCGGGTGTACGCGGGACGCCGACTCCCAATGGATATCTTCGCCCTTGACCAAGAGCCGGTTCTCTCCCCGCCTCCGGTCGAACTCCTTGTCGATACGTGAAAAGTGGTTCAGTATCTCATCCCGCCGGGCAGAAAGTTTACCTGGGTCCAGACCTTCAATATTCATGGGTTCCTGTTGCTCCCTTGATGGGCGTGGAGCGACGCCGGAATACTCGGCGATCTTGCCGCCGAAAGGATACTTGATTTCCGATGATCGCTGGTGCGATATTAAAGCAGTTGGCGAATCGCTTCAATCGTAAATGATTTGCCCAACACCGGGCAGAAGGTCGATTCGAGGAATCGTTTCGTATCGGCACTCGCCGTATCACCGGTGATAGGAAGAATTTTCCAAAGTGCAGGCAACAATAGCAGAAACCGGGTTGGAATTGTGGAATTTGCCATAATTGGCGTGTAGTTATGCCAATAATTACCAAATCTTTAGGGCCCGCAATTTCCTAAATCACCCGGTTGCCCTCATCCACATATGAGGTGGCGCCTACCGTGGATACCTTGATCTCCTGGCGGTATGTTTCTTCGCCTAGGCTGAATGCAGCGTAATGCACTTCGCTGGACCAGCCCATGTCATTCCCGCTTGCCCCGCCGGCAAGGGCCTCTTCCAGGACTCTTCCATCCATATCACTACCCCCTGAGATGCCCAAGATTCTTAGGATCGTGGGCGCTAGATCCAAGTTGCCGGACGGGATTTCCGACCTGAGATTTGACCTGAAACTGGGTCCTCCGGCGAAGAGGATGTTGTTCATCTCGTGACGACTCATGGAACCGTGTTGCCCCGTGCCGGGCTCGCCGTAGGTGGAGTAGACCGTGCCGGGGTATCCAGCCTCGTTGCCGGCCGATTCCCACCGGAACGACATCGTCAGCTCGGGCGTTCGCGGGCCCTGGTTCCCCACTAAAGAGGCCAACAACGTCCCAGGGATGCCGGCGACTGCATCCGACGCCGTTAATGCGCCGCACCAGGGCTGGGCCATCAGCCATGCCGCCAACCGTTGGGCCGTGTCCAGGTCTCCGGGTGGGGTATAGAAGAGCACTGCACCGCCATTCTGCGCAACCACCACTCCACCAGGCTCACTACTCAGCGGGAATCCTGCCTCCCGTACCAAGGATTCAACGGCAACGGCCTCGGAGATGGTCGAGTATCCATGGTCCGACGCCACGATTATGTCGGTGTCTTGCATCCGGCTGGTTTCCCGCAGCCATTGCAGTATATATCCAAACTGCCCGTCCGCCTCTTTGATGGAGGTGTCTGAGAGGCTGGAACCGACCCCGGCGGCGTGCTGGGCTTTGTCCGGCTCCGATGACCAGATCAGGGACACGGCGGGCATGAGCTCGGGCAGCACATATTCGGTCATGATGCGCGCGGCGTGGGCCAGTCTCGACGTGTTGGGCACCGCTTCTTCCGGCCACGGACCAAACCGGTCGATGAGCGATTCGTGGAGGTCTCTGGGAAGGGCGAACGTCGGGTGTATGGTCGCTCCGCCCGAATCTTCTGCAGTGGGATTGTGGAGGTAGGCGTTGCCGCTGGTTCCGACTCCTATGGCTACGTACTCTTTCCCATGCTGAGAGAGTATCTGGGCCAACGTCGGCGCCAGAAGGATTGGCACTCCAGCATTGGCCACCTGCGATAACTCGGGCTCCATCGCCCCCATAGCTTGGTCCGGGTCGAAGTCACGGATTAGAAGCCTGTTTCCGGCCAAGCCGTGTCCACCCGGGTCCATGCCGGTGACAATACTGGAGCAGTTGACCCGAGTCACGCTCGGGAACACCGCATGGTGGTTGGCGAAGGTCAGGCCCGCGGCAGCAAATGCCGATAGATTGGGCATCAACCTGGGGTTTACTTGGGAAGGCTGGAGTCCATCAAATACAAAGACCAGTACGGAGGACATACATCTCTCGCTTTGTTGATTTAGCCGCGCTCGAGGCCTAGGGAGCCAACGCCTTGATGGTTAGCTGGTAGGAGTCCTTGATGTCTCCCACGGTCAGCGGGGCAATCACGGGTTTCGTCAGACCCACCGCGCGCAACTCCTCTATGCGCTCTCGGCAGACTTCAGCGGGGCCGACCACGCCCAATTCCGATTGCATTTTCTCGCTGACGGCCTCAGCTATGGCCGGGTTGTCGGCGTGTCCTCTGGCCGCCTGCACCCCAGCCATCTCTTCATCAAAACCAGTGTCCTTAAAATAAGACTGGTAGTGGGAGCCGCTGGCGTAACGAGCAATCTCCCGTTGCAGACTGGCCCGACCCGCGACCAGGTCGTTGGTCATTGCAACCCGGAGGTACCCGGATATCTCTACTGCTGACGGGTCTCGGCCGGCTTTGGTTGCCCCGTCCCGCACCAGTTGGATGGCTTTCGGCAGGTAACTGGCGGCGGTCCAACTAAGCAGAACGCCGTCGGCCACCTCACCAGCCAATTGCAACATGCGCGGGCCCAGGGCTGCGATGTAGATGGGAGTTTCTTTCTGGGGTCTGGCGTCGCCCAATGAAGCCCCGCTCACCGTAATGACCTTTCCCTGGTGGCTAACCACCTCGCCTTTGATTAGGCCCCGAATGATATTGACCATGTCTCTGAGGTGTTCGATGGGCTGGCTGTAGGCCACTCCGTGCCCATCCTCCGTTGCCGGCTTGTTACCCACACCCAATCCCAATATGAACCGGCCATCGGAGACCGCAGCCAGCCCCGCCGAAGACATGGCCGTGATTAGAGGTGTCCGGGAGAACATGGGCAGTATGCCTGTTCCCAGGCCGATGCGGCTGGTGGCCGTGGCGATGGCGGTGAGTTGGGTTAGCGAGTCACGGCCCGCGCCTTCGGTCATCCAGATTTCCCCGTAGCCGTGTTTCTCGGCCAATGCCCCCAGCGATCGGATGTCCGTCACGCTTAACTGAGATTCGTTCCCCAATCTAAGTCCTAGAAATGCCATGCCGTGCTCCCCGCAATTTTGCTGATTACCATCTAGCCCGCCCCAGTTCTAAGCGCACTGAATAGATATACCGTGGCGAAGGTGCGGTAGGGTGACCAGCGTTGGGCGATTTCTTCTACTTGGGCGTCGGTGACATCTGCGCCGTCCATGAACAGACGTGAGACTACCCGCCTGAGGGCCAGGTCGCCCAGAGGCAGAGCGTCGGGGCGTCCCACGGCGCGGATGAGGGTCCATTGGGCGGTCCACAGTCCCACACCACGTAGCGCAGTCAGTTTCTCCACTATCTCTTGGTCGGTCAACTCTCCCAGTCTCTCCAGGCCCACGGCCGTATCCAGGGTCGCCCCTGCCAGACCGTGTACGTACTCAGATTTGCGCTGCGTCAGTTTCATGGTGTGGAGTTCGGCGGGTGACGAGGCCCAGATCGAATCAGGTCTGGGAAAAGCGTAGTAGGTCTCGCCGTCAAACTGGGCGTTGGGGCCAAATGTTTCTATCAATAGAGTCCGGATTACCCGAGCCACGGTGGTGGAAATCTGTTGTCCCAACACCGCCAGTACCAGCGCCTCGAACACCGTGGCGGTGTGGGGCAGGTGCAGACCGTAGAATTCCTCCATCAAACCGGCCATGGCCTCGTCCGCTCTACCCAACGCGTAAAACGGGGCCAGGTCTTGGTCCGCTCCCAGAAGCCAGGACACCCGGTCTGTGGCCAGATCGACATCCTCCTGACTTAATTCCTGGGCCTGTAACTCCAGGACCAGTTCGGGGGCATCCACCGTGCCGGTGGACTGCACGGAGGCTAAAACTAGATTTTCTCCCAGGTCAAGGAGTCTGCGGTAGACGCCGTCCTCCATTGTGTCGGTGCCGTAACGGCTCTGAAAGTAGGTGTGATAGCCCGCGGTAAGGTCAAAATTGAAGGGCGCAACGGGCCGGATGGTGGCGGTCAAACGTTCCATACCTATCATCCACCACCGATGGGAGCGGAGCCCATTAGGTAATGCCTGGAACCGGCGGGATCAAGCTCGGTCCGCATCAGGTTGACCGTGTCGGCCAGCCACGCTGGCACGGAGGGGATCTTGGTTGAGGACATGGCCTCACCGATCTTCTGCAGCTGTCCCTCTGCAGCGTCGCGGCGCACCCGGCCCAGCGTCAGGTGGGGCGAGAAAGGCCGCTGATCTTTGGGCAGGCCAAGTTTCCCGACGGCTTCATCGACGGCCATATGCAACTCCGAAAGACTTTTGAGCCCGCCGTCCAATCCCGCCCACAGCACCCGAGGGCGCCGGGAGTTGGGGAAGACGCCTAGCCCGGAGATGGAAAGCTGAAATGAGTTGAACCCCGCGGTCACTGGCAGCAACGCTTCCAAGACCCGCTCGGCAGTTGCGGCAGGTATGTCCCCCATGAACTTCAGGGTCAGGTGTATGCCTTCGGGCCGCACCCAACGCACGTGTCTGCCAATCTCTTCGTCGAGATGCTTCACGGACTGTTCCAGAGCCTCGATTCTCTCACTAGGAACGGGGATGGCAATGAAAGACCGGACCTTTTTTTCGACGGGTATGATCACCGTTGGCTGGCCTCCCCAAGCCGCCCATACCAGTCCGCCAGGTCGTTCAGCGAGTACTTAGCGTTGGCCGGGCTGGGGTTGGGCACGACGAATATCGCGGAATTCCCAATCATCCGCTCCTGTAAGCCGAGCTCAGGTTTTTCCTTCACGCCCTCGCCGTGCTGGAGATAGGCTTTGTAGGCCATCAACCCGTGGAAGCAGACCAGCCTCGGCGCAAACCTGAATATCTTCTCTTTCAGCACCGGGGCCCATTGGCGAAAGTCGGCCGCCCGGAGTCCCGAGCCCATCGGTGTGGGCCGCTTGGCAACGTCGGTGAACCCTATGCCGTCGTCCAGCAGCGTGGCGTCCTCTTCGGCGGTTACCTGTCTGGCCACCAACTTAGACAAGTTGAATGCCGGCCAAAAGCGGTTGCGTGGGTTGGCGAAGTAATGCCCCACTTCCGCCGAGTACTGGGAGGGGTTCAGACCGACGAACAGGATATCGAGACCCTCCCGTAGCTGGTCGGGCAGGGTAATCATCTCACCGGAACCTGTGCTTCCGTTGGTCAAAATCCAAACAGCTTGGCGACGTTTCCCGATAGCAGGGCAGTTTCTACATCGGGGGCAAGTCCGGCGTTCCGTGCCTGTTCCAGAAGGCGGGAGATGTCTAGCAGTGGGTAGTCGCTGGCGAAGAGAACTTTGCCCTCTCCAACCAGTTCAGACATGATGGCGAACACCTTAGGGTTGTAGAGGAAGGGCGACGCCGCTGAGTCGAAGTACACGTTTTTCAGCGATTCTTTGACCTCGGGCATGAGGGAGTAGAACGGGAGGCCGCCGCCCCAGTGGGCGCAGATGATTACGTTGCCGGGAAAGTTCTGGATGAAGCGGTAGAGCTTGTCGGGGGTGGTGCTACCTTTGCCAGGGTATCGGTGGCCCACCGGCTCCGATGCGTGGACCAATACCGGCAAACGGTCAGAGCGGGCCATTTCCATGACTGGGGCCATGGCCGAAACGCTCCCGATGTCGAAGCTCTGAGTGTCGGCATGGAGCTCGCCAATGCCTACCAGGCCGGCGGCAGAGCAACGTATTACTTCCGTCACCGCAGGGTCGCCCCAGGCCGGGTTGACGGAACAGAAACCGGTCAGGCGGCTGGGGTTGTCGATCACCGCCTGGATGATGTAGTCGTTGGCTTCCATGGCCACATCTGGGTCGGTCCACCCCATGCCCATGACCATGGCGCGCTCCACACCGTTGCGGTCCATGGACGACAGCAGGTCCTCGGCGGAGGCGATGGTCGCGGCCGGGTCGGACAGCAGCGCGGCAAAGGTCGCGTCACGTTGAGCGATCTCGGCCCGGCGGCCGCTGAAAGAGGGAGGGAGGATGTGACAGTGAGCGTCTATTACCAAGGCTAAATCTGTACCATTTGGGAAGGTTAGGGTGGAGGCGAGCTCCTATCGCAAGTTATCTACGCCTGCCAGATGACGGATATGGGTCCTTCGACTGTGTCAGGACGAACGGTTGGGTGTAAGGCAAAGCCTAATTAAGACACCAACCGTTAGTGGTCTGAGCCGTCTTCGCTGTACTCGCTTTCGTCCTCGTCGCTGAGGACTCCGGTCTCACGGCCCTGGAAGATGTGCACCACGAAATTCCCGCGGTTGATGCCCACCGCATCGACGATGTCCTCGTCCACGGTGTCGATGATCTGCTGGACGGTCTCTTGGGTCAGGCTCTCATCCACGGACACGGCGACGTGGACCATCTCGGGAGTGAAATGGATGTCCACCCGGCCCACTTGCCGGTTATTTTCCATGACCAAGTACGCCTCAGAGTAGGGTGTGCGCACCTCGCGCTCGAAGCTCAAATCAGCCAAATGTGGCCTCCTGACTACGCTCTGCTGTGGCTAAGGCCGGACCTGCCCTTTGCCCACGATGACCCACTTGTAAGAAGTCAATTCCCTGAGGCCCATGGGGCCCCGGGCATGAAACTTCTGGGTGCTGATGCCCACCTCGGAGCCCAGGCCGAACTGTCCGCCGTCGGTGAACTGGGTGCTGGCGTTGACGTAGACCGCCGCCGCATCCACCTCATCCAGGAACCGCGTTGCAGCCGAATCGTCCTCGGTTATGATCGCCTCGGAGTGGCCGGAGCCGTAGGTCTCGATGTGCTCCAGCGCGTCGTCCAAGGAATCCACCACTTTGACCGCGGCGATGAGCGCAAGAAATTCCCTGCCCCAATCGTCCTCGTTGGCCGGCCGAGCTGAGTCCGGAGCATCCGGACCCAGTATGCTGA
>UINC01002314.1_pt1 | contig 11068 bp, 6 predicted proteins | sample 5385821 | NCBI WGS metagenome assembly UINC01 (sample SAMEA4666929, study PRJEB26691) | marine metagenome | isolation source: Pacific Ocean | place: Pacific Ocean | collected 2011-10-13
TGAGTGGTGTGTTTCGTTTTCTCGATGGCGATGTAGCCTGCTTTGGGAATTACTGTGCCGAGAACGGGGTAGGTCACCAGACGCCCCTTCGCGGCGAACCGGAGGTTTTCTGGCAGGGCCGCCAGTATGACGACCACATCGAGGTAGCTGGCATGGTTGGCCACGAACATGGCCGGACCGAGGTCCTGCAGGTGCTCATGCCCCGTGATTATCAGTCGGCACCCTGAGAGGGTGACGACCAATTTGGAGAACCGGCGGAGCCAACGACGGGAGGTGGTCGTTTGTCGACTCATACCGACTAACGCCCACAGTGGCGGTACGGCGACGACTGTGATTGCCAGGATGTAGGTGGTGTATAGCAGTCGCAGTAGTAGGTCCGCCGAACGTGCAATCCGTCCCGCTAGAGCGCGGGACTCGACTTCGAACCACTGACGGGCCATTGACCCCCGGCCCCGGTCGAGGGTGCCTGCCACGTAGGCATCCCGCGTTGCGCCCCGACGGATCTTGCCACTTGAGGTCTTCAGCACCGCGCCGGGTTGGGCGAGTACCACCGTGTCTGGTGGGACACCGAGCGCCTCGGCAACCTGTTCCTGTATGTCGCGCTGGATTCGGGTACGCGCCGCCTGTTCGGTCTCTCGTGTTTCGGCGACGACTACGAGGCGTTCTGTGCCGACCCCGGAGTCGGCGACTCCGAATGCGGCGATGCAGCCTTTCCTGATTCCCTGGACTGCAGCGACCACAGCTTCCGCTTCATGGGGGTAGATGTTGCGGCCCCCTTTTATGATGACGTCCTTGTGGCGTCCGGTCAGGAACAACTCCCCGTCGGCCTGATAGCCGAGGTCCCCGGTGTCGATCCAGCCATCCGCCGTGGTGATCGCTTGGGTCGCTGCCGCGTTGCGATAGTAGCCAGCCATCATCGACGGGCCACGGAATTGGACATGTCCCTCGGTTCGTTCGGCCACGGGCCCGTTGGTCGGGTCGACGATACGGATCTCATGCTCGGGGAGTGCGACCCCACAAGCAACGAATTCAAGGGCATCGGAGTCCGAACTGATGGTCGCTTGCCCTGTCGCTTGGAACGTTCGGTCGATGCGGTCAACACGGACCGGGTGCCGGCGGGGCGTCACCGCCAACCCTACGGAGCATTCGGCAAGTCCGTACACGGGTCGCATCGCGTCCGGCCGAAATCCAACGTGGGCGAAGCGGTCGGCGAAACGGGTAATCGTTCCTGGCAGGACCGCTTCAGATCCGTTGAGCACGGTGCGGAGCGAGCTGAGATCGAGGTCGACGATCTCCTCACTGGTGACCTTGTTCACGCACAGGTCGAACGCGAAGTTGGGGGCCACCGCCAATGTTGCGCGGTGGGCGTGTATGCTCCAGAGCCACCGGGCGGGTCTCGAGAGGAAGGCCAGCGGCGACAAAACAGCCACGGGCACCCCAGCGTACATCGTGCCCAGCCAGGCGCCGATCAATCCCATGTCGTGATACAGGGGAAGCCAGCTCACCGCGACGTCAGTCGGTTGAATGTCGAGTCCGGTCACGATGGCGCGGATGTTGGCCAGGAGGTTGGCGTGGGTCAGTAGCACGCCCTTGGGCTGACCCGTGCTACCGGACGTGTATTGGATGAGCGCGGGGTCTTCGGCGGTCAACCATGGGGCCGGGTTTGGGGGTAAGGGACCGTCGTCGGCGTCGGTCTGAACGAGATCTTCTACGGTCGTGACTGTCGCGAGCGTCGGGACCCGGCCTCGAAGTAACCCGGCTAGTCGCTCGACCTCGGCGAACGTGATCATTAACCGAGTGCCGGCGTTCGACAGAATCCCGACTTGGCGCTCGGCATACTCGGCTATACGGTCGGCCCGAAAAGGCGGGTAGATCGGTACCGGCACCGCTCCTGCCAGCAGCGTGCCGAAGAACGCGGGGAAAAAAGCAGACTCGGTACGGAGCATGATGGTGACTGTGTCCCGTCGTCCGATACCACGAGCACGAAGGGCTGACGCGACGGCGGCCGCGCGCCGCCACAGAACACCGTAGGTAATCGGTTGTTCATGGCCATCATCCTGGCGGAGATAGATGTGGGGCCGGTCCGGCTGAGTGTTTGCATGCCAGTGCAACACCTCTACCAGCGTCTGCGCAGTTTCCGGCGCAGTTGCTGCTGCGCCCAGCGGACCGACGAACGAGGGACGTGCTTCGTGACGGGCAGGATCAGCGGCTAGGACTGCTTGGACGAGAGCGGCGGGGGTGTCGGCCTCGGCCATAGCGGCGTCCGCGAGGCGGACACCTACTTTCCGCTCGATCCGGGCGAGAAGCTCGACCCGTTCCAATGACCCCAGACCAAGCTCACGCTCCAGTGAGTCGCCAGGATTGACACCGGCGGCGGATGAGCCGGGTCGAAGCTCGACTACCAATTCGCCGACTAGCTGCAGAACCGTGCGCTCAAGCGCGGTGGGATCGCGGGGGGGATAGGTAGGGGCCGACATGGAAGCGACCGGAGGGACGAGACATCCGCCCCGCCGCCATCATACCCGACCGGATTGCGGGGAGCCTGTCTAGTTGGGGACTTCGATCCGCGTGATTGATTCGATGATGACAGGCTCTCGAGGTACGTCTGTGAGCGGCCCATGGTTGCCAGTGCGCTTTCTGCCGATGTCACGCACGACGTTCATCCCCTCAGTGACCCGGCCGAAGACCGCATAGCCAATGCCGTCCGGCAGAGGGGTCTTGAAGTTGAAGTCGAGATTGCTGTCGATGTTGATGAAGAACTGCTGGCGCGCACTGTCCGGGTCAGATCCCCGTGCCATCGCGACGGTCCCAGCGGTGTGCTGCAGGAGTCGATTAGCCTGGTTGATAATCGGTCCCCGTAATCCCTCGTTTTTCGGAGCCAGTAGATCGTCATCACCGACGACGAACCCACCACCCTGTATGAGCATGTTGCGAAGGACCCGGTGGAATACGGTGCCGTTGTAGTATCCATCGCGTACGTATATGAGGAAATTGACGACTGTGGCTGGTACCCGGTCCCGAAAGAGTTCCATTTCAAAGTCGCCCTCAGACGTTTCCACCAGTACCCGTGGATTCGGCGGAGGGTCCTGGGCGAACGCTGACGGAGTTAAGAAGGTGGTGACGATGGCTACACTCAGCCACACGGTGAACGGTCGTAGAAACACGGGGCGCCCCTTTCTATCTAACTATCACTCACTGTACTACACCGAGGCTTTGGCCGGGCTGTTAAGAGGACGACGCTGCCCCCAAGTGTGAGGAGTAGCGCAAATTGCCGGTGCAACTGCCGTCTCGTTCGCGCTCCGGCGGAAGCGGTTGGAGTTACTGCACCGCAATGGACAGGATTTCGACAGGTACCTCCGGTACGTCACTGTACGGACCACGTCGACCGGTGGCTACCGCCTCGATCTGGTCGACGACATCAAGACTGTCCTCGTCTGTCACGCGGCCGAATACGGCGTAGCCATACTCAGCGGGGGTGATACCCCGGTTGTTGAGCGCGGCGTTGTCCGCGACATTGATGAAGAACTGGGAAGTCGCGCTGTCGACCGCGTTGGTCCGGGCCATGGCCAACGTGCCACGGTCGTTGGCGAGGCCGTTTCTGGCTTCGTTCTTCACCGGGGTGCGGGTCGGCTTCCGTTGCATGTCGGCCGTGAATCCGCCGCCCTGAATCATGAATCCCTCAATGACGCGATGAAACACGGTACCGCCATAGTGACCGCTCTCGACGTATTCCAGGAAATTTTCCACCGACAGTGGTGCGTTGGCACGGTCGAGTTCGGCTGTGATGTTTCCCAGGCTGGTTTCGATGACCACAACCGGGTTGTCTTGGGCAGCGGCGTCCAGGACAGTCACCGTCGCTATAACGGCTATGCAACAGGCAACGAGGAGAATCAATTTTCTGACCGACATGGCAAACCCCCCTTCCCGTGAGCAACTGCCGTCGCTCATTTAAAGCTCGCACCCCGGGTTCAATCAAGCGCAGAGCCAAACACTCATCAACGCTCGGAGACATTTCGGACACCAAATCCACGTGCGGTGGTTCGGCCGCAGCCCCGGGGGGGGCGATTATGCATAAGTCACAGTAGCGCTGTCCAGCAGCGCGCTGACAGCAGTAACTGGGGTATCGTACCTGCGAGATGAACCTGCTCGATCGATTTCGCGGTCAGCCCGAGTGGCAGAACGATGACCCGTCCGTGCGGGCCTCCGCGGTAGACGGTCTCGAGGATGAGGCTCAGGAACTCTTTTTAGCGATCGCTATGGAGGATACGGACCCCGGGGTCCGAACTGCCGCGGTGCTACGGCTATCTAATCCGGTGGCGCTTACCCGAGTGGTCCAGGCCGACCGAGATGCGGGAGTCCGGACCGAGGCGTCTGTGCTGTTACGCGACATGGCGGTCGGTGCTGACAACCCTGAGGAGGCTCGGGTGGCCCTTGCGGGCCTTTCCGAGTTGGGGGATCTGAGCGACGTGGCGCGCAACGCCAAGTTTGAAGAGATCAGCCAATTGGCGCTCGTGCGTGTCGACGCGCAGAAGACACTCGCGTCGGTATCCCGGCGGGCGGTGCACCCGGCCGTGCGGCTGGCGGCCCTGGCACGAGTCACTGACCGTGACGAATTGGTGGCGGTGGCGATTAAGAGTGACCACAAGAATGTTGCGCTGGGTGCGTTCGAGCGGTTGTCTCTCGGTGATCCCGACGACCGCGCATTGCTGAAGATGATCGCGGTGCAGGCCCGTACAAAAGCCGTGGCCAGACGTGGGAGGGCGGTGCTGGACGCGCTTGACGCCGAGCCGCCGACGCCACTGGCCAGCGACCCGCAGCGACAACGAGAGCAGTTGTGCGAGACCCTCGAGACATTGACTGACGTTGGCGACCGGGATCTCGTCAATCAGCGGCTCGCGGCCGCCCAACGCCAGTGGACAGCGCTTGACGCGTTGGACGGTGATCTGCTCGGCGCTCCGTCGAGGGAGGAACTGGTTGCGAGGTGGATAAATGCCACCGCACAAATCCAAGACCACCTGCTTCGAATCGACCGTGAGGAGACCGCGGCCGACCGGTTGCGTCGATTGAGAGCCGAAGCGCTGTTGGCTAGAGAGGCGTTGTGCGAGCAACTCGCAGCCAGTGTTTCAGACGAGGCAACTGTCCCTGCCGGTGGCCTGGTCGACGAAGTGGTGAGGCTGCGAACTGACTGGGACGCGTTGCCGCCAATCCCGGAGGGGGTTGACGGGGCTGACCGCCAAGGGCGTCTTGATGATTCAGCGCGGGACGACGACGAAGGTCTACGGCTCGAGCGACGCTTCTCTGAGTTGCTGGCACGCGCTGAGGGGGCTGTTCATCGTCGGCAGTCGCACGCTGAGCGCCGGACACGTCTTACCGAACTCGTGGAGGTTCTTGAAGAAGCCGGTGCCGAGGGTCCGGTCGACGAGTTAGAGCGACGTTGGACGGGCCCGCATACTGAGTGGCTCGAACTAGCGCGGTCTTGCGAGCCAGACCAGATCGGTGACCTGACAACCCGTGTCGAGGCTGCGGATGCTAAGCGACTGGAGCGTTTGACCGCTGCCCGGAATGAGCGAAAGCGACGGGAGGAAGCGACCCTCGCCAAGCAGCAACGGCGATGCGAGGAGCTGGCACGCGCGGTTGGGGACGAGAAGCTTGAATTGAAGGATGCGGAACGGTACTTGCGTACGACGCAATCGCTCCTGCGGCATCCCGGTCGGGTTCCGACCCGACAAGACCGTGACGCCTTGGTGACTCGTTTACGCGAGGCACAGAGCGGGTTGGTTGGGCGAGTGCGGGAACTCAGAGGTTTGACCGAATGGAAACAGTGGGCGAATTTGGGGGTCCAAGAGTCCCTCTGTAGACGTCTCGAGGCACTAGCCTCGGTCACCGATGATGCCGTCTTGGCCAAGGGCTACCAGCAGGTGATGGAGGCCTGGCGCCAAGCAAGTGAAGTGCAACGCGGTGAAGGCGAGGAGGTATTTCAGCGCTTCAAGGTCGCCCACGACGCGGTCCGGCCTCGTGTTGAGGAGCGTCTGGCAAAGGAAGAGTCTGAGCGCCAGAAATGCTTGGAACAGAAGGTCGCTCTGTGTCTGGAGGCTGAGAACCTCTCGGATTCGACCGATTGGCTTGCAACGGCCAAGCGAATCGAAGAACTCCAGGCGGAGTGGAAGCGGATTGGCCAAGCCGCGCCTAAACCGGAACGTGAGGTCTGGAACCGTTTTCGTGCGGCAAGCGGGCAGTTCTTTAGGCGTCGACGAGCGGACCTGGTCGAACGCAAGCAGATTTGGGCCAAGAACGCTGCCTTGAAGGAAACGCTGTGCCAGCAAGCCGAGGCGCTGTCCGAGGAGCTGGACCTGCCGTCTGCGAAAGGAACCGTTCGGCGGTTGCAAGCCGAGTGGAAGGCGATAGGACCTGTTCGACGCAACCGGTCCGAGACGTTATGGGCACGGTTCCGGTCTGCCTGCGATCAGGTGTACACGCGAGCGGAGAAAGCGACGGAGGCCGAGTTCGCTGACAAGATAGCCGCTCGTGCCGCCCTCTGTGAGCGCCTTGAAGCGCTGGCGCCGGAGTCCGAGGCGGGGGACCCGCCCGCCGGTCTCGGTGATTTGGTGGCTGCGACGCGGAGCGAATGGCGCCAGTTACCGCGGGTGCCGCAGTCGCAGGATCGGAGTCTCTCGGCACGGTTCGAGGTGGCCTTGGCCCGCGTTGTCGAGCAACACCCCGACGTCTTCAGCGGCACGGATCTTGATCCACAGCGAAATCTTCACGCGCTTGAGCGATTGTGCGGACGGGTTGAGGCGCTGGTTGCTGCGACTACCCCCGAGGTCGCCGACGAGCGGTCTCCAGCAGAGTTGTTGGCCGCCCAGCTTCGAGAGGCGCTGGCGAGTAACACGATGGGGGCTAAAGCCGACCTGGATGCGAAGCGCCGTGCGGATGCCGACGAGGTCAAGCGGTTGCAATCTGAGCGTAATGCGCTCGGTGTCGTTCCTGGGGAGACGGGTCGACAGCTGTCTGACCGCTTTCGCGCTGCGTGTGAGCGATTCTTTCGAGATTATCCCGAGGTGGCCGAGCGAACGTCGAGCCCTCGTGGTGGTGGCGGATCGAAGCGGCGGCGTCGCCGGTCGTACTCGGACTCCGGTTCACCTAATAACGCATGACTGAGATTTCTTGTTCCGCGCGCTCGCTTGGGCCGGGGCACACCGCCAGCTGTCGAGCGCACGCGTGTCCCGTTGACAGAAAATGCTCTCCGGTTCACAGTGACAATGTGACGAATGCGGTCGCTCTCTTCCACCTTGCGCTGGCCGTCGGCGCGCTCGCGCTGGTCTCCGGTTGCGCGCCAGAGGTAGTCCGTGCCCCGATGTCGATTCAGGGCAACGTGGAGGTGCTCGCCTCGGATGCGTTTGGGGGACGGTTGACGGGGAGCCAGGGCATTCAGCAGGCAGCCCAGCACATCATTGGACAGCTCGAATTGTTCGGAGCCGAACCGCTACCGGGGAGTGAGGGTTATCGGTTGCCGTTCGAGTATACCGGTAGCACGACTGATGGTGGGACTACGCTGCGAGTCCACCGTGAGGAAGAGAGACCAGAGCTCGAGGGTGCTGTTCGGGCGCTTTCGTTTTCAGAGTCTGGCGCAGTCAGTGGTTCGCTTGTCTTTGTTGGCTACGGCCTCGTTGTTCCGGAGACCGACGGTTTTAGCTACGATAGTTACGCCACGGTCGATGTGACCGACAAAATCGTCGTGGCGCTTCGATATTCTCCGGAGGACGCTGATCGGGAGTTACGGTCTGTCTTCTCACGGTATTCCTCGCTGCGATTCAAGGCGCAGGCCGCCAGGCAGCGCGGTGCCGCAGGGTTGATCATCGTCACCGGCCCTCGTTCGCCCAACGCCGGTGCTTTGGTACCGATGACCGCTGATACCGCCGCCGCGGATTCCGGGATCGCAGCGGTCAGCGTCGATGTTGCTCTGGCTGATCGCCTCTTTGCGTTGGCACCGGATAAGACGCTCGAGGAGGCGCAGCTTGAACTCGACTCTGGAAATCCGCACGTCACCGGTTTTGAGATTCCGGTTGAGGTCACACTCGACGTGCAGGTAGTACGTGAACAGGAGAGAGGCTACAACGTCGTGGCCTATCTGCCCCCGACCACTGCTGCGGTGGCCGACAAGCCCTACGTGGTGCTGGGTGCCCACTACGACCACCTCGGACATGGGGAGGACGGTAGCTCCTTAGCCAAGCCGGAGGAGGTGGGGGATGTGCACAACGGGGCTGACGATAATGCTTCCGGTGTTTCAGCGGTACTGTCGGCGGGTGCCGAGTTGGCCTCGCAGGAGCGGGCTAGAGGGGTGGTCTTGGCGTTCTGGTCAGGCGAGGAGCTCGGTCTGTTGGGGTCGGGTGACTTTGTTGACAGTGCGCCGGTGCCAATGGACCAGATTGCAGCCTACGTGAATTTCGACATGGTCGGGCGGCTGCGAGACAACGAGCTGAGCGTTCAAGCGCTCGGCAGTAGTAGCGTCTGGTCGGATTTAGTGGAGGAGGTTAACGCGTCGTTCGGTTTCGAATTGCAGCGTGTGACCGACCCATACTTGCCAACCGACGTGATGAGCTTCAATCTCGCCGAGGTCCCCAGTCTTGCGTTGTTTACGGGTAGTCATGAGGACTATCACCGGCCGACGGACGACGCGGAAACAGTCGACTATCTTGGCCTTGAGCGCATTGCACGCTACGGTGCTGCGGTCGCGACTCACCTAGTTAGTGAACCTGAGCCACCTGATTTCGTCCGTGTGGAGCGGACCGGCCAAGCGGGTGGGCAAATGCAGATCAGGCTCTATACCGGGACCATTCCCGACTATGCGTCTGAGGTGGACGGGCTGTTGCTCTCGGGCGTGATGGGCGGTGGACCGGCCGAAAAGGCAGGGCTGCGCGAGGGCGACATCATCGTCGAGCTGGCGGGACAGTCGGTCACCAACATCTACGACTACACGTTCGCATTGGACCTGCTCAAGGTGGGCGAGCCTGCGGGGGTCGCTTTCACACGCGACGGCGAGCGGGTTGAGACAGTGCTCGTGCCCGAAGCCAGGCAGTAGGACGACGCGGTCCCGATCGGATTACCAGTTCCGCCAGTAGGCGCATGTTGATGCAGTCCGCAGCGCCGATCTGTTTCTTCTCACTTGCTAATCGCGTGGGCCGTAGAGCCGGCTGAAACCGTTTCGGCTGTTCGTGACGGTAAACGAACCATCTCGGCGCGCGGCAATGTGAATCCAGTTGCTGCTCTCTAGGTGGACGGCTTCGTCATCGTCGACCGATGCGAAGTCCTGTAGGTTGGCGATGAATCGCTCATTCATGTTGGCGTCGCCGACTGGTACGGCGTAGTGGTTTTGCCAGAGGTCTTCGAGGCTATCGATGGTGTTGAGTGTCGCGAAGGTCTGTGGCCCACCACCTTTCCGCGGGCCGTTGTTCATGACTGCCGCTCGAGGCTGTAGCGCCTCTACGAGTGCCGGCGATCCCGAAGTGTCCGAACCATGGTGAGACACCAGGTAGAGGTCGACCGCCCCAATCTTGTTGTCGGGGCACATCAGGGGATGCTCCTTGTTCCATGTGAGGTCGCCCATGATGACAGTGCGGAACTGGCCGAATCCGATGAAGGCGCTCACGGACCGCTGGTCCTCGGCATCGCCGTAGCGGCTCAGGATGTCCGCGCCGTGAAACGTAAACCCTTCGCAGGCAGGATTGGGTTGTCCAGCACCAGCGAGGGGGGATGTGAGCACCGCTCCATCGGACGCGATGATGCGCACGTCGAGTCCAGTGACCGGCACGGAGTCACCCGGTCGCACGGTGTGGTGTGTTCCGTTGCCGCGCAAGGTCACGTACCGTTCGAAGGCCGCTCGTGGTCGCTCGCCCTCATCCACGGTCATGCCGTGGTCGAGGTAGTTCCTGATGGGCAAGCGTTCGGCGAGTTGATGGGCGCCGCCCATGTGGTCGGTGTGGAAATGGGTTACTACTAGGTGGTCGATCCGCGTGATACCGGCGTCCTTCGCCGCCGCCACGATCCGGTTGGCATCGCGCCCGTCGAATCCGGGCCACCCGGTGTCAACTAACAGAGATTCGCCAGAAGGTGCCACGAACAGGGTGGCTTCCCCACCCTCGACGTCGATGACGTAGATGTCGAGGGTGTCACTGTCACGGTTTTGCGCGTGCGGTGTCGGCGTTATCAAGAAGAGGCACATCAGGGCGACAGAGATTGTTCGCATGCAACCCTCCGAGCAGAGAATACCTATTCGAATCCACGGCGGTCCGCCGCAGGGCCAAGCCCTGGCATCGTGGTGCCTGAAACGGCCGGCACCCAGTTCAGGCCGTCCCATCGACGCTCGCCTCTTTCGTAACTTGCGAATTCACTCTGTAGGTCGCCGACTGCCAGCCGAGCCGGTCACCTTACTGCTTCTTACCGGTTCCGCTCACAGTTCTTCGACCGCCACCGAACTCCTGGGTCGCTAAGATCATGTCACCGTCCAGCGTCAGAGTCAGGACGACATCGATCGTGCCGCGCCGGCCGCCTCGTTCAAAGCTGAGCACGAGCCGGCCACCGTTCGTAGTGATGTCCGTGACGTCGATGCCTCCGCCGCGGCCACCCTCGATTCTGGCCGCCAGCTTGCCGTCCTCATCCCGGATCGTGACGTTTTGGTCCCGCGTGCCGCCACGGGGCGACGCCATGCTGATGACCCACGCTCCTATAAAGGCGCGTGCCTCAGAGGCATTGAGCGTGGAGGGTTGGGCGGTCGCGCTCGACCCGACCAGCAGAAACACGCTCAGCAGCGTCGCTGTTGTGAACCCAGGTGGCTTCATCATCTTCTCACTCCTTTCGCGACCCGGTGGCTCGCGAAGGACCTTTTCGATGGCGTCATAGGAACGTTTCACGGCGCTCTTCGTACCCACATGTCAGCTTGCACTTTGCTTGCGCCGGGCGAACCTCCGGCAACGTAGAACCTATCGTTGATGATGGCCGCGGCGGGAGAGGAAAGTGGCATGGGTAGCGTCCCGACCACCTCCCACTGCCCCCCAAGGGGCAGCGCGAGAAT
>UINC01002322.1_pt1 | contig 11037 bp, 10 predicted proteins | sample 5385821 | NCBI WGS metagenome assembly UINC01 (sample SAMEA4666929, study PRJEB26691) | marine metagenome | isolation source: Pacific Ocean | place: Pacific Ocean | collected 2011-10-13
TGATCTCCGCCTTGAGAGGGCGGTGTCCTGGGCCGCTAGACGAACGCCCCACACACGAAGCGCCGGACCCTTCGGTCCGCCAACGAGTCCAGCCTAATCATGCTATCAAACCACGGCATCGATTGTAAATCACAGGCGGGCAAACCGGTCGTGAAATTCTCCCCAAAAAAGACCGGCCCAAAAGCCCTGGGCCGGTCTTGGCGTCAGCTGTCGGTTCGATCCGCTTAGTTGACGGTGAATTCCCCGAACATGGTGAAGTTGTGGCCGGGGAAGGTGCAGACAAACTGGTAGGTGCCGGCTGCTGGGGCCGTGAAAGTGGCATCTGCGCTCTCGCCGGGCCCGAGGAGGATGGTGGAGCCAATCACTCGGGAGTCGTTGGCCGGCAGCCAGTGGTTATCTTGACCAGCGGCTAGGCCGTCAGTAGCCACGGCGTCCTTGGTGCCCGCCTCGACCACCGCCCAGTTGTGGGAATTGACACTGGAGGAGTTATTGAAGGTCACCACGACGTCCGCACCAGCCGTAGCCGACAGGGAGTCGGTGTTGAATTTCAGGTTGTCACCATCAACATCTATGGCCAAAGAGGCCGCTCCGTCGCCTTGTGTAGGAGCGTTGGTGGCAGGGACTGCGGTTGGTTGCTGGGGTGGCTCGGTCGCCCTATCGCTGACGGGAACCGTGGCTGGCGGAGCGGTTGTTGCCGTGGCGCTGGGATTAACTTCGTCGCCACCGCAAGCAACGGCCAAGAGCATGATCGCGCTCAAAATCGTAGATAGAATCAAAAGTAATTTTCTCACCGATTAGCCTCCAAAGCTCTGGTATTCCTCAACTAATTAACCGAGTACTTTAGCCAGATAATAACTTTGTTATTTTTATCACAATCAGTGTGTAGTGTCAACGCGTTTGCGCACGGATTCAGCGCGGCGGATAGAGCCCAACAGTGATGATAAATGGTCCATTAAATAAGCCGAATCCTGCCTGGAAACGGAGCGGCGATGTGGACTAGAATACCCGCCTGGCGCCGCCCATTTGTTACGCCAGAATAAGCCTGGCAAGGAGTTCCCGTGGACATCGGCAAGTTCCCTCCCTCACTACTTGATAGATTGCTGAGCAAAGCCGCGGTCACGGATCCCCAGGTGGTCCTAGGCCCAGGGATGGGCGAGGACGCCTCGGTGTTGGACCTGGGCGGCGATACGCTTTTGCTGGCCAAGAGCGACCCCATCACCTTCGCAACTGACCGTATCGGCTGGTACGCCGTACAGGTGAACGCCAACGACATCGCCTGTACCGGGGGTATCCCCCGCTGGTTCTTGGCCACACTCTTGGTCCCTGAACGCTTCACCGAGGACCAAGCCGAGGAACTGTTCACCCAGGTATTGGATGCCTGCAACTCCCTCGGGGTCGCACTGGTGGGCGGACACAGCGAGGTTACCTACGGCATAGACCGTCCGATCGTGTCTGGGACCATGCTGGGCGAGGTAGCGCGAGACCGTCTCGTCAAGACCGGAGGCGCCCAAGAAGGGGACAGCATCGTCGTCACCAAGGGAATCGCCATAGAAGGAACGGCGCTGTTGGCCCTGGAACGGGTCGAAGATCTGCGCAAGGCCGGTGTCAGTGATGACACAATTGCACTAAGCGCTGATTTATTACATTCTACAGGGATAAGTATAATTGAAGATGCCCGAATCGCTTGTACAACTGCACAAATACACTCTATGCATGACGTCACTGAGGGCGGCCTAATCACAGGGCTACGGGAGGTTGCAGCGGCCTCAGGATTGGGGTTGGCCATCGAAGAAGGAAGCGTGCCTGTCTTGGCCCCGACTTTGGAAATCTGCCAGGCCCTTGATTTGGACCCACTGGGACTTTTGGCATCGGGCGCGCTAATCATTACACTTCCTTCTAATGATGTTCCATCTTTACTCAATAACCTGGAGAAAACGGGAATAGACGGTTGGGAGATCGGAATGATGATGGCGCCGGAAGAAGGCTTGGTCTACATCGGCCGGGAAGGCGAGGTTGAGCTTCCCCAGTTCAGCCGCGACGAACTGGCCCGTTACTTCAGCCGTACTTCATCCTAGCCGCGGCAATCGCCCCAATATAGATATTCGATGGGCTTAAAACGGCTTAGGACGCAAGTTCTTTGATCGCCTCTGCCGCACGCTGTTGGGCCGGCACAGTGAGTGACCAGTCGTTGCCGTGGGCGATGAACATGTCCCGCTGTTTTTTCATGTGGGAAGCGAAGTTGGGAGCATCGTAGGCTCCGTACTCTCGGCAGACCTCGATCAACCGCTCCTTAGAGAACACCGGCTGCCCCCCCGCAAGTAGGCCGCCAACACCGAGCAGCAAAGCCAGTTTTACCTGTTTCTTGGAGTTGGTCTTTTCCTTCAGATCTTTCACGATAACACGATATGAGTCGCCGTCCAAATGATAGATCCGTGAAATCGATGGTTCAGGTATTTGGTGTTGGTCTAGAAATATGGGGCCCCTTTCGCTCGGCTGCTGCCCGGTAGAGCCAAGGTTGAGGTATGGGCCTTTGATGGGGGATGCAGAGGTCTCGCCGTTCGCAGCCAAATGATGAGCGTCCCTGTTTCCGTTCTGCGCGGGAAGGGAGTCTGACTGGGCGAGGACGCGGATCAGGGCCTGGAAACAGGGGATCTGATATTTCTCTGGGCAGCGTTCCGACAGCCTTACGGCCTCGTCCAGATGCTCCGCCACGTTCTCGAACACTGCCAACCCTCCATCATGGCCATTAGTCTGCCACCGTTAGCCAATTAAACCCATGCGGCCCGGTGGGCACCTCGGACAAGAACCCTTAAGTCAGTATATCGCCGGGAATATCCTGCTTCAATTATTAATGACCCTTCAAATGGGCATAAAAAGGGGCCGGTCCCTCCGAGAAAGACCGGCCCCTTTTCGATGCCGTGCCAGATATTCGTTACATTTATTCTAAGAATATCAACTGGAGATCAACCCTGGTAGACATCCAACGACTTCTGAAGTTGCTCCACGGTGATGTTGGCTCCGCTGATGGTTATTGCTACTTTTTTGCCCTTTACCTTTTCTGGGTACCTGATGGCTCCAGCTAGAGCAGTGGCCCCGGCACCCTCTGCAAGGGTGTGCGCCTTGTCCACCAAAGTGCCTATGGCCCGACGGATCTCATCGTCACTTACCAACAAGAAATCGTCCAGCAGCTCTTTGATAATGGCCTGGGCCAGCTCGTAGCCCGACGCGGTAGCCACCCCCTCTGCGAAGGTCTTCATCTCGGCTTCAACGATCTTACCCTGCTTCCAAGACAGGTAACCTGCGGGCGCTTGTTCTGACTGGACTGCGAGAACTTCGATGGCAGGGTCAATGCCTTTAGCGACGATACAGGCTCCGGACACCCCGGAACCACCACCCAAAGGGACCATCAACACCTGGACGTCGGGCAGGTCTTCGATGGTCTCAAGCGCTTGGGTCCCCACGCCCGCAACCAAAAGAGGGTCGTTTACCGGATGCACGAACCGGTAGCCCTCCTCTTTGGCCAGGCGCTCGCAATGCAACCGGGCTGCATCGAAGTCGGCGCCGTGGAATATCAGTTCCGCCCCAAGAGCTCTCATGGCCGCCACCTTATTGGGGTTGGCGTCTTCGGGGAGCCCTATGACGGCCTTAACGCCAAACATCTTGCAGGCACTGGCCATAGACTGTCCGTGGTTTCCAGAGGATGCGGTGATCAGGCCCCGCTCTTTCTCCTCATCGGAGAGGTTGGCCAACAGGTTGATACCACCCCGACCCTTGAAGGCGCCCAGAGGCAGGTATTCCTCGTGCTTTAAGTACACTTCTGCCTTAAGCATCTCGCTAAGGCCAGCGCAATAATGTAACGGTGTGCGCGGTATGTGAGGGGCGATGGTCTTCTTTGCCCGGTAAACGTCTCTAAGGGTGGGAGCCTGCATATCCGTGCCGCCTTTAATGGGTTCCTTTCTGAGTCCCATCCAGCTTATGGGCCGAATATAGCAGTGTCAACGATTCTCTTCGCCATGTAGGGGGTTCGTTCCCAACCTATCGACCAATCATATTCGAAAGCTTGGGCATCTTTCGTTTTGTTGAAGAAGAATGTTTGGGGGTCAACCTGCAGGAAAAACCCTATCAGACCGTATCACCTTACTTCAGGGATGTACCTATCAGGGTCACATGCGCAAGCATGTGGATAAGCGAATTTGACCAACAGCCATATCAACGTTAGCAACACCGACACCCAACCGAGAGAGATCAAGAGACAAAAAATAATGGAAGGCCTTGCCCTATCATGCGCCTAGAGAGGTGAATATCTCCGAGATCAAGGTTCTAGGCAAAATCCCAGACCGACGTGACCAAAAGCCATAGCGTGATGAGAAGTAGCACCCCGACGGTCATGATTCCAAAGAAAGCAATACCACAGATATCCTCGTTTTCGGTCCGGTCGTCGGCAAGGGCAGCAAGCGTGGAAGCCCACGCTCTAGTCATAAACCCGAAATCCCATCGTAACGGTCGGCGCTCACTAAACGGCTTCATTCATTCACGTCTCAACGGTATGTTTTCGTTCTCACGGTTTGGTGACGTCCTCATTGCGGATGACTTTGATCCGGTGATATATGAACCACGCCACCACTATTAATAGAATACCGATGATTGGAAAGTCGAAGGGCCTCATGACACTACGCAGTTCCTCCCAGTTCTCGCCCAGTTTGAAGCCGCCGTAGGCCAGGCCCAAGCTCCACGGGTAGGACCCGATGAACGTGCAGACGCTGAACCTCCAGAAGTTCATCCGCGCGATCCCGGCCGGCACACTTATAAAGGTCCGGACCACTGGCAACATCCGGGACGCGAACACCGCCAGCTCGCCATACTTCTGGAACCACGCCTCGGCCTGGTCCACCTCATGCTGGGTCACCAGCAAATATTTCCCGTACTTTTTTATAAGAGGGCGTCCGCCCTGGTAACTGATCCAATAGGCCACCCACGACCCTAATAGATTGCCCAGGGCGCCGTAGAAAGCCGCCATCCCCAGCATCCATGCCGACTCGCCCTTAGCCTCGATCAAGAGCCAACCGGCCAGGGGCATGATCAATTCGCTGGGGAAAGGTATACCAGCGCTTTCTATAGCCATGAGGAAAACCACCCCGGGCCAACCCATAGCGTCGTAAACGTGGGTGATTATTTCGAGAAACCAGGTTTCGATGCCTACCATTTGACTAAAAGCCTATCAAACAGCCTTCCATCAGGCTAGTCCTTGCTAAACTTATGAGTACCATCTTCAAATTAATGTTCTATTCTTTTCTTAAATTTATTTAAAAGTATCCTTAAAATTCTCTTGACAGTAATATAAACCGCTGTTACTCTATTCTTAATCCAAAGGCTCAGGTAGCAGTATAAATTAGCATTAATACAAGATGATACGGAGGGAACCATGGCTAGGAAGACGAAATTGATGCAACGCGTAGAGAAAGAACACCAGCGCCCGTTGGAGCGACTATTGCCCGAGAGGGTCAATGAGGTTGGCCTCTCAGCCACAGCAGAGGAACTGAGCGTCAGCAAAGCCACTCTCGGCTATTGGCTGCTCAAATTGGGTATAAGTGTACGGCGCGTAGCCCTCGCTCCCGGCGAGACTCTGGAAGTTAAGCGAGTCAGCTAACTCCCCGCCGCATCTACTCCTAAATCGATTGTTGGAAAATGCCCCGGTCTTCCGCGGAAGACCGGGGCATTTTCGTTTTATCTCTTCTATTGCCTTTCCGCCACCGGGACATCACTCTCGAAATTCCGATGTCCTCTCGGCGTTTTTGAGGCCCTTTTCTGTCTCCACCTGAATCGGAGACCCCGCGGAGCACTAATCCACTTACAAATCGGATCAGCTTTTATCTTTGGAAGATATCTTCAGGCAAAAACGCCGATACTGTGACATTGGGTAGATCGACCACGTTACTTATCTTGAGGTCCACTGCCACGCTGCAGATGACGTAGGCCTGTTCCTTGGTCCAGCCGCGTTCTTGGAGCAGATCGATCATTTGTATCAGTGCGTTCCGGGCCGCCAGGGTCAGGTCCTCACCCTCTTGGGTGCCATCCTCTCGGATGGGCATCCCCATAGTGGCGATGAAGTTCCGGGGCGCGGCCCATTCCGGCGCGATGAAATAACCAGGGTGAGCGAACCGTGGGAAGGTTATGTTATTCCGGGCGGCCTCTCCCTTCTGTAGATGGAATTTTACCACCGCGGTGGCGCCCATCTCGATGGCCGTGATGCAACATTCGGAGTCGCCCTGAGCGAAATGGCCGTCACCGGCGGAATATAATGCGCCTGGAACGTTCACGGGTATCAGCAAGCGGGATCCCTTGGTAAGTTGCTTGGCGTCGACGTTTCCGCAGTTCTCCCGGGGCGGGATGGTGCGGAGTCCTTCAGCGGCAATGGGGCCGTCCGGCACCGCGTCTTCGGCGTCTGGGGGAAATGCGATCCCGCCGCGCCTGACAAGGTCGGCCTCCCGTGCGGTCCACGCCTCCAACTGGGCCCTGGAGGGCGCGATTCCGGCGGTACCCATGAACGATCCATTGGGTATCCTCACGCCTGGCAAGTCCTTGGATGTCGCCCAGCCATCCTTCATCTCCCAATGGGCCACGAAAGGGTCCGGAAACAGGTCGCGCAGGAATCCAGCGCCGGGCCGGTTGCGGGTCCAGCCGTAGGACTGTGGGATGATATCGACATACTCGATCTCCAGCAGGTCGCCCGGCTCGGCCCCTTTTATGTAAACCGGGCCGGTAAGCGGGTGCCCCACCTTTCCGGCGAACCCGTCAAAGTCGTAAACCGTGACGCCGGCGTTCATCTGCCCGTCGGAGGCATCCCTTGTCTCCAACGACACCTCTTCGCCGGGGTCCACCTCCAATATGGGGGTTACATCCGGGTGCCAACGGTTGTGACCCTTCCCCGGATCGTCCTTTAATCGTTTGCTGCGGTCTATCTCGATGCTCTTCATGGAATCTCCAAGCTATCAGCGGTCAGCCATCAGCTTTCAGGCCGGATACCTGACTTCTCTAGATAGTCCAGTCGTCGGGCAGGCCTGGCGTGGCCATAGGTTTAATCATGACTTCCACCAAGGCTGCTTGACCGCTTTCGGTGGCGGCGATGGCCCGCTTCAGAGCCGGTCCGACCTCTTCTGGGCCTTCAACGCGTTCCGAGTAAGCGCCCAGGCCCTCAGCCACCTTGCTCCAGTTGCCTGTCAGCTTGGCCATGTCCGGTGGCGGGCCGGTTGGACTTTCCATCCCCATCAGGCCTCCGCCGGTGCCTTCATTGTTCACGACTATGGTGAGCGTGGGCAGGCCCATGCGGACTGCCGTTTCCAACTCCATGCCAACCATTCCGAACGAAGCGTCGCCCAGAAGGTGGACCACCAGGTCATCAGGGCGACCGAGCTTGGCGCCGATGGCCCCGCCCAGCGACCAGCCCATGGCAGCCATACCGCCCATGCCCAGATAGCTGCGGGGCTTAGTGGCGCTCCAGAAGGGCGACATATAGCCGCGGCTGCCTCCGGCGTCGTGGAGCGCGACGGTCTTATCTGGGTCGATGACCTTGGCTAGCTCCTGGACGACACGATAGCCGTTGGTGGGGGTTGAAGTGTCGTTAAAAACAGGCTCCCAGGCGCCTAAATCCTTGTCTTTCGCCTGCTTGATCTCGGCCACAACTTCCTCTTTAAGGCCGCCCTTGCCCGGTCCTATGCGCTCTTTCACAGCGTCTAGAATGGCCCGCAGCGCAAGCTTGGCATCAGCCAAGATAGGCACGTCGGCCTGATATTGCTTATTTAAGTCGTGCTCATCGGCATTCACGTGAATCAGGCTCACACTCTCGGGAATGGGCCTCCCGTCAGTGCCGTTGGGCAGCCGGTAGGAATTGCCGACCGCCAGCACAACGTCCGCCTTGCGGTTCATGTGCAGGGACGCACCGCTGGCGTACCGGCTTCGAGGGTAACAACCCATACCCATCGAAAGGGGATGGTCTTCGGGGAAGACCCCTTTTGCCACAAGCGTGGTAGCTACCGGCATGGACAGCAATTCGGCCAACTCTTTGGCTTCGTCCCACGCCTCGGCAGACAAAACGCCGCCGCCCAGGTTCAAGACGGGATTCTTGGCATTGACCAGCAGGTCGGCTGCTTTGGCCACTTCATCGGCAGCCGGAGCGGCCTTCCGTCCGGGGCCGACGGGCTCGTATAGTAGCGAACCGTCAGGTACCTCAGTCATCAACACGTCCTGGGGCATCTCCAGCACCACCGGGCCGGGGGAGCCCGAACGCAGGGCGGTGAAGGCGCGGCGCATGATGGACGGGATGTCTTCGACCTTGGCCATGGTGCCCCGCCACTTGACCAGCGTATCGAAGATGCTGGCCGAAACTTCCTGCTGCACTTCTTTGCCCAGTTGGGCCAGCGGCACTTGTCCCATTAACAGAAGGACCGGGATGTTGTCGGCGAAGGCCCCAGCGATGCCGGTCAACGTGTTGGTGGCGCCTGGGCCGGTGCCGGTCATGGCCACGCCCACTTTGCCGGTGGCGCGTGCGTAGCCGTCGGCAATTTCCACGCCCAATCTTTCGTTTCTAGCGGCGAAGACCCTAATGGTCTCGGAATTTCTTAAGCCGGTCCAAAGGGGGTTCAAACCACCGCCTTGGAAACCGGAAATGTACTCAACTCCTTCCTGTTCCAGGGCGCGAACTATGGCATCAGCACCACGCATGATTCCTCTCTCTATCTAGGCAAATTTTCCAGGGATACCCAAGCCCAAGGCCGTGCCTGGGCTGCCTTAGGTTGGGAGGATGATACGCCCGCGCCCAACGGGGGTCAACCGGCCTAGCCTCGATCTGGGATACCCTAACTCAGGCGCGAGTCAGGCGTGAGACGATTTCTTGACCCGTTTATGGGCGAAGGGTATCATCCCCACAACCTTCGAGGGGCGTGACCGTCCGAAACAAACATCAACCAAGGATGAAAAAATGCCATCAGCCAGCGAGATGATCGTACAGACTCTGGAGGAAGCCGGTATCGAGTACGTCTTCGGCATCCCTGGAGGCGGGACCGGACAGATCTTCCAGATACTGGAGACAAAGCAGGACCACATCAAGACCATATTAGTGCGCCACGAGCAGGTCGCAGCCATCATGGCCGACGCCTACGGCCGCGCCGCCGGAAAACCAGCCGCCATCATGGGACAGGGACTGTTCATGGGCTCTAACGCCACCTTCGGAATAATGGAAGCCATGCTCAGCAGCTCCCCGATGCTAGTGATCACCGACACTTCCGACGGCGGCGCGGCCCAGCGTCCCGCCAACCAGTCGGGCGCCGGGGAATACGGCAGCATCGACCTCCAGTCCATCTTCAAGTCCATGACCAAGTACACCACCCTGGCCACCAGCCCCAAAGAGGCCGTTCTAGGCACGCAGATGGCCATCAAACACGCGGTTAGCGGGCGTCCTGGCCCCACCACTGTGCTCATGCGCTCGGCGGCCATCGGAGGACAAGTGGACGTGGAGTCACCACCCTTCATCCACAACGCCTTGGGGTTCTTGAACACGGCGAAGCCGGCAAGCGCGCCAGTAGACATCGAACAGGCCATCCAGATCCTGAGCGAGTCCAAGAAGCCGGTGATGATCGCCGGGAACGGAGTGCACGTGGCCGGTGCCCATTCGGAGCTACAAAAACTGGCCGAGCAGTGGGGCATCCCCGTGGCCACCAGTTATAAAGGAAAGAGCGCCATCTCGGAGGACCATCCTTTGGCTCTGGGCATGGTCGGTACCTACGGACAAGAAACGGCCAACCGGGCGGTGGGCGACGCTGACACCGTGCTCGTGATCGGTGCGTTACTACGCTCTCAGGAGACCGTGGGCGAGCGCCCCGACATATTTAACCCGAATAGGCAGCGTATCATTCAGATCGACATTGACGAGCGAAACGCCGGGTGGTCATTCCCAGTTGAACTTGGCCTGATCGGAGACGCGAAAGTCATCTTGGAACAATTGGTCGCAGCTTCCAAAGCGGCCGCGCCGGATAACTCGGACCGTAAGGAATGGACCGATAGCCTACCTAGCCGACGCGACTCCGGGGGCTACCACGACCAGCCGGAGATGCATGAAGACAGTTCGCCGGTGAAGCCCCAGAGGCTAATCGCTCAATTACAGGCGACCATGGAGCCTTCGACCATATACACTCTGGACGCCGGCAACAACCGCACCTGGATGGCCCATCTATACCGGTCTCAGCAGGCCAACACCTTCTACAGCCCCGGCGGTACCGCGGGCATGGGTTGGGCTCTGCCGGCCGCAGTGGGCCTGAAATTGGTCTACCCCGACCAGCCGGTGGTCTGCGTAACCGGTGACGGCGGCTACATGATGACCGTGAACGCCATCTCCACGGCGGTGCAGTACGACCTGCCCATCATCTGCGTGGTGTTCAACAACAACAGTCTGGGCATGGTCAACGACCACCAGCCTGAAGGCCACAAGATAGCCTCGGAGTTCCATCCCACCAACAACGCAACGGTCGCCGAAGGCATGGGCGCCTGGGGTGTACAGGTCAGCGATTCCAAGGACCTGCCCGGCGCCCTCCTTGCAGCCCAAGCCTCGGGAAGGCCGGCGGTGGTCGACGTCCTGATCGATCCAGGCCCCAGCCCAGACGACTGGCGTGCCGGCGCTTGGCGGGCCGGACAGACTTAGCCTTATGAAAGTCCTGTTGATCGCAACCAACCGCCACGGGCGCTACATGTCCAATTTTCAGGCCCAGCCCCTCCCCCTTGGCTTGGCCTACATCGCCGGGTACTTGGACCCTGAACAACACAGCACAAAGATGCTGGACCTCATGTTTGCCGATGACTACCTAGGTGACGTAGAGAGTGCGGTGAAAGAGTTCCAACCCGACTTGGTGGGATTGTCAATCCGAAACTTGGACAATGGCAGTAATCTGAACCCCCAGTCGGTGCTTCCTATCACCAAGGAGGTCACTGACCTGGTCCGGTCGATCAGCCAAGCCACAATCGTTTGCGGAGGCCCTGCTTTCAGTATCC
>UINC01002327.1_pt1 | contig 11022 bp, 11 predicted proteins | sample 5385821 | NCBI WGS metagenome assembly UINC01 (sample SAMEA4666929, study PRJEB26691) | marine metagenome | isolation source: Pacific Ocean | place: Pacific Ocean | collected 2011-10-13
CAATTTATCTGGCGGCATCTCATCGAACCAAGCGCTTTCACGACGGTCTGCATCCTTTCAGATAAATGCGAAAGGGTTGGATATTGGTGAAGGTGGAGGGTAATTTCACGAAGATGATTTTTCGTTTTTTCCCCTCTGTCCTTGCCTTAATCTGTACGACGGCATTTTCGGCGGAGACTGTCTATCGCGTTCCCATACAAAGTACTATTGATCTTGGGTTGCCCCCGTTTATCGAGCGGGCCATTGAGGAAGCGGAAGAGGAGGGAGCTGCCGCCATAATTTTTGATGTGGATACATTTGGGGGTAGAGTCGATGGTGCTACACAGATCAAAGATGCTATTCTTGGTTCGAGGATAACTACAGTTGCTTTTATCAATCGGCGGGCCATCTCCGCTGGAGCCCTCATTTCGCTCTCTTGTGAAAAAATATTCATGACAGAAGGAGGCACCATTGGTGCTGCCACTGCTGTGGATATGTCTGGAAAGAAGGGAAGTGAAAAGGTTATATCATACATGAGGGAAGAGATGGCTTCAACTGCCGAAAGCCGTGGCCGCAGCAAAGAGATTGCCCGTGGAATGGTGGATGAAGAACTCAATTTCACACATCTTGTTGTGGATGGAGACTCAGTTGAAGTGACCGATATTGAAGGGAGAAAAGAAGGAAAACTGATTTCCCTGACAACAGTTCAAGCCCTGAAGTACGGTATCGCTGATGGTACTACTGAAACTTTTGAAGATGTTTTGGAACAGCTCGATTTGTCTGATGCCAAAGTGGTGGACCTCACCGTCAACTGGTCAGAAAAGCTGGTCCGGTTTCTTACTGATCCAACGGTCAGTTCTCTGCTCATGACGCTGGGCTTTTTGGGGCTTCTGTTCGAAATTCAGTCGCCTGGTTGGGGAATTCCAGGTTCAGTAGGACTGTTGTGCCTGAGTCTTTTCTTTGGCTCAACCTTTCTGACCGAACTGGCAACCATGACTGAATTATTGATCATTGGTGTGGGAATAGCTTTGATTTTGGTAGAAGTTCTGGTGATCCCGGGGTTTGGCTTGGTGGGTGTTGGGGGAGGAATAACCATAATGGGTGGTCTGTTTATGATGCTGTTGCCCGACCATCCTCTTCCGACAGATATATCATCAGCTTCTTGGGGATTCACTATAGCGGTTATAGGCGGTCTTATCGCTATTTACTTATTGGGGAGAGCTCTGATCAGGACAGAGTTCTGGAAGAAGATTACTTTACCGCTGAGCGAAAAAAGTTCAGAAGGTTACAGCACCTCTATTGGTTTGGAGGGTTTAGTTGGCCAGATGGGCGTTGCCGCGTCTGATCTGCGACCTTCTGGTTGGGCTGTGGTAGGGGTGGAAAAAATCTTTGTTGTGACAGAGGGAGAATTTGTTGAAAACGGGGATGACGTGAAGATTTTGTCCGTGGACGGTAATCGCATCGTTGTCAGAAAAGTTAATAATAAGGACTAGGAGGTAACATGTTCGCACCATTCATTCTTCTGGGAGTGATTCTCTTTGCACTTCTAATTATCTTTTATTTTGTACCTCTCGGGCTGTGGATACAGGCTATTGTATCTGTGGGTTTGGGAGAGATTACCATAGTTGATCTCATCAGGATGAGATTGCGAAAAATCCCGCCACGTCTAGTTGTAGATTCTATAATAAATCTTAACAAAGCTGGTCTTGAATCCATTTCTACGGGTATGATGGAGACACATTATCTTGCTGGAGGGAATGTGTCCAACGTTACGATTTCCCTCATTGCCGCAGATAAAGCTCGCATCCCTCTCGATTTTACCACCTGTACCGCTATTGATCTAGCCGGGCGTGATGTGAAGGAGGCTGTAGAAACATCTGTTTATCCAAAAGTTATTGATGCACCTGTAAACGGGACACTGGCCGCGGTGGCCAAGGACGGTATTGAAGTTAAAGCCAGGGCTCGTGTAACCGTCCGGACAAACATCCCGGGTCTGGTGGGTGGTGCCACTGACGAAACAATCATTGCTCGAGTAGGAGAAGGAATTGTGAGTGCCATCGGTTCATCGGAGTCTTACAAAACTGTTCTGGAAAATCCCGATTCGATCTCAAAATTTGTTCTTGAAAAAGGTCTTGATGCCGGCACTGCATTCGAGATTCTCAGTATTGATATTGCCGATGTGGATGTGGGGAAGAATGTTGGAGCACACCTCCAGGCCGATCAGGCGGAGGCTGACTTGAGAGTTGCTCAGGCTCGTGCGGAAACCCGCCGTGCCATGGCTGTTGCAGAGGAACAGGAGATGACCGCCAGGGTTGCTGAGATGCGTGCTAAGGTTGTTGAGGCTGAAGCTGAAGTGCCAAAAGCGATGGCTCAGGCATTTCGGGAAGGCAATCTCGGTATCATGGATTACTATTCCATGAAGAACATCCAGGCTGATACTGGTATGCGTGAATCTATTTCCGGTGGGGAAAAGGGCCCCGATAGTAGTACTTCTGAAGACAACTGATAGCTAATTATGGACATTAGCTATTGGATATTTATCCTCATTGCATACCTTGTCTCTCAATGGTTTAAGAGGCGTTTCCGCCGACCTGTGCCGGATGAAGTTGAACCTCAAGAGCTTCCAAGGAATCAGGAAATACCTGATTGGCTTCGTAACCTCGGCTTCGATGAATTTATTAAAGAGGCTGATGAAAAGGAGGAAGTTGAGGAATTATTTGAGCAGCTTGACGAAGAGGCTGAAGAAGCTGTTGAATTACAAGAACCTATTGAGGTGGTTGAGGAGGAGCCTTTATCTCAACCAGAGCAACCTCCCGATCAGGGTGAAGGACCTCGGACCGAGCCACTCTGGAAAAGAGAGTGGAAGAGAGCACCTTCTCCGACAGTAAAGAGAAATGTTGCCCATCCTATCCTTCAGTACTTTAACAGTCCGCAAAATCTCCAGAAAATCATCCTGATGCGAGAAATTCTGGGGTTGCCTAGAGCGAGGCAACGACACCGTTACCGTCCTTTTTATTGAGCTTCAAGCAAGGGCGCTTTCCTGACCTGAATCTCTGATAAACAGGCAGGTTGTCTCTGCCTTCAAAGTTATGGTGTGCATCTCCTTCACACTTATTTCATCTGAAATGCCAAAGATGTTAATGTCCGCTGTTGGTCCATTTTTCACACCATCAGGAAAAGTTCCTCTCAAGACAATCTTTTCACAGTCCAAAGGTAATCGTCCACGTCTTGCAATGGCCTCAAGACCTATTTTTGCTTTTGAGATTTCTTCTTCATTTTCTACTATTTTCAGAAGCTTCAGATTGCCGTTCCAGTTTTTTTCCAGCTGAATAGCTGTAAGGATGGAGAGGTTCCTGTTTGGTGATCCACTCCGTAGCCACATATTGATATCTTCCTCTCTTCCAAACCCCCGTTCCGGGTAATGATTCAAAACAATAATGCCGAGTTCCTCTCGCATGGCCATGGATATGAGTTGCTCCAATCGGTCATCTTTCTCTGGATTATCGCTCATAGATAGAAACATTACATTGGGCGGCAAAGGCATTCCTTTTAGAGATTGGGTTACCACACTGATGCCGTGAAGGAAGTGATTTGCTTCAATGACAGTGGAGACGGCCAGCAATCCTTCTTTCCGTAGAGGCTCGATCAGATCCGTTAGATCATTCTCAAGTTTTTCTGATTTTTTGTTTGACTCTTCACTCTCCTTCGTCCGTTTGAGAATCTGTTGTACCAGTTGCCCCACCCTGTGGCGAACGCCTTTTTCAAGAATCCTGACGCTAAAGATTCTGACACTACCTCGAGGAAAGATGATGTTGCGAATAAATTCGATCTTTTCTCTCCATGCGGCGGGTTTTTCCACGGGGACGATCAGGTTCGGTTTCCACGACTTGGGACTGGAAGGGACACGGGCACCCATTCGCACAGCCCATTCTGCGATTGCTGTGAAGATACCCGAACGGACATCGCCCCAGGGTGCCTGATGACCTTGACGCACAAGCACAAGATAAACGGCGATGATAATTATAATAGCACTACCGGCAAAGAGTGGATTGATGAGAAACATGGCAGTAGTACACCAGGCAAAACCGATGAAGGGGATAATAATGGGGACTTTAAAAGTGGGACGGTAACTTGAGATACCTATTCTTTTTTCAATAAAGACGACCAGGTTTATAGTTCCGTATGTGATGAGAAAAAACATGGTAAGAAGAGGTGCAATGGTATTGAGATCGCCAAATACAATGCCAAGGCCGATGATAATACCGGTGACGAATATGGCAATGCGTGGTTCGCCGTTTTTACTCTGACTCCCTAGAAATTTTCCGAAAGGGAGTACTTTGTGCTGTCCCAGCGCCATGAGCGTCCTTGGTCCTCCGACAATGCTTCCTAGCGCCGAAGAGAGTGTTGCGCCCAGCACCGCCGCGAATACTACAGTGCGCCATTTTGATACATCGACCATCACCATATAACTGCCTCGAAGCGATTCGGACAGCACACTGAAATTCATCCAGAATGCAAGGGCCACATAGACGACGAATGAAATGCCGATTGCACTAAGGATACCCACAGACAGAGACCGTTTGGGATCTTTCAGATCACCTGACATAGCTGCCCCGGCTTCAATCCCTGTAACGGCAGGGAAAAAGATGGCAAAAACTGTCCAGAACGGGGCCGATTCAAAACCGCCCCAGAGCAACATCTGTCCTGCCCCGTCTCCTTTGCCCAGGAAAAATGAAACCAGCGATAATGAAATCAGTACCATGATCAAGTATTGAAACTTCATGGCTACTTTGGCACTGATGAGAGAAATGATCAAGAGGAATGCAAGAACAATGCCGGCCACATTAAGTGGTAGGTGATGCGGAAAGATGGCCGTCCACGCCTCAGTGAAACCTATGATGTACATGGCGCCCCCCAGCGCTTGAGAAAAATAAAGTGGAATGCCAACAGCACCGCCGATTTCCAGACCCAGGGAACGGGAGATGATAGCGTAGGATCCACCGGGGCCAATCTTGATGTTGGACGCCATGGAAGCGATAGCCAATCCAGTAGTGACGGTGACCAATTTTGCAAGAAGAATGATGACAAGTGCACCCCCAAAGCCAGCGTTACCCACTACCCATCCTAGTCGGAGGTACATGATGGCGCCAAGGATTGTGAGGATGGTTGGTGTAAAGACACCTTCGAAGGTGCCGAATTTTTTTGATGCGGCCATCAAAGGGTAGTGCTGACGGCAGTGGCGGTCAGGTTATCTCCTGATAAATTTCATCCACCTGTTTTGAGAGGTGTTCCTGATCACCGTTGTTATCGATAACAAAATCGGCCATCTGGACTTTCGACTCCTCCGGCAATTGGAGGTCCATCCGCCGCTGAATGTCTTCTCTTGTGAGTGTTCCCCGTTGAAGGGCCCGGTTCATCCGGGCACCGTACTGAACTGACACGACAATGACATAGTCTAGGTGCTGATCGAGCCCCGATTCGTAGATAAGGGCCGCATCAACCACAAAAAGAGTCGCGGCATCTTTTTTCTTTACCTGATCATACCGATTATCGATAGCGTCGAAAACGTACGGGTGAATAATAGCATTCAGTACAGATTGATTTTCCTCGTTGGTAAAAGCAACTCTTGCAAGCTTTTTTGGATTGATGGTGTTGTCGGGATCCATGACGTCTGTACCAAACTCATCCCGAAGATCGTCTTGGATCTTTTCATTTTTTTTAAGAATCTGTTTAGCTTCTTTGTCGGCGTCAAAAACGTAGGCGCCCAGCTCTGCCATTCGTTTGCTTGCGGCACTTTTGCCGGAGCCGATGCCGCCGGTTATTCCTACCTTCAGCATTATTCCTCCAGAATGTTGTTGATGAGATACTTATCAATCCTCTCAGCTACCTCATGGACGGATCCCACACCGTCAACTCGTCTGATCAGTGTTTTGCTTTCATAATAGTTTACCAACGGTTCGGTCTGTTCCTCGTAGATATCCAGCCGCTTCTGAATAACTTCGGGTTTGTCGTCATTTCGCTGAAACAATTCACCGCCGCAGTCATCGCACTGACCGCTCACTTTCGGTGGAGAGAAAATGAGATTAATGATTTTGCCACAGTCTGAACAGGTGCGGCGGCTTGAGAGCCGCTCTACCAATACAGTGTCATTTCCCTCAAGAGCGATAACATGATCAATGAATTGTCCCAGTTCCTTAAGCAGTTTTTTGAAACCTTCCACCTGGGGCACCGTTCTGGGGAAGCCGTCAAAGATGTAGCCACTGGCAGTGTCATCCTCTCTCAAGCGCTCATTCACCATGCCAAGGACAACATCGTCAGGAACGAGTTTTCCTTTGTCTATAAAACTTTTCGCGAAGGTTCCCAAGTCGATATTTCTGCTGATAACTGATCTGAACATATCGCCTGTAGAGAGGTGCGCCAAAGAATGCCGTTCAGCCAGAAGTTTCGCTTGAGTTCCTTTGCCGATGCCCGGCGGCCCCAGGAAAATCAATCTCATAACTTTGTCCGCCTCTTCTTAAACAATGATCCCAGCCAGCGTTGCTGTAAGCCAGGAAGCCAATGCCCCGGCTATCATCGCCTTCATTCCAATTTTCGCCAAATCTTTTCTTCTGCTTGGTGCAATACCGCCGATCCCGCCCAGCTGAATCCCGATAGATGCAAAGTTTGCAAACCCGCACAACGCATAACTGGCAATGATTGCTGTCCGGTCCGAAATAGCATTTTCAGCCTGAAGCTGGCTGAGATCGGCATAGGCAATCAGTTCCGTGAGAACAATTTTTTCGCCCATGAGCTGTCCGAGAATACCTGCTTCCGACCAGGGTGCACCCATGGTCCAAGCCAGGGGCTGAAAAAGCCACCCGAGAATTTGCTGTATGGTTAGATCAACAAAACCAAGTATTCCATTTACCATAGCAATAAATGCGACAAAAGCGACCAGCATAGCGCCTACATTCACAGCAAGTTTTACTCCGTCCGTGGCGCCGCGGGAGAGCGCTTCCATAGCGTTGTCGTCTGGCCTTTCAACTTCAATTCGGAGGTCGCCAAGTGTCTCCGACTCTTCTGTTTCCGGGAAAATGATCTTTGCCATCACCAAGGCTGCAGGGGCACTCATGATGGAAGCGGCCATGAGATGCCCCGCGATTCCGGGTATGTTGCTCAGCATGGCCACGTAGATGGCCATGACGCCGCCGGCTACGGTGGCGAATCCTCCCGTCATCACTGCCATGAGCTCTGACATGGTCATTTGGTTGATAAACGGCCTTACCATGAGGGGAGATTCCGTTTGCCCCACAAAAATATTTGCAGATACACTCAATGTTTCTGAACCGCTTGTACCCATTGTTTTTTGTACAGTGACGGCGATCCACCGGATCACCCGCTGCATGATGCCAAAATGATAAAGCAGTGCCATGAGAGAGGAGAAAAAGATAATGGTGGGAAGAATTCTGAATGCAAAGTTCATTAGTGGACCCTCAACAACGCCGGTACCGTACGATTTGAACAGAAAATCGCTGCCGGCGTCAGAAAAGCTTAACAGTTTTAAAAAAATTCTGTCCACCGCAGAAAAGAACGGCTGACCGATAGGTGTCTTGAGGATAAACAGTGCAAAGAAGAGTTGTAGCCCAAGTCCCCATAGGACGGTTCGTTTCGAAATGGCGCTGCGGTTGTTGGACATTCCGTAGGCGATAGCGAGCAAAACAACGGCACCGATAATTCCTGTGAATCTATCCATTATTCCTCCGGTGATTCATAGCACTTTCGGCATCGTGCTTCGTATTTATCTTTCTCGCCGACAACGACCCGGTCCGTTTCTCGACTGAGTCTTTGCGTATAGTTAGCGGGGTTTCCGCAGACCACACAGATAGCCAGTGTCTTGGTGATATATTCGGCTTCAGATAAAAGGCCGGGCATGGGACCGAACGGTTCGCCACGGTAGTCCTTATCCAGGCCGGCGACGATGACACGCTTTTTCTGATCGGCAAGCTTTTTACAAACATTAATGAGTGTATCATCAAAAAACTGTGCTTCATCTATTCCCACAACTTCATCTTGCGGTGTTTTCTTGATGATTTCTTCTGCCGATTCAACGATTTGAGATTCCATCCGAAGCTCGGAGTGGGAAACGATGTGGTCTTCACTGAATCTGGTATCTACTTTGGGCTTAAATATTCCAACTGCCTGCCTTGCGATCTGGGCACGGCGAAGACGCCGAATCAACTCTTCTGTCTTGCCGCTGAACATACTTCCACAAATCACTTCAATCCAGCCTGATTCTCTGGGACTTGTGGTAGGCATTTATTTGAAAAAGTGATGCGTCATTGGCGGACGCCAAACAGTTGTTAATCTTAGTTGTTCGGCATCTTCTCCTTCAACAGTGTCTGGATTTTTGTTTGGATAAGATCCACAGCCACAGAATTATCGCCCCCTTTGGGTAATATAATATCTGCATATTTCTTCGTTATTTCCACAAATTCTTCATGCATGGGACGAACCGTATTCATGTACTGTTCAATCACATCTTCCATGGTTCGGCTCCGTTCATTAATGTCCCGCTGAAGCCTTCGGATGAACCTGACGTCTGCATCTGTCTCCACATAAATTTTGATATCCATCCTATCCCTAATTTTCTGATGGGTCAGTACCATGGTTCCTTCTAGTATGACGATGGGGTGGGGATCTAGCCTGTTTTTTTTCGGCGCTCTTGTATGAGTGGAGAGATCGTAGACAGGCATTTCCACCGACTCACCATTAAGTAGAATTCCTAGATGTTCTTCCAGGAGATCGAAATTGATTGCTTCTGGGTGATCAAAATTGGTTCTGGCCCGCTCTTGAGATGTTTTATGACTTAAATCCCTGTAATAGGAATCCTGTCTAATAATGGCAATTTCGTCCCTATTAAATTTATTGAGGAGATTATTAGATAAAACCGTTTTTCCAGAGCCTGTTCCGCCACCTATTCCAAGTAGGACATTATTAGTCATCTGGGTTCATTACTAAAGGGACATCATTTCAGGAAACGTTTGGCAATAGATCGCGACTTTTGATCAGCGATCTAACTTGAATTTCTCAGTCTTGATATCGTCCAAGCCATCTTTGTCAAAAGGATATTCCAGTTGATCCTGAATGTTGTATAATGATATCAACATAAATTGGCTAAGCAACACAATAAAATAAGTGATTGTTGCAGGGGAATCCAATCCAACTTTGTTTATGATTGTAGGAGTATAAACTAATGGAAAAATATAAATGTAAGCTTCACAATATGCTTTAAGACTAATGGGAGTTCTATGAATATGTATAGCTATTAGATTATCAATGGACTCATGTACATTCTCCATAAATCGGTAAATTCTTATTCTGAGTCTTTCCGATAAGAATTCTTTTTTTTCTTCTGTGAATTCAAACACTTGATGGGTAATTCTATCAATTTTTTCGGTTTCATAATTATTGCCATTTAGATGTGCCATTAAACTATTACTGATATCAGAAAGAAGATCTGAAATTATGTCTTTATTGGCCTGGTCCATTTTTTTATTTCCCATAAAGCAGTAATAAAGGGCTTTTAAGGCTCCTCTGAAAAGACTTAAATGTTCTAAAGCATTTTCTCTTCTCCAAAAAGAACCACGAATTGTGAACACCAGAGGGAAGATTATAGCGATACTTATTAATGTTAGATCAATGTTGTAGATTAATGTATATCGGTAGCAGATGAATAAACTAACTAGTGCAATAGCCATCGCTATCAGGGTACGATGGTTTATTATTCCAACGAACTTAATCATGATTTTTCATTCTTACTTCCGAGTAATGTTTCTAGGAAAAAAATAACTTAAAAGAAAAACTATGATAAAACAAATAACATCATCCATCCGGATCTTTTTTCTATTAATGGTTCTTTCTGGATTAAATGCCCAGGATACTACTGGGAAAAAACTTGAAAAAGTGACAAAGCTATTCCGGGATGACCAAACTCTTTCAGTAAAAATGAGTTATTCAATCAAGAATGTTAAAAAGAATACCAACGATTCCACTTTTATTGACACTAAACTTTCTTATTTAGATGATGAAGGTCAATGGAAAGAAATCCCTGTTGCCATAAGGGCTCGTGGGAATTTCAGACGAAATAAGTGCTTTTATACTCCTATAAAAATGAAGATAAAAAAATCTGATGCAAAAAAAACGATATTTAAAGGCAATAAGAAATTAAAATTGGTTCTTCCTTGTTTGAAGGAACGAGGGAAAAATGATGATGTTATTCAAGAATATCTTGCTTACAAGTTATATGAAATAATTTCCCCTTACCATTTTAAAACGAAATTGCTCGATCTTGATTTAGGAGAAATAAGAGGAAGAAAAACAAGAAGCCACCAATTAAAAGCATTTCTGATAGAAGATGATAAAAGAGTGGCAAATAGAAATGGCGGCAAGGTTGTTGAAAGTTTCATTCATCCATTGGCAATGGATCCATTGACTTCTGTACAAAATTCTTTCTTTCAGTTTATGATTGGGAATACTGATTATTCAGTGGCTTACCAACATAACGGGAAACTTCTCTATGTAAATTCCATGATTATTCCATTACCGTATGATTTTGATATGTCAGGATTGGTGGATGCAAGTTATGCCGTTGCCAATGAACAACTGAATATTTCATCAGTAAGACAGAGGAAATACAGAGGTTTCAAGAGAGACCAAAAGATTTTTGATGAGGTGCGGAATCAATTTTTTAATAACAAAACACAAATATTAAATATAGTGGATGGTTTTGAAGATAATTTTGATGATAGAAGGGAATTTTTACAAACGAGGAATTATATTCTTAATTTTTTTAATATACTTGAGAATGATACCCAGTATAATTCCTACATTGCAAATCAAGCCAGAGGAAAGTAATAATTTATCCTGAATTTCTTTTGGTGAGTGAGCGATCATCAAACGCTCTGGGAAGTAGATTACTACTTTGAAGTTCTTCCGTTGAACCATCTTTCCCTATAATGATGATGGGAATATCACCGCAAAGGTCCCATATAAACTGGCGGCAGG
>UINC01002330.1_pt1 | contig 11016 bp, 13 predicted proteins | sample 5385821 | NCBI WGS metagenome assembly UINC01 (sample SAMEA4666929, study PRJEB26691) | marine metagenome | isolation source: Pacific Ocean | place: Pacific Ocean | collected 2011-10-13
GAGACTAAAACTGCAGCAGCTGAACCATCGACATTCACCGAACACATTAGCTTAGTGTTAGGATAAGAAATCATCTCTGCATTCATTACATCATCAAGAGGAGTTTCAATCTGATACATAGCCTTCGGGTTCATTGTTGAATGGTGATGATTTTTAACTGAAATTTTTGCAAATTGTTCAAAGGTAGTTCCATGGTTTCTGGAGTGTTCCATTCCTGCCTCTGCAAAGACGGCAGGCATAGTTCCAGATCCTAAAAGACCTTCTTTAGGAATTCCTTTTCCAGCTCCAGTTCCACCTAACAATCCCTTACCCATTTGTTCAACTCCAACAGCAAGGACAACATCGTATAAACCTGCTTTTATAGAAGTCCAAGCTTCTCTGAAAGCTGTAGCACCAGTTGCACAAGCATTAGCACAGTTAACAACAGGTATGCCGGTTTGACCTATTTCTTGAAGGATTCTTTGACCTACCATACCACTAGATTGACCCAGGTTACCGCAATACAAAGCTTGCATGTCTTCTATACCTAAACCTGCATCATCCAAAGCCATTAAAGCTGCTTCAGCTCCAATATTTGGTACAGACCTATCAGGAAATCTACCAAACTTAATCATATCAACACCTAAAATATAAACATCACTCATTACATCCTCCTTTAAGAAATTGGTTTAAAGAAATAACTAATATAAGAATTACCTTCTGCATCCTTTCTACCTAAAGCATCATCAAAGACAACTTCAACTGGCATATCAAATTCTATTTTTTCAGGGTCTGGTTCACAATCAATTAAATTCCCCTTAACGGTCCCACCACCGTCCAAATCTACTATCGCCGAGATATAGGGCACATCAATTCCAGGGAAAGATCTAAAAGTTATAGAGTATGAGTAGAGTTTACCTTTATTGCTAAGCTTTACAGGCTCTATCTTTCCTCTAGCTGTGCAGTTTGAACAAACCTCCCTTTCTCCAAGAAAGATAGAATTGCAATCTCCGCACTTATGTCCTTCTAAATAAGGATCTCCATCCTCTGGTAATTTAAGATATTCAACAACTGGAAGTGCCATAAGTCTCCCCTATATTCCTTTAATTAGTTATTATTAACGTTATTATCTTATCCGAAAAATTCATCAATAGTTAGAAGAAAATATAAATAAATGTCATTTTGGAATTCAGCCATAGGTGCAATGATAGGTTTTACTATTGGAGGGCCTATTGGAGCTTTAGTTGGTGGAGTTATAGGCGCTAAGTTCGGAAAGAAAAAAGGGAGCTTTTCTTTTTCTAGTAATCAAAAGAACCAGGTTGCTTTCTTTGCTGCTCTTTTTGCTTGTTTAGCTAAGTTAGCAAAAGCTGACGGTAGAGTTAGTAAAGAAGAAGTTCAAGCAGTTGATAGAATTATTAAAGAAAGGTTTAAATTTGATTCCGATCAAAGGAAGTTTGCAATACAGATCTTTAATCGTGCTAAAGATGATGCTAACTCTTATGAAGACTATGCTTACCAGCTCTCGGACCTTCTAAAAGCAAACAAAAATGCACTTCTTGTTTTTTATGAACTTCTGTTTGAGTTAGCTATGGCCGACGGTGTCCTTCATGAAAAAGAACAAGAATTGTTAAGAAGGACAACTTACATTTTTAAAATTGACCCAGGAATTTTTGAAAATCTTAAGTCCCAGTTTGTGGACTCAAAAGTGAATCCCTATGCAGTCCTTGGAGTTACTAAAAGTATGGATTTTGAAGAAATTAAAAGAGTTTATAGAAGAAAACGTAAAGAATTTCATCCAGATACTCTGATTTCAAAAGGGTTACCAGAAGAATTAATAGAAAGGGCTAAAGAGAAATTCATTGAAATACAAGAAGCATACGAAGCTATAGAAAGGGAGAGGAAACAATAATGGTTGTTTTAGCTTCCTTTTTACTTTAGGTTGTTCTTGGTTTTTAGAAAATTGATATGTCTGTAGTAATTAGTGGAACTGGTATTTATACGCCACAGCAAAGTATAGATAATAAAGAGTTAGTTGAGAGCTATAACAAGTATGCTGATTCCTTCAATGAAATGTACAAGGAAGACATTTCTAACGGAACTGTAGAGGCCCTTACTCATTCTAATGAAGAATTTATAAAAAAAGTTTCTGGAATAGAGAACCGTTACGTTTTAGATAAAGAAGGAATTTTGGATCCACAAAGAATGAGGCCTTTATTGGAAGAAAGGTCTAACGACCAACCTTCTGTTCAAGCAGAGATAGCAGTTTCTGCATGCCTAGAGGCTTTAAAAAATGCTAATAAGAGCGCAGATGATGTAGATGCAGTTATTTGTGCGTGTGCAAATCTTCAAAGAGCTTATCCAGCAGTAGCAATTGAAATTCAAGATTTACTTGGAGTTCAAGGTTACTCATATGACATGAATGTTGCGTGTTCTTCCTCAACATTTGGTATACAGAATGCAGTAAGTGACATTAGGTCAGGTTTAGCCGAAAGTATTTTAGTAGTTAGTCCAGAGATATGTAGTGGTCATTTAAACTTTAAGGATAGAGATGGACATTTTATTTTTGGAGATGTTTGTACAGCTCTTCTTTTAGAAAAAGAGGAAATATCTGATGTAGAAGGCTATAAAATTATAAGTACAAAACTAAAAACAGTTTTTTCAAATAATATTAGAAATAATTTTGGCTTTTTAAATCAAGCAGAAAATAGTGATTTAGATTCTCCGGATAAATTATTTATTCAAGAGGGAAGAAAGGTCTTTAAACAAGTAGTACCTATAGTCTCGTCATTAATTGAAGGTCATTTACAAGAAAACAACCTGTCCATGGATAAAATTTCACGCTTTTGGTTGCACCAAGCCAATCTAAGCATGAATCAGTTAATAGCAAAAAGATTATTAGGCAGAGATCCTTTAGATGGAGAGATGCCAATTGTCCTTAATGAATATGCTAATACAAGTTCAGCAGGATCGATAATTGCATTCCACAAACACAATAAAGATTTAATTAAAAATGACATTGGTATTATTTGTTCTTTTGGAGCTGGATACTCAGTAGGAAGTATAATAGTGCAGAAAAGTTAATCTAATGAAGATATTAATTAGTCTGCATAAATTACTAGAAAATTTAAAAAACCTTGATTTTATAGGGTTTACGGCCATTAGACTGTACCTTTTTTCTGTTTTTTGGGTTGCAGGTACAGATAAATTAAGTACTTTTGATGAATTTTCAAAATGGTTAGGGTCATTAGGGCTGCCTTTCCCTGAAATTTTTAGCTGGTTAGTAATAGCTACAGAAGCTGGAGGAGCCTGGCTACTCTTAATTGGACTTTTTGTTAGATGGATCAGTATCCCTCTATTAATAGTGATGACAAATGCTATTCTTTTAGTACATTGGGAAAATGGATGGGCACAGGAATCAAATGGAATTGAAATGGCAGTCACTTATTCAATTATGTTATTGATTCTACTTTTTTCAGGCGGTGGCAGATATTTTAGTCTTGACTATTGGATTACAAGAAATTAATAAATGACCCTGTTTGAAAGTTCAAATCTTTCTCAAGAACCTCTTGTAAAGGTAAATAAGTGGCTACAGGAAGCTGTAAAACTTGAAGTTCCTTTACCACATGCAATGAATTTATCTACTGTCGACGATTCAGGTCAGCCCTCTTCAAGAATGGTTTTACTTAAATCTATTTCTGATAAAGGTATTATTTTTTATACTGATTATGAAAGCCATAAAGGCCAAATGTTAAATACAAACTCTAAAGCAGCCTTAAATTTTTGGTGGGCTAAAACTGATAAACAAATAAGGATACAGGGGGTTTGTGTCAAAACCTCTAAAGAAGAGTCAGATGAGTATTTTCAGTCAAGACCTAGGGGATCTCAAATATCTGCTACTGTTTCTTTTCAAAGTAAAGAAATTAAAAGTTATTCAGATCTCGTAAAAGAAGCGGAAGATCTTGATAAAAGAGCATCAGAAAGTGATTTAGGAAGGCCAGCTAGGTGGGGAGGGTATTTATTAGTACCTAATAGGATTGAGTTTTGGAAAAATGAGTCAAATAGGCTTCATAAGAGAGAGCTTTTTACTTTAGAGTCGATTAAATGGAAAAAAACTCTTCTTTCTCCCTAAGTGAATCTTGCATGACTAGGCAAAGAAAAATAAAATGACTATAACAAGTGGCCTTTAGTTAGGGTCACCACTGAGTATGCCTAAAATAACACTCCCTGATAAATCAAAAAGAGACTTTGAAGATCCTCTAACGATTGCACAACTGGCTGCCGATATTGGACCAGGCCTAGCAAAATCTGCGGTTGGAGGAAAGATTTCAGGTGAACGGGTTGATGCTTCTGAAGTTATAACAAAGGATTGTGAAGTAGAAATTCTTACGGCAGATACGGAAGAAGGTCTCGAAATAATAAGGCACTCCTGTGCACATCTATTGGCACATGCCATAAAACAACTTTATCCAGAAGTTAAGTTAGCGATTGGTCCAACTATAGAAGATGGTTTTTATTACGACATTCTTCTCGAACATAAAATTACTGAAGAAGATTTAGGTAAGATTGAGAAAAGAATGAAAAAACTAGCTTCTGAGAATTATGAAGTTGTTAGAGAAGTTGTATCAAAAAAGGAAGCAAAAGAAACATTTAAAAGTAGGAACGAAGACTACAAGCTAAAGATAATTCAAGATATCCCAGATAAAGAAACTATTGCTTTGTATCATCACAAGGAATACATAGATATGTGTAGAGGGCCGCATGTTACTAATACAAGACATTTAAATGCCTTTAAATTAACCAAAGTGTCTGGAGCTTATTGGAGAGGTGACTCAAAAAATGAAATGCTCCAAAGGATTTATGGGACAGCTTGGAAGAACAAAAAAGATTTAGACAAGTATCTAGAAAATCTTCTAGAAGCTGAAAAAAGAGATCACAGAAAGATTGGCAGACAACTAAATTTATTTCATTTTCAAGAAGAAGCACCTGGTATGGTCTTTTGGCATCCAAGGGGTTGGACTATATATAGAATTTTGGAAGATTTTATAAGAAAACAGCAGATAGATGCTGGTTATGAAGAAATTAATACACCTCAGTTAGTTGATAGAAAGTTATGGGAGCAATCAGGTCACTGGGACAAATATAGAGAGAACATGTTCATTACAGAAATTGATGAAGAGCATGCAAACGAAAAAAGGATCAATGCCTTGAAACCAATGAATTGTCCGTGTCATGTCCAAGTCTACAACCAAGGTTTAAAGTCCTATAGAGATTTACCTATACGTTTAGCCGAATTCGGATCTTGTCACAGGTATGAAGCTTCAGGAACCTTGCATGGATTAATGCGTGTACGAGCTATGACTCAAGATGATGGACATATTTTCTGTACTGAGGAGCAAATAGAATCAGAAACAAAAAATTTCATAGAAGTCTTGTCACATGTATATAAAGAATTAGGCTTTGAAAAGTTTGCTATTAAACTTTCAACTAGACCTGAAATCAGAGCAGGTTCGGATAGTGTTTGGGATAGATCAGAAGCTGCTTTGGAAAATGCTATTAAAAATCTAGATTTACCTTATGAGACAACTGAAGGAGATGGTGCTTTTTATGGTCCTAAATTAGATTTTGTACTTACTGATGCGCTTCAAAGAGAATGGCAATGTGGCACTTTACAGGCTGACTTCATTCTTCCAGAAAGATTAGATACAAAGTTTGTGGGTGAAGATGGAGCTAAACACAGACCTGTTATGTTGCATCGGGCAATATTAGGGTCATTTGAAAGATTTATAGGAATTTTGATAGAACACTATGCTGGATCTCTTCCAGTTTGGTTAAGCCCAATTCAAGTTGTAGTAATGAATATAACTGATAAACACTCGGAATTTGTCAAAGAAGTGAGAGATTCTCTCAAGAAAAATGGATTTAGAGTAAAAAGTGACTTGAGGAATGAGAAGATCACTTATAAAATTCGCGACCACTCTATGCATAAGGTCCCTTATTTATTAGTAGTAGGGGATAGAGAATTGAAAGAAAATACAATATCTGTGCGTGCAAGGGGTGCTAAGGATCTGGGTTCTATGTCTGTAAAGGAATTTTCAAGCATGTTATCCAAGGACATAAAGAGTAAAAAATAAGATAGGAGTAAGTAATAGCTATAAGAAGAAACTTTGGTAAAAAACCTAAACGTTTACCAATAAATGATGAGATTAATGCTAATAAGGTTCGCCTTATAGGTAGTAAAGGGGAACAAATTGGGATTCTTTCTTTAGGAGAGGCTTTAGATAAAGCGAAGGAATCATCTTTAGACTTAGTACAAATGGCCAAGGAGGGAGATCCAGTAGTATGTAAATTGATGGATCACGGAAAACACATTTTCGATTCAAAAAAACAAAAGTCAGCTTCTCGAAAGAAACAAAAGAGAATTCAAATAAAAGAAATTAAATTTAGGCCTGTTACAGAAGAAAATGATTATCAAATCAAGGTTACCAAAATAAAGAATTTTTTGGAGGAAGGAAATAAAGCCAAAGTAACTTTACGATTTAGGGGAAGAGAAATGGCTCATCAGAACATAGGAATGAATTTATTGAAACGAGTTGAAGAAGATCTAGAGAGCATAGCAAATGTTGAACAGTTTCCTACCCTAGAAGGAAGACAACTTGTAATGATGATGGCTCCAAATAAGAAATAAAGAGAAATGGCAAAATTAAAGATACACAGTGGCGCAAGCAAGAGATTTAAAAAAACTGGAAGCGGACTTAAAAGAAAGAGATCCGGTAAAAGTCATATTCTTACCAAAAGAACAACCAAAAATAAAAGACAGTTGCGTGGAACGGTTCCATTATCAAAAGCAGACCAAAACAAAGTCGCTAGAATGTTAAAAGAAAAGATTTAATTTAAAAAAATGGCAAGAGTAAAAAGAGGCGTTCAAGCAAAAAAACGTCACAAGAAAGTTCTTAAGCAAGCGAAAGGCTATAGAGGAGCTAGGAGTAGAACTTATAAAGTAGCAAAGCAAGCTGTAATGAGAGCAGGGCAGTATGCCTACAGAGATAGAAGGCAAAAGAAGAGGGTCTTTAGATCTTTATGGATAGTAAGAATAAATGCTGCTGCTAGGGAAAATGGTATTTCTTATAGCAAACTCATAGCAGGTCTTAAGAAGGCTAATATAGAACTTGATAGAAAAACACTAGCTGATTTAGCAGTTAATGACAAAGAAGGTTTTTCTGTTCTAGCTGAACAAGCTAAATCTAATTTAGCTGCATAATATTTTTTTAGACTCATAGTCTCCTACATAGACATATATTCTCTATAATAAAGCCTATCTCAGGAGGTCAAGGCTTGAATATATCTTCTTTATCAAAGAAATCTAAATCCAAACTTAAAAGTGCTAAGGATTTAAGAACCTTAGAAGAAAATTATATTAATCTCTTAGGACGAAATGGAGAAATTAATTTGCTCCTTAAGAACTTAGGTGGACTTCCACAAAATCAAAGAAAAAAGTCAGGTAAAGCGCTAAATGAATTAAAGAGTAGTCTTGAAACAATTTTTCGATCTAGGCGGGACTACTTAAAAGAAAAAACATTCTCTGAAGAGCTAAAGAGAGACTCTTTAGACGTCTCCTTGCCTGGAGTTAAAGATGAGCCAGGAACTTTACACCCTGTAACCTCAACAATAATGGAAATATCAGATTTCTTTGTTTCTATGGGTTTCGATATTCGTTCTGGTCCTGAAGCTGAAACGGAATACTATAATTTTGAAGCCTTAAACATACCAGAAGATCATCCTGCAAAAGATATGCACGATACCTTCTATTTAGATAATGGTGTTCTATTAAGGACACATACTTCACCAGTGCAAGTAAGGACCATGGAAAAACAAGGTCCGCCTATTAGAATAATTTGCCCTGGTAGAGTCTACAGAAAAGATTCTGATTTAACCCACACGCCAATGTTTCATCAGGTTGAAGGTCTGGTTATTGAAGAAAATGCCTCGTTTTCAGTTTTAAAAGGAATGCTTAGTGATTTTATTAACAATTTTTTTGGAAAGGAAATGGATCTTAGGTTTAGGCCTTCGTATTTTCCTTTCACCGAACCTTCCGCCGAAGTAGATATAAAGTGGAAAAAGGGGTGGTTAGAAATTTTAGGTTGTGGAATGGTACATCCAAATGTTTTAGATATGTCGGGTATTAATTCTAAAAGATATTCAGGTTTTGCTTTTGGGTTAGGTCCTGAAAGAATGGCAATGCTTAAATATGATATACCTGATTTAAGGTCATTTTTTGAAAACGATTTAAGATTTTTGAAACAATTTAAGTAGATACAAATGCAATTCAGTAGGAACTGGTTAAAAGAATTTGTAGACTTTAAGGTTTCTGACGAGGAACTCTGTGAGCAACTAACTATGCTTGGATTGGAAGTAGACAACTACAAGCCATATGAATCTAAATTAACTGGTAATGACGCTATTATCAAACTTGATCTTACTCCAAACAGAGGCGACTGTTTTAGCATTTTAGGGATAGCAAGAGAAGTAGCTGCTGCGAATAATCTGCCTCTTACTTTACCTAAAATTAATAATATAAAAAGTTCAGTTAAAAGCCCTCTAAGTGTATCCGTTTGTAATGAAGCTCCTCGTTACGTAGGTAGATATATTGCTGGAGTAAATCTGAAAAAGAAAGTTCCGCCTTTAATAAAAGAGAGATTAAAGTTAAGTGATACAAAGGTTATTGATCCAATTGTGGATATTACTAATTATGTTTTATTGGAGTTAGGCCAGCCTCTTCACGCATTTGATGCCGACAAGCTTGAAGGGAATCTACAAGTTAGATTTGCTAAAGAAAAAGAAAAGATAACTCTTTTAGATGAAAATAAACTTTCGCTAGATGAAAAGAGCCTTGTAATAGCAGATCAGAAAAAACCTGTGGCATTAGCTGGGATTATGGGCGGTCTTGGAACTGGAATATCTAATAAGACACAGTCAATTTACCTCGAAAGCGCTTTTTTTACGCCGGCAGCCATTAGAGGAAGAGCAAGAAAATTTTCAATTCAAACTGAAGCTTCTACTAGATTTGAGCGTGGTGTTGACTTTGAATTACAAGTTTTGGCTATAAAAAGAGCCAGTACATTAATAAATGAAACCTTGGGTAGTGATTTTTCTCCTATACAGGAATTTGTTAGAAAATCTTCTATACCTAAAAATAAAGACATCATTCTTAACATCAATAATCTTAATAAGATTCTTGGTACGAATTTAACTAAATCCGCTGTTAAGAAGGGACTTATGAGTCTTGGGTTAAAAAACTCAGTATCCAATAGCAATAATCTAAAAGTAAAAGTACCTTCTTGGAGATTTGATTTAAAGATAGAAGCAGATCTAATTGAAGAGATTGCCAGGTTAGTAGGGTATAACAACATACCTCAAAGCTCCTTAAGCAGAAAAATTAGAACTTCAGAGGATACATTGCACAGTTCTATTAGAGAAACTTTTCAATCCATGGGTTATAACGAAGTCATCACATATTCATTTATAGATCAATCGCTAGCTGAAATTGTTGGAGAGAAAAAGAAACAGTTAATTTTTGTTGAGAACCCTATTTCTCAGAATATGAATGTGATGAGGACTAGTCTATTACCAGGCTTGTTAGACACGCTAAGCTATAACATGAATCAAGGAAGTGAAAGCTTAAAGATTTTTGAAATAGGTTCAGTCTTTAACAAAAGGGATAGTAATAAAATTAATGAAAGGGAAGTGGTTGGTGGCTTAATTATGGGTATTGAAGGAAAAGATAATTGGTCTGGATCAAACAAACAATTGGATTTCTTTGATTTGAAAGGAAATCTGGAAACGGTTTTACCCGAGCTGTCTAAATTTACTTTTAAGAGGGAACAAGTCCCATTTTTGCATCCGGGCAAAACTGCAGCCCTATATAAGGGGCAAAAAAAAGTGGGCTACCTAGGGACGGTAAATCCCAAATTACTAGATAAATTAGACATAAAAGGTGAAGTGAACTTCTTTGAATTTTCCCTTGATGACGTTTCAGGCAAGAAAAATATAAAATTTAAGAAATTTTCACGTTTTCCTCTAGCCCAGAGAGATCTGTCATTTGTAGTTGATGAGGAAATAACAAGCTCTTCAATTACAGACACCATACTCTCCAAAGCTGGAAGTAACTTAAAAGAGATCAATCTATTTGATATATATACAGGTAAAGGGATATCTGAAGGGCAGAAAAGCTTAACCTACTCTCTGAGCTGGCAGGCTGTAAATAGAACCCTTACAGATGATGAAGTAGACAAAATTATAGGAAGAATAGTTTCTTTCCTTTCTAAAAAGTTTAATGCTAAATTGAGAGCTTAATGAGTAAGACTATTACAAAGTTAGATCTGGTAAACCATCTCAATGAGAAGTTGGGACTCAATAAGGTTGAATCTAAAGAGTTAGTTGAAGCTTTTTTCGATGAAATCAAAAAGTCTTTAATAAATAATGAAGAAGTGAAGCTTTCTGGGTTTGGAAATTTTAAGATTCTTAATAAAAGAGAAAGGCCTGGTCGAAACCCAAAGACAGGAGAGCCTGCAATAATTTCTGCCAGAAAAGTTGTTACTTTTAAAGCGGGTCAAAAGTTAAGAAAAAAAATGTCGAATATTTTAAGTGAGTAACTTACCTTCCATTCCAGATAAAAAATATTTCTCGATTAAAGAAGTGTCTGAACTGTGCGAGGTGAAATCACATACCCTTAGATTCTGGGAAAAAGAATTTGATACTTTAAAACCTGAAACTAGGAAGGGGAGTAGAAGGGTTTACCAAAAAGATGACTTACTAATGGTTCGTCAAATACGATCTTTGCTTTATGAAGAAGGGCTGACTATAGCAGGAGCCAAGAAAAGGCTTAACTCAAAAACTTCTCCAAACAAGCTTTCGTCAAATGACCATCTTATTGATGATCTTGAAAAGATTCTGAAAGAAATTAAACAAGTTGTTTGAGATTTAAACGGGGCGTGGCGCAGTCTGGTAGCGCACTAGACTGGGGGTCTAGTGGTCGCCGGT
>UINC01002332.1_pt1 | contig 11007 bp, 12 predicted proteins | sample 5385821 | NCBI WGS metagenome assembly UINC01 (sample SAMEA4666929, study PRJEB26691) | marine metagenome | isolation source: Pacific Ocean | place: Pacific Ocean | collected 2011-10-13
GTTCATAGTGATACACTATCCGTGCCCCTGCGGACAGAGAACACGTTATAGAGATTGTTGATGTTTTATTTATAAGTAACATACGAAAAACGGGTCGTTTACGGTGATTTTACATTCGATTCAGGGGGTTTCTCCTCCGAGAGGATGAAGTCTTTGATTTCACTCGCTCGGGTCGTGGCAGAGCCCATAGACTACGCTTCGAGCGGAGTCGATACCGAACGGGAGGGTTTGGCCGTGGCCAGCCTGATTGAGGCAGTGGGAGCCTCTGGAAGGCTATCAGGCCAACTTGGAGCCCCGGTTCCACTGCCTGGGGGTTTCGGGGGGGTCGTTGAGTTCGGTGACTCCTGCTTGGCCTTGGCAACGGACGGAGTCGGCTCCAAACTCCAAATCGCAAACCAACTGGGTCGCCTAGAGGGCGTAGGCATCGATTGCGTGGCGATGAACGTGAACGACCTGATTTGCGTTGGGGCGGAACCACTGGCATTCGTGGACTACGTCGCCGTCCCCGAGACGGATCCCGACGTGCACGCAGTGTTGGGCGCCTCGCTATCCAGGGGTTGCTCGAGAGCGCGGGTCACCCTTGCCGGAGGCGAGACCGCGACCCTCCCCGGAATCGTCAATGAGCTCGACCTCTCTGGCACCGCTCTGGGCTGGTTCCCTCGCGAGGGTGGCATCACGGGCGAGGGTTTGGAGGCTGGTGACGTTCTCATCGGCCTCCCCAGCAGCGGCCTTCACTCCAACGGCTACACCCTGGTTAGGGCGGTTCTGGAGAGGTCGGGTTGCTCGTTGGGAGATGCTGCTCCGTTCGATGCCGAACACCCATCTAGGGAGGTCGATCTCTTTCCCGATAACAGTGGCGGGGCGTCTCTTGGAGAGGTAATACTGAATCCGACCCGAATCTACGTCGACCCGGTGGTTGACCTGATTATGGAGTCGAGGGGGGAGGGCGGTGTTTGCCCGGAGGGTAGCATCAAGGCCATCGCTCACATTACCGGAGGAGGGCTCTCGAACCTGCTGAGGCTCCATGGCTCCCTCGGTTGGCACATTGGCGAGCCGCTGTCAGCGCAACCGGAGTTCGAGTGGATAGCAGAAATCGGTTCTGTGAACAGCAAGGAGATGCACCGAACCTTCAACATGGGGATGGGGATGGTAGTGGCTGTCTCTGCAGCTGCTGCAGATCCGGTTGCACATTGGCTTGAGGAGCGGCTGTCCGGCAGTAGGGTCGTGGGCGAAGTGGTCGATCAAGGCAGGGTGGTGACTCACTCTGATCCCGGAGTGAGGTTCGTTCGCTACTGATTCCCCCCTCCCTTCGTCAATGCCTTTTGGGGTGGGGCCCTCCGCAAACCATGGCCGAGGGCGATGCGGGCGGATGGCCCGGAGTGGTACACCGCGAGGGGCGTACCCTGATGCGGCTGCCAAATGCGCCGGAAATCACGGGGCAGGGGCCGAGAGCCAAGGGCTCAGGTTCGGTCTTTCACAACCCGGCTATGGCGGGAAGCAGGACCCGCAGTGTGCTCCTGCTGAGGTATGCAATTGAGGCGGGGCTTCTTGGGGACGGTGCCATCTACGCCCTAGATGGACTCTCGGCGACAGGCCTGAGGGCGCGCCGGTGGCTCAACGAGTTGCCTCCTGACTTGGTCGAGAGGATGAGGGTCACGATTGTCGACCTGGACCCGAGCGCCCTAGCATGGGCAAAAGGATCCCATGAGGAGTTCCCCCCGGCACATGGTCGCGGACAAATCAATCCGGTCGGGGGGGACCTCAGGAGCGTTGTGCTTGAGAGCGGCAGGCACTGGGTCGACATCGACCCCTATGGATCGCCCGTGCCCTTCATCGACACCGCGATTCAATCCCTAGCCCGGAGCAGCGTCATAGAGGTCAGTGCGACCGACACAGCAGCCCTGACTGGGTCTTCTAGGCGCCCGTTGTTGAGGCGCTACGGCGCGCGCGTCAGGACCGATCGGCTAGCACACGACTCGGGCCTGAGGGTTTTGCTTGCGACGGTGGCCAGAGTGGCTGCGCGACACGACCGCGCAATCGAACCATTGCTCTCGGTATGGGACTCGCATCACCTCAGGGTCTCAACTCGGGTCATCAGGAGCGTGGAGGCGGCTAACAGGGTGGAGGATGGTCTTGGATGGAGGGTGCATGCACCCACGGCGGAGGAGGTCGGGGCGTCGATGGCCTCGGGACTGCACCACGGGGCCTCGCTCGAGCAGTTGCCGATGAACTGCCTGCTCCCACTCAATTACCCACTGGATCAAAGTGATTCGAGATTCTCCGGTCCCCTCTGGGTCGGGGCGATGGGCGAGGCCTCTGCAATGTCCTCGATGACCGCCGAGCGTGCAATCGAGGCTTGTGGGCCTCCTGCAATCGAGAACGACCCCGTAGGCTGGACCGAGCGGGACTTTGAGCTCGAGCGCAGGCGGGTCGCGAGGAGCGTTCGAAACATCAGCGAGGAGGCAGGGGTGATAGATACCCACCACCACATCGTCGTCGATGACCTATCCGCTTGGCTCGGTGTGGGTGCCCCGCCCAGCCCCAGACGAATGGTCGAGGCTCTGCGGGAGTCGGGTCACAGGGCTGGGCTTACTCACTACGGTCGGCCGTCGTTCAGGACCGACGCCCCATGGGAGGACGTCGCAGGGGCGGCGAGGTCGCTTCAGCCACCGATGTAGGACATCTCGATCCGTGGTAGGGACGAAGTCTCCGACGACCGTATCTCGCTGTATCTATCCGTCCTTCGACTCCAGACAGCGGCAATCGCATCGGTCAGCTCCTCTATTGCTCCGCCATCGTGAATTATCGCCCTGAGGTCATGCCCTCCCGAGGCGAACAGGCAAGTGAAGAGGTGCCCGTCTGCGGAGAGGCGCGCGCGTACGCAGTCGCCGCAGAACGGCTCCGAGACGGATGAGATGAAGCCGATCTCCCCCGAGCCATCTGAGTGGGCCCACCTAGTCGCGACGTCGCTCGGTGACTCGACCGCGACAGGAACGAGATCGAACTCCCCCTGAAGCTCCTCGAGCAGGTTCATCGATGGGACGACCTGCCCCGGGCTCCATCCGTTGGTCCTACCGACGTCCATGTACTCGATGAATCGGACTGTGACCCCGGTCCCCCGGAAGTGCCGTACTAGGGCGGGAGCCTCGGACTCGTTGACGCCGCGTTGGACAACACAGTTGACCTTCACTGGACCGAGGTCGTTCTCAAGCGCGGCCTCGATGCCCTCTAGCACGGTCTCGACCGGGATGGCGCAATCGACCATGCTCGCGTGAGTCTGCGGGTCGAGGGCGTCTAGACTGACTGTCACCCTATCTAGGCCGGAATCTGCCAGCAGCGGTGCCTGGTCCTTGAGAAGCGAGGCGTTGGTAGTAAGAGCGATCTCGACACCGAGGGTCGAGAGCCGTTGTACGAGAGCGGGGACGTCGGGTCTCAGAAGGGGCTCTCCGCCGGTGATCCTGACCTTGCTTAGGCCTAGTGGGAGGCACGCGCTAACGAACCTCTCGATCTCCTCGAACGATAGCAGGGCCCGTCGGGGAAGGAACGTGTGTTGCTCTCCGAAGCGCTCCCTAGGCATACAGTACCGGCACCTGAAGTTGCATCGATCGGTAACGGAGATTCTCAGATCCCTCAGGGGCCTGCCCAACCTGTCCCTCACCACACCTCCACGGTGCGGCTGATGGTGAAGAGGTTGTCTGAAGTAGAACAGATTGAAGAGAGGGCGACCGTAGCGCTGCCTGAGCCAGATGCTGGAGATTACTGAGAAGGCTAGGGAAATGCTCGACCAGTTCGCCGAGCAGGCTGAGAACGAAGGCGAGTTTGCCCTCAAGGTGGATATCGTCGGTCGAGGCCCCAAGGGCTTCCAGTATGACCTCCAGCTAGTCGACAAGAACGATGCTCAAGAGGATGACATTGAGACCGAGGTCAATGGAATGGCAGTCTTCGTGGGTGCTCGCAGTGCTCTGTATCTCGATGGTACCACGCTCGACTACAAGGAGACGCTGATGGGTGGTGGGTTCAATTTCGAGAACCCCAATCCGCTGTGGATCGACGATTTGTCGAAGGCGGTCGCAGAAATCATCGCTGAGCAGGTCAATCCGGTGGTGGCCACTCACGGCGGCCACGTGGATCTGATTGGGGTCGATGAGGGCAAGGCGATTATCGCATTCGGAGGCGGTTGCCAAGGCTGTGGTATGGTCGATGTAACGCTCAAGCAGGGAGTCGAGGTCATGATCACGGAGGGCGTTCCCGGGGTCTCCGAAGTCGTGGATGCCACTGATCACGCAGCCGGCACTAACCCGTTCTACTAGCCTAGTGGACCATCGGGACGTCATCATCGTCGTCATCTAGATCCGGCGCGGGCAAAGCCGTCGCCTGTGCACGCTCGAATGCCTCTCTGACTCGGTCCTCGATGTTCTTCGCGTCCTCGAGCAGTCCCTTCACTGGGATCTCAATGTCCATCAGCTCGCTCAGTCCCTCAATGGCGATTAGCGCGGCCCTCGCATCGGGGTACATCGGATTGCACTCAGCCAGCAGGGCCGTCACGTCCAGCCCCCTTCGCTCGCCCTCTGCGATGAGATAGCCGGCGATTCCAGCGACCACGCCCTGCTGGATACGCTGAATGTCGGAGTTGTCAAGTTGGTTGCGCCCGATGCTCGTCGATGCCACTCCCCAGAGCTCGCTGTTTTCCTTGATGCCTAGGTCGTTGCTAACTACGCCATCGATTATTACCAGTCGGTCGAAGCCCCCCTTGGTAAACCACTCCAGCACGGTGTTAGCGAAGTAGACATCGTGCTCGCCGGGGAACTGTATCTCCGCGGTGAAGACTCCGATGCCCTCGCCTTGGTATACACGGACCGGATGCTTTGGCACCGAGTCGTGAATCAGTGCCACGGCGGGGAACTTAGGGTGGAGCACGGTTCCCATCGGACTGAGGTCGAGGGACTTGATTAGGTGCGAAGTAGCAATCACACCGACGGAACCAACCGTCGAGAATCCGCATATCGCTGTCCCACCGAGGCGAGACGGGTCGGCTTCGGTGTGGAGGACGAGCGGGTAGCCATCGCTCGAATCGTGACTCATGCTTCGGCCCTGTGGGGAGCCGCTTTGAATCTCACGGCTTCTAGGTGTGAAAATTTGTGTTAAGAAATATACCAAAAAAATAACCTGATAAGCAACAATCCCCCGGCACTAGCATGGCAGCCGGTATTCCCAAGGACCTCGGGAGAATGTACCTCGTGCTGGGCTCGCAGGAGATTAGCCTCTCCGATTACACTAGGGAGGCGAACGAGAGATGGCTCAGAGTAACCCCTCAGGACACGTGGTCGTCCACGCTATCGAGAGTTAGGATAGCGCGCCAGGAGGCATTGGAGAGAACGCTGGAGACCATTCGGAGCAGCGGCTTCCCAGACCGGGGCTCGGCGTTCGCCAAGCTGCTCGACGCTTGTGGCATCGAGAAGAAGTCCGACGTGGTACTCGCAGCTATCCAGTACATGAGATCGGTGGAGAAGGAGAGCGTCACACAGCCGAGGGAGCTCAGGAGGCTGATTGAGGAGACGAAGAAGTGGCCCAGGGGCAGAGTGAGAAAATGGAATATCTCCCTCTGGATCAGCAGGATGCTCGAGGGCAGTTCCCCGAGGGGGCACGGTACTCCGTTTCTCGAACACCCCCGCAGGAGACCACGGAAGAACGGCTATGTGGTCCTGACAGACGCCGGAAGGGATCATCTCGATCACTTGTCCCTGAATAGGTGAGCGCCATGTCAGGGGAATCGAGGGACTGGTCATACACCTCCCACGTCGGCGAGGATCTGAGGAAGGCCGACCTCGTGGGTGTTGACCTGCGTAGGGCCGTTCTCGACAGAGCTGATCTCGAAGGCGCGGAGCTCTCGGGGGCCGATCTGCGCAACGCCTCGCTCAGGGAGGCTAACCTGATGAAGGCCGCATTGGACGGCGCCGACCTGAGGGGAGCACGTCTGATTAAGGCGAGGCTCGGGCTCTCCAATCTGCAGGGCGCGCGCCTAGACGGTACTGACCTGCGCGGCGTCCGCGGCAAGTACGCGGTCTGGCGCGATGCCAACTGGTGGGATGCGACGATGGACGACTCGCTTCGCATGGCACTGGAAAAGAAGTGGCCGAGGGAGTAGTCACTCGGGTGCGAGGCTGGCGAGGCCCTCGCGCAGCCACTCGGGGACGGGTACCTTCTGCTTGACGTCGTTCATGTCCACACACACGGTTACCTGGTCGGAGGTCCAGCACAGCACGTCGTCCTGGTTGCGGAACTCGTAGCGCCACGAGATCGAGGTGTTGCCGATTCTCGGTACGGTGATGGTGCAGTGGACGGTGTCGCCGTAGGACAGCGGGTGGAGGAACTGGGCATCGCTGTGGACAAGCGGGAATCCTATGCCGTGCTCGTGCAGTATGGCGTTGTAGTGCATACCGCACGAATGCTCCCAGGACTCTTCGTAGAACCTGTGCGCGAGGTCCCAGAACTCGGGGTAGTAGACGATGCCAGCCATGTCGATCATTGGGAAGTCGATTCGTCGCGCGGCGGAGAACGCCATGCCATCGGGTCGGGCAACAGGTGCTTGAACGCTGTGACGAAGTGGCGGACCCACCGCGATTCGAACACGGGTTTCCAGCTCCGGAGGCTAGAGTGATATCCAGGCTACACTATGGGTCCAGTGGCGACTCCAAGGACCCTTCCTAATTGAATAGGTCGTTTGCGTCAACGGGGATGGATTACCGGGAACAGAGGATGGTCCATCTCCGCCCCAGCAGGCAATTCGTCCACCAACCCCTCGAACTCGGGAGAGGTGCGCCACTTGCGCGGTTCGTGACGGATGTCGTCCCCAATCACCCGGACGGAGAAGGCGCGACGACGCGAGGTCGAGCCTGCGCTACCATGCAATGTCAGCATGTGGAAGGCGACGGCATCTCCTGGAGCCAACTCCCATCCCAGCACCTCGTGTGAGTCGGACTCGCCCTCGACGTCGGGAACCTCTGCGAGGCTGCCTTCCGGGAACCACTTGGCCTGTTCGGACAAGAAGGTCTTGGGCATGTACCATGTGCCGTCATTCGAGCTGGCGACGAATTCTAGCGTGGACTCTCGTGCGACGTGGTCGACGGGAATCCAGAAGCTGATGTTCTGTGTGCCCGAGATGTTGTAGTACGGCTGATCCTGGTGCCACGGGGTCGGCTGCTTGGTCTTGGGCTCCTTGACCAGCATGTGGTCGTGGTACAGCCGCACCGTCTCGCTCCCCATGAGCCTGGCCGCTATCTCCGGGAGGGCCGACTCGAAGATGATGTCACGATAGGCTGGGATTCGCTGCCAGTTGCAGAAGTCCTCGAAGAACCTGCCTGGATCCGTGTTGCGGCTCGCTGTCGCTCCCAGTGGTCCCGGGTTGGCGATGTTCCAGTCGATTGCCTCACGCAGCGAGTACACCTCATCGGCTGACAGCAGGTTGCGGATGGCAACCGCGCCGTTACGCTGGTAGAACTCAACGTCTGCGTAGGTCACCTCCGGCATGGTGACCGGTTGATCTGGTTGAAATTGATGTTTCCTCAACGATAGAGGGCTGAACCCTCGTGGACCCACTCTGGGGGCCACTGGGGGTCGAATGGCGGACCCACCGCGATTTGAACACGGGTTACAAGCTCCGCAAGCTCATGTGATATCCAGGCTACACTATGGGTCCAGCGATGTTTCGACGGAAGTCATGTGCTTAATCCCAACGGTTTTCGGGATTCAGAGCACTAAGGGGAGTAACGTCTTCCACCTCGGCTCTGCCAGCTTCTTCGCGTTGGGTGCGATTCTGGTGTTCTTCGTCTTGTGCGTCAGCACTCCGTGCATGCCCTCCACCGAGAACTTCACGCGTAGTTCCAGCATCCTGTCACGCTCCGCGGTGGTCATCTGATCCGAGTCCAACTCAAAGTTTGTCGCAGCCTCCTCGTCGCCCTCATTGCGCAGGCTGAGGGTGCTGCCATCGATGCTCGCTCTGGGTGAGAAGTCGAAGTCCTGTGGGTCCAGCATGCGGACGTCAGCATCGACGACCAGCCGGTCTCGGATGGACACCTTCGTTATCTCAATCGCCTTTACCACGCTATTGCCACCGTCAGGTGGTTGAAAGGCCTTCGCACAAGGATGTGATAACTCAGACTCCGATCTCGCTGATCCTGAGGATCATCACAACGAACTGGGCCTCCAGCCTCCAGTCATTCCCCTCGTCTGGATCGACGCCGTCAATCGGCAGGTCAGGGTCACAGTCGACCGCAGTTATGGTCCACTCCCAGGTTCCTTGGCCGAACCTCTGACCGGGCTGGTTGAGCAGAGAGGCAGCGAGCGTCTCGGAGGATTCCGCGGTCGTCGTGTAGCCCGACTCCGGGTTGTCGTTCATCTCACCCCGCTCGATGGTTGCGGAGGCGTTCTCGGTGATGTTGTCGTGGATAGTGATGGCCGAGGTCCTCCAACCGGTCAGCGGTACGTCCAGCTCCAAGGTGAAGTTGTCCTCGGGCCACTGGATTGGCAATAGGTCCCTCGCGAGGGTGAGGGTCGCGATGACCTGGATAATCCTAGCTCCCTCCCCGGGAATGTGCTCGATCTCGTATGAGGATCCCTGCTCGAGGTAGCCAGACCACTCGTAGTCGACATGGACCTCCTCCCAAACCACCCTGAAGGTCCGGGGGATCACTCGTAGCGTCCAGAGGGCGGTCGCCGTCGCGCCGTTGTCGTCGACCACGGTGATGGCCCCAGTGTGGTTTCCCGACTCCGTGAGCATCAACTCGGCGACGGCCCCGTTGTGGTCGGCGTCGTTGGTGGGGTCACTATCTCCGTTCGAGTCGAGGATTGCATCGAAGTCCCACAGAAACTCTAGGGTCCCCCCCTCGGGATCCGTGGAGTCACTGGCATCGAGAGTAGCCGTGTCACCAGTCCTGATGAAGTCGGGAATATCGAGCACGATTGTAGGGGGCGCGTTGACGAACACGCTCAGACTCGCCGAGTCCGTGGAGCCCTCGTCGTTCGCGACAATGACCTGGACCTCGTAGTTCCCGGCGTGGCTGAACATGTGACTGACAATGCCCTGCTTGGTCGTCTTTGTCTCGCCGTCGCCAAAGTGCCAACGGTACTCATCGATTATGGTTGGTTCGGGACTGGTGGAGTCCCTCGCATCGAAGTTCACCGTCTCGCCGGCGTTGATGCTGTCGGTGTCCGCGGCAATGCTGGCACTCGGGTTTCCAGGCCCGAGCCCGCTGCACCCGGTGAGCATCTGGCACAAGAGCAGGATTGCGATTGCCGCAGCAGCACTCCGGGAGCCGGTGTTCATCGATACTAGTACAAAACGGTCCCTCATAGGGATGTTGGGTGCGGGGTAGCGTCATGCTCGCGTTGAGAGAGTTGATGGACGATGTCGTGTGGGGAGGGGCGTGACTGTGGGGATGCTATCCGGATATCGAGTCTTGGGATTCGACCTCGAGACCACGGGCTTCAATCCGAGGTCGGACAGGGTAGTGCAGTACGCCTTAGTGGGCAGCGATGCGGACGGGTCTCACATCAACCTGCAGTCGCTGGTGAATCCGGGAGTGAGTATCCCTGAGGTGTCGATCAGAGTGCATGGCATCACGAACGATGACGTCAGAGGGAGTGGTGAATTTGGAGATCACATCGCTGAAATGGCTTCCTTGATGGAGGGCTCAATCGTCGTTGGACACAACATCATCGACTTCGACTGGAGGTTCGTCGAGATGGAGTGCATGAGAATAGGGGTTGAGGTCCCATGTCCCCATGCGATCATCGACACTCTGGTAATCGCGAGGAGGTTCGTGATTCCGGGCAGCCACAAACTGGGGAGGCTGTGCGATCGCTTCGACATCCGCCTAGAGAGAGCTCACAGGGCTGACGTCGATGCCGGAGCAACGCTGCTTCTACTATGGAAGATAATGCAGGCCTACCCTCGGAAGTTCAGGGGTACGGTGGACGAGTTCATCGGCTCACTGGCTCGCTGATCTCAGCATCGGAGACCACGGCAGGACCTCGGACCAGTCGCCCAAGTGCATGATCTTGCCATCGACTCTCGCGCTACCTAGGAACAGCGCCCCATCGGAATCAGAGGAGGCGATTGCCCTAAGTTGCTCTAGTGCCTGATCACGGAGTATTGCTCCGAACCGGTGATTAGAGCCTGCCAGCTCACCGTCGTCGTCCACAGGTGGAGTCCGCTCGAACAGAGCGGCCCCGGACTCCTCGTCGAACCTCACGAGGCGAACGACCTCGTCTCGGAATCTGCTTCCGGGGGGGAGCTCGCCGTCCCTGCGCGCTACCCACCAAGTCGGGCACCACGCCTTCCACTCGCAGAATGCGCAGGCGGTATTGCTTGGCGTGCCCTGCAGGGGTTCCTCGGTCGGTCTCATGCCCTCCCAAGCTTCGAAGGCGTCATCCAAGATCGATGGGCCTTCGGCGCAGTGGATGGTCTGGTTCGCTGAGTACCAGCCTTCGGCATGAACTGGGGGGTGGTCGGGATTGTTCTGTTTGAGCAGGTCGCGATAGAACCTCAACTGTCTGCTAACCTTCTCGTTTAGCTGGATCTTAGGGGGGTTCCCGGTCTTGAGGTCGGCCACGATCCATCCTACCGAATTGCCGTCCTGGATGTCTGAGATTAGTAGATCGAGGCGTCCCATCAAGCGACCGCACTCGGAGACGAGGGTCCTCTCGTTTGCCAGAACGGCCTCCTGCACTTCCCTCCAAGTGCCGATGGAGACATGGGAGAGTTGGGTCGGAGGAATGTGAGCCTTCGTGAAGAGGATGTTGAGCGCGCCGACCAGTCCATCGTGAGCCTTGGTAATCAGTTCCGACTTCCACCTCGGGTGCCTGGGGGTCTCAAAGAAGAGGTCGTGTTCAATTTGCCAGTGCCGGTCGAGCACTTCCCTGGCGGTTGGTGGCAGCCAGCCGGTCTCTTCGTCATCCTTCCCCGTGAGATCCAGATTGCACAGATCCTCGACCGAGTTGTGAATCGCG
>UINC01002333.1_pt1 | contig 11006 bp, 10 predicted proteins | sample 5385821 | NCBI WGS metagenome assembly UINC01 (sample SAMEA4666929, study PRJEB26691) | marine metagenome | isolation source: Pacific Ocean | place: Pacific Ocean | collected 2011-10-13
AATAGGGTCATAAAGGGGTGGACGGAAGGCTTGCAACTTATGAAAGCTGGTGCAGAATTTGAATTTTTTATCCATCCTAAACTTGGTTATGGCCAAAGAGGGAACCAGAACATTCCACCAAATAGTGCCTTGGTCTTCAAAGTAGAACTACTGAAGATATTCGAAAAAAATATGAAATAAGTAATAGTACCCCGGACAGGACTCGAACCTGTAACCCTCGCCTTAGAAGGGCGATGCTCTATCCAGTTGAGCTACCGGGGCAATTAAGAGACTGGAAATTAGTTTTAGTTCAAGGTATGAAATTGCTAAAAAGGGTCTAAAACACCCATATTTTTCTCGTCGAGAGCTCGACGAGAAAAATCTTGACATCTACAGTAGAGAATGTGTACAATCCCCGTCGAGAGGTTTAGGGAAAACTCTCTAACCAATACCAAAGAACAAATCACACTAGGATAATGGAGGAATTTTATGGCAGAAGTTGTAAAGAATACTGGAGTAACCAAGGAAAAGGGTTATTTGTATTATTTAGATAAGCAGGGAGATGTTTCACGCTCTCAGATGGCGCGTGCCGGAAAAGGTGGCGGAAATGCAGAAAAAGTAGCGACCGCAGGCGTTAATCGGGAATCTGGTTATCTTTATTTCATTGATAAAAATGGTGATGTGGCTCGGGCTCCAATGGCTCGAGGTCGTAAATAATCAGTTTTAAACCAAAGAAAAAGGCCCTCTATTGAGGGCCTTTTTTTTCTTTAATAATTAGACAAATGTCTTAAATTACCTCGGTGTAATATTTATTACCTAGTAAGGTATGATTAGAATATGACAAATATATCAATAAGAATGTGGTCTGCCTGGCTTGTTGCCGTGGCTATTTTCCTTTCGTCAGCGGGAACAATGGCTTCAGATGGTGATTCCCAGCTTTTCGGTAAAAAAGAAGATGAAAAAAATGTACCATTGAAAAAACCCGGAAAGAAAATGGCGAAAAAAGAAGGTAATATTCAAAAACTACCGAAGCCGGCCCTTCCAAAACGGAAAAATATTGAGTCGGTCATTCCAGTGAAAAGATTACCTAATGGCTGGGTCTTCCGTGATGAGCTTCTAGCTCCATGGTCCACAACTCTTCCTGCTGTTTTAACCATTGTCCCGGATACATCGGTCGAAGTGATCTATTCTGATGAATCTCGTACAACAAAGGACAATATTGTTCTTCCGATCAAGAGGGCAACAGTTGAATTTCATTATATAACGCGGTTGACCACTGAGCAGATAACACTAGGATTTGTAAATGTCGATTATGTATATAGTACCACCAATAATAGTGATTCGCACTACATACTTGAGAATGTTGTAAAAAAAATAAAGCTGAAGGATACTGGGTTTCCACAATTAACAGCTGAAGATGTTATAAAGCATAAAGTATTAATGGAATATGGGACGCCGAAAGAATTTGATGGTGTTTGGCATATTTATACAGATGGTAATTCTAAATTCAGAGTTCGAAAACTTGATGAACGGAATGTAAAAGTCGAAGTTGATGGTTATAAGGTTGAAGAGTTACTCGATAAGGCCATTGAGGATGTATATTCTCAACAGGGTATAGAGTATAAAAAGCGGCTCATGATGGATGGAATCGATCTGTAACAGATATTTTTTCAAAATCATTTATAATAAAAATAGGCCTTTAATAGGCCTTTTTTTATGCCTCATATTTTTGCTATCCAACATATTTGGACAAGAAACCGATTCTTATAAGAACCCTGTCATTTCAGCAATTGACATTCAAGGATTACAGAATACTAAAAGATATATCATAGAAAGGGAGATACAACATCCATTAAATATTCCTATCGATAGTAGCTTAGTTGAACAAGATCGAAATCGGCTGGAAAATTTGGGTATCTTTAGTAAGGTGACCTGGAACGAATTACCATTAGAAGATGGGACCTCTATATTGAATTTTCGGGTAATTGAATCCATCAGTCTGCTACCAATATTCTCACCTGTTTACAATGAAGAAATGGGCTGGTTCTTAATTTTGGGTACTAGATTAAACAATTTTCGGGGTCGAAATGAGAAATTTCTATTAAGGGGAAGAATTGGAAATGTCAGTGCCTATGATGTGATTTTTAAGAATCCCTGGTTCTTTGGGGACCATGTATCCATCGCTTTTAATTTTAGTAAGCAAATATTCGAACATTATTTTTTACCCTATCGGCAAGCTACGCGGGAGTTTAAAATTAATATTGGGAGATATTTTGGATATGAGAAACAACTGATTGCTGGTATTGAACTGAAAAAAAAAGAATATTTTGGACAGGACACGACCAGTTTCTATTATTTGTCACCTGATTTAATTGCAGTTTATGATACAAGGGATATTTATAATGATCCAAGCAAAGGTATGTATATATTCTACTACGGGAAGTATTTTCGGCATTTAAATCAGATAGAACCGGAATCAACGATTGCTTGGACTCAATCATACAGTGCATACTATTCGCCGATAAAAGGAAAACGAAAGACTACCCTGGGTTTCAATCTGAATATTTCATCTATAACAGGGTTCCGAAATGAATATTGGCTTGGTTCTTTAGGTGGAGTTAATTCTGTACGGGGCTGGCGAATACCATCACGCGAAATATATAGTGACCAATCCCAATCATATCGATTTGGTTATTTAAGAGCTATATCATCCTTAGAAATTCGCCAGACCATAATTCCAAAATATGCATTCCAATCACCATCGTATTTTGGGCCAATAAGATCAGAACTAGGGCTGCAGACAACATTATTCATTGATCTAGGTATAGCTGTGAATACTTGGGAAGATCTTAGTGACAGTGCTCCAATGATAGGAACTGGAATAGGAATTAGGATTCCGGTAGCTATTTCAGGGAATGTCCGTTTAGACTATGGCTGGTCGTTTTACAACGGGGAATATATAGAGAGAGCTCTTCTATTCGGTATAGGTCAGAAGTTTTGAATTAAAATGACACAGGATCGAATTTTCATGTAGTAATGTGGATTTAATTACACAGTTTTCCAGGTGGAACTGTTTAATAGGTTCACACCTTCATGATGAAGAAGTTTTTTCTTTAGATCGGGTCCACCCCCGTATCCACCTAATTCACCAGATGATGTTATAACTCGATGGCAGGGAATGATAATAGGTATTGGATTTTTTGCATTGGCATTACCAACCGCACGAGCAGCTTTTGGATTCTTAGTTTGAACAGCAATATCCTGGTAAGAAGCAGTTTGCCCAAATGGTATCTTACTGACTTCGCACAGGACTTTATTGAAATATGAGGGTAGTATAAGATTGAATGGTATCATGAATTCCCTTCGCTCTCCCAAAAAATACTGATTTAGCTCATCAAGAGTCTCTTGCAAGATATTTGACCGGTTTTTTATCGGGGTTATTGATATAGTTTGATAGTTTATCGAATTAGGAAGAAAGATTCGATAAACCTCTTTTTCGCTGGTTTGTACTCCAAACTTTCCTAAAGGTGAATCGAGTGTGGCAAATTGAATCATTACGACAGATTATTTTAATTTGATATACTGTCGGATGATTTATTAACAGCAGAATAGACTCATTGCTCAGGGTGCATCCTAACTAAAATGGTACTGGCAACAAATACACTTGAATAGGTTCCTACCAGTACGCCAATTATCATAGCAAAAGAAAAATGATGAATCACTTCACCGCCGTAAAGATAAAGAGTAAACACCACAAAGAGAGTAGTGATGGAAGTAATAATGGTCCGGCTCAAAGATTCATTTATACTTTGATTCACAACTTGAGACAATGTAACCCGTTTCATACTTTTTACGTTTTCTCGAATCCGGTCAAAAATGACTATGGTATCATTTAAAGAATATCCTACGATCGTCAGAAATGCAGCAATCACAGCTAATGAAACTTCATATCCAAGAATTGAAAATACTCCTAAAGTTATGACAACATCATGTGCTAAAGCAGCAATAGCCCCAATTGCATATTTGAATTCAAACCGTATCGATATATAGATTAGAATAAGAGCTAACGCAGAAAATATTGCCATTACTGCTTTAGCACTAAGCTCAGCACCTATCTTTGGGCCGACCTTTTCAATAGATAGGATAAAATCGTTCTCATTTTTTGGAACCAGATCAGGGAATATATTTTTCATTTTTTCTACAAATTTATTTGAGAATTGTTCTGGTTCATTTTCTAATGTTGGTAGCCGAACTGCGACGTCCGATTCATCACCAAAGTGTTTGATCTCAGCCTGACTGAAATCAAAGTTCTGGCCGTCTATTGAGATATTGTCCAGAGCAGTTCGGACCTCATTAATATCTACAGGTTCGGTGTAGTTCACTGCCACCATGGAGCCGCCCTTAAAATCAATGCTTAGATTTGGTCCCCTATTAATGATAAGTGAAATGATTCCAACCAGAATGAAGGTACTGGAAAGAAATCCTGCAATCCTAGATTTGCTCATAAAATCAATTTTGGTATCTTTAATTATTCGCATTTTATATGCTCAAACTAGTAAGGTTTTTTCGGGATGTAATGGTGTTGAAAATGGTTCGTGTCACAAATACAGCTGTAAACATACTAATTAAAATGCCCCAGAATAGCACAGTTGCGAATCCTTTAATAGGGCCAGTACCAAACTGATATAATACCAAAGCGGCGATCACTGTTGTAACATTGGCATCAATAATCGTGGTTAATGCCCGATTATAACCGGAATCTATTGCAGCTTTGGTGGTTTTACCTTTTCGCAGTTCTTCACGTATGCGCTCAAAAATAATAACATTGGAATCAATAGACATACCTACTGTCAGTATCAGGCCAGCAATACCAGGAAGGGTGAGTGTTGCTTCCAAGGAAGCTAGGACGGCCAATACCAGAAAGATATTCCAGATTAAAGCAAAATCAGCAATGGTTCCGGAGATCTTATAATAAACTACCATGAATATCAGCACAATTGTCAATCCGATCAATACAGATCGTGTTCCCTGGGCAATGGAATCTGCACCTAAACTAGGCCCTACGATTCGCTCTTCGATAATATTAACTGGTGCGGGAAGTGCCCCCGCTCGAAGGATAATAGCAATATCTTTTGCTTCATTTATATTAGCAAATCCTTCAATCTGAGTTCGGCCACTAGGTATTTTCTCTCGAATGGATGGGGCCATATGGACCTTACTATCCAAAACAATGGAGATTCGTTCTCCAACATTTGCACCAGTGACCCGGGCCCAGGTTCGAGAACCATCACTATTCATATTAAGTGAAACTACCGGTTGTCCCGCACTCCCACCCCCAAGCGTTCCTAGGCTTGCCTTTGCTTCGTCTACCACTCCACCGGTAAGCTCGGGAGTACGCTCCAGATAATATAGTCTGTAAATTTTTTCCTGAGATGGTGATCCCGGAACAGGTTTTGCTTCATGGCTGAACAGAAATTGTCCCATTGAAGATTTAAGCATAGACTGGACTTCATTTCTTGCCAATAGTTTTTTCAGTGCATAGACATTTTTCTCACTTACACCCATGTCGCCAGGCAAAGGTTCTATCAATGAGCGAAAAGGTGCATCGGCGAATATCTCACTTCCGGTGGACGTGCCAGAATCATCTTGAATTGTTTCTGTATCTCCAAAGATCTCATCAACTGTTATACTTTCATCATCATCTTCATCATCCACCATCTCAGTTTCCACTTTACTTTTTTCCTTTTGAAGAGATTTAGTCAGTTCAACCAATTCTTCTTCAGTTGTAGACTCTTTAAGTAGATCATCTATCTGTATCAGCATCTCATTGGTCACAGCCGAGTTCTTAACAAGATAAAATTCAAGTAAAGCGGTACTTTGAAGAAGTGAACGTGCTCTTTCAGAATCTTGGATTCCTGCTAACTCTACAAGAATACGATGTTGACCCTGCTTTTGAATGGTAGGTTCGGAAACACCAAATTGGTCAACACGATTTTGTAATATTTCCAGGACACGGTTAATAGCATCATTAGCTTCTTCTTCCAAGCCGCTCAGTATCTCGTCTAGGCTTGAACCATATTCATGATAATATCGTGCTGGTTTTAATTTGCTGGACTCTATCTCCTGTCGAAAGACGGTAAAAAATTCTGTGTCTAGAAAATTAGATTTTTCAACAGTTTTGTTTAAAACAGCATCAAATCGATCATCGCGATTGGTTGCCAGATTTTTCATCAAAGTGGGAATATCTGCTTCCAATACAATATACATACCACCTTTTAGATCCAAGCCTTGTCGAATGATCTTTGATTCAATAGTTTTTAAATCACCTGACTCGCGCAGTTCTTCTTTTTTTTCATCGGACATATTTTGGTATTGCCATGATGGCCAGAGGGTATAAATACCCCAAGCAAGAATCACACCAATGATCAAATATCTAGGTGTCAGGTTTTGTTGCATACGATTATTTAATTCAATATATCAAACTATTCAAAAAAAGCCCGGGAATTTACCCGAGACCTTTAGCTCGGGCAACCATACATAATTAATATTATACAACTTTTAGTTTTTTCCCGACCTTGTGAAAAACAGCAATTGCCTTGTCGAGTTGATCACGTTCCATACCAGCAGAGATCTGGACTCGAATTCTGGCCTGACCTTTGGGAACAACTGGGTAATAAAAACCAATGACATAAACTCCTTCCTTCAACATTTCTAAGGCCATGCTTTGTGCCAATGCTGCATCGAATAGCATGATCGGTACAATGGGATGAACACCATGAAGAATATTAAAGCCCGATTCATCCATTTTTCTCCTGAAATAAAGCGTGTTCTCCTCCAGTTTGTCTCGCAGTTCTGTTGTAGCTGAGAGCATTTCAAATACTTTGATTCCTGCTGCAACAATAGATGGTGCTACAGTATTAGAAAATAAATAAGGTCGAGATCGTTGCCGTAATAAATCGATTATCTCCTTTCTTCCGGTTGTAAATCCACCCGATGCACCGCCCAGAGCCTTACCTAATGTTGACGTATAAACATCAATTTTATCCATGACACCACAATACTCTGCTGACCCGCGCCCGGTTTTTCCTATAAATCCTGTCGCATGAGAGTCGTCAACCATTATCATAGCTTCATATTTTTCCGCGAGGAGAGTGATCTCATCTAGTTTGGCAATAGTACCATCCATGGAAAAAACACCATCAGTAGCAATAAGTCGATGTCTTGCATCCTTGGTTTTTTTCAGTTGGTTTTCGAGATCAGCCATATCACTATTCATATACCGATAACGTTGTGCTTTACACAGCCGAATTCCATCAATAATGGATGCGTGATTCAGGGTGTCGCTGATTATAGCATCGTCCGGACCAAGCAATGTTTCAAAAAGACCACCATTCGCGTCAAAACAAGAAGTATATAGGATCGTATCATCTGTCCTAAAAAATTCTGATATTTTCTGCTCTAAATTTTTATGAAGGTCTTGCGTACCGCATATGAAGCGTACCGATGACATCCCAAATCCGTGGTCATCCAGTGCTGTCTTTGCTGTATCTATGATCTCAGGATGATTGGATAGACCAAGGTAATTGTTGGCGCAAAAATTCAAGACCATTCCGCCTTCGATCGTATCAATGATCACTCCTTGTGGTGTAGTGATTGTACGTTCATCTTTATAAAGGCCTTCAGCCTTGATTTGATTTAGTGTGTGTTTAAAAAATGATTCAGGAAAAGTCATTATTCTTTAACTTAGGTAAAACCTGGAGTAACTATTATAATATATTTATGTATTCAATCCATTCGTATTTAAATCTTTACCACTCCAAAACAATCTTCCCGCATTCTCCAGATTCCAATGTATCAAATGCATCCTGAAAATCATCAATTGGAAATCTATGTGTTAATACACTAGAGATATCCAGTCCACTACGCAGCATTTGTGTGAATTTATACCATGTTTCAAACATTTCTCGACCATAGATGCCTTTTATTTGTAAGCCTTTGAAGATTATATCATTCCAATTGATGTGTGTTGATTCCGGGAGTAAACCAAGCAATGCAATACGTCCACCATGATACATGTTTTCCAGCATATCACGGAATGCATCAGGACTGCCTGACATTTCCAGCCCCACATCAAATCCGTTTGACATGTTCAAGTCATCAAATACATTGGAAATCTTTTCTTTCGATACATTTATTGCTTTTACTGCTCCAATCTTTCTTGCAAGATCAAGTCTATATTCATTGATATCAGTTATGACGACATGTCTTGCACCAACAAAATTGCAGATGGCAACTGCCATGATTCCAATAGGTCCTGCTCCAGTAATAAGCACATCTTCTGCCACCATTTCAAAAAATAGTGCTGCGTGGGTTGCGTTTCCAAGTGGATCAAAAAAGGCCGCAATCTCCGATGGAATGTCATCATGAATAGGCCACACATTTTTTTCCGGCAAAATGAGATATTCGGCAAATGCTCCATCGCGATGGATTCCGATTCCAATGGTACGGTGACATAAGTGTTGTTTCCCGGCTCGGCAATTCCGACAGTGTCCACAGGTAATATGTCCTTCCCCGGAAACTCGGTCTCCGGGCTTATAATGGGTCACACCAGGACCAGTTACTTCAACAATCCCACAAAATTCATGACCAATGATCAATGGAAGTTTCAGATTGCTTTGAGCCCACTTATCCCAACCGTAGATATGAAGGTCTGTTCCGCAGATAGCCGTATGGGTAATTTTGATTAATACATCGTTTGTACCGACATTTGGTTCAGGTACGTCTTCCAACCATATGCCTCGTTTGGGGAATCTCTTTACTAGGGCTTTCATAAAAATATGTGCGAAGAAGGGTGTAAATTACAGATGAGATCTTTGTGCTCCAATTTTCAATAAAATTGGATTTTCACAGCATGTCATTGGTTCTTAATGTTTAATTTTGTTTTGTAATAATAGCTAAATGTTCAAATTATATTTTATCTAATTTATTCATGGGTAAGATTCTACCATTCATTAATCAGAAAGGTGGTGTTGGTAAGACCACTTCAGCGGTAAATGTTGCCCTGAGCCTTGCAGTGTCGGAAATAAAAACGCTTATAGTTGACCTGGATCCTCAATCAAATGCGACGACAGGTTTATCTGATTTGATTGAGAAACCATCTAAACATATTTATGATGTATTGATCAGAGGAACTGATATTAAAGATGCCATTAGTAAAACACAATTTCCGCATCTGGATATTATTCCTTCCACCTATGATCTCGTAGGTGCAGAGATAGAATTGGTTAGCATAATGGCAAGGGAATATCAGCTTAAAACTGCATTAAAAAAAATACTCCGGCGGTATGATATCATTATTCTTGATTGTCCACCCTCTTTGGGTCTCCTGACCATTAACGCTCTCACATCTGCTCATGCAGTCATTATTCCTATCCAGTGTGAATATTATGCGCTAGAAGGTCTCAGCCAGTTGCTGAACACTATACGCCTTGTTCAGAGACACTTGAATCGCAACTTAGAAATTGCCGGTGTATTGATGACCATGTATGACAGCCGTTTGAATCTTTCAAAACAAGTAGTGGAAGAAGTAAAAGGGTATTTTAAGGACAAATTGTTTAAAACATTGATCTATCGTAATGTTCGCCTAAGTGAGGCACCAAGTTTTGGAAAGCCGGCCTTACTTTATGATGCGAGTTCAAATGGCGCAAAAAATTATTTGAGTTTAACAGAGGAGATCCTCCAACGTGTCAGATAAACGATTAGGACGTGGAATAGAGTCGTTGATCAGTCCGGAACCGGCATCGAGATCTTCAAAGCCTGGCGTCGCAAAAATTTTTCTGAAAAATATAAAGCCAAATCCCTATCAACCACGCCGTTACTTTGATAAACATGCCTTAGATGAACTGGTAGCATCAATAAAGGTTAAAGGTGTTTTAACACCTATAACGGTTCGTGAAACAAAAATAGGGTATGAATTGATTGCTGGTGAACGACGCTGGCGTGCAGCAATAAAAGCTAAGTTGAAAAAAATTCCGGCGTATGTTATCGATATAAAAACTGATTCAGAGATGATGGAAGTAGCCCTGATCGAGAATATTCAGCGTGAGGATTTGAATCCTATGGAAGAATCAGAAGCATATGCTGTGTTGAACAGTAAATACAATCTATCACATGATGCCATTGCAAGGTCAGTTGGGAAAAAGCGTGTTACAGTGTCTAATTCCCTACGATTACTAAAACTCCCACTGGATATAAGGAAAAGTATTAGTAAAGGTGAAATTTCCGGTGGTCATGGCAGGGCGATACTACAGGCAAAAACAATTAACCATATGAATAAATTATGGAAGTTGATCCTTAAAAAGAACCTAAGTGTCAGAGCAGCGGAAGCACTAATAAAATCAAAACCAAAAAAGACAAGTGTTTTGAAAGTAATCCATTCAACAGCACCAATCAGAGCAATTGAGAATCAATTAATTGAATTACTAGGCACCAAGGTCAAACTTAAACCTGGTCAAGTGGGTGGGGCGATTGAGATCCTTTATTTTTCTGATGATGACCTAGAACGCATACTGGATTTGCTTCAATCGCTATAAGAAGTAAATAGTGAATCCCGAAAAATATACTGTTATCATTGTGCCTGATGATGAATCTGGTACGAGGTCTTACAATATTTCAAGGAAAATGATTCGTATTCTGTTTACAGTCGGTATACTTTGTATAATGGGGGTAATTATCTTTATTGTCTTTTACATTCCAAAAATCGGTGAGTATGATACTATAAAAGGAAATTATGAAAACCTAGCAGCAGAACGGTCGAAAGTATTAGAGCTCAGTCAGGATCTTCAGCGCTTAAAGCAAATGGATGAATTTGTTAGAAAATCGCTTGGTAGCGAACTAGATTTTGATGAAAAACCCATTCTTACTGATACGCTTATCGGGATGACAATAATGCCAGATAAAGAAATTTCGTATGTAGAAAACATTCCTTCAGTAGCTCCTATAAAGGGTTTTGTAAGTCAACGTTCAGG
>UINC01002339.1_pt1 | contig 10989 bp, 10 predicted proteins | sample 5385821 | NCBI WGS metagenome assembly UINC01 (sample SAMEA4666929, study PRJEB26691) | marine metagenome | isolation source: Pacific Ocean | place: Pacific Ocean | collected 2011-10-13
CAGGTGAATATGAAATGGCATTACCTCATTTTGAACGATATGCAAAAAAAGGAAAAAATCCACTACTGTCTTTGTCAACTTACCAAGGCTTGGTTAGTATTTATAAATCAAAGCAAGATTTGGCAAATGCAATTAAATATCAAAAAATATCAAGAGAAAAAGCGAATTCGAAGGAAGAAAAGGCATGGGTGTCTTTGGGATTAGCTGAACTTATGCTTGCAAATGGGGATAAAAATGGTGCCATAAAACTGATTAGTAATGTATTGGAAAATTATGAAGATAATTTTGAATTAAAACAAAAAGCGGAAGAAATCAGTGGGAAAATTTATGGAGCAAAACGAGATTGATATAACCTTTGATTAGACCTTTAAAAAACTGTAATATTCCGTCCGAAAAGTGGGTTGCTCGACCCACTTTTCTTTTAAATAGACATGAGTACATTGAAAAAAAAAGTAGCGGAAATGATTCCAGGTCATCTGGTTATTATGGATATAGTGGAAAATATACCACAATCCAAAGTAACAATCATTATAGATGGACCTCAACCTATTGATCTTCAAACCACTGTAAGTATCGCAAAAACTGTTCGGAATTCTGGATTGCTTGATGAAATGTATAAAGATGGATTCCAACTTGAAGTTACATCACCAGGTTTAGATGCACCTCTTACGCACCCCATTCAATTCAAAAAGAATATGGGAAAGGTAATCAAGGTGCGTTGCATAGGAGAATTGGAATCATCTTTAGTTAAAATCCATGATGTCAAGGATAAAAGCTTTGTGGGGTTATCGATGAATGGTGTAAAAAGCTATTTACAATTTGATAATATTGAATCAGCATTTGTTGAAATCAAATATTAATCTTTTTGCTTAGGGAGGTATTTTGGTTAATAGAGAATTAATTGAAGTTTTTTCGGAAATCGCTCGTGAAAAAAATGTGGAACGCTCAGAACTTGGTTCAATTTTGGAAGATCTATTCCTGCATCTGGTTGAACGTGAAAGAGGAGATGCTAGTAACTGCAGTGTGATCGTCAACTTAGATAAAGGTGAGTTTGAAATATATGTTGAAAAATCAATTGTTGATGTTGTTGAAGATCCAGTTATGGAAATTACTTTGGTAGAAATAGCTAAGGTTGATCAAGAAATGGCAAATGATTTAGAGTTGGGTGATACTTATGTTGAAATAATTGATCCATTAATTTTCGGAAGAAGATTAATTCATATGGCAAAACAGTTTTTTTCTCAAAAACTACAGGATGTAGAAAAAAAATATATATATGAAGATTATGCAAACCGAGTCGGAGAAATTATAATCGGAACGGTTCATCAAGTACAGAGAGATAATACTTTCGTAAATATTGAGCATGCTGAATTACGCATGCCACGAAAAGAGCAAATCAAATCGGAACGTTACCGTCGAGGTGATTCGATACGTGCAATTATAAAATCAGTTGAAGTTACTTCCCGTGGACCGGAAATTTTGATTTCCCGCAGTGATAATCACTTTCTCTATAAATTGTTTGAGATGGAAGTTCCTGAAATTGAAGACGGTATTATTGAAATTCGTTCAATTTCTAGGCATCCTGGTGAGAGGGCAAAGATTATTGTTCAATCTAATGATCGACGTATTGATCCTGTGGGCGCCTGTGTTGGTATGCGCGGGAGTCGTATACAAGCTATTGTACGAGAATTGAACAACGAGAAAATTGACATTATTAATTATAGTGAAAAATCTGAAATTTTAATTTCGCGAGCCCTGTCACCAGCAAAACCATTAGATCTTTATATAGATGATGATCGGAAATATTGTATTGCAATTTTTGATGATGATGAGCTTGAATTTGCAATTGGTAGAGGTGGTGTTAACGTTAATTTGGCTGCGAAAGCTACTGAATATCGTATAGATGCTTTCGGGAAAAAAGAATACGAGCAAAAACTTACCGAGAAAGAAACGCCTTTAGCTGATATTCAAAATATGCCGGCTCGAGCGGTTAAACCACTGGCAGATAATGGTGTTTCAACAGTATCAGAATTGTTGAATTCAGAAGAAGAAAGACTACTTGAAATCAAGGGAATAGGGGAATCAACCTTAGAGAAAATATATAATGCGGTTCAATCATTTGTTGAAGCAAATCAAGCAGAAGAAAAGAATGAGGAAGAAATTCTAGTAGAATCCTCAGATTCTGACAATATTGAAATAAACTCTAAATCAGAACAAAATCCTGATGAAAAAAACACTAAAAAAACACCTGAAGAAGAAATTTCCAATGAACCGTTATCAGAAACCAATGCAAAGCAATCATCTGAAGATAAACTAGAAAAAGTCCAGTCATAAATACATGTCAAAACTCCGCATATTTCAAATTGCTAAAGAATTAAATATTTCCCACACGGAAATTTTATCCTTTTTGAAAACTAAAGGAATCCAAGTGAGTAGCCATATGGCGCCGGTAGGTGAAGAAACTTATCATATCATTCTAAATGAATTTCACAAAGATAAAGAATCGATAGATCGTTATCGAAAAGAACAAATTCGACGTGAAATCCATGATACACGAATAAAAGAATTACAAAAAACGAATAAAAAATTAGAATTACTTACACTTGAAGATCAGCGGAAATTAGAAATTGAAGAAAAACAAAAAGAAAAGTCTGAAGAAAAACGTAAAGCGGAAAAAGCCAAAATTCGAGCTGCTGAAAAGGAGGAAAAAGCAAAATTAGAGGCTGAGCAGAAAGCAATAGCTGAGGCTGAACGCATACAACAGGAAGAAAAACGCGTAAAAAAAGATATTGAAAAAAAGAAAGAGGAGAAAAAAAGTTCTAAAAAGAAATTACGTAAAATTGATTTATCGGAAATAGAAGCTCAAGTGGGCAGAGGTACAACCCATCGTCGGACCGATCATAAAAAGAAAGTGGATCCAAAATCTTCAAAATCTACTCTAGAAACAGTAAGAAAGATCACTGCAAAAATTGATACAAGAACAAAAAAGAAAATTTATAAAAAAGAGAAGGATATTATCCTTAATGATGTGGATTCTGAACTTGAAACAAAACCAATTAAAATTGCAGAATTTTCAAATGTAGATGAACTATCCAAAATTTTAAATACAAAACCAAATGATATTATTCAAAAATGTATGGGACTTGGTGTTCTCGCCACTATTAACCAACGTTTGGACTGGGACGTTATTGAACTGTTAGCTGGAGAGTTTGGTTTTGCAGCAGAAAAATTAGAAAATATTGGCGAAGAATTATTTACACTTGAAGATTCCGAAGAAGATGAAGCAAAAGCAATGCGCCGTTCTCCCGTTGTAACAGTTATGGGTCATGTTGATCATGGTAAAACATCTCTATTGGATTATATTCGCGAAACTAATGTAGTGGGAGGGGAGTCTGGTGGAATTACACAGCATATTGGTGCCCATAAAGTTGAGCTTAAGGATGGAAATACTGTAACATTTTTAGATACACCAGGCCATGAGGCATTTACTGCAATGCGGTCCCGGGGCGCAAAAGTTACGGATATAGTAGTTTTGGTTGTAGCGGCCAATGATGGCGTTATGCCTCAAACAATCGAAGCTATTGATCATGCTAAGGCAGCAAATGTGCCTTTGATCATTGCAATTAATAAAATAGATCTACCAGATATTGATCCTGAACGGGTAAAACGGGAATTATCAGAACATAATGTGCTCGTTGAAGATTGGGGAGGAAAAATTCAAGCCATCCCCATTTCTGCCAAAACAGGACAAGGGGTTGATGATCTATTAGCTTCAATGCTTGTTGAATCGGAAATGCTTGAATTAAAAGCGAACTTTGATACATTAGCACGTGGTACTGTAGTTGATTCTAAACTTGATAAAGGTCATGGCCCAATTGCGACTGTATTAATACAAAAAGGAAATCTAAAAGTTGGGGATCCTTTTATTTGTAACAATATTTCCGGCAAAGTTCGCGCCATGATGAACGAACGGGGTCAAAGAATTCAAGAAGCAGGTCCGTCTGATCCAGTTCAGGTTTTAGGATTTGATCATGTTCCACAATCTGCAGATATATTTGCAGTCGTTAATGATGAGCGTGAAATAAAACGTATTGCTTCTGATCGACAGCGTCTCAAACGTGAGATTGATCAAAAGAAAATCGCTGCACAAACTCTGGATGCAATGTCCGCACTAATCAAGGAAGGGGCTATCAAAAATCTTCCCATCATTATCAAAGGCGACGTTGATGGTTCTATCGAGGCTTTGTCTGAACAATTAGAAAAAATTACCCATGAAGAAGTAGGAGTCCAAGTTATACATAAGGCCGTAGGAATGGTTTCTGAATCTGATGTGCTTTTGGCATCTGCATCTAAAGCAGTGATTATCGGATTCCATGTACAAGTTTCACCCAATGCAAAACTTCAAGCCAAACAAGAAGGTGTAGATATTAGGACTTATAATGTAATCTATAACGCCGTTGAAGAAGTCACTTTGGCATTAGAAGGATTGCTTGAACCTGAAAAAGTTGAGGAGATACTAGGAAGTGCTATCGTTCAAGCTACATTTAAAATTCCAAAAATTGGTTTTATTGCCGGATCTAAAGTAAGTGAGGGTACAATCGTACGGAATGCGAAAGCACGTGTAATACGTGAAGATCAAGAAATTGCTGAAGGTGAAATTGTATCTTTAAAACAAGTAAAAGATGATGCCAAAGAAATACGTGAAGGATTTGAATGTGGTATAGGCATAGATAATTTTTCCAAGTTCAAGGAGGGTGACATTATTGTGTGTTACAAAATTCAGTCAATAAAAAGGAAGCTAGAAGTCACTTGAGATACGAACGACCCTTCAAACGCAAAGAGCGGGTCGCCAACGAAATCCAACATATTCTTGGGAAAATACAAACCCAGTATATTGATTTATCCGATTTAGGCTTGATCACTTTTTCCCGCGTTACAATTTCTCCTGATTTAAAGCATGCGAAAGTTTTTTTTAGCGTATTGAATAAAAAAATACCCATTGATAAGATTCAAATTGAAATGGATAATCGTGCAAAGTCTTTTCGGAAATATTTAGGGCAAGAACTGCGTATTAAATTCACACCCGAGTTAAAGTTTTTTTATGATGAAACAGTTGAGTATACCCAGAAAATAGATACTATCTTTCAAAAATTGAAGCGTGACGATTAAAAGGATGATTTTTAATATATATAAACCGGTTGGATGGACAAGCTTCGATGTAGTAAAAAAGATTCGTGGTATTACTAAAGAAAAAAAAGTTGGGCATGCGGGCACATTAGATCCGTTTGCTGGCGGAGTTTTAATTATAGGTACAAATTCGGATACTAAAAAACTGGGTAAAATTTCTGGAACTATTAAATCCTACCGAGCTGTACTACAATTGGGTGAAGAAACCGATACATTGGATTTAGATGGTAAAGTAGTGAATACGAAACCCGTTCCTATTTTGGATAAAGATTTGATTAAGTCAGTGTTAAATCATTTCATCGGAAAACACAAACAAATACCGCCGATGTATTCAGCAAAAAAGGTAAATGGTGTGAGACTTTATAAGCTTGCAAGAAAAAACAAAACGATTGATCGCAAGCCAGTTGAAGTAAATATTATTGATTTAACACTTAATGATATCCAGGATAAACAAATTGATTTTTCTGTTACATGTTCTAAAGGCACTTATATTCGTGTATTGGGACAGGAAATTGCAAAAAAGCTTGGTACAGAGGGTCATTTAACACAATTGCAGCGCATTGCAGTTGGTGATTTTGTAGTTCAAGATTCGATACCATTAAAGGAATTTGAAGCGAAATGGATGTCTACAGAACATTAAACAATATACCAAATATCACTGATAGTGTTGTTACCATTGGAACATTTGACGGCTGTCATCGAGGCCATCAGGAAATAATTAAAAAGGTAAAATCTGTTGCTGAGTTAAAAAATGCTAAATCCGTTCTAATTACATTCGACCCGCATCCTCGCCATGTTTTGGAATCTGGCACAAAATTACCTTTATTAATGCATATTGAGAAAAAATTGGAAATTTTGAATTCATTATACCTAGATGTGGTGTTGGTTATACCTTTCGATGAACAATTTTCAAAAATAAAAGCAGCTGATTTTTTAACCGATATCGTGGTTAAAAATTTTCATCCATCTTATTTTATTATTGGATACGATCACCATTTTGGTTTTGAACGGGAGGGATCCCCTCAATTTCTTAAAAATTTTGCTGAAAATAATGGTTTTTCCGTTGATATTGTTGAGCCTGTTTCTGATGAAAGTGTTAACATCTCCAGTACTCATATCCGAAAGTTGATCAAGCAGGGATATGTCCGAAGAGCATCCTTTGAGTTAGGTTGGGTATTTGGATTTAACTCTAATGTTATCCATGGTGCAGGCCGTGGAAAAAGCCTTGGTTTTCCCACAGCAAATTTTATACCTGAAGAAAAAAACCAGTTAATTCCCGCTAACGGAGTTTATTGTATCCGTGGAAGGATTAATGGTAAAAATCTCTATGGAATGTGTAATTTAGGAGTCCGCCCAACCTTCGGTGAGACCGATTTTGTGATGGAAGCTCATTTTATTGACGAAAAATTAGATAATTTTTACGATAAGACAATCACCGTAGAATTTTTAGAACGGATAAGAGACGAAAAAAAATTCTCTAATCCACAAGAATTAATAAAACAGTTAAATAAAGATAAAGAGTTCTGTATGAGATTGATGCAGAAATATAAATAGGAGACAAAATGTCTTTAACAAATGAACAAATACAAGAAGTTGTAAAACAATTCGGTAAAGATGAGAAAGATACCGGATCGACAGAAGTGCAAGTCGCTTTATTGACAACCAGAATCAGATTATTAACCGAACACGCAAAAGTGTATAAAAAAGATAATCATTCACGTCGTGGATTAGTGATGCTGGTTTCTCAACGTAAAAAACTTTTAAAGTATCTCCGTCGGACAAATCCCGACTCATATTTGAATGTGACACAAGAATTGTCCATTCGTCGCAATTAATATAAAATTTTAGGAAATATTATGAAGAAACAAGAAATGAAACTTAATGAGAGTACGCTCTCGATTGAGACCGGACATGTTGCACGTCAATCTTCCGGTTCAGTTATCGTTACTCATGGTGAGACATCTGTACTAGTGGCTGTAAATGCGTCCAAACAAATGCGAGAAGATATTGACTGGTTCCCATTACAGGTTGAATATCGTGAACGCCATTATGCAGGAGGAAAAATACCTGGTGGTTTTTTTAAAAGAGAAGCACGTCCATCCGAACATGAAATATTGACTAGTCGTTTAACTGACCGGCCGATTCGACCTCTTTTCCCAAAATCTTTCAAATGTGAAACACAGGTCATTATCACGGTATTATCTAGTGATGGCGAGAATATGGCTGATACGTTGGCTGGCGTCGGTGCGTCTGCCGCATTGATGATTTCAGATATTCCTTTTAAAGGTCCAATAGCTACGGTACGCGTTGGTCGTATTGATGGTGAATTTGTTATCAACCCCACACGATCGCAAATGGAAGATTCGGATATGGCGATTATCGTGTCTGGAAACGAACAAACCATTGTGATGGTTGAAGGTGAAGCAAAACTCATTACCGAGGAAGAATTTATCGATGCCATGAAATTTGCTCATGGACCAATTAAAGATTTAATCGCCATGCAGAATAAATTAATTGGAGAACTCGATATTGTTAAACGGGATGTACCCGAAGAAGAAACTGACGAAGCATTGGCTAAGGCTGTTTCGGAGTTGGTTACGGGTAAAATTGACGCCGCCATTAAGACCGGTGACAAAGCTGATCGTGAAAATCAGATTTCTGCTTTAAAGGAAGAGGCACAAGAGGCGTTTGTTGAATCCCATCCTGAATCAGAAAAATTGGTTTCTGGATATGTTAACGATCAGTTAAAAACAGCTTTCCGCGAACAGATACTTGAGGATGCAGTGCGGTCTGATGGTCGAAAAACAACCGATATTCGTCAAATTACCATTGAAACAGGTATCTTGGCCAGAACCCATGGATCCGCCCTATTTACCCGTGGAGAGACACAGGCAATCGTTGTGCTAACCATGGGAACACCGAGAGACGAGCAAATTATAGACAGCATGGATTTGGATACGAAGAAGAAATTCTTTCTGCACTATAATTTTCCGCCCTATTGTGTAGGTGAAACTGGACGCATTGGTTTTACAAGTCGAAGAGAAATTGGCCATGGGAATTTGGCTGAACGTGCCATTAAGGAAATTCTTCCTGAATATGAAGATTTCCCATACACAGTACGAATTGTTTCAGAAATTACTGAATCAAATGGATCTTCATCCATGGCTTCTGTGTGCGGCGGTTCTTTAGCATTGATGAATGCCGGTGCGCCAACCAAAGGCCATGTTGCTGGCATTGCGATGGGGCTAATCAAAGATGGTGATCGCTATGCAATTTTGAGTGACATACTGGGCGCTGAAGATCATTTAGGTGATATGGATTTTAAAGTGGCTGGAACCCGCGATGGTATTTCCGCTATTCAACTGGATCTAAAGATTGAAGGAATATCATTTGAATTAATGGAAGAAGCTTTAGCTCAAGCAAAGGCAGGCCGCAACCACATATTAGATCATATGTACGAAGCGGTACCAGAGCCGATGGAAATGTCAAAATATGCACCGAAAGTTCTCTCACTTCAAATTAATCCGGAGAAAATTGGAGGCTTAATTGGACCCGGTGGTAAAACCATTAAAAAGATTATTGCAGACACAGAATGTGATGTAAATGTGGATGATGATGGTGTAGTTACCGTAGCAAGTCTTGATTTAAAACGATGTGAGGAAGCTATTGAAATTGTTCGGGCAATCACCCTTGAACCTGAGGTCGGAATGGAATTTGATGGTTCTATTACTAGACTGATGAGTTTTGGTGCATTTGTTGAATTTGCACCGGGGCGTGAAGGTTTAATTCACATTTCTGAAATGGAATGGCATCGCGTTGATAAGGTAGAAGATGTTGTAAAACCTGGTGATTCGGTCAGAGTGAAATTAATTAAAGTCGATGATCAAGGTAGATTAGACTTTAGCCGTAAAGCGCTTTTAGAAAAACCGGAAGGATATGTGGAACGCCCACCCCGTGAAAATAATCGAAATCAACGAGGACACGGTAACCGGCATGGCGGAGGTAGGCGCCCCTTTAAACGTAGATAACTTTTAAATAAATGGTAGCGAAGCAAATACCCGTTACAAAACGTGCTTCCCAAATCGAATATGCGATACGGGACGTCGTAGTTCCTGCTACTGCCCTTGAAGCTCAGGGGCATGAAATAATTAAACTCAATATAGGCGATCCATTGGCTTATCCTGGGTTGCCAACTCCAAACCACATGATTGAAGCGTATCACCAAGCGCTCATAGATCAAAAAAATGGTTATTCACCAGCATATGGTATTCCTGAATTAAGAGAATCAATCGCAAATAATGAACAAAAAAAGGTCAATGGGGGGTGGGATTGTCAATCAGATAACGTGTACATATGTCACGGTGTAACAGAAGCACTTCAAATTATTTTCGCGGCTTTTTTAAATGAAGGCGATATTGTACTAGCGCCTGGTCCACATTATCCTCCATATATGGCATATCCGCAGTTATTTGGGGGTAAAACCATCGAATACAGATTAAACCCGGATAACCAATGGGCAATTGATTTTGACGATTTAAATGCCAAAATGAATGATCGGGTAAAACTATTAGTACTAATTAACCCGAATAACCCAACTGGAAATGTCATTACGGAAGATGAATTAAAGCAAATATTGAGTATAACTGAAAAATGGCCAAACTGTACAATCTTATCTGATGAGATATATGATCGCCTAAATTTCAATGGAAATCATTACAGTACAGCATCAATCTCGAGCGGAACACCAGTAATTACATTGAATGGAGTCTCAAAAGTATACTACGCTCCTGGATGGCGTATAGGATATATGGCAATTCATGACCCAAGAGGAAAATTGGATGATGTCAAAGATGGAATTGAACGCATGCTGAGATCTCGTCTCTGTGCGTCTACACCGGCACAATATGGATATCTTGCGGGTCTTCAGGGTCATGATGAATGGATGGAAACATATTTGCTTGGTTTAAAAGAAAACAATGAACTGTGTGTAAAAATGATTAACCAAATTGAAGGATTAACCGTTCAACAACCGCAAGGTGCTTTTTACATGTTCGTAAAACTAACAGATGAACATTGGTATCGAAATGACAAGAAGTTTGTGCTAGATTTACTTCATAAAAAGCATGTTTTAACAGTTCACGGTTCTGGGTTTTCCAAACAGTATGGCAAGGGCCACTTCAGAATGGTTTTTTTACCGAGTAAATCAGTTCTTACCGATGCTTTGAATCGAATGGACGATTTTCTACAGGAAAGCCGATCCTAATCAAATAAATCGTAACTCAAATTATTTCTATAATTCTTGTTTAAAGTATGTTTGATGATTAATATAAAGTATTAGTTGAATAGATATTTTTTATGGCCTCCAATACTCAATCAATTAAAAAGCTTTATTATTCTATTGGCGAAGTCAGCAAAATAACTGAATTGAAACCATACGTTCTCCGTTATTGGGAGACAGAATTCAAGGAGTTAAGACCATCCAAGAATAAGGCAGGAAACCGTACATACCGGCAAAAGGATATTGATATTATTCTTCGTATTAAAGATTTACTTTATAACCAAAAATTTACTATAGAGGGCGCCCGAAAAATACTAAGTGACCCCGAACCAGTTAATGTAGAACCCAGTGAATCATCTCTATTAGAGAATGAAAGCAATGCTGAAATTCTTACTAATATTCGAAGAGAATTAAAATCTATTTTAGAAGAATTAAATAAATAAACGGGGCGTGGCGCAGTCCGGTAGCGCACTTGGCTGGGGGTCAAGTGGTCGCAGGTTCAAATCCTGTCGCCCCGACTTTCA
>UINC01002341.1_pt1 | contig 10982 bp, 11 predicted proteins | sample 5385821 | NCBI WGS metagenome assembly UINC01 (sample SAMEA4666929, study PRJEB26691) | marine metagenome | isolation source: Pacific Ocean | place: Pacific Ocean | collected 2011-10-13
TTCTTGGCCATCTCACCTCCTACGAACTAATCCGGCAGAGGATCCCACTGGGCCGCTGGACCACCCTTGGCTCACTGCATCCGACCGTCCGGGGCGGGCATCGTAGCGGTCGACGATCTCCAATCAACTCATGCCCCACAAGAGGCCGGCGGAATGTCAGGGGCCTCCGGTCCCAGACCGATCCCCTCCCTCCTCGGAGAAGAAGGTCTCGAAAACCACGGTGTCGTCACCTGTTTCTTCGGTAAGCCGGGGCAACTCGGCAATAGTGTCTCCGGGATCCCCAGAATTCCCCGTCTCGACAACCGGCAAGAGAGGTTCAATATGGTGGACAACGCCAACTGGGCCCACTCCGGTTGTCGACGACTCGCCCGGATCATCACCACCAAAGGTCGATGGTTTCGAGTCCGGACCCGCCGGCATCTCTAAAGTCGTCGGTAACGAAACCACGGTTAACCCTCCGATCAAGCTTCTTAGGTCTTCGATCGCGCTAAGGAGCCGATCACGGTGAGCAGCCATCTGAAGTTCAGCCAACTCAATGCTGCTACGGGTCTTATCCCTCCGAGATTCAAGCTCTGCCAGTTCGCCAAGTAGTTGATTCCGCCCCGACTCGATCGCCTCTCGGATCTCGGTCTCGGAAGCTGCCACCAGACGCTCGGCCTCGGCCCGAGCGTCGGTCACCTCTCTGTCCGCCTCCTCTTTAGCCGTAGCAAGAACTGCGTTCGCCTCACCATGGGCCTGACGGGCTGCGGTCAACTCGACGTCGAGTTGCTCCTCCGCCGACTGGGCCCGGTCATCCGCGGTCCGGGCACGGCTCCGGAGGTCCAAGATCTCCCGTCGGGCTCGCTCGAGCATTCCGTCGACCTCGAATGGGTCGTAGCCACGGAATTTGGTCGGGAAATCGACCTCGTCCAAATCGTGCGAGATGTCGTTCTCTTCCACACCCCGATCGTACCCGTCGACCCAATCGCCTCCCGGTCACCCCTGGCTACCCTCATCCGCAAAGGACCCCCATAAGAAGTGAGATACCAAAAAATGCAACCACCGGGGAAAGGTCGACGGCCATCGTTCCCAAGTGAATCGGCGGAAGGATCCGCCGTAGCGGTACCAGTATCGGGTCGGTCACCAAGTAGAGGAATCCGGCCAGCGTTGCCCCCGTTCCGTGCGGTGAGATGGGAAACCAACTCATCACCACACGGACCAAGAGAACCAACATGTACAGCTGCAGCAAACTGCACACCAGGGAGGACACGACCAGGCTCCCTCAGACCTGCTTAGTGATTGTCGCCGAGACCTACGTCTCGGATGCGCAACTTCTCCTCCTCCGGAACCTCCACGCCCGTCGGGGTGAGGAGGTAGACCTGGGGGTGGACCCTCTCCAAGTGACCACCATTCCCATAGCAGAGTCCACTGGCGAAATCGATGACCCGCCGTGCGGTCTCGTGCCCCACACCGTTGATGTCCACCGCCACCGCTTGGCCATTGAGGAACCGGTCGGCCACCTCCTTGGCGTCGTCGAAACCTCCCGGGGTGACGATAAGAGGTATAGCTGTGGACGCGGCACGCAAGGGCCTGACCGTGCCGGACGACTCGTCAGAGCCCAACCGCTTCGGATCTACCAGTCCGGGTCGGGCCCGTAGTTCGTAGATTTTACCATCACCGCCGCCCGCGGCACGAGCTTCCTCGAACTCCGGTGAGACGAGTGGCCCACGCATGATCGGCTCGTCCTCGTGGTCGCCGTAGGCCTCATCTGGGCCCAAGCCGAGCCACAAGATCGTCTTCTGCCAGACCGACACGCCGCTTACCTCCAAGGTGGTGTGGCCGCTCCGCGGCCTACCACCCGATCGTACCGGGGCCAAGAGCTTCCCGGTAGGCACCAACCAGCTATCGATTCGATCACCCCCGGCGGGAGGGCGGTCGGTCCCCGAACACGGCCCGACCCACCCGGAGCATGGTGGAACCGTGCTCTAGAGCTGACTTGCGATCATCGGTCATGCCCATGGAACGCTCCGCCAAACCAAGTTGATCGGCCAGCCGGGCAATCGTGGCAAAGGACCGCTCAGTTCCGTCTCGGTCGCCTTCCGCTCCGATTCCCATCAGTCCGGTTACTGCCAGTCCGGCCTCATGGCCACGAACCACCAGCCCTTCCACCTCGCCTGGTCGACAGCCCCCCTGTTCCGGATGATCCAGTACGTTGACCTGGATCAGGATCCTGGCCTCTGGTGCCCACCGCGCAATTTCGTCAACTAATTCAGGGCGATCGACCGACTGCCATAGAGACACCAGCCCTGCAAGCGGCCGTACCTTGTTGCGCTGTAATCGGCCAATCATGTGCCAGGATATTTTTGAATCGTCTAGTTCTTGATGTTTGGCTACGAGCTCCTGTGCGTAACTTTCACCTACCTCAGTGAGCCCTGCCTCCCGAACAACTTGAACCGCTTCGGGCCCGAAAGCCTTGGTCACCGGTAATAGCCGGGCTCGACCCCCACTGGCCAATTCCAGTTCGTGCCGGATTGCCCTGATCCGCTCATCGACGGCCCTGCTCCACGCCTTGAGGTCGGGGTCGGTATTCACAGTTCCTTATCGCTTACGCCGGTTCCAACCAAGCCGCCATGGCATGGCGCTCCCTGGTTCCGGTGGCTCGATATGACCAGTAGTCGTCATCACAAGAGGTACACGTACCATCAATCTGTGATTCGACGACCCCCACGCCCCTGAGAGTTGCGCTCACGGCTGCCGGTAGATCCAGCGCTGGGTGGCCTGTGCAGGTTTTGCCCCCCGCCCTATCGCCTAGATGGTCGACCACCCGCTTCAGATCATCAACACCAAATGCGTAACAGCACGCATTGATGCACGGGCCGATCACAGCTCTAAATGGACCTACGCTTACGTTCGACAGTAGATCCATGGCGGACTCGATGACTCCTCCAAGAATTCCCCGCCACCCTGCGTGAACCACAGCGAGGCCACCGCCGTCGGCCAAGATGGCTACCGGGGCACAGTCAGCCACGGTCACGCTCAGTGTGCAACCCACCCGATTGGTAACCGCGGCATCCGCCGTCTCGCCATGGCGGTCACCCGGCCACCGTACCTCTACCACCCCCGCCCCGTGGACCTGACGAAGCCAGGTCCAGGGGATGGGAGCCACTCCAGCTTGCCGGACTTCCAGTGCTGTCGAGTCTGCTTGTGGGGCTAGGTCACCGTCCCGGGAATCGGTGACGATCACACGGGCCAGGAGGCCCGAAGACAGGCCACGCCGGACTAGATCCCGGGGCATCGGGAACTAGCGGAGGAAGTCCGGCACGTCGAGCCCGTCGTCCTCGATGTCCTCGGCGAACACATCGGCGATCAACTCTTCCTCCTCGGAGGTGCCGGCCCGAAGCAGTCCTCGAAGCGATGGTCGCTCCCGTTCATCGTCCCACCGGTCGAAACCCGCAGCGATCACGGTGACCCGAACGTCATTACCCATCTCCTCATCGACCACCGTACCGAAGATGATGTTGGCATCCGGGTGAGCTACTCCGTGGATCACCTCCGCAGCCTCATTTACTTCAAGAATTCCCAGGTCGTTCGGACCCGTGATGTTGAGCAAAACACCCCGGGCTCCCTCAATCGAGGCCTCCAGGAGTGGGCTCGACAGGGCCTTCCGAGCCGCGTTCAAGGACCGACTCTCACCCGATGCCTCGCCGACACCCATGATCGCCGAACCAGCACCATCCATGATCATCTTTACGTCGGCGAAGTCGGTGTTGATCAGACCCGGAGTGGTGATAAGGGTGGTGATTCCCTGCACGCCTTGAAGTAGTACGTCGTCAGCCAACGAAAATGCCTCAATCAGCGAAGTGCGCTCGTCGGAGATGGTCAGCAAACGGTCGTTGGGAATCACGATCTGGGTGTCCACCTCATCCTTGAGCTGGACGATTCCCTCGTCGGCCTGAACTGAACGGCGGCGACCTTCGAAACCAAATGGTCTCGTAACAACACCGATAGTCAAGGCACCTAGAGCCCGGGCGACCTGGGCAACGACCGGCGCCGCGCCGGTCCCCGTACCGCCGCCTTCGCCAGCCGTGATAAAGACCATGTCGGCCCCTTCGAGGCACTCCTCAATTTCGGCTCGACACTGCTCCGCAGCCTCCCTACCAATGATCGGATCACTTCCCGCTCCCAGGCCGCGCGTCAAATCCCGGCCAATGTCGAGTTTTACATCAGCGTCACTCATCAATAGCGCCTGCGCGTCCGTGTTTACGGCGATGAACTCAACACCCTTCAGCCCAGCATCGATCATGCGGTTGACAGCGTTGACTCCTCCACCACCGATGCCAATCACCTTGATCACGGCCAGATAGTTCTTGGGGGTTGGCACGCTTGTTCTCTCCCTGTTCAATCTGGGGAACGGCCTTGTGGGCCCACTCCCTTGGCTTCTACTTCCAGTCGGTACTGTGCTTGGTCGGCCCCCTATGGTAAACCCTAAAGTAGACCTTGAATGTTTTCACTTACTGACTCCACCCAGTGGTCAGGAGACTACGGGGAGTAGTTGCCGAACGTCAACTCTCCCAACGTTTCTCTACCAGTCAACCAAAGCCACGTGGGGCGCTGGCTATCTTGATCAACAGCCCATAGCCGACCGAACCGCCACCGGATTCTGCGGAATGCTCACGTTGATCGACTCCAGACACCGCAACTCCGCCCTGGTCAGTACCGTCGCCAGGGAGCGCATCTCGTCGAGGTAGTCCTCCCCGAGACCTAAGTCGACCATAACCCCGCCCACCAGTTCCGCACGGACCCCATGACCTGCCGGTGACAGGGCCAGGATCCAAGCACCAAGATCCGCGGGCACTGCCTCGGCAGCACGAAGCAGAGGATCGATACGCATTACCAGAGAACCAGGCTCTCCGAATCGATCAACACGGATGGTCGGTAGGAGCAGATCAGCGCGCACCACATGCTCGAGTACCGTTCCGCCGGCATCCAACAGTGCTACACGGCCCCCGGGCTCCACTGCGTTCACCGCCGGTAGCCGCACTGCCACCCACACCCGAACCACGCTTGGCCAGTCACGTTCAACCACTACCTCAGCTACATAAGCCAACCCACGCACCCGCTCGGCCACGGCGTCCAGATCAACTGTGATCATGGGGGTACCCTTAGATACACGCGCAACCTCCGCTACCTCCGCCGCGGTCAGTGGACCATTCCCAGTCAACAGCACCTGGACCTCATCCACGTCAAGCAACTTCGATCGTGTCGCGGCAAAGCATCCCACTCCGAGCACCACCGTCACCACAACGATCCAGGCCAACCAAAGACGTCTCGGTCTAGATGACCTATCCCGCTCAGTCACTCCGCTTCCCCGTCAAAGCCCACCAGCACTGTCTCAGCAATCAGATACACCCCGAGGTCCTCGGCAACTCGTCGGCGTACCTCAGCCATGACTCGGAGCACATCGGCCGCTAACCCTCCTTTTTCAGTCTGGATAAAATTGGCGTGTTTTTCCGACACGCGTGCAGTCCCGATCCGGAGACCACGAGCACCCACCAGGTCAATAAGACGCCCCGCCGAGTCGCCCGAAGGATTGGTAAATACGGATCCCGAATTCTGGCCGCCTGGTTGGTTCTCGCGACGCCACCGGACAATCTCAGCCAGCAACCGCTCCCCGTCCTCAAGCAACCCCGGCCGGAGTAATAGATCGGCTTCGACGACCACCTGAGATGGCCCCACCGCTGACGACCGGTAGTCAAGGTCCAACTCCTCAACGGTCCGAAGGAAACGATCACCACTGGCTAGATCAACAAGCCAGGCCGATCCCAGTACTGTGGCCATGTCCGAGCCGTGACCACCGGCATTCATCCGAACTGCACCTCCGATCGAGCCGGGCACCCCTACCGCCCACTCGAAACCCATGAGGCTCTCGGCCACTGATCTCCGGGCCACTACTGGCATACCGGCGGCACCCCCGGCAACGACTCCATTCTCCGAAAGCTGGATTCGCTCGAATCCCGGGCCAAGCTGAACCACTAATCCTTCGAACCCCTCGTCGGACACGAGCATGTTCGAGCCCCGGCCGACCATCATTAGCCTCACCTCGGCCGACGCTGTCGCCTCAGCCACACGGACCAGTTCCTCTTGGTCAGTCGGCCGTACAAAAAGCGCCGCCGAACCACCCACACGGTAAGTGGTAAGGGGGCCAAGCCGATGATGCCTCTTAACCCCCTCGAGCAGATCCTTACTCAGGAGGTCCTCAGCTAGCCCTTCAAGACCACCGCTTGTAGCCACCTCATACCTCCAACCTGTTACGAACCTCATCAGGAACCGAAGTCAGGTCACCGGCCCCCATGGTGAGGCAGAGGTCGCCTTCACGAAGTTCTTCCACCAGGCCGACCACCAGATCCTCCCGTCGTGGTTCGTAGCGGACATCCGTACCGGGTCGGCTCTCTCTGATGGCGTCCGCCACCAACCGACCGGTCACACCAGGACGTGGTAACTCTCCTGCCGGAAACACCTCGGTCACATAGACAACGTCAGCGCCGTCAAAAGCTTCGGCGAAACTGGTAGCCAAGGACTCGGTCCGGCTATATCGATGAGGCTGAAATACTGCTACTACCCGACTCCAACTGCCGCTCCGACATGCGCTGATGGTCGTCGCCACCTCGGTAGGCAGGTGAGCGTAATCGTCCACGAACTCCACCCCGGCCGCCGCCCCTCGGTGCTCGAACCGGCGCGCCACCCCACCGAACCGAGCGAGAGCCTCGATTACGGCTTCCGGCGGTGACGCCACAACCAGACCTGTCACGGCAGCTACCGCCGCATTACGGGCGTTGTGGAGACCGGGTAGTGGAACTTGGATAGGCAGACGCTCTCCTCCTGGGCCGACCAGATCGAAGGAAACCCCTTCCCAGGCCTCGTACACGGACTCGAGGCGCCAGGTAGCACCAACGGAGGTCCCGACGGTCGCTACGCCGCTGCCCTCAGCCAGTCGTCGACCCCCCTCGTCGTCAATCCCAACAACTGTCACCCCATCGGTCTCCTCGACGAAACGGCGGAATGCCGTTCGCAACCCCTCAAAGTCACCGTGGTAGTCCAGGTGGTCGGGCTCGACGTTGGTCACAACCGCCACACGGCGCTCCAGGTCCAGGAAGGACCCGTCACTCTCATCCGCCTCCACAACGAAGATCTGCCCGTCATCCCAGGCCGCCCCGGTGCCAATCTCGTTTACATCGCCTCCGATGATGAACGAGGGGCGCAGCCCGGCCTCGCGAAGAACCAGTGCCAACATCGAGGCTGTCGTGGTCTTCCCGTGGGTTCCGGCCACGGCCACCGTGTCACGAAGCAAGCAAATCCCACCCAGCATTTGCGCCCTACTCAGCAACGGAATGCCTCGTCGCTGAGCGACCCGGCACTCCACGTTGTTGTCAGCTATGGCGGTAGACCTGGTCACCAAATCTGCATCACCGATGTTGGCCGCATCGTGCCCCACCCGAACCGTGACGCCCAGAGCACGGAGGCGGTCAAGGCCTGTCGAGTCTTTTAAGTCGGAGCCGGTCACCTCATGGCCCATCGTGGTAAGGACCTCTGCGATAGCGCTCATTCCCGCACCGCCCACACCGACGACGTGGATCCGGCGCATTGCTGTCAGGTCAAGATCAGGAGTCATTGAAGCCCCCGTGCACGGCCACCAGGTCAGCTACTCGGTCCGCCGCGTCGGGTCGACCGAGCGCCTTGGCCCGTGAAGCCATCTCCGTCAGGGTGGCCCCATCGCTAAGGAGCGCTCCAATAGTCACTCTGAGGCGGTCACCACTCAGGTTCTCATCCTCGAGTACCACCGCCCCGCCGGCCTCGGCTAACTGCTGGGCGTTCGCCGACTGGTGGTCGCCCGGTGCTCCAGACAGAGGGATGAGGATTGAGGGAATTCCTAAAACGGCAAGTTCGGCCAGCGATGTCGCACCAGCCCGACAGATCGCCAGATCCGATGCAACAAGCACTGAGGCCATGTCATCCTCGTAGGCCACCCGCCGATAGTCGACCGATGGGGTTACTCCATGCTGCCCAGTGTCCTCCGAAGTCCAGTCACGCCGACCAACCACGTGGTGCACTACCAGCGGAGGACCATCCCAGTCGGCTACCGCCCGTTCCACTGCCTGATTGATTCGGCGGGCCCCTAGGGAGCCGCCGAAGACGGCCACAAGATCTCGGTCCCCAACCGCCATACGTTCCCGTGCCGCCTCCCGGGCCCCCTCCTGTGTCATGTCTCGGATCTCGGGCCTGACTGGGTTTCCGGTCATCACGGCTCTGGGAAGGTCGGTTCCAGGAAAGGACACAGCGGCTACCTGGGCGAAGCGGGACAGAAGCCGACTGGCCGCTCCGGGGACAGCGTTTTGCTCAGCGACGATCAGCGGCACCCGAAGGGCCACCGCTGCCAAGCCACAGGGCACACACGCATACCCACCTGTGGCTACTACAACACGTGGAGCGAGCCGGAGAACGAGGTACACCGAACGAAGGCACGCTATGAATAGGCCTGCTATCGAGACAAGGTTGCCCGGCGTGAAGCTCCGTCGGAGACCGCGCCCCGGCAGCAAACTCAGCCCGAACTCGGTGCTGGGTACCAGCTCTGATTCGACGCCCCGACGGCTCCCCACCAGATGTACCGATCCAGCATCCTCCACTAATCCTCGGTCGACCACGGCACGGGCAATAGCCAACCCCGGCATGACATGACCCGCGGTCCCGCCCCCTGTGATCAGGACACCCCGACGGCTCCGCCCTCGGCCGACAGTCCTGCCAATTACCGGAACGACGGTCACCGAGCCTGCCGGGCCACGTTGAGGAGGATGCCAAACGCCCCCATGGTCATAACTAGTGAACTCCCGCCTGATGATACGAAAGGCAACGGGACCCCAGTGATAGGGAGGATGCCCATCACTCCGCCGATGTTGATAAGTGCCTGGACGACGATCCATGTGGTCACCCCGGCGGCCAGTAGTCGACCAAATGCATCCGGTGCCCTCACGGCAGTCGATAGGCCAACCAGACCAATGAGGAGATAGCCGAGCAGTACTAGACCTGCCCCTATCAGACCCATCTCCTCGGCCACGATGGCGTAGATGAAGTCGGTGTGGGCAAACGGAAGGAAGCCCCATTTGGCCCGACTGGCCCCTAGACCGACCCCGTCTAAACCACCGTTGGAGATAGCAATGGCCGACTGGATGCTCTGCCAGCCGGTGTTCAGCGGATCGGTCCAGGGGTCTAGCAATCCGCGAAGACGCTGTCGTCGGTAGCCGGAACTGAGACTCAGTCCGGCCATCACACTCAAGCCCCCTACCCCCAGGAAGCTCAGGGTCCGGAAGCGGATACCTGCAAAGAATAGAGCGGAGAAGGCCAATACCCCCACGATGACCGTCGTACCCAAGTCCGGCTCGGCCATCAAAAGAACCCCCACCGAACCAGTAACCAGGAGGGTCCACCTCAGCATGGAGCCCGTACCGGCTGAAGCCGATTCAGGGCGTGACAGCAGACCGGCCAGATAAATGACGAGAGTAAACTTGGCCATTTCCGACGGCTGAAACGTGGCTGGTCCAACATCGATCCAACGTGCCGAACCGTTGGTCCGTACGCCCACTCCAGGGACAAGAACCAGCCCCAGGAGCAAGGAGGACACGACCATGAGCGGCACCCCCCACGCCCGCAGACTCCGGTAGTCGATCCTCATCATGGTGACCATGGCCGCCAGGCCAAGGAACAGCCACGAAAACTGGCGTTTCAGGTGGTGCCAGGCATCGTCGTACAAGCGGAGATCGTTTACCGAGGATGCCGAAAGGACCATCACCACCCCAAGCAGAGTCAAGAGGGCAGCCACGGAGCCAAGAACTAGAAACCTCCCAGACCGTCGGCCTGGTGGCTTCCCCACGACCCGAGCGAGGCCACCGGACGGATGCCGTGCCCGTGCCGCTCCCCGACCCCGGATGCTCGTCGCGGTCATCGCCGCTTCTCCATCTCAGCCACCACATGGGTGAACTCTCGACCCCGCTCCTCATAGGAGTCGTACCAGTCGAATGATGCGCAAGCGGGCGACAGCAGCACCGTTCCACCCGAACCTGACTGAGCGGCAGCCGCCTCGACGGCTTCCTGCATCGACTCAGCGATCTGTACCGGACAACGTCCCTCGAACACGATGGCGATCTCCGAGGCCGCTTCTCCGATCGCCACCACGGCTCGAGGCCGGGCATCGGCCAGGGTCGAGAGGTCTAGCCCCTTGTTGCGCCCGCCGGCGATGAGAATTGCTCCCGGATACCCAGCAACAGCGGCCAAGGTGGCGTGAGGAGTCGTCGCCTTACTGTCGTTGACAAAACGGACGCCCCCTACCTCGGCCACTACTGACATCCGATGGGCTAATCCGTCGAACTCCCGGAGAACTTGGGCACACCCCTCAAGCTCCGCTCCGAACCGGAGTGCGGTGGCAGCTGCGGCTTGGGCATTCAGAAGGTCGTGAGGCATCGAGCGTCGGATCTCCCTTACCGAGATGACCTTCTGGTCCTCAAAATGTAGGTAACCACCTTCGATCCGACAGGTCGAAGTAGCCAACCCGAATCCAGTAGACCCGAGAGGTGCCTGCTGCGAGAGTACGGGATCCGCAAGGTTGGCGACCGCGTCCTTCGGGTCGGAGATTCCCTCCCAGATGCGCGACTTGGCCATGAGATAGGCATCCAGGTCCGCATGGTGATCGAGATGGTCGGGCGCAAAATTTGTCCAAGCCGCCGGAGCTGCGTTGAAACAACGGGCGTGGCCGAGTCTGAACGAGGACGCTTCAACCACGAACGCCTCAACCTCAGCGTCGTCGATAGCAGTGACCAAGGGAGTCGCAATGTTTCCGGCGGTGGCCACCCTCCGGCCTGAGTATTCCAACATCTGGGCCACCAGTGTGACCACCGTCGTTTTACCGTTGGTGCCGGTCACTGCACACCATGGTCTTTGGTCCCAAGCCCTAGCTA
>UINC01002342.1_pt1 | contig 10982 bp, 9 predicted proteins | sample 5385821 | NCBI WGS metagenome assembly UINC01 (sample SAMEA4666929, study PRJEB26691) | marine metagenome | isolation source: Pacific Ocean | place: Pacific Ocean | collected 2011-10-13
CTCTGGCCAAGCCATTGCCGAGGGCGTGCACCTTGGTCTCTACAAGTTCAAGACCTACCTGACCAAGAACGGCGATACCACGACCGAGTTCGAGCATCTGACTGTCGTGGAGTTGGATAAAGCCAGGGCCAAGGCTATCGACGCTGGGGTCAAGCTGGGCTGCATCGTGGCCCAAGCTTCCATCACCGCCCGAAACATGGTCAACGAGCCAGCCAACCACATGACGCCCTCACGCATGGCCGAAGCCGCCCAGAAAGTGGCGTCGGAACAACGTCTCAAGATAGAGATAATGGATAACGCCCAGATGAAGAAGATGGGCATGGGCGCCTTCATGGGCGTGGCCCAGGGCACCGACGAACCCGCCAAGCTCATTATCCTGCGCTACGACGGAGATCCCGGTAACCCAGAGAACAACTTAGGCCTTATAGGCAAGGGAATCACCTTCGACACCGGCGGCATATCCCTGAAACCCCCCGGCGGCATGGAAGCCATGAAGGGCGATATGGCCGGTGGCGCATCGGTCATCGCCGCCATGGAGATTATTGGGCAGACCAAGCCCAAGATAAACGTGTTGGCTGTGATCGCAGCCACGGAGAACATGCCTGGGGCCTCGGCTCAGCGTCCCGGCGACGTGGTCAGGGCCATGAACGGCAAGACCATCGAGGTAATTAACACGGATGCGGAAGGCCGGCTGGTGTTGGCCGACGCCCTGTGTTTCGCCCGGGAGCAGGGCATTACCCGCTTGGTGGACGTGGCGACTCTGACGGGGGCCATGGTAACCACCTTAGGCAAGGCCTGTACTGGAGTCATGGGCAACGACGACAAGCTCGTCCAACAGACCATCGACGCCGGGAAGAAGACGGGCGAGAAATTCTGGGAACTGCCAATGTTCGATGAATACAAAGATCTGATCAGGAGCGACGTCGCCGACATGAAAAACAGTGGCGGCCGGCAGGCCGGCTCCATCAGCGCGGCCCTCCTGTTGGCTGAGTTCGTAGACGGCGCGGCCTGGGTGCATCTGGACATCGCCGGAACTTCTACCTCGGACAAAGCGTCCGGGTACTTGGTCAAGGGCGCCACGGGAGTGCCTGTCCGCACCCTGGCCCAACTGGCGACTGACCTGGCAGCAGCGGACGCGCCCAAGAAATCAAAAACCAAGGCCGAGTAGGGGGCAACTTGATCAGTTCCTATGAAACCATAGGCCGCCCGGTAGGCCGTGCGGAAGGGCCCGCTAAAGTCACCGGCCAGGCAGTGTTCCCCGCTGATGTGAACCTGCCCGGCACCCTAGTGGGCAAGTGCCTGCGCAGTCCCTTCCCTTACGCGAAGATCGTGTCCATCGACTCTGAATCAGTGGCTGCAGCTAGGCAGGTGCCAGGCGTACATGCAGTGTTGACCGCCAACGACATCCCGCCACATCTGGTCGGCAGAATGCTCCGAGACATGCCGATACTGGCCAGAGATGTGGTCCGTTTCGCTGGACAGAAAGTGGTGGCAGTTGCCGCCGAAGATGATGACATCGCCGAAGAGGCCCTGAACCTCATACAGATCGAGTACGAAGAGCTTGACCCCATCCTAGACCCCTCTGAATCACTCAAGCCCGGCGCGCCTGTGCTGCATCCTGACTTCGCCGGTTACGCTGGGATCCCCGATGGCGCCCAAGCGTACCCCAACGCGGCTGGCCACGGTTCATGGACGCACGGCGACGTAGACAAGGGCTTCGGCGAGGCTGAACTAATATTCGAGCATACTTTCAGGACCAACCACCAGCACCAGGCTTATATCGAACCCCATGCCTCGGTAGTCTTTTTGGACAACACGGGCCGGGTGCAGACCTGGGTCAACAGCAAGATGCCCTTCCAGGTGCGCCAACAGCTTTCTGAAGGCATCGACATTCCCACCGACCAGATACGGGTCAATCCCACCACCATCGGCGGGGATTTCGGCGGCAAGGGAGGTTTCATGGACACCCATTTGGGCTTCTGGCTCTCTAAGACCACCGGCCGTCCCGTGCGCATGGCAATGACCTACATCGAGGAACTGATGGCCGGCAACCCCCGCCACCCGGCGGTGATGACTTTTAAAACGGGGGTCAAGAAAGACGGGAGCATCACAGCCCGCCAAGCATACTTGGTCTACGACAGCGGTGGATACGCGGCCTTCAAACCTCAGAAGGGCGTGACCTACGGCTCGCGATGCCTGGGGCCTTACAAGATTCCCCACGGACATATCGACTCGTACGTGGTCTACACCAATCAGGTGCCCTGCGGGAGCATGCGCGCGCCGGGCGACCCCCAGTCTATCTTCGCCGCCGAGGTCCAGATCGACCTCATCGCCCGAGAATTGGGTATGGACCCCCTGGAGTTCCGCGAAAAGAACCTGGTTCAGGACGGCGACGCGTCACCCATGGGCCATTACTGGCAGAACATTATGGGCCTTCGAACTATGGACGCCGCCGTGAAAGAGGCCGGATACCGTAGCGAGAAGCTCCAGACTCCCGGTAAGCTGACTGGACGGGGCATGGCCGTCTGCGAGAGACACGTTGGGGCCGGAAGCTCAACCGTGAGGGCATCTATCGACTCTGACGGAATTGTAACGCTCTTTACCGCTCTTCCCGACACCGGCTCCGGTTTCTACACCGTGCTGCGCCAGATTTTGGGCCAGGAACTGGGCGTGGCCTACGACGAGATTGAACTGGAAAACTGGAGCACCGACGACGTTGCCTTCGAGACCGGCGTAGGCGGCAGCCGGGTGACCCACGTGGCCGGTCAGGCCGTCTACCGCGCCGCTCAAGAGTTGAAGCGTCAGTTGGTTACTGTCGCTGCCGACTCGTTTGGCTGGCCGGAGGACGAGACGAGCTTCTCCCAGGGTCAAATGACCGCGCCGGACCAGACCCCGGTGAGGCTAGGAGACATGGTTTCACGTTCTGGCGGTCGCCTGGAGGTGGATCACACCTACGATTCCGAGCGGGACGAAGATATTACGGTGTTCTGCGTCCAGATCGCCGAGGTGGACGTGGATGTGGAAACAGGGCAGGTGCAACTGACCAAGTTCACCACCGCTCACGACGTGGGGACCATCCTGAACCCGCTGGGGCATCAGAGCCAGATAGACGGCACTGTGATGCAAGGCATCGGCTACGCGCTAACTGAGGAATTGCAACTCGACGACGGGCACGTAACCACCCTCTCCATGGGCGAGTACAAGATACCGACCATGCTCGACATGCCAGAGCTTCGCACCGTGCTGGTGGAGAGTGAAAGCGGCGGCCCAACTCCCTACGGCGGAAAGTCTATTGGAGAGCAGGGAATCAGTTCCGTGGCCCCAGCCATCGTCAACGCCATCCTGGACGCCACCGGTGTCAGCATCACGGAGATACCTGTAAGCTCGGAAAAGCTGTTCCGGGCCATGGAGGAAAGGGCCATAATATCCTAGCCCTTAGTGTATAATTCCCGCTAACCAAGATTAAGCCCCGAAACGTTTACGGAGGAAAGCAATCATGGCAAGTATCGATTCCCTGGGACATGTTGGAATCTACGCGGAAGACCTGATGAAGATGCGAGACTTCTACTCCCGTGTTTTGGGACTCACCATCTCCGATGAGGACCTGGAAGGGCGAGGAATGACCTTCATGACCGCGGACAAGGATCGGGAGCACCATGAGTTCGTGCTGATGAAAGGCCGGGTCACTCGCGACGACGCTAAGGTGATCCAGCAGATATCTTTCATCGTCCCCTCGTTGGACGACCTGAGGGAGTTTAAAGAGCGTCTTGAAGCAGAAGATGGTGTAAGTGTTGAACGAATCGTCAGCCATGGTATAGCCTTCGGCATGTACTTTTTCGACCCCGAAGGCAATCGTATCGAGCTGTATGTCCGGACTCCTTATAAGGTCCCCCAACCCTTAGGCGACCCCATCGACATCACCACACAGACAGACGAAGAGCTGGATAAGATCGCCAAGGACCGCGTACCAGCCTAGTTTCTCTTTAGGGCACTTCGATGCCCAGGTCGAAGGCCGAAAGGTGGCCCGGTTTCGTAGAAACTAGCGAGCCTGCCTCTCGGCCTTTTTGTTTAGGATCTTAGTTAGATCAATCATGAGTATCGCCCAAACCGCAAATTACGAAGACCTTCCTCGCAGTTACCACATCTTCAAGTGGCGGATACTGCTAGCCTTCGCCTTCTTCTACCTGTTTCTCTACATGGGCCGCTTCAACTTCTGGCCCGTGGCCCCACTGGTCAAATACGACCTATCGCTCAGCAACTTCGAGATCGGCATGGTGAACGCCCTGCTCCTATGGGGATTCGGACTGGGAGACCTGATCCATGGACGCCTGGCAGAGACTTATGGTCTACGTTTGTGGGTTATGATCGGGGCCATCCTCACCACTGTCTTCAATATCATCACCAGCTTCGCCACATCGGCCGTGACTATGGCCATACCGTGGGGTATCGCCGGGTTCGTGAACGCCGCATGCTGGGCCCCTGGTATCAGCATGATCTCCCAATGGTGGCCCCGCCGGAATCGAGGTCTGGCAATGGGCATCGTCGGCACCGCAGCCGGGGGTGCGATGGTGATGATGTGGTGGATCTCCGGATATGTAGGCGCTGAATGGGGCTGGCGAGCCTCTTTCCGTTACCCTCCGATAATCATCGCAGTGTTGGGCATCGCCTTTTATTTCGTTGCCAAAGACCGGCCATCCGAGGTAGGCCTGCCCGAATACGTGGAAGACGACGAGGTCTCGGCCGCCCCCGAGTCCCTGGACCCCGAACGCTTCAAGGGACTTGGCCCTTACAGGGAATTGTTGTCCAATCCCAGGTTCCTGTTGGCCAGCCATGTTAAAGGACTGGAGAACGTCGTCCGCTACGGCCTGACCACTTGGGTGCCCATCTACTACTTCGAAGAGGGCGGCCTGTCCATCGAGTCCACCATTTTGCTCACCATATTGCTGCCCCTCGGTTACCTGATTGCCCCTCCAGTCTCCGGGATAATCTCTGACCGCTACCTGGGTAGCCGCCGGATGCCGATGGTTATCTTCTCCTGCACTGCCAGCGCCATCGTGTTAGTTCTCATCGCGATAGCCCCACCCGTCAACATCACTTTGGGGGCCGTGCTGCTGCTGATAGGCGGCCTGTCCATGGGCATGTCCCCTATGTCCACGGTGGCTGTGGATATCGCCGGACGGCACATGTCAGGCACTTCTTCGGGCTTGCTAGACGCCCATGGCTACACCTACGCGGGAGCCCAGGCACTGATCTTCGCCGCAGTGCTGGACATGTCCGGCAGCCCCTGGCCCATCGTGTTTCTGGCCATGGCAGCCACTAGAGTGGTCTCAGGGCTCATGATTTATCGCGTCAAGGTCTAGCTCGAGCGGCCAGACCCCTCCGGGCTACTCATTTTGCGCTCATTCACGGTTGACATCCTATCCCCTGGTGCTAGAATTATTAATCGCAATCGATTGCAATAACATTTAATTGCACATACGTACTTGCGCTCTGGGTGAACAGATATGATCAAACATGAGAAGACCATCGAAACACTGCGCCTCAAGGGCCACCGGCTTACACCCCAAAGGCTGATAGTCCTCTCAATTATTGCATCAGGTGACGGCCACATGGGCGTGGACGAGGTCTTCCAGGCCGCCAAGAAAGCTTACCCCTATATGGACATCGCAACCGTCTACCGGACACTGCACCTGTTTAAAGACTTGGGCGTGGCGACGGAAGTGGCCATCGGTGACCGGTTGCATTTTGAGCTTACCGATCCGGACGGGCACCACCACCACATGGTCTGCCGGGCCTGCAACGGTGCGTTCAACCTAAGCCCTCACTACCTGGCCGAGTTCCGCGATGCCCTCAATAAAGAGTTTGGTTTCGAGCCAGACTTGGAGCATTTTGCCGTCACCGGCGTCTGCGCAAAATGCCAGAAAGCGGATACCAAAACCACGGGTAACCAAGCATAGATGACCCGTATCTTTCATAGTCTAATGACCTGGGTATTGCCTATAATCGCGCTGGCCGTCGGCGCGTGTGGAGGCGAGACATCAGACTTATCTCAAAACACTGGCCAACAGGACACACGTTTGAAGGTGGTGACCACTGTGTCGCCTATCACCAGCATCGTTGAGAACATCGGAGGCTTACGCATCCAGTTGGAGGGGGTGGTACCCGAAGGCGTGAACTCCCATACCTTCGAGCCAATCCCGTCCATGGCCAAGCTCATGGCCCAGGCGGACCTGATAATCATAAACGGGCTGTTTCTAGAGGAGCCGACCTTGGCCATGGCCGAATCCAACAAGAAGGTCGAAGCCGTGATCTTGTCCCTGGGTGACCAGACGGTCACACCGGATGAATGGCAGTTTGATTTCACTTTCCCGGAGTCCGCCGGCCGACCGAACCCTCACCTATGGCCGGACCCCAATTTGGGACTGCGATACGCCGAGTTGGTGCACGACCGATTGATCGCCATGGACCCGGACAACGCCATGTATTACGCTGATAACCTGGGCCGGTTTCGTGATCGAGTCACCCGGATGGACCAGGCCATCCGGACTGCGGTTGCGACAATCCCGGAATCCAACCGTAAGTTACTGACTTACCATGATTCCTGGGCCTACTTCGCCAAACAATATGGCATGGAGGTCATCGGGGCCATCCAGCCGTCGAACTTCTCTCAGCCGTCGGTTAGAGAGGTCGCCACGCTGATCGACCAGGTTAAGGAGCTCGGACTGCCTGTGGTGTTCGGTTCCCAGGTGTTTTCCAGCGACGTGTTGGAAGCCATCGCCAGCGAGGCCAACGCCCAGTTTATCGACGATCTGGCGGACGACGACCTGCCAGGCAAGCCCGGTGACCCGGAACACTCTTACCTAGGACTGATGCAAAAGAACTTGGAAGCCATGATCCCGGCCTTGGGCGGAGACGCCAGCGTGTTGGCCGGGTTGGATATCGAAAACGTGTTTGACGGCGCCAGTGGCGCCGTCTATCCGCAGTAGAGGGGGAACATCATGGAGACAACCATGGGGACGAACACGAAGCTCACGGAGACCACCGACCTGGTTCGATGCCGGACATGCCGGACGTGAATCCGCATCACCACCATTAACTAGCGGCAAGTATCAAAAATAGCGTACCCACGTGCCCGGCGAAAAGGTATAAACAAGGAAAACCATGCTACATCCGATGCCACATCAGTCAGGGCCCGGAGTGCCCATCGTGGAGATAGACGCCGTCACCTGCGGCTACGAAAAACAGCGGGTCTTGACCGACGTTAGCCTAAGCATCATGCCGGGCGACTTCGTGGGGCTGCTCGGCCCCAGCGGTTCGGGCAAGACCACCCTTTTGCGTACCGTTCTGGGGGCGGTGGACATCTACGAAGGCGAGGTGATGGTCAACGGCGTCTCCACAGCTAAAAAGCGGCCCAGAGTCGGTTACGTGCCTCAACTCGAGACCATCGACTGGAACTTCCCCGTGACCGTCCAGGAAGTGGTGATGATGGGGCGCACCATGGAGAACCGGCTCTTTCCCTGGTACCGGAAAGAAGAGAAGGAACTGGCGGCCGAGATGATGGAGCGTCTGGGCATTTTGGCTCTGGCCAAACGGCACATCCGCGAGTTGTCCGGCGGGCAGCAGCAGCGGGTGTTCCTGGCCCGCGCCCTGATCAGCAATCCCCAATTGTTGTTGCTGGACGAGCCCACATCAGGAGTGGACATCAAGACCAGAGACGATGTAATGCACCTGCTCCACGACCTTAATCACGACGGCGTGACCATAATCATCACCACCCACGAGATCAATGCCGTGGCTGTGCACCTACCCTGGATCGTGTGCCTGGCGGGCCGCATCTTGGCCGAAGGACCACCCTCGGAAGTGATCACCACAGAGGTACTGCGGTTGACCTACGGCGCTGAGATGCCGGTGATTCACTACGATGGCATGACCATAGTGGCCGAGAGCCCCCACTCCTATGGTGGGGACGGCGACACCAACGGACAGACCTCGCTGCCACCGGTCCATGTGCACGAACCCGGTGGCAATCCCGAAGATGAGGTTGGACACAGCCGCGAGCACGGGTTCGACCCGGAAATCGAGGCGAGCCACGTCCGAGACCATCGTCATGGTTCGGAACACGATTCCAGTCACTCCCATGACCACGTACGTCCCGACCATGGGCACGACGCCGGTCTTGCCGGCTCTAATGGCGAGACCAGCCATGTTTGAGCCATTCGATTACCAGTTTTTTGTGCGGGGGATAATCGCCGCAACCCTGGTCGGCGGGCTTTGTGGCATGATCGGCGTCTACATCGTGCTCAAGCGTATGTCGTACATCGGACATGGCTTGTCCCACGCCGTGCTAGGCGGAGCGGTGGTCAGCTTTGTGCTGTCCATCAACTTCCTAGTCGGCGCCACTGTTTGGGGATTCTTCTGTGCCCAGTTGATTGCCCTAACCGCCAAGAAGCGTAAGATAGCGGCCGATGCGGCCATTGGCGTTATAACCACCGCCAGCTTTGCTTTGGGAATCGTGCTCATCAGCCGCTACAAGTCGTTCACCCGCGACTTCGAAGCCGCCCTTTTCGGCAACATTCTGGGAGTGAGCGCGGGCGACCTGATGGCTATAGTGGTGGTTACTCTGATGACAGTTGCCGTGCTGTTCGGGGCCTACAAGTACTTCTTGTTCGCCACTTTTGATGGCGAGGTTGCCCAGTTCTATGGCGTGCCCACCGGCTGGGTGGAAACATTGTTCTCCCTGGTCCTGGCGGCCACCATAGTGGTGTCGATGCAAGTTTTGGGAGTGCTGCTCATCGCTGGGGCCACGGTGATTCCGCCAGTCTCCGCCAGGATGCTGAGTGACCGGTTCCGGACAGTGCTGCTACTTTCCACCGGCTTGGGCGCCGCCTGCGGGTTCGTGGGAATCTATCTTAGTTTCTTTATTGATGTCTCATCGGGCGCTGCGGTGGTCTTGGTCGAGGCTGGGGTGTTCGCCCTGGTCATTGCCTACAGCAACTTGAGGCCGCGCAGGGTCTCCAGCCTGCTGCGGAACGTGCACCCAGGCAGTGTGGGCCAGCCAAGCTCGGGAGAACTCGACTAGCAGATAGGAAACCGGCCTGGATATACTCGAAAGTGATTAATGTGATAGGGAAGGGAGACTAAATTGTCCATCGGATCTGTAGCCATACTCAGTCCCGGCGACATGGGGCATGCCATCGGCCAACTCCTTAGAGAGAACGAACTTCGGGTACTCACCTGTCTTGCGGGCCGCAGCAACCGGACCAGGCAACTTTCCGAACAGGCAGGGATAACCGACGTGCCCAACCTGAATGCACTGGTCGAGCAATCCGACGTATTGATGTCGGTCACTGTCTCCGAGGCCGTGCCTGGGTTGTGTGAGGATATCGCCGATGCAGTGAAGTCCACGGGTACAGACCTGCTGTTCGCCGAATGCAACGCCATCGCACCCGAGTTGAGCAAGGAGATGGAGGGCGTATTGCAGTCAGTCGGCGCGCGGTACGTGGATGCCTCCATAATCGGCGGGCCACCCCGGAACAGTTCCAGCCCTCGAGTCTATGCCTCGGGCGACAACGCGTCTGAGTTCGAACAACTCCGCGAGTTTGGATTGGACGTGCGTAATTTGGGTCCCCAATTGGGTCGGGCGTCGGGCATTAAGATGTGCTACGCCGCCATGACCAAGGGCACCACAGCGCTGCATGCGGAACTTCTGATAGCTGCAGAGAAACTAGGCCTAACCCAGGAGCTGATGGCTGAATTTATTGGAAGCCAGCCAGCGGTGGTATCGCGCATGGAAGGCTGGATGCCCACCATGCCAGCCAAGTCCCGCCGCTGGGTCAGCGAGATGGAAGAGATCGAGAAGACCTTCGAGGACCTGGGACTGACCCCCAACATCTTCAAGGGCGTGGCCGACATGTACCGCATGATTGGCGCCACCCCCCTGGGCGACGAGAACCCGGAAAGCCGCGACAGAGAAAGAGACCTCGCCGAGACCGTCCGCATCATAGCTGAGTTCACCGGCGACTGATTTCTTTCTCTCTCGCCTGGGGGAGGGTAAGGGTGAGGGCGCCGCTCCTGAAAAAGTCATCCAAAAACCGACAGAGGTGCTTCGCATGGGTTCCGGCCTTCACTGGAATGACGGAGCGGCGCAACTGGTTTCAACAAGAAAGAGCCCTGGAAACACTAATAATCCCCAGGGCTCTTTCTTTTCCTGTTTGGCCGAAGGGGCCTAGGCTTCGGTTTGTTCGGTTTGGCTGCCTTTCACCGTGACTGTGATGTGGGCCATGGAGGTGGCGTCGGGTGCGCCGTGCCAGTGGTTCTCACCGGCGGGGATGAGAACCACGTCACCCTCGGTAACTGTCAAGGACTCGTTGTCGTTGGCAACGGTACCGGTGCCATCAGTGACGATCAAAATCTGGTCGCCCGAGTGCTTGTGGAACTTGTTCCGCGAGCCGGCATCGAAGGCGACTATAGCGAAGTTGAAATTACTACTGTCTTCCGGGGCCAGTATGGATTGTCGCCACACCTGGGTTCCGGTCATCAGGCCGCCCGTCATCTCGGCCTTGGTTTTGGCCACGCTACTCATAGTTACTTTCTTCAAGATTACCTCCTGCTGCTGGCCCGCCTCAGGCGGGCAGATTTGCCGGACATAATAATACATGCGACTCTGGAGTTAGTCCATTGGGTAGCGGCGTTCAGCCGGCAATCCGCATCCCTTCGAGGGTTTCGGCGATTGTCCGTGCCAGGTCGCTGGGGCGGTCGGCGAACTCGAGGGTGGGGTACCATTCGTAATCGAAGCTGCGGAGGACCGTGCCCTCGATGCTGCACCGCAGATTGGACACGATCACCTTGAACCCCAGACGGCTGCTTGCCTGCTCGGCCAGCATCTCCAAGACCACTTCCGGGCAGTCGAAGACCACCAGAAATCCGCCCTCCTTCTTGCCGTCGGTGACCCGGCTGCGGAACACCTGACCGAGCCGCTCGAT
>UINC01002349.1_pt1 | contig 10962 bp, 19 predicted proteins | sample 5385821 | NCBI WGS metagenome assembly UINC01 (sample SAMEA4666929, study PRJEB26691) | marine metagenome | isolation source: Pacific Ocean | place: Pacific Ocean | collected 2011-10-13
GCCGGTATGCTGGCCATCAGGGAGGGGGCGGGTAAGTGCGCCCCAGCCCTGCTCGAGCCTATTGCTGACCTGGAAGTGTTGACCCCGGGAGAATACCTCGGTGATGTCATCGGGGACCTGGGAACACGGCGGGCCCAGATACAAAGCATCGAAGGTCAAGATGACCTCCAGTCGGTGCGGGCGTTACTGCCTTTGGGCGAAACGTTCTCGTACACGACTGCGCTTCGTTCCCTGAGCCAAGGCCGCGCTTCCTATTCTATGGAATTCAAGTATTACGAGCCGGTGCCAGACCACATAGTCAAGACCTTGGTGATGGCCTAAGCTCAGGATACCGGCAAGCGACAAGAATAAAGAAGACCGAATAGCAGGTATATGGTAACTCGGCAAAAAGTACGAATCATATTGAAAGCGTTCGACCACAAGATGTTGGACCTTTCCACTGGGCAGATTGTGGATACGGCCGAACGGACCGGAGCTCGCGTTGCCGGGCCGGTGCCGTTGCCCACACACATCCGCCGGTTCTGCGTCATACGCGGACCCCACGTGGACAAAGACTCACGCGAACACTTTGAGATCAGGACCCATAAGCGCCTGATCGACATCCTAGAGCCCACGTCGAAGACCATCGACTCGCTGACCAGGCTTAACCTGCCCGCGGGTGTCGACATTTCGATCAAGCTTTAGGCAGGTGCTAGTAATTAAATTAGGAAAGGCCAACTAAGATGCTCCAGGGATACCTGGGAAAAAAGATAGGGATGACTCAGATCTTCCGTGAAGACGGAAGGATGCTTCCCGTTACCGTGATCGAGGCAGGCCCCTGCGTCGTTACCCAGGTCAAGACGAAGGACACAGACGGCTACGAGGCGGTTCAGTTGGGTTATGGCGAGGTCAAACGCCGGAACAAACCTCAGAGCGGTCACCTGAAAAACAGCCGTCTCAGCCGCTATCTGCGCGAGGTTGGAACCGACGACACCAGCGAGTTCGAAGTTGGCCAGACCATCGGCGTGGACATTTTCGAGGCTGGCGAAAAGGTTGACATCATCGGAAAATCCAAAGGCCGCGGATTTGCTGGCGTCATGAAACGCTGGAATTTCGGTGGAGGACCCCGGACCCACGGTCAGTCAGACCGGGCCAGGGCGCCGGGCTCCATCGGAGGTGGCACCACCCCCGGCAAGGTCTACAAGGGCCTCAAGATGGCCGGACATATGGGGAACCGCCGGATAACAATCAAGGGACTAGAGATTGTCGAGGTAGACACAGAACGCAACTTGCTGCTGATCAAAGGCGGAATTCCCGGAGCGACCAACAGTTTGATTCAGATTCGGCGCAAGTAAAGAATACAGATGCAAGTATCAGTTAAGAATCAAAGTGGCGACGCGCTGGATAGCATCGAACTCAATGACACTGTTTTCGATGTTCCCATGAACCCAACCCTGGTCCACCAGGCTATGGTCATATACCAAGGTAACAAGCGCCAGGGAACCCATGACACCAAGACCAGGGCCCAGGTCTCGGGTGGTGGCCGCAAGCCGTGGATTCAGAAGCATACCGGCCGAGCTCGCCAGGGCAGTACTAGGTCCCCCCAATGGCGTCACGGAGGCGTTGTATTCGGTCCCCACCCCCGTAGCTATCGGGCCGCACTGCCCAAGCGAATGAAGAGACAAGCACTCCGCTGTGTACTATCTGACAAGGCGCGCCAGGACCGTTTGGTCTGCCTCGATTCCATGTCCTCCGTCAACGGCAAAACCAAGTCCATGACACAATTGCTGGAGAATCTGGCAATCGGTGGATCGGCCTTGGTGGTCACTAAAGGAACCGACCGCTCGGTGGTTTTGGCAGCCAGTAATTTGACAAAGATCTGGACTCTTCCGGCCCACCAACTGAACGCCCTGGAACTGCTGTCTAAAGACATGGTCATCATGACCGTGGAAGCCGCCCGGTGGGTTGAAGAGAGCCTGGCCTCGGAACCCCACGGCAGAAGGGGCGCCAAATGGGTCGCCGCGTCTGGCGGAGTGGCAGTCGCCGGACCCGAAATCGTTGACGAGCCCATAGCTGAGGAGCCGGCAGAACCCGTGGCCGACGGCGCTGTTAAAACACCAACACAAGAAACGACTCCCAGGCCGCGGCGCCGCGCTGCTGCGACAACCACTGAAATTGAGGCTGACGCCGTTGCTGAGACCCCTGCCGAACAAGCCCCCAAACCTCGCCGCCGCCGTGCAGCGGCAACGAAGCCCGACGCCACAGCTGAACTAAAAACCCCAGCAGAAGAAGCTCCCAAGCCGCGCACCCGTCGACGCCGGACCACCGTCAGCGCTACTGACGAATCTGTGCCCGAAACCGGAGCAACTGAGACGCCAGGGACTCCGCCAGAAAATCTGGGGGAAGAGGCTTAGATGGATATTCACCGAGTTCTCATCAAGCCCACCATCACGGAGAAGAGCACCTTGCTCCAGGAGTCTGGCAAGTACACCTTCCAGATAGCCCAAGGGGCCAACAAGGTGGAAGTCAAGCAGGCCGTGGAGAGCAACTTCGGCGTTACGGTGCTGGATGTGAATATTACCAAGTTGCGTGGGAAGAAGAAACGCTACGGTCCACGTATCAAGCAACGACCCGACACTAAGAAGGCGGTTGTTACCCTGCAACAGGGTGACCGCATAAACCTGGTAGAGGGGTTGTAGGTAACTCCCAATGCCATTAAAAATTCTTAAACCTAGGACACCCGGAACCCGGAACGCGGTAAGGGCCTCATTTGAGGAGATTACCTCCAGAAAACCGGAAAAATCCCTTCTTGAGGCGAAACAGAACCACGCCGGACGCAACAACCGGGGCCGTATCACTTCACGGGGCCGCGGCGGCGGATCACGGCAGATGTACCGCAAGATAGATTTCAAACGGATCAAGGACGGCGTTCCGGGCCGGGTAAAGTCCATCGAGTACGATCCGAACCGGACCACCCGCATCGCTCTGATCTACTACGTCGACGGTGAGAAGAGTTACATCTTGGCGCCCCACGGCCTGGAAGTAGGCTCCTTTGTTCAGTCCGGACCTGACGCCGAGATCAGCTTGGGCAACTGCTTGCCCCTGACCAACATCCCCACGGGGACTGTCGTCCACAACTTGGAGTTGACTCCGGGGCGGGGCGGCCAGATCGTTCGCGGGGCAGGCACCGGGGCTCAGGTGCTGTCACGGGAAGGCGAGTACGTCTTGATACGCCTGCCCTCTGGAGAGATGCGCCGGGTGTTGCTCCGTTGCCGGGCCAGCGTTGGGCAGCTATCTAATCCCGACCATAAGAATGAGAGCCTGGGTAAGGCGGGCGCTTCCCGCCACCGGGGCCGCCGCCCCCATGTCCGCGGTGTGGCCAAGAACCCGGTGGACCATCCTCACGGTGGTGGTGAGGGACGTTCTCCCATCGGCATGCCTGGACCAAAAACGCCCTGGGGCAAGCCGACATTAGGTTACAAAACAAGGCGCAAGAAGAAGGCGTCTAGCAAATTCATAATGCGCAGGACCAGGAGACGCTAGGATGTCCCGATCGATAAAAAAGGGACCGTATGTACATCCCAAACTGATGAAACACGTGGAGCAGGTCCAACGTTCCGGGGCCAATACGGTGATCCGAACGTGGGCGCGGGCCTCCATGATCATGCCTGATATGGTCGGTCTGACCATCGGTGTGCATGACGGACGACGGCATGTGCCGGTGTTCATTACAGAAAACATGGTTGGCCACCGGTTGGGCGAGTTCTCTCCTACCCGGACCTACCGTGGACATATATCAAGGTCCGAACGGACCAGCCGGGTGAGGTAAAGATTTGCCACCGGTAAGAGCGTTAGCCAAATCACTAGGCGCCTCCCAGAAGAGACTCAAACCCATCTTGGACCTGGTCAGAGGCCAATCGGTTGAAGACGCCTTGAACAGCTTGAGCCTGCTGCCATCTCCATGGGCCAAGTCTATCTATAAAGTAGTGGCGTCGGCCGCGGCCAACGCCGAGAACAACATGTTGATGAACCGGGACAACCTCCGGATTGTCCACATATCGGCGGACAACGCCAAGTCGCTGAAACGGTTCAGGCCGAGGGCCAGGGGCCGCATCGGCCGGATAATCAAACGCTCCAGCCACGTAATGGTGGTCGTGGACGAACCAGAGGATAGGAGCTAGGCATGGGGCATAAGACCCACCCTTACGGGTTCCGTCTGGGCATAATCAAGGACTGGAAGGCGCATTGGTATGCGCCCAACAGCAGCTCCTACCGTAACTTGGTGACACAGGACCTGCGGCTACGGGAAAGCATCAAGGACGAGTACAAATCGTTCTCCGATGCCGGCATTGCCAAGGTCGAGATCGATCGGGGCGCCCAAGATAGCGTGATCAATATCCACTCGGCTCGCCCGGGCATCCTCATCGGTCGCGATGGTGAACGGGTGAAGAACCTGCGCGCCAAGCTGGAGTCCATTACCGAGAGCCGGATCCAATTGAACATCATCGAGATCGAACAACCCGAGACCAACGCCTATTTGGTGGCTCGGAATGTAGCCGAACAGTTGGAGCGCCGGGTTGCCTACCGCCGGGCCATGCGCCAGGCCGCCCAGAGATGCATGCAGGCTGGAGCCGAAGGGATCAAGATTATCATTAAAGGCCGAATCACCGGCTCTGAAATCGCCCGAGTAGAGAAGTTGATGATGGGCCAGGTGCCCCTGCATACCCTCCGGGCCGACATCGATTACTCCCTGGCCGAGGCACACACCATTATGGGCCAGGTCGGAGTCAAGACCTGGGTATATCACGGCGAGATTCTACCTCCAACGCCGGCAGAGGTTGAGGAAGAACTGGAAAATATCGAAGTAACTGTTCAGGCCGAAGACATTGAGGAAGCCCTTGAGGCCGTCGACCTGGAAAACCCCGAATAGGGACCGGTGTAGGAGCCACCCATGCTGCAGCCCAAGCGAACTAAATTCAGAAAGCAATTTCGCGGCAAGATGCGAGGAGCCGCCTCCACGGGGAGTTCTGTTTCCTTTGGAGAGATTGGCCTTAAGACTATGGAGGCCGCTTGGATAACCTCCCGCCAGATAGAGGCTGCCCGTGTTGCCGTGACGCGGCACTTGAAGCGTGGTGGGCAAGTATGGGTCCGCGTCTTCCCCGACAAACCGGTCAGCAAAAAACCCGCCGAGACTCGGATGGGTGGCGGAAAAGCCGCCACGGACTATTGGGTGGCGGTGGTAAAACCGGGCAAGATACTCTTTGAGGTGGCCGGCGTGCCCCACGACGAAGCGGTTCAGGCTCTGCGTCTGGCCTCCCAAAAATTACCCGTTCCCACCAAGACCGTAATAAGAGACAGGTTGGCCGCCGCCATGACCAACGGCCAGGTTTAATATGCGTGTTCACGAAATAAGAGAACTCAGCAACGATCAGTTGTACGAGGAGTTGACGAAAGCCGCACGGGAGCTGATGAACCTTAGGTTTAGTGCGGCGACCAACCAATTGCCCAACACTAACGAACCAAATTCTGTGAAAAAGACCATCGCCAGGCTCCGAACAGTGATTAGAGAACGGCAGATTCAGGAGGTTGGTTAGTGGCAAGATCTATGCGCAAGGTCCGCGTCGGCGCCGTAGTGCGGACCAATCAGGATAAAACCGCCATCGTCGAGATGGTCTGGAAACAACGCCATCGGCTATACCGGAAGCAGATGCGCCGGGTGGCCCGGTTTTACGTCCACGACCCGGAGAACCAGTGCCGATTGGGTGACACTGTTCGCATAGAAGAGACCAGACGCATCTCCAAGAACAAACACTGGCGTCTCATGGCAATCCTGGAACGAAAACAGGTTGCCGACGTCCGCCCCATCGACTTGGAAACCGATGTGGGTCAAGAGATAACCCAGCCCCGCGTCATGGCTGCTGAAGCCAGGGCGGCGGCGGAAGATGCAGAGCCAGAAGCCATAGTAGTAAAAGAAGCAGCAGCAGACGAAGATCCTGAAGCCGGAGACGAAGCCGAAGAAGTAGAACCGGAGACTGAAGAAGCAGCAGCCGACGAAGATTCTGAAGTCGAAGACGAACCTGAAGAAGTAGAGCCAAAGGCTGAAGAAGCAGCCGACGAAGATCCTGAAGCCGAAGACGAACCTGAAGAAGTAGAGCCGGCGACTGAAGAAGCAGCCGACGAAGATCCTGAAGCCGAAGACGAACCTGAAGAAGTAGAGCCGGCGACTGAAGAAGCAGCAGCCGACGGAGAGTCTGAAGCCGACGAACAGGAAGAAAAGGAATGATTCAGACCTATACCCGGCTGAGAGTTGCTGACAATAGCGGAGCGAAAGTCATACGCCTCATCAACATCCCCGGTAGCAGCAAACGAAAATACGCTCACGTTGGCGACATAGTCGTCTGCAACGTGAGGGAAGCCGCGCCTAATTCTCCCGTCCGCAAGGGTGAGATTGTCCGGGCCGTGGTGATACGCCAAGCCCAGGCCAGGCGTCGCCCCGACGGAACGTACATCAAATTCGATGACAATGCTGCAGTGTTGATCGGAGAAGACCAAATGCCCCGCGGCACCCGAATATTTGGCCCGGTGGCCCGCGAATTGAGAGACCAGGGCTTCATGAGAATCGTATCCCTGGCCCCAGAAGTTGTTTGATGCGTATTCGAACAGGAGATAACGTGCTGGTGATCGCCGGCAAAGAGAAAGGCAAAACCGGCCGGGTAGAGCGGCAGATTTCCGGCCAGGACCGACTGATTGTCGAGGGTGTAAACTTAGTTACCAAGCATATGAAGGCCCGCCCCGGCATAAGCCAGTCTGGACGGATCCAAAAAGAGGCCTCCATTCACGTGTCAAACGTTGTTTTGGTCTGTAACAAGTGTAACGAACCGACTAAGCCCAAGATCAACTTCTTAGATACAGGCTCCAGAGTTCGCACTTGCACCAAATGCCAGGAAGTAATCGATGATAATCGATGATGAAAAACAACAACCTGAAGAGGTAGAAGTGACCGAAGGGTCCGAAGAAACGGTCGTTGAGGCAATCGCGACCATCGAATCTTCGGACGGTTCTTCTTCTGACGGTTCTATTGAAGATTCTTCTGAAGACACCGAGAACTCCGGCGCCGAAGACGGCGGTGAAGAGAATGGAGAAGAAAACGCCGAGGGTGAAGAGCAGCAAACCGCTCCCCGCCGCCAACGGCGTGAACGGGGGAGTGGACGTGGAGAAAGGGCCCCGGCCGAACTTGAACCCCCCACAGAACCCCCTCCCCCGCCCCGTCTTTACGACCAGTTCAAGAATGACATCATTCCTGTGATGATGCGAGAATTCAACTACGAGAACACGATGGAAGTTCCACGGCTTCAGAAGATCGTGCTGAACATCGGCGTGGGTGAGGCGCTGACGAACGGACGCGCGATGGATGCGGCTACCCAAGACCTGACGATTATTAGCGGCCAGAAGCCAGTCACCACTCGTGCCCGAAAATCCATCGCGAATTTCAAGGTCCGGGAAGGGAATGCCATCGGCACCGCGGTGACCCTTCGTGGGCACAGGATGTACCATTTCCTGGACCGCTTGGTTAACACCGCACTGCCCCGTATCCGTGACTTCCGCGGTCTACCCAGGCGCGGATTGGATGGGCGCGGCAACTACACCATCGGTATTCGTGAGCAGATCATCTTCCCGGAGATCGATTACAACCAGATAGACAAGATTCGTGGACTGCAGGTAACCATAGCAACCACGGCCAAGAATGACAGCGAGGCCATACGCCTCTTAGAACTCTATGGCATGCCCTTTATAAAAGATACGGTTGAGGCCTAAGGGAGGCGTCCTTGGCGAAAATGTCGACAGTCCAGAGATGGCTTAAAAAGTCCAAATTCCCTGGTCGGGAATATAACCGGTGCAACCGATGCTTCCGTCCGCGCGCCTACATCAGGCACACTGGACTCTGCCGCATATGCTTCCGGGAGATGGCCCTGAACGGGGAACTGCCTGGCGTGCGCAAGGCCAGCTTATAGCCCGGTTCTGCTGTGAGCGATTCTAAATATTTTGAACGAGCAAGCTTGCAAATTGCTAATTTCAGGCGGAGAGGGGAGATAGACCTAAGATGCCGGTAACCGATCCATTGGCAGACATGTTGACCAGGATTCGTAACGCTATACAAGTGCGTCACGATTCTGTTAGCATCCCTCACTCCAAGCTGAAGCTGGCTGTGACCAAGATTCTAAAAGAAGAAGGTTTCATCCGGGACTTCGACATGCCCCGGGGCCAGGCTCATCCCACCATTCGGATACACCTTACGTATCGGGAAGGAAGACAGTCGGCCATCGGCGGCCTCAAGCGTGTAAGCAGGCCTGGTTTAAGGGTTCATGTAGGCAAGGGAGAGATTCCCAGGGTCTACGGAGGCATCGGCCTGGCCATATTATCCACCTCCAAAGGCGTTATGGCCGGGCGTAAGGCCTGGCGTGAAGGCGTCGGTGGAGAACTACTCTGTTTTGTCTGGTGATTCGGCTGTGAACGAGCAAAAACAAGAAAAAACCCTCTCCCGCATAGGCCGGAAACCGATTCTCCTGCCCAATGGCGTCCAGGTGGAAGTCCAATACGGGGGAGTCAAAGTCACCGGCCCCATGGGAACCCTTGAACAGAGATACCACCCCGAAGTGGTGGTCAAAGTGGAAGAAGGGGTAGTTTTGGTGGAGCGCCAATCAGACGGCAAGTTCCACCATTCTTTACACGGTCTGACTAGAAGCCTCATCTTCAATGCCGTGACCGGAGTGTCCGAAGGATTCTCCAAGACTCTCGAACTCATGGGTGTTGGCTACCGGGTCGCGGAAGCGGGCAAAGGCATTACGCTGAATGTGGGCCACAGCCACGCCGTGGAAATCCAACCGGAAGATGGAGTGACCATGGAGGTGGAAGGGAATAATAGGGTCCACATCCGCGGTATCGACAAGCAAAAAGTCGGGCAGTTGGCCGCCCAGGTCAGAAGAGTCCGGCCCCCGAATGCCTACAAAGAAAAAGGCATCAGGTACTCCGACGAAGTACTTCACTTTAAACCAGGGAAGGCGGCGGCCAGAAAGGCTTAATAGCCTGCTGTACCCCTCCCGAACTAAGTTGAATCAATAATGCCTAAAGATAAGAACGCAAAGCGGCTGAGAAAAGTACGGCATATCCGGCTAAGGAACAAGATTTCTGGAACCCCGGAACGCCCGAGACTAGCCGTGTTCCGAAGCCTGCGCCATATCTACGCCCAGGTGATTGACGACACCACTGGACGCACCCTTGCGTCCGCTTCCAGCGTAGATGCCATCAAGGAATCCGGCGGACCCATAGTCCCCAAGATCGACGCCTCCGCAGCGGTTGGGAAATTGGTGGCGCAGAGAGCAATGGCAGAGGGTATCACCCAGGTCGTGTTCGACCGGGGCGGATGTAAATTTCATGGCCGGGTCAAAGCGCTGGCGGAAGCCACCCGCGAAGCCGGCCTAAAGTTCTAATAGAGAATCTAATCACCGATTCAACTTACTGCATAGACTGGGAGGTCTAGACCGAATATGGCCCAAGCTCCTAACAGGTTTTTCAACGATCGAGACCGCGGCCGAGGTCGGGAGGAAGACACCGGAGGATTCTCCGAGAGAGTAGTCTTCACCCGCCGCATCGCCAAGGTTGTGAAGGGAGGCCGTCGTCTCCGCTTCAATGCTTTGGTTGTGGTAGGTGACGGTCAGGGAGAAGTTGGCGTTGGCCTGGGTAAGGCGCTGGTTATCCCAGATGCGGTCAGAAAGGGCAACGCTGTTGCCCGGCGTGAAACAGTCAAGATTCCCATCAGGGGAACCACGATTCCCCAGCAGATCACAGTGAAGAAGGGCGCCACCGTCGTGATGATCAAGCCGGCCCGAGAGGGAACCGGGGTCATCGCAGCCGGAGCCATGCGCGCGATATTGGAACTGGGCGGCGTGAAAGACGTTGTCGGGAAATCCCTGGGATCCCGGAACCCGATTAACATCGTTTACGCAACCATGGAAGCCCTCCGCCAACTGAAAGACCCTGAGGTCGAGATAGCCCGCAGACTGGGCCGGCCGCTGCCATCGGAAGGTAACAAAGTAGAAAATGTCCCTGTCGGAGCCAACCCGAACCCGGCGGAACCACAGCCTCAATCTGAACTAGATACCAGCAACGTCGAATCATTGATGAGTCAAAGGCCCGGCGAAACCCTTGAGGGAGAGTAAAGGCTGGACTCCCTAAGGGGACTTACGGTCGATATATCATGTCGGAAATAAATATCACCTGGGTCAAAAGCACCATCGGAAAGCCAGGGAATCAGCGGCGAATCATCGAGTCGCTGGGACTGCATCGGTTGAACCACACCGTGGTCCATCAGGACTCGCCGACCATCCGCGGCATGGTGAACAAGGTCAGCCACCTTGTAAAGGTGGAAATAGTCTAGACCGCCAACTGCAGGCGGCCCAAACTGGCATCACTGAAACCCCTAAACCGTTTACCAACGGTCCCGATACATCTAAAATTATCCTAGCCAGCTGAATAATACGAAGAGGCACGTCGCCATGATGGAACACCAATTGGCGCCCAGCAAGGGAGCCAGGAAAAACAGAAAACGGGTTGGACGCGGTGACGCGGCAGGCCAGGGGAGCACGGCAGGACGAGGGAATAAGGGACAGAAATCCCGCTCTGGAGGCGGGGTCTCCCCATGGTTTGAAGGCGGTCAGTTGCCCTTAATCAAAGGATTGCCCATGAAACGGGGCTTCCACAACCCGTTCAAGACCTATTATTCACTGATCAAGGTGGAAACCTTGGACACCTTTCACGCGGGAGAGCGCATAACTCCGGAGCTTCTGCTGAGGAAAGGTTATTTGCGGAACCTGAACCTACCGGTCAAGATCGTCGGAGACGGCGAGATCAACAAGCCTGTGACCGTGGTTGCTGCCAAATTCACCCAATCTGCTAAAGCGAAGATCGAAGCAGCCCAGGGTACTG
>UINC01002350.1_pt1 | contig 10960 bp, 9 predicted proteins | sample 5385821 | NCBI WGS metagenome assembly UINC01 (sample SAMEA4666929, study PRJEB26691) | marine metagenome | isolation source: Pacific Ocean | place: Pacific Ocean | collected 2011-10-13
GATTAACAGTCACAGGCACTCAACCAGCTGGGAAGGTCAGGACCGGTCGCGACTGCTGCGGGACGTCCCGGGGGCTGTCGCTTAGACGGCTCGGGCCTCAGCCGGTAACTTCTGTCGCCTCTTCTTCTTCCTCTTCCTCGGTGGCCTCAAACGCCGCGAGTCCTTCCTGCTGCCACTCGGTCAGTGGCTGGGGACCGGCAACGATTCCGTCAAGATCGCGGTCCACGCCAGGCGGTGGCGCCGGGGCCGCCTCGCGACGGTCCTTGGCTTCCTGACGTCTAAGGTCTTTCACCTTACGCTGTTCCTGCCGCGCCCGCTCCCGTTGTCGCTTTTGCTGTGTTGGACGTCCACGTGTCGCCAAATTGTCACCTCCCTGAGAGGGATGAGACCCGACCTGAGCAGACTAACGGGTCCGTCGAGTGTGACGCGCTGTAGGGAAAGCGGCTGAAGACCCGTCGGCTCGTGGTGGCTACGCCACCAGAAGGGCAAACTATATTGAGGCAAGGATACCAGCGCTAACCGCGAAAGGCAAAACTCCGCCGGGCTGCCGTTTTGGGTCCAGCGTCGCTCGTCGGGAGGGTTGGTTGCTGGGCGGTTCACTAGGGTCGTCCTACTCGTTTTTACTCCGTACAGATTGCCATCCCGATCACGAATTACGCTCGCGAACGGTTTCGGCGAAGCCTTTGTCGGCCTCCAATCACATGGATTCTGCGCTCATGAAACATGCGTGCATTGAGGTGCGGCTGGACAGGTTGAACAGACTCGAATCGCTGTCCGCAAGGCGTCGCCACTATAATCAGGCGGTCCGCCCGTGGGGTTCGCCCTGCCGGGCTTGCTTGATGATGCCCATGAACGGACTCCGCAGTAGCTTGCTCGCACTCGGTCTCCCCGGACTGTTTCTCTTGGCTCTTGTCGATTCCGCCGGTGTTCCCCTGCCTGGTGGGGTCGACGTCGTGTTGATGTTGCTTGCCTGGCAGAATCCGCAACTGTTTTTTTGGGTGGCGCTCATCGCAGCTGTGGGGTCGACCCTTGGGTGTCTCGTTCTCTATCGCATCGGACGGACTGGTGGCGATGTGGCTATGCGACGCCTCGATCCGGCCAAACGTGACTGGGTGACGGCGAAGGTTCGTGAGAACGACGTTCTGGCGGTGATGGCTGCCGTACTGGCACCTCCCCCGCTCCCCACGAAGATCTTCATGCTTGTTGCCGGGTTTGTTCGGATGGCGTGGCCGCGATTCGCGGCGGCCGTCTTTTTCGCGCGCATGGTCCGCTACACGGGCGAGGCGTATTTGGCCATGCGTCTGGGTGACCAGGCCGTGGTGACGCTCCAGCGCAATTACCCCGTGATTGGTGTCCTCCTCGTCATGACGGTCGCAGGGTATCTGGGGGTCCGATGGTTCCGGCGGCGGCGCGCGGCCGGGGTCATCAGTTAACCGGGTCCACGGGCTACTTTCTCGAGCTAGGTTCCGGAGGCACCCCTGCGGACGCGTCACCGGTGCGGCCGGGTGTTCATTTCATGCTAGCCGATGAGGGCTCTCACTTACGGAGCGGTATTCTTCCCGTGGGGGTGGTGGTTGTCTCGCGTGCGTGAATCGGCCCTTGCGTGATTGACCAGGCAGCTTTATCGTTCTTAGTTGCAGGCGTTGATTTTCGGACACCCTGGTTCTTTGCGGAGGCTCGCATGCGTAATCGATACGACGTGGCGTTTGCGGTGATGGTTCTGGTGGCGGTAGCCCCGGTGGCAGCGGCCGGGCAGGCACCCAATGGGTGGACCGTGCCTCGTACTGCTGACGGACATCCCGACCTCCAGGGTATATGGGCGAGTGACTCAGCCACGCCGTTGCAGCGGCCGGAGGAACTGGCCGACAAGGTGACGCTGAGCGACGAGGAAGTCGCGACGCTTGCGGCCCGCGCGGCCGAGCTGTTTGATGGCGAGACGGACGCCGCATTTGGAGAGAGCATCTTCCGGGCGGCCTTGGCCGACCGACAGGACTACCAGTCCGGTGATGGTGTTACTAAGGAAACTCCCAAGGGTACCGGGAACTACAACCAGTTTTGGTTGATCGACCGGTGGTTTGACAACCGTACCTCACTCATCATCGATCCCCCGAACGGACGTATTCCGCCTAGGACGGCCGAAGCGGAGCAGCGAGCGGAGGCAGCGCGTACCGCGCGTCAAGCACGAAGTGCTGCCGATCCCCAGACGCTGGCCGACGAGCTGGCCCGCTTGGGTTCTGGACTTCGTTGTGGCGGTGGCCGGGTCCCGTTGACAGGGCGTGGTTACAACAGCAACTACCAGATCATCCAGGCTGCCAATTATGTCGCCATCCAGATGGAGATGATGCATGACACCCGGTTGATCCCGATCGGCGGTGAGTCGTCGCAGGCGCGAGGGCCGCGAAGCGATCTGGGCAACTCACACGGCCGTTGGGACGGAGACACGCTGGTGATCGAGACCACCAATTTGTCCCGCGGGGCCAGCGGCTCGTCGCTGGACCTGCGACTGATCGAGCGTTTTACCCGGGTCGGTCCTGACACGTTGCAGTATGAGTACACGATGGACGATCCGTCGACTTGGGTCCAACCCTGGACCGCCCGTGTCTACATGCGACCGGCTCCTGGCACGGGCGTCATTTATGAGTTCGCGTGCCACGAGGGGAACTATGCGATCGAGCACACGTTACGCGGTGCGCGGGCGCTGGAGCGGGAGGGAAAGTAGGAGAAGCGCGGTAGGAACGTTGAGTGCACGCTAGAGGTCTGCGAGAGGTCAGATTTGAGGTGTCCGCGGCCGGATCGTGATGATTCGATCGTAGTGTGTTTTCGGCGGGTGGGGTGTTTCTAAAACAGGTGGTCCAGCAGACGGCATGCCGCCTGGACGATTCTTAACAGATGAAATATTTCAGCGTCACTTGCTTCTTGGCGGCGATGGTCTCGGTGTTGTCAACCGGGTGTACTGGTCCAGTTCCGGAGGTCTCCGTGCTGCGCGCGCCAGAGGGCGCGAAACTGCCTCAGGCGGTGCTCGATAAGGCTGGCACCCTGCATCTTATTTACTACGCCGGGTCGATGAGCAGTGGCGACTTGTGGCACGTGACGAAAATGCCTGGGGCCAAGGACTGGTCCTCGGCCGAACGGGTCAATAGCGAGCCGTATTCGGTGCATGGTCTCGGTCCCATCGATGGTGGTCAGGTGGCGGTTGGTCCCGATGGGCGCTTGCACGTCACTTGGTTTCACAAGGACCCGAACCGTTTCTACTATGCGCGTTCCAATCACGCCGGTGGATTCCACGACCAGCAAACCCTGTCTATCAAGGACGAGGGCGGAATTGAGTCGTCCCCGACCGTCACGGTCGACGACAACAGTAATGTCTATGTCTTCTGGCATGCCGACGCCGTGGAGGAAGCGCAGCGGCGCGTTTATATGGCGGTCTCCAGAGAAAACGGGGTGATGTTTGACCTTCCCCGCGCAGTCAGCCCGGCCACCGCAGGCGCCTGCGGCTGCTGCGGTCTGAGAGCTGTAACCGATGCCGAGGGTGTGGTCTACGTCTCCTACCGGGGTGCGGGAGACAACATTCGTCGGGGGATGCGGCTGTTGACCAGCACTGACCAGGGGCGAAATTTTGCCGACCGGCTCGTTCAGCCATGGGAGGTTGGTGCGTGTCCCGTGGCGACCACAACGTTCGCTGCCGGTCCGGATACAACGTTGGTGGCGTGGGAGACCGAAGGGCAAGTTTACGTCACCGACGTTGATCGGCTCGACGACCCGCTGTCACCACCGGGCGACGCGAAATTCCGTCGCAAGAACGCTACTGTGGCCACGAACAGTCGCGGAGAGGTCTTTCTGGGCTGGGGCGACGGGCCTGGTTGGCAATCTGGGGGAACGCTGCACTGGCAGCTATTTGATGCCGGCGGCCGGCCCCTGGGGGACGAGGGAGGTGTGTCAGAGCCGATCCCTGCCCGAAGCGTGCCGACCGCTGTTGCTCGTGAAGACGGGGCTTTCGTCGTGGTGTTCTGAGTCGACATTAGTTTCGTGCCGATCCACCAAATCAATTAACCAGCCATCTGGGCGTCGCCGCCAGCCGGCGCGCCGTGCCGTCACATTTAGCCACAACGAAATTACGGCGGTCTCATGCTCGGATTATGCGTGGCTTTAGGACGCTCCCAGGATTGCCAAAGCGGTAGATTTACGTGAGGTTAGGTGGGCGCGTTTTAGAGACTTTAGAGACAAGGGAGAGCGGCCCCTCGGGAACGAAGAATTCATCACTGGGTGGACGCGACCATGTTGAACCGGCGCGTGGCGTACGACCGGTCAGCACCGGTCACGTTTGAGGTCAGGACGGACGATTTGCCGAGCACCGGGGTTACCTGACTGGATCTGTCGAACGGACCGGCGTAGGCTTAAAGGTCTCATTTGCGTCTTTTTTAGGAGGTGTTCCTGTGAAATCCATTCGGACCCGATGGCGCGCACCGTTCTTCGTCGTGGCGTCGCTCCTAGCCGTGGTCGTCGGCGTATTCACGTTGCAGGGTCCGGCGACGGCGGCTGAGGCCGAGCTGGCACGCGACCTTGCAACCTCGAAGCCCGAGGACGTCGGGGTTTCGTCCGAGCGTCTTCAGCGGCTCGATGCCGGCATGCAGGCGATGGTTGACGATGGCAAGTTGGCCGGCGTTGTGACGATGCTAGCGCGTCACGGCAAGGTAGTACACACCAACGCGGTCGGCAAGCTCGATGTGAGTAAAGACGATGCCGTCGAACTCGACTCGATCTTCCGGATCTATTCGATGACCAAGCCCATCGTCGGGGCGGCATTGATGATGCTTCACGAGGAAGGCAAGTGGCAGCTCAACGATCCGGTATCGAAATACATTCCCGCGTTTGCTGACCTCAAGGTCTACACGGGACAGGATGCTGATGGGAAGATGCAGGTCGAAAATATAGCGCGGGGTAAGCGCATCACCATGCGTGACCTGATGAAACACACCGCCGGGTTGGGCTACGTGCTGAACCCCCGTCATCCTGTCAACCGCGCATTTATCGAAAACGGGGTACTCGACTCCAGTGCGTCTCTGCAGACGATGATCGACAAGCTCGTGCAGGTGCCGCTGCTGGCGCAACCGCAGACAATGTGGGCATACAGTTCGTCGGTCGATGTACAGGGCTACTTGGTCGAGCAGATTGCCGGGCAGCCACTGGGGGAATTTCTACAGGAACGGATCTTCTCGCCGCTCGGCATGCTGGATACGGCGTTCTACGTGCCACCAGATAAGGGGCACCGTGTGTCCGCTTATCATTCACCTAATCGTGAGGGAGGACTGACGGCGTCCTATACGGGCCGGGGAGCGTTGCAGACTTCGCCACCGGCTGGGCCGTCGGGTGGTGGTGGACTGTACGGCACCGCGCCCGATTACCTCCGCTTCGCACAGATGCTGTTGAATGACGGAGAGCTGAATGGCGAGCGACTACTATCGCCTCGTACGGTCGAACTGATGCGAACCAATCACCTCACCGCGGTCGAGCAGGAGACCTATCGCCGTCCGGGTCAAGGCTGGGGACTCGATTTTTCAGTCGTGACCGATGGTGCGGCGTCTGGTGAGTCTTGGTCCACTGGGTCCTACTACTGGATCGGCATTGCCGGAACGTGGTTTTGGGTCGACCCGGAGCAGGACCTCACGTTTGTCGGGATGATTCAGCACAACGGTGGTGCCATCAACGAGGTGCAGCAGCTGTCTCGTAGTCTCGTGTATCAGGCGGTTGTTGGAAAGTAGCTGCTGAGGCGTCCTGGGCCGGGTCCCTGATAGGGGGCCCGGTTTCCTTCCGTTGATGTGCTCTGGGTCCAGCCTTTGTTCCAGGGACTGGGTTGCCCACCCACCCAGATCGGACTTGGTCACGCCATCGCGTCGTTGGTCTGTCTGGATACGTGCGCAGTAGTAGTCACCCCGCCGTGGGCCATCCTTCTCGGAATAGTTGACTGTCATATCGTGAGGCCCGTCGGTTGCCTGACCGACGGAACCTGGTCGCGGAGTTGCGTGATCGGACGATTGAGCGAGTCCGGCAGGTCGCCTGAGAGTAGATCTGATAGAGTCTCGGGTTCGCACGTAGCCGTCTAGTCGTTAGCCACTGTGACCGGGAGCTGTTAATCATGCCGCCGTCCTATACTCGATTCTCTGCTACCGTGCAGCCTGAAGGAGCGTTTACTGTGCTTGCCGTGGCGAGGCGGCTGAGCGCTGGCGGCAAAGAGGTCATTGAACTAGAGATCGGCGACAGCCCCTTCGCCTCACCCAATAGTGCTATTGAGGCCGGCATTCAGGCGATTCGGGACGGCCGGACAACGTACGGCCCCTCAATCGGGCTGCCGGAATTTCGGGAGGCGGCCGCGACCTACGTTAACGAGGAGCATGGCATCTCTGTGACAGCCGACCATGTCGTCGCCGGTCCGGGCGCGAAGACGTTTGAGCAACTCTTCTGCGAGGCGTTCCTTGAACCGGACGACGGGGTGCTCGTGTTCAGTCCCTATTTCACGACCTACGCAGCCAACATTGCTCGGAGAGGAGCCCGGATGGTGCTGTCGAACCTACGGGCCGCGAAGGCATTTAGGCCTAACCTCGGCGATGTTCGAAGGTTCCTTGAGGAAGACGCGAGTCCTAAGGCCATCTTCTTGAACAGTCCCCACAATCCCACCGGCGGGGTGGCCACAGAGGAGGATCTGGGTGGTCTGGCCGACTTGGTCCGTGGTCGTGACGTGGCGGTGTTCAGTGACGAGCCCTACGATTGCATGGTCTGGGAAGGGCGACACAAGTCGCTACTGGCCCAGTCCGGCATGCTAGAGCAGACCGTCGCTGCTTACACTTTCAGCAAATCGTTCAGCATGAGCGGATGGCGTCTCGGGTACGCCGTGTCGAGTCCGGCCACCATCAAGATTTTCGACCTGCTGACCAACACGGCTTTGTCGTGTGTGGCCCCGTTCGTGCAGATGGCCGGCATTGCAGCGTTGCGGGAGGGTCGAGATTACCGCGACGCTCGGATGGCCGATTTTCGTCGCAAGGTCGAGCTGCTGGTAAGCGGATTGAATACGGTCGACGGCGTTCACTGCCTGATGCCAGGCGGCACCTTCTACGTGTTCGCGTCGGTGGCGGCCATTTGCAACCGGGAGGCGATCACATCACACGGACTGGCGATGTATTTACTCGAGGGGGCGGATGACCAGTCTGGGGTGGCGTGCCTAGGAGGCGAGTGTTTTGGTGCTGCCGGCGGCGGGTTCCTCCGGTTGAGCTGCGCCCAGCCCGACGAGCGGCTGACGGCGGCGGTGGACTTCATCCGCGACGCGACGACTCGTAGCGACAGGATCGCCGTGTACCTGGAGTCACACCAGGAATACCGGCTTGAAATACCCTACGCGGTCTGACGAGCGGGTGGTCTCTTGACTCCGAGTCCGGGTCCGTCGCTTTTGGCGGCTTGTCCTACCGTTACGCCGCTGGGGCACTACGATTCCGACCGCCCGTGGTCCAGCTTCAGGTGCGCGAGTACCGACTCAACCCCTAGGGCAACTGGGGCTTCGCCCGACAGTGTCAACGTCGCCCACCGTCGAGTTGGCAACACGTGACGCACGAACATTGGCTGGACTTGGTGCGCGTACTGAGCCCGTACGCCGACTTCGTCGCGTCCCCGTTCGCGACCGTCGCGTGCGACACGCCGCTCGATCGCGGTCGGTTGGTCCACGTCGAGAAACACGGTGACGTCGAACAATGCGCGTACCTCTTTGCGGTACAGCAGAAATAGCCCCTCCGCGATCACGAACGGTTGTGCGGCAACCAGGATCGTTTCGGGTCGGCGCGTGTGGGTACTGAAGTCGTAGCTGGGGCGCTCGATGTCACCGCCCTGTCGAAGCTGCTGTAGATCGTTCACGAACAGTGGCCATTCAAACGCCTCTGGGGCGTCAAAATTACGGCGGACTCTGGCCCGAGTATCGAGGTGGGAGAGGTCATGGTAGTAGGCATCCATTGGCACCACGACAGTTTTTTTCAGTGTTGTGGCCAAGGCGTGGGCGAGTGTCGTTTTTCCGGCCCCCGAGGCACCGGCGACGCCGATCAGCGTGGCGGGAGAATCTAATTTCATTTTGCGTCGACAACATACCCCATAGTGGGATCTTTACTTGGCTGTGGCCTGAGCGGCTCCGAGCATCTCTTAGGTGTGCGGAGACCAGTTTCAGTGCACGGTCGGCGCCGGCGCCGTAAATGGGTCGGGGTAGCCGACCCTCTTATAGAGTAATCACGACAGTTTGGGCTAGATTCGGTCCGGCCTCAGCACTGGGGGGAGAGGGGTGCGGCGGCACGGCCCACGCGCTGTGCGGTGGTAGAGTAGCAACCACCGAGTTCCAAGGGGGATGTCCATGACCGACCACCAACTTACGGTTACCCGACGTGAGTGCCTGACCGCACTTGCGGCGACGGCGATGTATCCGGCTCTGCCGACCGGTGCGGCCGAGGCCGAGCCGATGCGCGGCGCGTTCATGATCTTGAGTACCCCGTACGAGGTTGGCGGCGGGGTCGACTATGACGGACTGACCCGGCAGGTTGAATTTTGTGATCGTTGCGGAATTGAGGGGTTGGTCTGGCCGCAGAATTCTAGCGAGCAACGTCATCTCAGTCGGGAGGAACGCATCCGGGGGTTTGAGGTGCTCGCGCGGGCGAACCAGGGGCGCTCACCCGCGCTCGTACTCGGCGTGCAGGCGGAGGACACTACAGGCATGCTTGCGTATGCGGACAAGGCCGAATCGCTCGAGCCGGATGCGATGATTGCCATTCCGCCGACAACCGCGACTTCCCTGGACGACTTCAGGAGCTATTACGCCGCGTTGTGTGGGGTGACCGCTCGGCCGATTTTTGTCCAGACCAGTGGCGGTCCGGACATCGAACCAACCGTGCAGTTTCTGGTCTCGCTGGCGCGCGAGTTTCCCCAATGTGCGTACGTTAAGGAAGAGTACCCGCCCGTCCAGCAGCGGATGCTTGAGTTGGCGAAACACCGTCCTAACCCAATCAAGAGTATCTTCGGCGCCAATTTTGGTCGCCAATGGGCCTACGAGATGCGGCTAGGCACTGATGGCGTGATGACCGGTGGAGTCATGTATGCCGACATTTACGCGGGGCTATGGGACTTGCATCTAGCGGGACACCACGACGAAGTCCGCGATCTGTACGCGAAGCTGTTGCTGATGTTGAACCTCGACGGGTTAATTCCTGGGGTGCGTCTATATGTCCTACGGAAGCGGGGACTCTTCCAGACCGTGTTGTCTCGTCGCGGCGAGTACAGCTTCACGCAGATGCAGATCGATGAGATCGAACATCGTTTCGCCGCGCTTGAACCACATCTGCGGGCGTGAGTGAGGCGGGGCTCTTTTGGTCAGGCCAACCTGAGTGGCGCCGGTGTGCGCCACCCGTCGGTGTGGCATGGAGCTAACAGGTTCGGCTCGGCTACGACCCGATGGCAGAGGGCGAGACCCGCGCGAGTTCTCGCTTGGCGCAAGGCGCCCGTGTGTGGAATCTAGTCACCGAGGTAGTCAGCAACGCGGCGAACGCCTTCGGAGACCCGGTTTCGCATGTAGTTGAGGGCCCCTTCTACCGAACCATTGTCTGGGATTTCGTCGGTTGCTTCTCGCACCTGTGCGCCGAACTGCTTCGGCGCCATGCGTACGTCTTCGACTAGGATTAGCTTTCCGCCGCCGGCTACGTATCCGATGCCGCCCGCGGTGGCGGCGATGATCGCGTACTTGACGAGTCGTCGTGCGCGCATGATCCTCCCAAGCTACTAACCCACCTATCGGCGCTTGCGACGCGGTAGGTTAGTGCAGGCGAGCAGGACAAGCCTGGCGAGGGGTTGGTCCGGTTGTTTTGGCGGTTGGAACGTGAGGGCTAGATCCGCCGGCACCGCGAAAACGTCAGCGAACTTCTGGGACGTGATACTGGTTCGACGTGTAAGGATCTGTAGGCGCACATAACGCCGCCGCGAGGAGTAGCTGATGTCTTGGACGTTTCGGATACTGGTCATGACGGGCGCTTTGGGTCTTTCGATTGGCACGGTTGCTACCGCCCAGCGGCCAGACCCGGTCGCCCTGGCGGCTATCCGAGCTGAGGCGCTGTCCCGTTCGCAGGTGATGGATCACATTGGCTGGCTGAGCGATGTGTACGGACCCCGGGTGACCGGCAGCCCCGCGATCGAACAGGCCCGCGAGTGGGCGATGGAGCGACTACGGTCCTGGGGTGTCTCGAACGTGCGCGAGGAGCGGTTTTCATTTGGACGAGGGTGGTCGCTCGTGAGATTCCACGCGCATATGATTGAGCCGCAGGTGATGCCGATCATCGGGTATCCAAAATCCTGGTCCTCAAGTACCTCGGGGACGGTGACGGCTGAAGCGGTGCGGATCGACATTAGGACTCCCGCCGACTTTGACCGACTCCGTGGCACGTTGCGCGGCAAAATCGTGCTGTCGCAGCCAGAGCGTGAGGTGCGCATGCTTGAGGGCGATCTCGTGCTCCGGATGACCGACGCGCAGCTTGCGGAGGCGGCTCGAACGCAGGTGCCTTCACCAGCGGCGACTCGTCCCAACCGCGGACGCGTGCCGTTTCCGAATCTACTTCAGGAGTTCTACGTGGACGAGGGCGTCGTTGCGGTCCTCGACCGAGGCAGCGACAATTTCATGATGGGGGCTGGGAGTGGTCTTCCGTATCAGACCCAGCGAACGGATGGTGGCACCATCTTCGTCGGACGAGGGGGTCCTCGCGACGAAACGGCCGGGAGTTGGGTTCCAGCGGTTACGCTCGCCGTCGAGCATTACAACCGCATGGTCCGGATTCTGGACAAGGGGCTACCAGTGCAAATGGAGCTACGGGTTGACACTGTGTTTCACCCCGAGGCCGAAGCCGCCGGGCAAATGAATGGATTTAACCTCCTGGCAGAGATTCCCGGTAGTGAC
>UINC01002352.1_pt1 | contig 10952 bp, 8 predicted proteins | sample 5385821 | NCBI WGS metagenome assembly UINC01 (sample SAMEA4666929, study PRJEB26691) | marine metagenome | isolation source: Pacific Ocean | place: Pacific Ocean | collected 2011-10-13
AATGTTGGCTGGAGGATTGATTATCAGATTTGTAATAGTAACTTTAAACGGCAGGCATTGAAGACTTCAATATATAAAGATGAACGATTTTCTGATCATGCACCCTTAATAATGACTTATGACTGATGACTAATTTGAGCACAGGAATGAATAAAAAAGGTCTCGGTATTTATGCCAGTTCTGAGTCCATTCGTATGATATTTTTAGGGTTTTCAGCTGGACTGCCTAACCCTCTTCTGTTTGCAACCTTAACTGTTTGGTTGGCTACACTTGATGTTAGTATTTCAGAGATCAGTATGTTCGGGTGGGTGGGCATTATTTATGCCATTAAATTTCTTTGGGCACCCATGTTGGATAATCTCTCTATTCCATTTTTAACTAAAGCGTTGGGCCAGCGAAGGTCTTGGATATTGATCATGCAGGTAATTATCTTGATGGGTTTTATATGGATGTCGTTTGTCGACCCAACCAAAAACCTTGTTTTGCTTGTTTACCTTTCAATATTAATTGCCTTTGCTTCTGCATCACAAGATGTTGCTATTGATGCTTACCGAATCGAAATTATTGAAAATAAATATCAAGCAGCAATGGCAGCTAGTTATCAGTTAGGCTATAGAATTTCTGCATTGACTTCAGGTGCGGGAGCACTGTATTTGGCAGGGTTTTATTCATGGCAAACTACTTACCAGATAATGGCAGGTTTCATGTTTGTTGGAATAGTTACTGTCCTGATTATTGCTGAATCTCCTAAAACTGAGACCATAATTGAAAAAACTCACTGGTTTAAGTCGTCTGTTATAGAGCCTTTTTTTGAGTTTTTTAAAAGAAGCGGCTTCTGGTCAATTATTTTAATCATCTATATAGCTATATATCGAGTCAGTGACTTAATTCTAGGCATTGTTGCCAATCCTTTTTATATTGATATTGGTTTTAATCTAAATGAGATAGCAACTGTGACCAAAGTTTTTGGTTTTGCAGTTACTATTGTAGGAGCTTTTGTAGGTGGCATTTCAGTTGCTCGCTATGGTATACCTAGACCGCTTATTGTCAGTAGTGTTTTGCTAGCAGGGACAAATCTATTTTTTTTATTGCTGAATAATATCGGACCCGATTTATCAGTATTGGTGTTGACCATAAGTGCAGATAATTTTGCATTAGGATTTTCAGGATCTGTTTTTATAGCTTTTTTATCTAGTTTGACTAATCGATACTACACGGCATCTCAATACGCTCTGTTTACATCTATTATGTTTCTGCCGGGAATCATCTTGAGTGGTTTTTCAGGTCAAATAGTTGATGCGATGGGTTGGGCAAAGTTTTTTCTCTTTGCTGCCTCAATGGGTATACCATCAATCTTGTTTTCCCTAGTGATTGTTAAAAAGGGTTGGCAGGAACAATAGCCATTAACGAACGAGTTGCTTAATTTCAGAATAAATTCTTTATAAAAGAGGTTCAATCTTTTGAATCAGCTTGCCAAGCTGAGGTTTATTTTCTTTTATTTCTTCTGCAGTGAGACCTTCAAGCTCATGTGGGAATACCAACCATTGATCAGTTTCATGAATGTAAAAATCTGGCACCCTATTGGTTTGGTTATTAAGCGGTTTAAAATATGGAGTGGCAATTTTGATCTCTGGCGTGTTTTGTTCACAGGCTTCCTTTAGGTCTGAAATTATTTGATGAATGGACATGCCTGTGTCATGTACATCATCTACAATCAGAAGAGAGTCTTGTGCTTGTAGCTTTTTTACCATGTAGTTCAATCCATAGACTTGCACCTTTTTTTTGCGTTTTCCAATACCGGCATAGTAAGACGTCCTAATAGCAATATGGTCGGATTCTACTCCCAAAACACTGAGTAATTCTTGTACAGCGATACCAACCGGAGATCCTCCTCTCCATACTCCAATAATATGATTGGGACGATAACCACTTTCATATATTTGCCAAGCGAGTTGAAATGATTCTTCAAGTAACTGTTCTGCTTTGATGAATAGTTTATCCATGAGTTTTTATATCAAGAAATACTCCCTGAAGCCACTGACTTCAGGGAGTATTATTAGAAATCCACACTTAATCGCAGCATTAATTGACGGGGTCCTATTAGCTCATCCCCTGTTGCACCGACCCCAAATACATCTGTAAATCGAGCATTAATGCCATCTTCATCAGTGATGTTTTTTGCGATGAGTTCTATATGCCAGTTCTCTGCTGAACTCGGATAAAAACCAAGCACCAAATCGAGCACGTCATAGCTTGGGACTATATCAGTCTGAGAATTATTAAAGACACGATGCTTAAAGTCACCTCGGTAAGTGTACTGAAGTGAACCAGTCATTTCTCCCCAGCTTTGATCTGTGTTCCAATTAAGTGCAAGGTTCCCAGTGAAACTTGGGGTTTTCGCTAGATCATTTCCCTTTACGTTTTGAATACGACCTGCTCGGGCTATTTGCACCTCATTACTGAATAAGCCAATACCTTGACCTAACAACGCGTTGGTAGCTTTATCTGATTCCACATTATCTAGGGCTAAGTGATCCGAGGTAATTTCAGTGTTTAGCCATGCAGCTCTTACTTCTAAAATCATGGACTCCGATAAGAGAGCAGAAAGCTCTATTTCTGCACCATAGATTTCTGATTCAGGAATATTGCCCACGCCTCCTTCAAACATCTCAGGGTCAGTTGCTTGATATTGAAGACCTCCATAATCATAATAAAAGGCTGCTGTGTTTAGTCGAACTGTGCCATCAGCAAGATCCGTTTTTAATCCTATTTCAAAGGCATCAACTTCTTCTTCTGTAAATGTCGGAAGTACCACGATAGGTGCGATCACATCTTCTCGTCCATAAGTAAGGTTAGAACCTCCAGGTTTATAGCCTGTCGTATAAGAACCATAGAGCATTGTATTGTCATCAAGGTCTTTCTCGACAACCAGTCTTCCTGTGACTTTATTGCCGTCCGTTTCTAGAATATCAGTGCCAGAACGCCCATAGAAATTTGTAACCTCACTGTAGACCTCATCCTTTGTATGCCGAAGACCAAACACTGTCCTGAGAGAATCATTATGGTTCCATGTGCCCTGCCCGTAAAATGACAGCGAGTCTCGTGCTGGTGTTGAGTTAGTTATAAACCCAAAATCGCCACTGTAGCTGTATACATCGTCGATGGTAAAGGGGTCAAAGACGCCATCAAATCCAAAATCTAATCTTTCAAGGATGCTGATTTCAATCTCTGTATCTAGGTAGAAAAGCCCTGCAATCCAATCCAATTTCCCAAACAGCGGTTCAGATGAAACAATATTTATTTCTTGGGTTGTTGTTGTTTGTTTATTGGTCTCGGGATCATATTCACTAGGCAGCTGAGCAAACGGCGGTAGGTAATTGAGGTCATTTCTATCGTTGTCTCTTCGAACAAGAATATCATCAACTTGATAGCTTGTTAGAGATTTAACACTGTATGTTTCATAATCCCATTCCAAAACTGCACTATATAACTCAGCTGTTAACTTGTGCTCTGTTATAGAGTTTTGTCTGAGTTTTCTTGGGTCTGGAGTTGGATCTAACAACCCTTTTTGTGCAGAGCCATTCCTGTCTTCATCAAAGACTTGTGCTGTAAAGTTAGCTCTGAAGTCTTCAGACGGTTCGTATTTGAAGCGCACTCTTGCAGAGACACTGTCTGCATCATCTAAATCTTGTCCGTTGGTAAGGTTATCTGTAAAGCCATCTCTTTTATTTGAGATGAAAGAGGCTCTCATAGCTAGATTTTCATTGAGGGGTCTATTAATTATAGCTCTAAGCTTAGTCAGGCCATGATCTCCCAGAGTTAAATCTGCTGAACCAAAAGCAGCTTCAGTGGTAGGAGCTTGTGTAATAACATTTATTGCTCCTCCGGTTGAATTCTGACCGAACAATGTTCCTTGAGGCCCACGCAATACTTCAATTCGCTCTAGATCGAGAAAGTCTGTTTGAAGAGAATATGGTGATGCAACATATATTCCATCAAGATGGTAAGAGACAGATGGAGTTGCAATGGCATTCTGGTTTGTTTCATAGCCCACACCACGAATGGTAATTACTGTTTTGAAGCCTTCATTTTTTGCCACATTTACCCCTGGTGCAATGGCGCTTATATCTACGAATGTTGAAATTTGTCGATTTTCCAAGTCTTCTCCTCTCAAGACAGTCACAGCTTGTGATATATCTTGCAGGCTTTCATTTCGTTTTTCGGCGGTAACAATGATCTCTTCAAAAACAGCTCCATTTTCTTGAGCAAAAATGTTAAAGCTCAAGAAAAAAGCTAACATTGGTAGATATAATTGTTTAAAAAAGTTTTGTAATTTCATCTAGATTTTTCCTTTTGGTTCTTTTGGTTACACAGTTAACTATTGCTGGCAATAGAAGAACGAATAATGAGATAAACGACTCCGTTTCTTCAGCTTCCGCTTACTTGCGTCTCACGAGAGGTTTAGAACCAAATGTATTTTTGCACGTTGAGGAAAATAACCAACGCACTTATCATACTAGGGAATAAAATTGTGTTCAATCAATGATTAAACCCAACAGTTTATATTATTATATAAACTAGAGCTTGGATAAAAAATAATGAAGTTACTACTAGAAAAAATTTTCAAATTAGAATCGCATGACACTACAGCGATGAAGGAGTTTGTAGCGGGTGTTACTACCTTTATTACAATGGCCTATATAATTTTTGTTAATCCTCAAATGATGGCAGCAAGCGGCATGGATCAGGGAGCGAGCTTTGTTGGAACCTGTTTAGCTGCTGCATTGGCTTGTTTCGTTATGGGGTTTTATGCTAACTGGCCAGTTGGATTAGCACCAGGCATGGGGCTAAATGCTTTTTTTACATATAACGTTGTCAATGAAATGGGCTACTCTTGGGAAGTTGCTCTTGGTGCTGTTTTTTTAGCCGGAATTTTATTTGTCATTATGAGCGTTACTCCCTTACGAAGATGGATGTTGGATAGCATTCCATTGAATCTGCGAATTGCAATGGGTTCTGGTGTTGGGCTTTTTATTGGATTTATCGGGCTAAAAAGTGGGGGTCTTATTGTTGCTAATGAGGCAAACTTTTTAAGTCTTGGTGATTTTTCACAGCCACAAACATTACTTTCTGGCTTGGGGTTTCTTTTAATATCAATATTAGCTATTCGTAAGATTCCTGGAGCAATTATTATTGGCGTTCTATTTGTAACTGTTGCAGGAGTTTCTTTGGGACTTGTCCAATTTCAAGGGGTGATAGCGTTACCCCCTAATTTGGCGCCAACTTTTATGCAGTTAGATATTTTAGGTGCACTTGACCTCACTATGATCAGTGTAATTATGTCATTTCTTTTCGTAAATTTCTTTGATACTACAGGAACCCTTCTAGGGGTTGCCAACCGTGCAAAATTAATTGATGATGCAGGAAATACAGTTGACTTAGACAAGGCTCTAAAAGCTGATAGTAGTTCAAGTGTTGTGGGCGCTTTTTTTGGTTGTGCTCCTGTTACTAGCTATGTAGAGAGCTCAGCAGGCATTGAAGCCGGTGGCAGAACAGGGCTTACTGCTGTTGTTGTTGGGGTATTCTTCTTAATTGCTATTTTCTTCTCACCTTTGGCCTCAATAGTTCCAGCATATGCAACTGCAGGGGCATTGATATACGTGGCAATACTTATGCTTGGGGGAATGGAAAAATTGGATTGGTCAGATACTACTGAGCTCCTCCCTGCACTAATTATGATTGTTATGATTCCTCTAACTTTTTCTATCGCCAATGGAATTGCATTAGGATTTATTGCCTATGTAGCTATCAAAATATCTGTGGGTGATTTGAGAAAGATATCCTCAGGCGCTTGGTTTCTATTGGTTGTTTTTATAGCTAAATTTATTTTTTTATAAAAAGCCCTGTTAGGTAAAAATATGTCTATGCTCTTTGATATATTCCTCAAGAGATTTTGGCTCCTTGCCCATTAACTCTTTATAGGTGTTAGTTTTATCTTCAATACCTCCCTCAGCAATACCTACAAATAGGTCAATTACCGAATCAAGGTGCCATTGATTTGTTAAAAATTTAGATAGAATATCTTTATAGGTAGCCATGGGCATATCTACATAATCAATATTTCTTCCTAGAACATTTGAAAAATTTTCAGCAACATCATGAAACGATAATATTTCAGGCCCAGTGATAGCATAGTTTTTTGATGTATGACTGTTTTCCGAAAGAACTTTAGCAATAACTTTACCTACATCTCTGGTATCTATCATTCCAGTTTTTCCTTCACCCATTGGAAGAAAAATTTTATCTTGTTCTTTTATAGTAGCCGCTGATCCAAGAAGATTTTGCATATAAAAATTTGGCTTAACCATTGTCCACTCTAATCCCGATGCTTTTATATAATTTTCAGATTCTAAATGAAGTTTTGGAATTGGGCTGGTTGCATCAGGAGTAGCTTCAATTGAGGACACTTTCACAATATGTTTGACACCACTTTGTAAAGCCACATCTACAATTTGTGTTTCTAAAGCCAACTGATTTTCTGAATTTGGCAAGAGAATTAAAACTTTATTCACGCCTGACATTGCATTAATCAATGATTGATTGTCCTCGATAGAACCAATAACAACTTCAGCGCCCAAGGTTTTAAGTTCTTCTTCCTTGTCAGGGTTTCTTATTAGTGCCCTATAACCTTGCCCTAGGTCATTAAGAGCTCTTGCGGTTGCAGAACCAGATTTTCCAGTTGCCCCTGTAATTAAAATCATTTCAGTTACTCCATATTTAACTTTTGAATTATTAAATCATGAAAATAAGCAACTCCAGTTTCATACTTTGTGCTTAGAGGTCCAGAAGTATAAATGCCTGCTTGGAGGTTTTGTTGTATATCTGGAATCAAGTTCTGATCTTCTACACTGACTTCCAGTTGATACTTTCCTTCTTTATTTTCAAAATCATCATACTCAATATCAGGCGATCTGAAAAGATTATAAATAACTCTGCACCACTTGGGTTTAATTGGTTCAATCCTTTGAAAGACAATACCTCTACCATAGGTATTAAAGATAAAGTTAGGGAAGTGCCAACCAAAACTCCCAGGTTGACTACTGCTAGCCTTTTCAGGGACGTTATGAATGCTACACTCATTTGTATTATTTAGTTCATATTCTTCCCAGATAACATCTTTATTTAATTGTGGGTGGACCGCTGGGATATGATAGCCTTCCTGATAATTGTCAACATAGGTTTTCCAGTTAGCATGAACATCAAATTTGAGCTCATTATGGAAAATAAAATCACTTTCATAATGATTATTGATAACTTGTTCAAATGGTCCTAACCATTCATCTAAAAACTTTGGTTGTTTATTAAGACTAATAAAAATAAGCCCAAATTTTTCCTGCACATGGATTGGAAATAGCGAATGAATTTTATGATCAAACTCATCTGATCCAAAGAATTTAGGGGGGTTTGATAATTCGCCTTTTAGGTTATATTTCCACCCATGGTAAGGACATACAATATTCTTACAATTACCTGAAGGCCTAAGCAAGACCTTAGAAGCTCTATGTCGGCAAACGTTATGGAAACCTCTTAATTGCTTGTTATTATCTCTGAGAACAATTATCGGAAGGTGAATTACATCTGCAGTTATAAAATCACCCTTGTTTATTAGCTGGTCTGTTCTGCCTACCCACAACCATTCTTTTTTAAAGATATGTTCTATCTCTTGTGTAAATATTTTCTCATCATAATAGTGATGTGATTCGAGGCTTTTCTTTCTAAACATATCCTTAATTTAAAGCATATTAAGATTAATGATGAATTATAATATTTCATATTAACTATAAAATAAGAAGTCGACCATGAAATTACACAACAAAATAGCTCTTATAACTGGGTCTTCATCAGGGATAGGCCAAGGTGTAGCAAAACTTTTTGCACAAGAAGGGGCAACAGTTGTGGTTAATTATCCAAACGAAGAAGAAACAGAAAATGCTAATAATACATTGGAAATAATTACAAACGATTCTCCGGATTCAATAACCCATATGGCTAATGTTTCTGTCGAAAATGAAGTGATTGAGATGGTGAATAGTGTAAAAGAGAAATTTGGAACTATTGATATCCTTGTTAACAATGCGGGGATAGCAACCAGTGCCCCTATTCATGAAATGACATCACAAATGTGGATCGAATTACTGTCCATACATTTAAACGGAACATTTATGTGCACCAGGGAGTGCCTGAAGATTATGTACAAGAACAATTATGGACGGATAATTAATACTGCATCCCAGTTAGCCTATAAAGGAAGTGCTGGCTTTGCACATTACACGGCAGCAAAAGGAGCAATAATATCTTTTACAAGATCGTTATCATTAGAGATTGGCAATAAGAATATTAGAGCTAATTGTGTTGCGCCTGGCGCAACAGAGACAAGAATGCTAGCTGACGTCCCAGATGAAATACTAGACGGCATTAGGCAAAGCATCCCAAAAGGAAACATTGCTAAAGTTGATGAGATAGCACCAGCATATTTATTTTTAGCTTCAGATGCCGGCGACCATTTTGTAGGCCAATGTATTAGCCCTAATGGTGGCGATGTATTTTTATAGAACATAATATTATACATAAAAGTTTATATTTTATATCTATATGATATATATAGTAATATATTAATATATATAAATATTAAGTATCTTATTGTATGCTATGTAAATGATAAAGGTCTCTGATGTTCTTAATCCTGAATTTATAAATGCAATAGAGTTTGAGGAACGACCTTATTTTATTAAGTTTAAACAATACCCAGGACTTAGGGTTAAAGTTAATCCTAAAGGAAGAATTTCTTTTATTACATACGGAAGAATACATTTTGGTGGTAGCCCAAGGACGATTACGCACGGAACAACTAATGAGCTAAGTATAGATAAGGCCCTTGATAAGCATTTTCAGTGTTTAAAATTACTTCAGCAAGGCCTAGATCCAAATTTAATTAAAAAGAGTAAATCTAAACAATTTACTTCTTCAATGAACTTTTTAAATGTTGCAAATGATTTTATAAAAGACAAAATTGCAAAAAAAGAGTATTCCCATAACTTTGCAACTCATTCCTCTAAGTACTTATTAAATAATAAACTTAAATATTTTCATAAAATTAATATTGCTCAAATTTCAGAAGAAAAAGTAAAAGCTTGGTATAACCAAGAAAAAACAACTCCTGCAGCAAGACACAATGCTTTAAGATTAATGTCATCAGTCTTTTCATATGCTGGAACCCAGAACATAGTAGAGAAATCATTGAATCCAACGAGTACCATATTTAAAAATGGTTTGAGCTATCAGCCTAAATCAAAGGATGTACAATTAACTCTTGATAATGAACTTCCAAAGTTTATATATCAGATGTGGGACCCTTTAAATACTAATAAGGTAGACAGGTTAAGCAGAAATGCAATTTACTTCATGTTATTCACAGGCATTAAAAAATCAGATGTATTAAATATGAAATGGAGTCAAATTTCAGGTAATAGTTATATATTGATTGAGAAAAGAAGCTGTAGACAAATGCTACCTATAACACCTTCAATTGAACTTCTTTTGAAAGATATCAAAGACCATCAAAGTAAAAATAAACACCTTATTGGTAATGAGTATTTATTTTTTAATATTAATACAGGTAAACCAATAAATAATTTAAGAAAAACACTCGTAAAATATTCTAACGATCTTGACTGGATTGTATACCCTGAAGCAATTAGAAAAACTTTTGCTAAGGTTTGTGATTATTCATCTATACCAAGAGAACACTTCTATCAATTATTAGGAATAAAGAAAGCGTACAACCCATATCAGTCACATCCAGATAATAAAGATGATATTAACCAACTAAAAAAATCATTGATCACTGTGCAAGACAACATAGACAAAGCAGCACCTATGTTAATACCTGGACAATTAACTAAAATATCTGATTTTATATTTTAACGTACTTTACGTACGCTATATATTATATATTTATAATAAGAAATGTATGTTATTGATTAATATATAATAATATAAAGAACATAATAAAAAATTAAAATTCAATAACTGACCTTATTGATTTACCCTCATGCATTAAATGAAATGCATTATTTATTTCTTCTAAGGGCATTTTATGAGTTATTAGATCATCAATGTTAATTTTGCCTTCCATGTACCAATCAACAATTTTTGGAACATCAGTTCTTCCTCTCGCACCACCAAAGGCTGTGCCCCTCCAAACCCTGCCTGTAACTAACTGGAATGGTCGTGTAGATATTTCTTGACCAGCGCCAGCGACTCCAATAATCACTGATTCCCCCCATCCTTTATGGCAACATTCTAGAGCTTGCCTCATGGTTTCTACATTGCCTATACATTCGAATGAGTAATCTGCCCCACCATTGGTGAGATCTAAGATATTTTCCACTATGTCACTTGTGGTCTTAGGATTTATAAAGTCAGTCATCCCGAATTTCTTAGCCAACTCAATTTTCTCTTCATTGATATCAACACCAATAATTTTATTAGCTCCAACCATATTTGCTCCCTGTATCACATTAAGTCCTATACCACCTAAACCAAATATGACAACGTTTGAACCAGCTTCAACTTTTGCATCAAAAACAACAGCACCGATACCAGTAGTTACACCACAACCTATATAACAAACCTTATCAAACGGAGCATCGTTTCTAATTTTGGCAACAGCAATTTCTGGTAAAACAGTGTAGTTTGAGAATGTTGAGCAACCCATATAATGAAATATTTTCTCGCCGTTAAGAGAAAACCTAGAGCTTCCATCAGGCATCAGACCTGCTCCTTGAGTTTCTCTTATTGACTGACATAAATTAGTTTTAGGATTTAGACAAAAATCACATTCACGACATTCTGGTGTGTATAAAGGAATCACATGGTCACCCGGTTTTACG
>UINC01002354.1_pt1 | contig 10950 bp, 7 predicted proteins | sample 5385821 | NCBI WGS metagenome assembly UINC01 (sample SAMEA4666929, study PRJEB26691) | marine metagenome | isolation source: Pacific Ocean | place: Pacific Ocean | collected 2011-10-13
CTACAATAGAGGTCATCGCGAATCGCCATGAAACAATTGTTGCCCCTAGCTACGGCTTGCTCTGCTTTCATCACCCTCTCTGCCGCCACGTCGGTCGTCTTCACCGACATAACCGACGTCGCCGGCATACGCTTCACCCACAACAACGGGGCGTTTGGGGAGAAGTACCTACCGGAAACGTTCGGATCAGGCATCCTGTGGCTTGACGTGAACGCCGACGGCTGGCAGGACTGCCTCCTGCTCAACGGCACGAATTGGCCGGAACGAGACGGTCCCCCGACCCACGCCGCACTTTATCGAAATGAAGGCAACGGAACGTTCACTGACATCACCGCCGGATCCGGACTCGACATTCCCATCTATGGCCTAGGCGGGTCCGCCGCCGACTTCGACAATGACGGATTCGTCGACGTTTATCTCACTGCGCTCGGAATGAATCGGCTCTTCAAAGGACGGGGAGACGGCACATTCAGCGATGTGACTGAGACGGCCGGTGTCGGTGACTCTGGTTTCTCCACCAGTGCCCTCTGGGTCGATTACGACAAAGATGGCCACCTTGATCTATTCGTCGGCAACTACGTCGAATGGTCGCCAGATACCGACCTGTTTTGTTCACTCGTTGGGGACGCTAAGTCCTACTGCACGCCGGAGTCGTACCAGGGACAGAGTCCAACACTCTTTCGAAATCGAGGCGATCAGACATTCGAAGATGTGACCACCGCAGCTGGTGTACGAAGCCCGTCATCCAAAGTCCTCGGAGTAGCGATGTTGGACTTCGACGACGACGGTTGGATGGACCTGTTCCTTGCCAATGACACCCAACCCGACCAACTCTTTCGGAACGGCGCCGACGGCACCTTCGAGGATATCGGGGTACTCGCCGGTGTGGCATTTAGCGAAACGGGGGTCGCTCGAGCCGGCATGGGGGTGGATGCGGCGGACTACGACCGGTCCGGGCGACCAGACCTGATAGTCGGCCACTTTTCGACTGAGATGATGGCGTTATTTCACAACGAAGGCAGCGGCCTCTTCATCGACGAAGGTCCCCGCTCGGCCATAGGCCGGGCAACGTTACTGACCCTGACGTTTGGATGCTTCTTTTTCGATTTCGACCTCGACGGCTGGCAGGACATCTTTGCCGCAAACGGGCATGTGGCCGACGATGTGGAGCGGGTACAGACCAGAATCAGCTATGCCCAACCCCCGCAACTCTTCCACAATGTGGAGCGTGGTCGGTTTGAAGAAATCGCCCCGCTCGACGGCTCCGCCTTGAGCACACCAATGGTCGGCCGGGGCGCCGCCTACGCCGACGTAGACAACGACGGCGACCTGGACATCTTGGTGACAGCGAACGGAGATGTGGCTCGACTGTTCCGGAACGATGGCGGCAATCGTAATCAGATGCTTCGGATACGAACTGTGGGGACCGCTTCCAACCGGAACGGCATCGGCGCCCGTGTCGAAGTCTCTGCTGCAGACGGCATCCAACGGCAGCACGTGAGAACCGGCTCCAGCTATCTGTCGCAAAGCGAACTACCTCTTACATTCGGACTCGGAGAGTCGGCGTTGGCCAGCGTGCGTGTCGTCTGGCCGAGCGGCCAGACAGACACCATAGATAGTATTTCCACCGGCCAGATGATCGTGATAACCGAGGGCGACGGCATCACCGAGACCTCGCCAATCGCAACCGGGAGGTAAGATGCGCCGCCCAACCGGTCTCCGGTCAACCCTCATCGCTACCTGCCTATTGCTCAGTCAGACCACAGGATTGCTCGGACAGCGCGACCTACGCGAGTTGCGAGACCGCGCCGAAGAGGGGAACCCCGCTGCCCAGTTCAATCTTGCCCGTCTCTACGTCTCCGGCACTGGGGTGCCCCAAGATGACCTTGAAGCGGTGCGTTGGTACCGACTCGCCGCCGCTCAGGGGCACACCGCGGCCCAGCACAATCTTGGACTGCGCTATGACCTCGGCAGTGGCGTCGACGAAGATGACGAGGAAGCCGTCCGATGGTACCGACTTGCGGCCGACCAGGGACACTGGGAGGCGCAGTTCAGACTGGGACGGATGTACGCCGATGGCACGGGGATTGAACGGAACGACGCGGCTGCAGTGGACTGGTATCGGCGGGCGGCCGACCAGGGCCATGCGGAGGCACAATACAGCCTAGGGCAGATGTACTTCAACGGGCGGGGCGTTGCGCGTAACCGAGCAGAAGCGGCCCAGTGGGTCACCCGCGCGGCAAGGCTCGGCAACTCTACAGCCCAGATCACGCTCGCAAGCATGTACGAGCGGGGCGCCGGTGTTCCAGTGGACGAAGCACTCGCGTTTCGGTGGTACCACCTCGCAGCTGTTCAGGGGGACCCAACCGCTCAAGTCACACTCGGATACCTCTATGACGCCGGCACTGGTGTCGCCGAAGATGACGAGGAGGCGATCCGATGGATCCGGCGGGCGGCCGACCAGTCAAACGCGGAGGCGCAATTCGCCTTGGGCAACATGTATCTGAACGGACGTGGCGTAGCGCCTGATCCATCGGAAGCGGTGCAGTGGACGCGACTGGCAGCCGAACAGGGGTTGCCGCGAGCTCAATTCAATTTGGGAATGAGCTACGACACCGGCACCGGCGTTGACCCTGATCCCGCTGAGGCTGCACGCTGGTTCCGTCGAGCGGCGGAACAGGGCGAGGCCACCGCCCAGCAGAACCTCGGCGTCATGTACGCCAACGGCGACGGAGTTCCGAGAGACTTCGTTACCGCACACCAGTGGTTAAGCCTTGCCACTGTCTCGCTAGAGGGGACGAGCCAAGCGACCGCGACCGGCTATCGGGACATCGTAGCGCAACAATTGAGCCCTGCCCAGTTAGCCGAAGCGGAGCGTCGAGCCAAAGAGTGGGTCCGCACACCGGAGCGCTGAACCGCCCACGACCTACCCGCTTGCATCGCGCCCATCCGAGGGTTTAACGTCTTATACTGGTTTTGTCTGAAGCTCAGAACCGTTCAGTGCATGCACGTGCAATAGGACTCCGGCGTTCACGACACTGGCGCCATGAGAGAGGGAACCGATGATTAACAAATGCGTGATGGTGCTGTTGATGATGGCCGTCGTCGTGACACTCGTCCCGACCCAGGTCGACGCGCAAGGCGAACCGATGCGAAGGCCCAACGGCCAACCGGACATCTCCGGTACCTTCACGTTCCGGACCTTGACGCCGTTTCAACGCCCCGAACAGTTCGCCGAGCAAGAAACACTGAACGCCGAGACCGCAGCCGAATTCGAAGCATCCGAAAGAACTCGCCAAAACCGCGATCTCTTTGACCCGGTTGAGGGCGCACGTAGTGCCGGCTACCAGCCACGTTCCGAGGGTGGCGTGTTGTCGTATAACGAGTTCTGGTACGAGCGCGGCGTCGATCTCACCGACGACAAGCGGACATCACTCGTCATCGACCCGCCAAACGGGCGCCTGCCAGCGCGTGTGCCACGGACGGAACCGCGGGAACAGCTCAGCCTGGACGAAAGAAATGCCCTCCGCTACGAATCCTACACAAGCCGTAGCATGTTTGACCGCTGCATCATGGGTTTCAACTCCGGTCCGCCGATGTCGTCTGGCGCGTACAACAACAACGTGATGATTTTCCAGACCTCAGACCATGTCGTGATCCTCAACGAGATGGTTCACAACGCTCGAATCATTCCAATCGACGATGTCGCAAAGCCGCCGTTTAAGCAGTTCTCTGGCGTTTCGCGGGGCCACTGGGACGGTGAAACCTTCGTGGTCGAGACGGCACAATTCCGCGGAGGAGAGAGTCGTGGTACAAGTCCCAACAAGCACTTAGTCGAGCGCTTCACGCGACTCAGTCCAGACCGGGTCGCCTACGAGTACACGGTGACAGACCCGACGGTATACACCGCCCCCTTTACCGTGATGATGCCGTTCCGGCGCACTGACGGGACGCTGTTCGAATATGCCTGCCATGAAGGAAACATCGGCATGCACGGCATTCTGGCCGGAGCACGTGAACTTGAACTACAGGGGCGCAAATTACGCCCGTAGCGCTTTACACCAGTATCGACGTAGTATCCACGGGCTGGCTTCTGATGTTTTTATCAGAGCCGGCCCGTTTTGTGTCTCCGGGTCACTTCTGGTGGGAGGTTTCCATGCGTGTGCAGATCAACTCGCGTTCGGCCGTTGCCATCACCACACCGTTTTGGACTCTGATGCTCTTGACGGCCTGCGGTGCGTCGCCAGAGGAACCGGCGCCTGAACCGACCGATGCCATTGCCTACGATGGGGGACGCATCATCGTGGGCGACGGCGGAGTCATCGAGAACGGCACACTGCTTGTCGAGGGTGACCGGATATTGGCCGTCGGCGGCACGGATTCCGTCGATGTGCCCGCCGGCGCCGAACGCATTGACCTCACCGGTCGAACGCTGATGCCAGCCATCATCGACACCCATGTACATCTCCGAGAGACTCGGGACGAGCTTGTTGAGGACCTGCAGCGCAAGGCCTACTACGGCGTCAGCGCCGTGCTGAGCCTGGGCCGCGGCGTCAGCGAACTGGCCTTCCAGTTACGGGACGAAGTTGTCACCAACGCAGCCCGTTATCTGACGGTCGGCCGAGGGATCACCGCGCCGGAACCTGGCCGTACGGAAGTTCCCTCGTGGGTCACGACCGAAGAGGAAGCGAGGGCGGCGGTACGGGAACTCGTGCCCCAGAACGTCGGCATGGTGAAAATCTGGGTCGACGACCGAAACGGTCAATTCGATAAGCTGACTCCGGAGTTGTACGGTGCAGTCATCGACGAGGCTCACCAGCACGGACTCCGGGTCACCGCGCACGTGTACACACTCGAAGACGCCAAAGGTCTACTCCGGGCAGGACTCGACGCGTTCGCCCACGGAATCCGAGACACGGACGTCGACGACGAGGTTCTCGAACTGTTTCGCGAGCGGCCGGACGTCGTGCTAGTACCGAACCTGCCCGGCTCCGGCTTCGCCGCAGACCTCAGCTGGCTGAGCGGTACGATCCCGGCCGACGAACTGACGCAAATGCAAGAACGCTCGGTCGACCGTCCCGCAGCACAGGAGGCGTTCGGCATTCAGGCCAGAAATCTTGCACGATTAAGCGCGGAGGGAGTCACGATCGCGTTCGGCACAGATGGTGGCGCTGGTTGGAGCCCACACGCCGAAATGGAGGATATGGTACGTGCGGGTATGAACCCCGGGGACGTCCTCGTGGCAGCAACCAGCAATTCGGCTGACCTCATGGCGCTTGACGACCTAGGAACGCTGGAAGCCGGCAAAAGCGCGGACTTTATCGTGCTGGAAGCAAACCCACTTGACGACATCACCAACACGCGGCGGATTGTCGACGTGTATCTACGCGGTGCAGCCGTCGAACGAACGGCACTGAGTTCGGCATGGGTGGGTCCCTAGCGGACCGCGACCCATGCTCAAGACGCAACCACCCGCAGGGTCAGTATCTGTCGTAGCCTTCCGTTAGCTCAATCCGGGTACCGGACGGGTCGGTGAGGAACGCAATCTTCAACTCAATCGCCTCGACCTCGCGAAACGCGATGTCGAATTCGATGCCCTTCGCCTCAAGCTGACGGCAAAACGCCTCAAGATCGTCAAGTTCGAATCCGATGTGATCAATCGCCCGCCCCGCGCTGGGCGCGTGCTCTCCTTGTGTGTTACCAAAACTCATGTTCATGCCGGGCACATTGGTCGTGGTCTCAATGCGTCCACGGGGAAGGATCTCCAACCCAAACACATCGACATACCAGTCGAGTAGGGACTCGAACTCCGGCGTAAAGAAGTGAATGTGATACCCAGACACCTCCACCGGCAGCATCTGGTCTTCCTGGAGTTCAACCCGAACACCATCAGGAAGTGTCACGTAGGCGTTGTGCTGGCCTTCGGCGCCAGTAAACTCCGAGTCGACGGTGTAGCCGGCAGCTTTCCACTTTTCAAGCCACTTCCCAGTGTCACGCACCTTCACCCCAAAGTGATCCATCACCGACCCCTGCGAGGGACCGTCCGGTTCGGCTTCGGTGAACGCAATCAGCGTTCCCGGCATACGCACCGCCCGCAAAAAACCTTTCTGGGTAGCCACCCCACCAAAGTGCTCGACCCAGATCTTCGTGTGCAGATCGACGTCGGTCACGTTTAAGTGGACGTGCCCATACGTCAAGCCTGCTTCATTGGGCACGGCGAGCTGGGCGTGGGCAGGCGCAGCGAGGGACACTAGGGCGACGGCGGTCAGGAACAGCCTCATCTTCGATCCTCCTCGTAACGGGGTGCACACAGCCGCAACCCGTGTCCGAACGTAGGTGTCAGTGTCGGATTGTAGTGTATCGTGCTCGTCATGGCGACGAGACGATCGTGCCTTCCCATCCCGGCTATCCGCCTGGTCGGCCTCCTTCTTCCGCCACTCGCGATCGCCTGCGCTGACAGTGGACGACCGCCAGAGGTCGTAACCCCTCAGAGTCCAACCTCCCCATTACCAGCGTCAAGCGCCGCAGGCGTTCCCCAGTACGAAGTTGACCCGTTCTGGGGCAGAGAACTGCCGAACAACTGGATACTAGGGCAAGTCTCCGGCATCGCCGTCGACAAACGGGATCATGTTTGGGTATTGCATCGACCCTCAACGCTCGACCCACGACAACGCGGGGAGGAGGGCATGTGCTGCGTCCCTGCACCACCCGTGATCGAACTGGACCCGGAAGGCCACGTCGCGCGCTTCTGGGGCGGGCCGGGAGCCGGCTACGAGTGGCCAGAAAGCGAACATGGGATTCACGTCGACCACGAGGACCATGTCTGGATCGGCGGGAACGCCGCCAACGACGCCCACGTGCTGAAGTTCACGTCGGACGGCAATTTTCTCCTGCAAATTGGCCGTGCAGGTCAAAGCGACGGCAGTAATGACACCGATGACCTGGGCCGCCCCGCGGGCATCAGAGTCGACCCGGTTGCCAACGAGGTGTACATCGCCGACGGCTACGGCAATCGTCGCGTCATCGTGTTCGACGCCGAAACGGGGGCCTACAGACGACACTGGGGCGCCTACGGCGAGCCCCCAGACGATACGGACTTACCGACCTACGACCCAACGACTGAGCCGATTCGACACTACAGGAGTCCAGTTCACGACGTTGCCATTGCCAACGACGGGCTGGTCTACGTCGCCGACCGCACAAACAATCGCGTCCAGGTGTTCCAGAAAGACGGCTCCTTCGTCACCGAAACATTCATCCGCCCCGAGACCCTTGGAAGTGGCACGGCATCCGGAGTCACACTCTCCGAAGATTCGGAACAGCAATGGCTTTTCGTGCCGGACGGAACCAACAACGTCGTGTGGGTCCTGGACCGTGCCACTCTTGCTGTACGGGACTTCTTTGGCCGACTCGGCAAGAACGCCGGTCAGTTCTACCGGCTCCACAATTTAGCGATCGACTCACGCGGAAACCTCTACACCACCGAGGTCAACGTCGGTCAACGGGTACAAAAATTTGACCGGGTCGGGCCATAGCGACGTTCATGAGAGGTGCAACGTGCAACGACCGCGTGGGCAATTTCTCGTCGCAATCGTGACCTGGACCATCCTGACTGGATCTGCGTGGGCTCAACAGGGGTCGATCGACGGCGAGTGGCGCAGTCACTCTGCTGACAACGGCGCAACGAAATACTCACCGCTTGCCGAAATCACGGCGGCTAATTTCGCGGACCTTGAAATCGCTTGGCGTTGGGACACCGTCGACACGCATCTCCCGTGGTCGACAGCAACGGGTTCCTCTCTGCTACCCGCCCGTGCCGTCTTTGACTTACTCGCACAGGACAAACCGGAACGATGGGCCGAATGGGACGGAGTCAATCGATCGCTCACCCGTCCGTCATTCCGGGCACTGGTCGGTACCCCCTTGATGGTCGATGGAGTGCTCTATCTCAGTACAGCGCTGTATCGGGCAGCGGCGATCGACGCCGCGACCGGTAAGACGTTGTGGGTGCACGACCCTAAGGCCTACGAATCCGGCTCACCGCCCCCGCTGCCCTGGCGCCATCGGGGAGTCGCTTACTGGGAACGAAACGATTCCGCACGGGTCTTCTGGGGCACCGGTGACGGCTTCCTCATCGCGGTCGACGCGAGGACCGGCCTCCCTGCCGAAGAATTCGGCGACGGCGGACGCGTCGATCTCCTAGACGGACTGCCGAGAACAACCCGTGGCGAAGTCGATCTGTTGAACCTGTTACCGGTGGGGTCCCAGTCCCCACCCATGGTGGTCGGCGATACCGTCATCGTCGGCTCGACCATCAATGACCGAGCTCTAACGAGGGAAGCCCCTCCGGGCTGGGTCCGTGCCTACGACGCGCGAACCGGACACCATAAATGGGACTTCCACACCGTGCCCCAAAGTCCCGATGAACTGGGCGCCGACACCTGGCTGAATGACTCCTGGCGATACTCCGGCAATACCAACGTCTGGTCCTTAATGAGTGCCGATAACGAGCTTGGCTTCGTCTACCTCCCCATCGGAACCGCCACGAACGATTATTACGGCGGGGCCCGTTTGGGCGACAACCTGTTTGCCGAAAGCCTCGTCGCAGTAGATGTGGAGACCGGTCAGCGGGAATGGCACTTCCAGATGGTGCATCACGGGTTGTGGGACTACGACCTCCCCGCTGCACCAAACCTTCTCGACATCACCGTGAACGGACGTGACACCAAGGCTGTTGCCCAGGTAAGCAAGCAGGGCTTTGTGTACACATTCGACCGCGTGACTGGGGAGCCGATCTGGCCGATTGAGGAACGACAGGTCCCGACTAACACCGACTTGGTGGGGGAGGTCCCCTCCCCCACTCAACCCTTCCCCGCCCGGCCGGCGCCGTTCGAATACCAAGGTACATCGGTGGACGACTTGGTCGACTTCACCCCCGAGATCCGCCAACTGGCAATCACGGCAGTCGACGGGTTTAGACTGGGGCCACTGTTCACACCGCAAATGCGTAGTGGCACCATCATGCGCCCTTCCGTCGGGGGCGGCGCCAACTGGTCCGGCGCCGCAGTTGATCCCGACACGGGCTACCTGTACGTACCCTCCGTCAACGCTCATTCAACCATTGGACTCAGCCCACCGGAGCCACACGAAACCCAATCAACGCTCGGATACGTCCGGCGGTCGCTGTCGGCCGGCCCGGTCATGCCGCGAGGACTCCCGCTGTGGAAACCGCCTTACTCACGCATGACCGCAATCGACATGAACACCGGAGACCACGCCTGGATGACGCCCATGGGCCGAGGTGACCGCATCCGAAACCACCCGATGCTGCGCGACCTGAACCTACCCGCGCTGGGCGGAGATTGGGGTCGCGCCGGCCCGCTGCTGACCAAGACGCTCCTGATCCAGTCGCTGGTGGCAGGTGGAACGAACGGTGGGCCCAGACTCGTCGCCTACGACAAGACCACCGGAGCCGAAGTCGGCTCAGTTGACCTTCCCAGCGGTGCACTCGGTGCGCCCATCACCTACACGCTCGGCGACAAGCAATACATCGCAATGACCGTTGGCGGTCAAGTCCCAGGCCTTCTCGCACTCCGCTTACCCGAATGAATCGACAGCGCGACTAGCGGCAATCGGATGCCGTCAGCGATGGCTCTCCGAACCGCCGAGGAGGGTTGGGGCGTGTCAGTGTATCGACCATCCCGATTCGACCGTGCACCTCGCAAACCGCGGCAATCGACAACGTCAGCCACGAATGACGCGCGGTAGCAACATGTGGTGCCGCGGACAGGTCGAGGTCGGATTCTGGTAAGCCGCACCAGCGAACGCCTGTAGGTAACGCCGTAAATCAGACAACCTGACAATCTCATCGACGAACCCCTGACGTGCGCAATACACCGGTCGTGATGTCTCGTGATACCGCTCGACCAGATCATTCATCTTGTCGATGACCGGCCCGAGCGGTCGCCCGGCCGCGTGCTCCTTCGCGGCGCGCCGGGCGTAGGTAGCCACCGCCGCCGTTTCACCATGCATCACCTCGATCTCGGTCGCCGGCGTGCCGATCGTGAAAGCGTTATGACGATTTCCAGTCGGCCCCCCCATGACGTAGTGCGCCGCCGCCGTCCCTTTCCGAAGCACAACGAGCATCATCGGCACGTCGGTCTGCTGAATCGAGTAGATCAACCCCTGTCCCAGACCCAGCACCTCGGCCTTCTCGGCCAGTTCACCCACATCGATACCTGACGTGTCCTGGAACCAGATAATCGGGAGCCGGTCACGCCCGCACAGCGTGACAAACTCGTTCATCTTGATGAGACCCTGGCGATACAGCTTTCCCCCCATACCCGGATAGTCCGCGTACTCGGGATAGCCCTTCCCAAGGTAACCCTGACGGTTCCCTATGCAACCGACCAGCCGGCCGTCGATCTTGCACACACCAGTGAATACTTCCGGACCATCGTCGGGATGAAATTCCAGCCGCTCACTACCGTCTACCAAACGAGCTAGCACCTCGTCGAAGTCGTAGACCTCCTTCTGATTTGCCGGTAGCAAGTGATACAAATCCTCCGCTGGAAACGCGGGCGGCTTCGGCGGCGCCGCCTGAAAAAATTCCGGGCCATAGGCCGGCGTCGCCTGCATGTACTCCTTCAGCCCGTCGAGCACCCCGGTCTCTTCTTCATAGACCCGCGTAAAGAATCCTGTCGCATCGTGATGGGTCGCCACGTCGCCAGGTGGACGCACGTTGAATTCCTGCGTTTTCGTGATGAGTTGCTCGACCATCGCCGCATCGAAGCCACCCTTGGGCGCCATACCAGACACAATGCCCACTCCACCGACGGCCATGTTGGCATCCTTGTGGGCCAGTAAAATCGTCGGACTAATAGCTTGGTACCCTCCGCCGGCCGGATTTGTCCCATAAATCCCGGCCAGCACGGGGATACCAGCCTGCTC
>UINC01002362.1_pt1 | contig 10929 bp, 10 predicted proteins | sample 5385821 | NCBI WGS metagenome assembly UINC01 (sample SAMEA4666929, study PRJEB26691) | marine metagenome | isolation source: Pacific Ocean | place: Pacific Ocean | collected 2011-10-13
TAAAAGATGTAAGATCGGGTGGTGTCATTTTTAAAATAGGCTTAATGATTTTACATTGCCTAAGAACATCACGACTGTATCGCTCATAAGCTTCAGCATCTTTAAGTGAGTGACGTCGGATTGACTTTATAGTCATATCATGATCATGGTAATGTGCATAATAATCACCATTTCTCATCATAGTTGCACTGCCTTCATAAGGAATAACCTGCAGACCATATTTATATAACTCAAGATCACGCATAATCTCTGGCCTCAACAAACTACAAACATATGAACAGTTAGAATATTTCCATCCAGGGAAAAGCTCGCGGCTCACGGCCGCCCCACCAATGTACTCATTCTTTTCAAGAACCAAAACATCTAACCCGGCCTTAGCCATATAAGATGCACAGGTTAAACCATTATGGCCAGCTCCTATTACAATGACATCATGTGTGTTTTTTGGCATAAAATTGCAATAATTTTGAAATATCAATATGATATATTTATTGAATGATTATTCAATACAAAACTATCTTTGTAGATAAAGTTTGTATATTGTTTTAGTTAACTCTCTATGAGATTAGTAACAAAAAATAAATATATCAGTTCTTCTGAACAAGTTGAATTATCAACAAACCATCAAAAATTAATAGATGCAACTATTGAAACAATCGCCAAAAGGGGATTAGGTGAGACAACTATCTCCCATGTTTCACAAGCAGCAAAAGTATCACAAGGCTATGCAAATTTTAGATTTAAATCAAAAGAAAACCTTTTACTAAGTTCACTAAAATTTATATCCGATGAATATAAAAAGTCATGGGGTAAAATATTTGAGGAACAAAATATTAGCCCCGAGGAAAGAGTCCTCAAAATAATAGAAAATGATTTTAGTTCTAAAATAGCTAGCAGAAATAAAATAGCTGTCTGGATTGCGTTCTATAGTGAGGTAAAGTTCCGACCTTCGTATTTATCTATTTGCCAACATCAAGAGGAAATTTATTCTGAACAGATGGAAAAATTAATTCAAGAAATACTAGATAAAAATAAAGAAAAAGCTCTTTCTGCTAAAGAAATAAGTGAAACATATCTTTCAATGGTTGACGGTTTGTGGCAAAGAATTTTATTTGACCCTAAAACGTACAGTCATGAATTTTGTAAAAAATTAGTCAATAACTATTTTAAAACATTATTTCCTAAAACTTTTTCTTAGGATAAAAAAGTGACTTTAATTTCCATAAGTAGTAAACAAAAGACCTTTATTATTCTTTTTTTCTGTTCACTTCTAATTGGAATAAAGCTAGGAACTTTAATCCCTCTTTTATCTCTTATTTTGGAATCAAGGGGTTATTCAAATCTTGAAATTGGCATCAATACGATTGCTCAACCACTCGCTACAGTTTTATTTGTTCGGATAACTCCTAAAATTATCCACCGCTTTGGACTAACAAAATCATTGGTAGTCTCACAAATGATTGCCATCATACTATATTTTTCATTTCTATTTGTTGAAGGATTAACTGCCTGGTTCATCATACGCTTTATTATAGGGTTTGCAGGTGCTCTAGCGTGGAATGCTTTTGATACCTGGATGCTAACTTTGGCTGATGACTCTAATCGTGGAAAGGTAGTTACAACCTATAATATGGTCTTTGCAATTGGATTTGCTATAGGTCCTGCTGTAATTGGTTTAACAGGTCTTGAAGGCTCAGTTCCATTTATAACTATAGCCTTAATTTCATTTATTGTAATTATACCAATGCTGACATTAGAAGTTGAAGCGCCTGAACTATCAGACCACAAACCTATTCCAGTTTTACTAGCCGTTATAGCTGCACCCACTATCTTTGGAGCTGCAATTTTGATGGGGTTAGAAGATGTAATGTTTGTTTCCTTCTTCCCAATTTATCTAATCAAAAGTGGATTTAGTTATGATACTGCTCTTAATTATGTAACTATCTCACTCGCTGGAGGTGTATTAGCCCAACCATTAATAGGATATCTTCTAGATAAATATAACAAGAGAAGTATTTTAAATACACTTGTAGTAATTATTTTTGTTTCACCAATAATTATGCATTTTTCCCTTGATAATTTTATTATTGTAATAATTTGCCTAGTAGCTTGGGGCGCATCAGGAGCCGGGCTATTTGCTACAGGACTTACAATGTTGGGCGAGCACTATAAGACATCACAAGTTGCAAGTGCTACGGCTGTTTTTGTTATGGTTTTTGAAGTTGGTTCAGTAAGTGGCCCTTTAATTGGAGGAAAAGTTATGGATATTCAAGGTCCATCTGGATTTATTTTAACAATATCTGTGCTTACTTTTTTATTTCTCACGGTATCTCTTTATCGTACAATTCGAAGATAGTTCATTATGAAAGAAAATTTTGTTATTAAAGAAGCAGCAGTTGATGATTCAGAAAAAATTGGAGAAGTTTTTGATCTTTACAGACAATTCTACAAAAAAGATCCAGATAAAATAATCAGTATGGAATATATTAAACAACGACTAGCCAATAAAGATTCAAAAATTTTCTTTGTTGAAGAAAACAATGTCTGTATAGGATTTGCTCAATTATATATTACTTTTGATTCACTTGAATTGGCTAAAAAAATTATATTATATGATCTCTTCGTCAGATCTGAATACCGAAAGCAGGGTATTGGAGCAATGTTGATGAATGCTGCAAAAAATTTTGCAGAAGAAAATAATATTGGAGGTATTGAGCTATCTACAGCCATTAGTAATAACACAGCACAGAGTTTATATGAATCATTAAGTTACGAACGAGATACTGAATTTTACAACTATTATCTTTCAATCAAAAAATAACATGAGATTTTTAATTATAATTTTTGTTTTCATTTTCACTTTTAGTCTTTCAAGTTTAATTGCGGCTAACAATCAAGACCTATACAAAAAACTAGATGTTTTTGGTGATGTTTTCGACTTAATTAAAAAAAACTATGTCGAAGAAATTGATGATGAAAAAGTAATTGAATATGCCATAAATGGAATGCTTCAATCATTAGATCCACATTCTGGATATATGGACGCGGAAATCTACATTGAGATGAAAGAGGAAACAAGGGGAGAATTTGGCGGTCTTGGCATAGAAGTAACAATGGAAAATGGATATGTAAAAGTAATCTCCCCTATTGATGATACGCCTGCTGCCAAAGCAGGAATGAGACCTGGGGATTATATTACTCATATTGATGGAGAAGGAATACTTGGTTTATCTCTACAAGATGCAGTCGAAAAACTAAGAGGACCTGTCGGATCAAAGATAGAAATCACAGTTGTCCGATTAGGAGATAAAGATCCTTTAATAGTCACCATTAAAAGAGCAATTATTACTGTTCAAGCAGTCAAATACAGACCTGAGGGGAATGCTGGCTACATCAGATTAATTTCATTTAGTGAACAAGCCGACAAAGGAATTAAAGAAGCAATAAAGAATTTAAATAAAGAAATTGGAATTAATAACTTATCTGGATTTATACTAGATCTTAGAAGCAATCCGGGTGGACTATTAGATCAATCAGCAAAAGTTACCAATAGTTTTTTAAGCTCTGGAGAAATTGTTTCAATTAAAGGTAAAGATAAAAAAGATATTTCTAGATTTAGCGCATCAAGAGGAGATATGACTGATGGCAAACCATTAATAGTTTTAATAAATGAAGGATCTGCCTCTGCTTCAGAGATAGTAGCAGGCGCGCTTCAAGATCATAAGAGAGCAATTGTAGTAGGGAGTCAATCATATGGAAAAGGATCGGTACAAACTATCTTTCCATTAAAAGACTCTAGCGCAATCAGAATGACAACTGCCCTTTATTATACACCATCTGGAGATTCAATTCATGAAATAGGAATTTCCCCAGATATTGAAGTTGAAAGCCTATGGGATATTGAAAACCAAACTGATAATCAGCTGGAATATGCTCTAAATCTTTTAAATCAAGAAATTAAAATTGAATAAGTTGATTAAAGAACGATATCGCCGTGGAGTTGGTATGATGATTATCAACAAAAAAAAAGAAATCTTTCTAGGTCAAAGATTTGACAAAGATAAGTCTGCATGGCAAATGCCACAAGGAGGAATTGATAGAGGAGAAAAGGAATTAACTGCTTTTAAAAGAGAGATGTTAGAAGAAACAGGGATAAGAAAAGATTATAAGATTATTATTAAATCAAAAAAATATTTCTATTATAATCTTCCTAAATATTTAAAAAAAAGATTGTGGCAAGGTAAATTCGTAGGACAAAAGCAAAAATGGTTTCTAATAGATTACTTTGGAGAAGATAAGGACATTAATATTAAAACAAAAAAACCTGAATTTCAAAAGTGGAATTGGATTTCAAAAGAAAGCATGCTCAAACTTATAGTGCCTTTTAAAAGAAAGCTTTATAAAGAAATAGTGGATGAGTTTAAAGATTTCTTATAATTAGTTGATCAACAATTTTAAACAATCAATTTTATTTTGAATCTTTGATTTTTTATTTTCTTCAGCATTTTCTAATTCTTCTGTCAGTCTGTTTATCTTTTCATTAATAAGTTCTGTATTAACTGATTCCTCATTATCAACGCCCACCGCAACAATTAATAATTCATTATTTGAGAATTTAACAAAGCCTTCCTCAACAAAAAGGGAATTTTGTTTTTCAGATGAATCATTAACTTTTATCATTCCAGGTCTTATAGATGTAATAAGATTTGAATGATTTGATAAGAAACCTATATCACCTTCAACTCCAGGAACAACAACCATAGAAGCTTCTCCTTCAAGGAAAATTCTCTCTGGTGCTACTACTTTATAATTAAAAGGCTCCATAATAATTAAGCAGCTGCGTCTTCAGCCATTTTCTCAGCTTTTTGAACAACCTCTTCAATTGTTCCAACCATATAAAAGGCAGCTTCTGGAAGATGGTCATATTCACCTTTGCAAATAGCATCAAAGCCTTTAATTGTGTCTTCAAGCTCTACATACTTACCAGACGTTCCAGTAAATACCTCTGCTACAAAGAAAGGTTGAGACATAAATCTCTGAATCTTTCTTGCTCGAGCAACAGTTAATTTGTCCTCTTCAGACAACTCATCCATTCCTAAAATAGCAATGATATCTTGTAAAGATTTATAAGTTTGCAGAATAGCTTGTACATTTCTTGCTACTCCGTAGTGTTCATCTCCAACTACTCTTGGGTCCAATATTCTTGAAGTGCTATCAAGAGGATCCACAGCTGGATAAATTCCAAGCTCAGCTATCTGTCTTGATAAAACTGTAGTTGCATCCAAGTGGGCAAATGATGTGGCCGGCGCTGGGTCAGTTAAGTCATCTGCAGGAACATAAATTGCTTGAACTGAAGTAATTGAACCTTTGTTGGTTGAAGTAATTCTCTCTTGAAGCGAACCCATATCTGTAGCCAAAGTTGGCTGGTACCCAACTGCTGAAGGAATACGGCCTAATAACGCTGAAACCTCTGAGCCAGCTTGAGTAAATCTAAATATGTTGTCTACAAAGAAAAGTACATCTTGCCCTTCTATATCTCTAAAATATTCTGCGACAGTTAATCCAGCTAGACCAACTCGAGCTCTCGCTCCTGGAGGTTCATTCATCTGACCAAAAACAAGAGCACATTTAGAATCATTTCCTTCTAAAGTGTTAACCCCTGACTCTAACATTTCATGATATAAATCATTACCCTCTCTGGTTCTTTCTCCAACACCTGCAAATACAGAGTAACCTCCGTGGGCTTTTGCAATATTGTTAATTAATTCCATAATAATAACGGTTTTACCAACTCCGGCACCACCAAACAGACCGATCTTACCCCCTCTTGAGTATGGCGCTAGAAGATCTACTACCTTAATCCCAGTTACTAAAATTTCTGTCTCTGTTGCTTGATCAATAAAATCTGGAGCTTCTCTATGTATTGACCATTTATCGGCAGACTTAATTTCACCTCTCTCATCAACTGGCTCACCAACTACATTCATTATTCTACCAAGCGTTTCTGGCCCAACAGGAATTTGTATTTGATTGCCCAAATCTAAAACTTCATCACCCCTCGTCATTCCATCGGTTGAATCCATTGCAACGGTTCTAACTGTTGACTCACCTAAATGTTGAGCAACTTCAAGTACTACTTTCTTGTCTCCTACTTGACATTCAAGCGCACCTAAAATTGGAGGTAGATTGTCTTCAAATCTAACGTCCACTACTGCTCCTATTACTTGAGAAATGGTTCCTTTATTATTCGTAGTCATATATAGCTCCTTTATTAAACTGCTTCAGCTCCTGAAATAATTTCAATTAATTCCTTTGTGATCACTGCTTGTCTAGATCTGTTGTAAAACAATGTTAAATTATCAATCATATCGGATGCATTTCTAGATGCATTATCCATCGCACTCATTCTAGCACCTTGTTCACTAGCAGCACTCTCTAAAAGTGCTTTAAAAATTTGAATTGTAAAATTAAGCGGTAATAATTCCTCTAATATTTCAGATTCTCCAGGCTCAAAATCAAAAAATGATTGATCTGCAGCCTTCTCTTCCGAAGAATCTTCTTCTAACTCAATTGGAACTACTTGTTGTTCAGTAGGTATTTGTGAGATAACAGATTGAAATTTGTTATAAAAGATTGAACATTTATCAAATTCACCATCAAAAAACATTTTTATAATTTTATCAGAAATATTTTTTGCGTCTTGATAAGAAACAGTTTTTACTTCTCTCATATCTATAACTTCAGTAATTATTTCTGAATATTGTCTTTTTAAAATATCATATCCTTTTTTGCCAACACATATTATTTTAACTGTTTTATTTTCTTTTTCTAAATTCTCAATTTTCTCCCTTAAACTTTTTGTTACAACAGAGTTAAATCCTCCACAAAGTCCTCTTTCTGAAGTGAAAAGAATAAGCATATGAACATTATCATTTTCATCTCCTGTCAAAAGATTTCTTTCAGTTGATGTTGGATTATAACCACTTGAAATTGCATCAATAAGATCTCTCATACTATCGGCGTAAGGTCGACTAGATTCGGCAGATTCTTGAGCTTTCCTCAATTTTGCAGCCGCAACCATTTTCATTGCTTTTGTAATTTTTTGTGTTGATTTAACACTTCCAATACGTTTTTTTAAATCATCTAAATTTGGCATTACTTAACCTATGAACGATTTTTCTTAAATTCTTCAATAATTGATTGAAGTTTTGAGGCAGTGTCTTCATCTAAATCTCCAGAAGTATTAACCTTCTCAATTATATCTGAATGAGAAGATTTAATTAATTCAAATAGATCTTTCACGAAGTCACTGATTTTATTTAAATCTAGATCATCAAGATAGCCGTTAACTCCAGAAAATATTGAAACTACTTGTTCAGCTATTGCCATTGGCGAATACTGATTTTGTTTTAAAAGTTCAGTTAATTTCGAACCACGATTAAGCAGTTTCTGAGTCGAGACATCTAAATCTGAACCAAACTGTGCAAATGCAGCCATTTCACGATATTGAGCTAGCTCTAATTTAATTGATCCAGCTACTTTTTTCATCGCTTTTGTTTGGGCCGCTGAACCAACACGAGATACACTTAGTCCAACATTCACAGCCGGCATAATTCCTTGGTTAAAAAGTTCAGTTTCCAAGAATATCTGTCCATCAGTAATAGAGATTACATTTGTTGGAATAAACGCACTAACATCATTAGCCTGAGTTTCAATAATAGGCAGAGCTGTTAAAGAACCTCCACCATTTTCATCATTCATTTTCGCAGCTCTCTCAAGAAGTCGACTATGTAAATAAAATACATCTCCTGGATAAGCTTCTCGTCCTGGAGGTCTTCTTAATAGTAAAGACATTTGTCTATAAGCAACAGCTTGCTTAGACAAATCATCATAAATAATTAATGCATGCATTCCATTATCTCTAAAATACTCACCCATAGAACAGCCAGTATATGGCGCAAGAAACTGCAAAGGTGCTGCTTCACTTGCTGTTGCTGCTACAACAGTTGTATACTCCATAGCACCTGCATCCTCTAAAGTTTTAACTGTCTGTGCAATAGAAGATCTTTTTTGTCCTATCCCAACATAAATGCAATAAAGCTTTTTAGACTCGTCATTTGATTCATTTATTGTTTTTTGGTTAATAATTGTATCAATGGCAATTGCAGTTTTACCTGTTTGTCTATCCCCGATTATCAATTCCCTCTGTCCTCTACCTATTGGTATAAGACTATCAATTGCTTTTAAGCCAGTCTGCATTGGCTCAGAAACTGACTTTCTGGGGATTATACCCGGAGCTTTAACTTCTATCCTGCTTCTAGTTTCAGAACTAATATTTCCTTTTCCATCTATTGGATTACCTAATGCATCAACAACTCTGCCTAACAATTCCTTTCCAACTGGTACATCAACAATTGCGTTAGTTCTTTTTACTGTATCTCCTTCTTTAATATTTGAATCACTTCCAAAAAGAACAACTCCAACATTATCGTCCTCTAAGTTTAGTGCCATTCCTTTTGTCCCATCTCCAAAAAGAACCATTTCACCAGCTTGAACATTGTCTAAGCCATATATTCTTGCGATTCCATCTCCAATAGATAAAACTTGACCTACTTCAGTTATTTCTGACTCAGAACCAAAATTCTTGATCTCTTCTTTTAATATTTTAGATATTTCAGATGGTTGAATTTTCATTTATGCAACCTCTTTCATTTTTTCTTTTAATAATTGTAATTGATTTTTAATGCTACTATCAATCATTTGACTTCCAACTTGAATTTTCAATCCACCAATTAACTTTGGATCAATTTTTAAATTAATTATAAAATCAGCATCAAATTTCTCTTTTAGTTTAATTTTAATATCTTTAACTTCAGCATCTGTAAGTTTTGTTGCTGAAGTAACCATTGCTGATTTTTCACCTCTTAAAGAAGCAATAAGATTATCAAAAGAGTTAATTATATCTAATAAATAATTGATTCTGTTTTTTCTAATTATAACTCCAATAAAATTTGTTGTTAGTTTTGAAAGCTCCATCTTTTTTGCTATGGCATTAAAAACACCGCTCTTGCCTGATTTACTTACTGATGGATTTTTTACTAGTGAAAGGAATTTTTCATCATTATTGATAATATCTTTTAAATTTTTTAAATCATTAGAGACAGAATCAACTACTTTTGCTTCTTTAGAAAGCTGAAATAATGCATTAGCATATCTTTGAACTGAAGGTATTTTGCGTATACTGATATTCGACATTATTACTGAAATTCCGTTAAAAATTCACTCTTTCCGTAACATTAACTCTTTATTTTTTCAAGTAAAGGAATGTCGCATTCCACATATTTATGCAAAGGTATATGGGTCAATATCTACAGAAATATTAACATTCAACTTAGTCTTACTGTTGGAGAGCCAAGCACTTACTATTTTTTGCATATTTCTGGCTTTTTTATCATGAACCAGGAACCTTTGACGGAATTTGCCCTTAAGTCTCGAAAGAGGAGCTGGAGCTGGACCATAAATTTCTAAATCTTTGATCGAAGGGATTCTATTGGACAAAATCAGACATTGTTTTCTAACTTCTTCATTATTGTTTCCACTTACTATTAAGGCAGCCATTTTTCCAATTGGTGGTAAGAAAGATTCATTTCTTGAATTTATTTCATTTAAATAAAAATTGTCCCTTTCCATTTTAGCTAAAGAAAGAATTGTTTCATTCTTTGGAAAATAGGTTTGTAAAAATACTTTACCTATTGAATCTGATCTTCCAGCCCTACCAGCTACTTGATATAATATTTGATAAGTTTTTTCAGAGGCTCTCAGATCACCTCCTCTTAACGTCATATCAGCATCAATAATGCCTACGCAAGTAAGTTTGGGGAAATGATATCCCTTCGTAATTATTTGTGTTCCTATAATTATATCAAACTTATAATCTATTATTTGTTTTATTTTTTCTGACATCTCTTCTTGTGAATTAATGTGATCACTTGAAAACAAACAAATGCGAGTGGAGGGAAATATACGAGATACCTCTGTATATACTTTTTCTACACCTACTCCATAATCTAAAAATTCTTTGTCATCATTTTCACATGAAGGGCAGCTTAAGGAAAAAGAATTTAATTTAAATCCACAATGATGACACAATAAACTTTTGCTTTTTAAATGTTCAACTAAATAACTTGAACAGTTTTTACAAGTAATCTTATGCCCACAACTTTTACAAATAACAACTGGAGCGTAGCCTCTTTTATTAATAAACAACAATGTTTGCATCTTATTCTTTAAAGCAATCTCTATATTTTTGGCCAATACATTAGATATCCATCTATCTTTTGTAAGTTTTTCCTTTTTCATATCGATGATATGAATCTTAGGCATAGGAGTAGAACTAAATCTATTTATTAGTGAAACTTTTGAGTATTTCTTTGTTAACACATTATAAGTTGTTTCAAGAGATGGGGTTGCACTTACTAATAAAAGAGGAATCTTTTCAATCGAAGCTTTAACAACAGCCATATCCCTTGCATGATAAATTCCTTTTTCTTCCTGTTTGTATGAAGAATCATGTTCTTCATCAATAATTATCATTCCCAATTTACTATACGGCAAAAAGAGTGCTGATCTTGCTCCAACGATGATCTTGGCCTCACCAGAAACAATTTTTTTTAGAATCTTCTTCTTTTGAGAAGCCGTTATTTTTGAATGCCATATTTCAGGACTAAAGCCAAATCTATCTTCGATTCTTCTTACAAATTCATTAGAAAGAGAAACTTCAGGAAATAGTATTAATATTTGAGAATCTAAAAAAAACTCATTCTGCAAAACTTTAAAATAAACTTCAGTTTTTCCTGAACCAGGAAGTCCATCTAGCAATAAAGTAATGTACTCATTCTTTTTAATAAGCTTAATTATTTTTTTTGAAGC
>UINC01002368.1_pt1 | contig 10914 bp, 9 predicted proteins | sample 5385821 | NCBI WGS metagenome assembly UINC01 (sample SAMEA4666929, study PRJEB26691) | marine metagenome | isolation source: Pacific Ocean | place: Pacific Ocean | collected 2011-10-13
TGTCAGAGATGGTGCTGGCAAAAGACTTGTTTTAGATATTGAATGTGGTACTGGTCTTTGGTGGCGTTTTACGTTTGTTTCACAATAAATTCATACCGATAATATTAGGTGGCTGAACAATCAGCCACCTAATATTATCAAATCAATCTTGATATTTTTCATACTATAAAACACAATCTAAAGGTAAAGAATAATTAACTTTAAATATGGAATTTCTAAGGATATTCACAACGCTATCAATTGTATTAACTTTTTTTTCATGTAATAATGAAAATAAAGATAATCTACCTAGCGTCTCTATAGCAAGCGTCGAGGTATTAGAAGGCAATACAAATAATGATCTTGAAATAACATTAATCTTAACAAATGCAGTTGACTATGATTTATCTGTGGATGTGCGTACTGTAGATGGAACGGCGATGAAAGACAAAGATTATACTGATTTATACGAAATAATTGTCTTTTCTGCTGGGCAAGAACAATCCTCATTTAATATTGAGATTCTTGGTGATGATACTCCGGAGGATAATGAAATATTTTCAATTAGACTTGAAAATCCATACAATGTAACTATAGATAATAGTACTGCTACGGTTACGATCATTAATGATGATGAACATATTTTTTCTATTCCCGAAACAGGCTATTCCACTCCCGAAACATATGAAGGAATGACTTTAGTGTGGAGTGATGAATTTGATGGATCCACTGTTAATGCTAGTAACTGGACATTTGAGATTGGAACAGGAACTTGGGGATGGGGAAACAATGAATTACAATATTATCAAGAAGATAATACTAGCATTATTGATGGCAATCTTGTGATTGAAGCAAGAAGACAAACATTGGAGAGCAGTAATTATACTTCTTCCCGATTAATTACAAGAGATAAGAAATCTTTTCGATACGGTCGTGTGGATATACGCGCAGTTATGCCGGAAGGTCAAGGAATATGGCCAGCCTTATGGATGCTAGGGAGCAATCATCAACAAGTTGGTTGGCCTACTTGCGGAGAAATTGATATTATGGAAATGATAGGCGGTGGAGATGGGAGAGATAATGTGCTTCGAGGAACTGCGCATTGGAATCAAGGTGGTACCGTATCGTATGGTCAAGCGTATACAAATGAATCAAACTTAAGCGAGGAATATCATGTGTATTCCATTATGTGGGATGAACAAAATATTCGCTGGTATTTCGATGATATAAATTTCAATACCATGGATATAACTCCTGCTGAATTAAGTGCGTTTCATAATAATTTCTATTTTATAATGAATGTTGCGGTTGGTGGAGAATGGCCAGGCAACCCGGATAATACAACTTTTTTCCCTCAATGGATGATCGTTGATTATATACGAGTATTCCAAGAAAACTAATTAAAACTTTTTTTCTATTAATTCAATCCAATTAATTTTTTCATATTATCTATGTAATCAATAATTGTTTATTTTTATATAGATTGAGACGTAAAATATATGAATTAATAGCTATAAAGGATTTAATCATGAAAATTACCAGATTATTACAATTATTTTTCATTCTTTCAATTATCTTCGTTCCATCATGTAGTGATAATGATGAAGAGATAACAGTGCCGGAAGAGGTTACGCTTATTTCATTTGAAGAAGCAACATTCTCCGAAGACGAATTCATCATTTATTTAACGGAAGATCCCAACGGAAAAACATTTTCTTTCGGGCCTGGAACGTACAGTTTTGCAAACACAATACCACTTGCAGATATTGATAGTTTAACTATTAAGGGAGCAGGAATTGATCAAACGTATTTTGATTTTAGTAATTCAACTTCTACAACCGGAGAAGGAATTGCAGCCGTAGATTGCTCTAATCTACTTTTCTGCGGATTTACGGTTCAAAACACGAATGGCGGAAATGGTATCACAGCAAGAAATATTACAGGGCTTAGATTTGATGGAGTTGGGATTGTATGGCCAGAAACTAGTTCAGACAATGGCGCGTATGGTATTTACCCTGTAGAGAGCGATGATGTTATTGTAGAAAATTGTTACACCCAAGGAGGTGTTGATGCGGGTATTTATTCTGGTCAAAATCAACGAGTAATTATGAGAAATAATGTGATGACATTGAATGTGTTTGGTATGGAAGCAGAGAACAATATAGATGTAGAAATATATGGGAATGAATATACTAGAAATACCGTCGGTCTTTTAGTATATGATAACGCTGGTGTTAGTAGAATTAAATCTGGTTCTAACTGTAAAGTGTATAACAATACATTTACCAATAATAATGAAACGAATTTTGCTGATTTAGGAAGTTCACTAGCAGCAGATGTTCCTCCAGGTTTTGGAATTTTATATGCTGCTACTAGCGCTCTAGAAATTACAGGTAATACATTCGTTGATAATGAATGTGGTGGTATTATTGGAGTTGCATATTTTTTGGTTGATTTCAATTTTGATCCTAATGCGGATTCATCATTTACCTTTTTGAATGAAGATGTTTACATCCATGATAATTCATTTAGTAGTGGTGGTGGTATATACAATGTAGCTGGAATTTTAGATAGACCAGCTGGTCCACTTGTATGGTATACCTTTGCCTTAAATGGGAATGTTAGACCAGACATTTTTCTAGATCAACAGGACTATACTGCTGTTGGGGCTCCATATGCTGGCACAAGGGCTGTTATTGAAGAATCTTCTGATGTAATTTTACTTGAAGCCAATTTTGCACAGGCTGATGAAAATCCCCCTATCGTTATTATTACCTCTACATCTTTAGATGATTTTACAGGAACAGGGACTACTCATTCCGATTTTGATTTAGTTGATGTACCATCAGATTGTGAATAATAGGCAGCATATTTCCGAATATGCGAAAAAATATATATGTTCTCGTTTTATTATCACTAATGCTACTGGGAAGTTCGTGTAATATTGAAAATGAAGATGATCCAATAAATGAATATGGAAACATTGATTTAAATAAAGTACCTTATAATAAACTTTCAGATTATAGTTTTTTTACAGGAGATATGAATGAATTAAACCCTGGCCAGGGTGTGTATTCATATGATCTTACTGCACCATTATTTTCCGATTATGCTGCTAAAGAAAGATTTATTTATTTACCGGAAGGCACTAACATGGAATATCAAGGTGATTTTAATGTATTAAATTTTCCAATTGGTACAATCATCATAAAAAACTTTATCTATTATACAGATGTTAGAGATAAATCTCTTGGGAGAAGCATTATAGAAACTAGGCTTCTTGTAAAGAAAGAGACCAAGTGGAAACCGTTTAGTTATAAATGGAATGATGAACAAACAGAAGCAACGAGATTAATCGTAGGTGGCACATTATCAGCTTCAACAATTATTGAAAATGGCAATCTGAAAGAAATTCCCAGATATGTTATACCAAGAGAATTGGATTGTAGAACCTGTCATAATTTGAATGAAGATATGTTGCCTATTGGACCGAAACCAGCAAATTTGAATCGTCTTATGGCAGATGATTTATCTTTAAATCAAATAGAAAATTTTGTGGAACAAGGAGTCCTCAGCGGGACGCCTGCGAACATAAGCCAAGTTCCTGATTATAGAGATACTTCACTTGATCCTATAATAAGGGGAAAAGCGTACTTAGATGCTAATTGTGCATTCTGTCACCGACAAGGAGGCACAGCAAATGCGAATGGATTATTTATTAATTGGGATTATGAAGGAGAAGGAATTCATACTGGAATTTTCAAGATACCTACAAATTATAATGCTCCCCAATTACAATATGATATTGTTCCAGGGAGTCCTGATGAATCCATCTTGCTATACAGAATGACACAGACTCAAGCGCCGGATGTCATGCCTCAAATTGGACGTTCAATCAATGATGATGAAGGCATTGAAATTATCAGGGAATATATTTACAACATCGAATAATTATGATATGTTCTATCATGTTAAGTAATAAATTTACCATAGATATAAACTAAGGATCGTCGATACTATGAAAAAGATTTCTATAGCTATTTTGATTTTATTAAATATTTCATATTCCCAGTCAACATCATCATTAGAATCCTGGGAAAATATTTTACAAACCCCTGAACTTGTTGAATATTTTAAGGGAATTTTTAATAGTTTAGGTGTCATAGTAGAAGAAACAAATGAAAAGTTTACTATTAATCATACGGGCAATAGTTTTGAATTTGAAATGGGAATTAATGAGGAAAAGGTTGATTTTGTTGTACCGGCCAAGCTACAAAACATACAAAATATGATCGCCCACTCGCAGGATGGAAAAATCAGCTTGGAAGAATCCTGGCGAATAATGGATGTACTTTTCACACCACTGACACGGGTCACACTGCAGACACCTGTATTATCTATTAACTGGCGTCGTAAACTGGCTGGTGTTGAGGATTTGACCCACGTTTACCTGATTAACCCTACGGGTGGGGAGGCTTCAAAACATACGTTAATTTATGTAAAGGGTCAGTGGCTGGTGTTAAAAGGGACCCATGGGAAACCGCGGAGAACCTACCGCATGAACCCGGAGCAAGCAATTGAATATCAACGAGAAATATTTGCTGCAATGCAGAAGGATACTTTTTGGGCCTGGTGGAAATTTGCAAGTTATTATAAGAAGTGGAGAAAGACCTGCTCGGTGACCCATAAATTATAATAGCATCTTCATTGATAGTTTTTATGCTTGGGATGATATCAGTATTTATTATTAGTATGTAAAGTAATTCCAAAATATTCCCGATATTACGGGGATACTAAGATTATCTAATCCGAAAATATGTACTGCTTCAATTAGTGTCAGAATTAAACAAAAAATTAGAAGCATATCCAGTTTTATATCTAATCCAACATAATGAGCTGTGAAATAACTTATCATTATGCTGCACAGAAAGAAGGCTATGCTTCCCCCAATTGATTTGCTTTGAGACATAATTTTGAACTCCCAAATCTTCCACTTACTTCCAATTATATTTGCTGATGTATCTGCAAAACTCAAAATAAGCATTCCATAGACAAAAGCAATTATACCTGAAGGAAGTAAAACTGCTGCAGAAATTCCTACTCCAGCAGCCATGGAAAATTCCCCAATCGTTTTTCTTGAAACTCCATGAATTGATGAGAATATTCCAAAATTTCTACTAAGAACAAATAGTACAATAAATAGACCTGATAGAATCATTATTCCAATTTTATCAATAAAAAAAGGCATAGTACAAACAATCAGGCAACTACCTACATGAACTAACTTTCTGCTGTTTTCTGCACGAAGTAAAAAGGAAACTTTGATGAATTCTATGGTGAAAAAAAATGTCAATCCTATAATGCTATAAGCAAATACTCCTAAAATCATAAATTAAACTCATAGGATGCATGCTTTCTAAAAATGATCTCGTCACCTTGAGGTAAATTCTTTACACGGTTTGAATCCGATACAAGAGCATATATTATTTTTGAATACCCTTGATTTTTGGTTTCTGCATGGATTTGGTACACTGCTGCTGCACCAACGCCCATTTTTTGGTATTCTGGCAAAATACCCAACGTTTTACATATAATAGTCTTATCATCGTTTTCTACGTATCTGCAAAACCCAATAAGGCTTCCCTTAAAATGAAGAGTGTGTAACATCATTTTATACGGGTTTAGAACCTCACTTGAAAAGAACTTTATAAACTCTTCCTTAGATACACGCTGAAAAGACCAATTTTTCTTAAAAATTATTTGAACAAATTCAAATATCTGGAGAAATAAGTCTTGATCTATTTTAGAATGAAGTTTGAATTCAAGACCTTTATTACTTAATTCATTAAAATATGGTTTAGAAAGTTTCATGATTTTATCAAAGCTAGTTCTATAACCAGATCGATAGTGAAGAACTTTTTCTGGCCTTTTTGATACTAGAAAATCATGATCGGTAGAATGACAAAAATATTCACCCTTAAAAAAAGGACTACCATCGGAATAACTTATAAATCGATAAGGGAAAAAGGTAGAACCCTGAATTGGACCAATTAAACATTTAGCATCTATTTCATTTGCCATGCCTAGAATGCTTTCCCAGAAATCAGTACGAATTTTTAAATCATTTGGGAATATAATAAAACCAAAAAATACCTTTTGAGGTTCTTTTTTAGAGTGAAAAATTAAAGCACAACCATCATCATGATATATAGGATAATGGATGAAGTTTTTAATAGTCCAACTAAATGCAGTCCTTATTTCCTCAAGAAAGTGATTAAGGTGTTTTTCTTTCAAAAACCGTTGCTTAATTATATCCTTAAAATATTTATAGTAATGATTTATATCTGTAGTCTTTTGCTCCATTAATTTTTAATACGATGCACCATTCCCTTATCCCCATCTACATAAAGCAAGTCACCAGAAATATATTTCGAACAGGCTCCTTTTACACCAATAACGGCAGGTATGCCTAGTTCTCTTGCTACAATAGAAGCATGTGATAAAATTCCTCCATGCTCTACAACAATTCCTTGAGACAAAGCCATAATTGCAGTCCAGCCTGGATCTGTACGTTTGGTAACCAAAATTTCATAACTATCTGGCTCAGGTATTGAAAATTCTTTGAGGACAATAGCACGTCCGGTTGCTTGCCCAGAGGAGGCTCCTATACCGATATTTTCTTTTTGATTTTGTTTATTTGTTAAGGTAGGCCATTGACCATTTTTCACTATGAAAAATGCTGGTGGGTCAAATGATTTGAAGAAATCATATTCTTTTTTATAATAATCAATTTTTGTAGTATCAATTTGATTCTGTGTGTTTTCTCCACATACCTGACCCCAATCCATAAAGAAAATATCATTACGATCCTTAATATAACCTTCTTCAACCCACTGATCAGCAATTCTCAAAACAAGACGACGTATGATGGCAAACATATTTGCTCGTAACAACCGAAATTCTTCACGACGTGTTGCAAACTTTTTAAACAATTTTTCTAGGTAATTATCATTATTTGGTTTTCTAACCAAATTTTTTGTTTTCTTTGAAGCATATGCCAAAACTAAATCAGAAAAGGTTCCAAAATCCTCATTGATATCAGGTGTTTCGAGTTTCAATTCATTAGCAAATCTTCCCCCATATGATTCAAGGTAATCAATATACTGTTTCTTTAGATTGGGAAATATTTTCAATAGTTCCATAAATGTTAATCGGTCTTTCTTGTTTAAACTATTTTTAATTTTTGTATTATCACAAAGACTACGGCTCAATTGAGTAAGTGCATTTACTTGTTCCGAACTGGCGCTGGGAAAATTTAGTAGATCCATCATATCTTCATTCGATTTATTCCTTGATAGTTTTGCAAACAGCGTCATCATTACGGTATCATTCTCTACTGTTAAATATGCTTTTCGGAGATGGTTATTAAATATAAATTGAATTTTCTTTTGACATTCGACCGTACTGAAGTTTTCTAAAGACCAGTTTTTTGAATCTTTGATCATCGTTTTTAGTTCCATTTTAAATCGTCTCATTGTCCTATTAAAAAAAAGAAATTTCCATATAACTCTTGGCACATAAATCAAACGTAGAAAAAGAGAAGGTTGAAATTCAGTTACATTAACCTGCTCTCGTAGATTCAGTGATAACATATGTTCAAGGTTCTTTTTATTTCTTTCATACCCTGGAAGCATTGCCATCATTCGATACCAATTATCCATGCGATAGTATAATCTTCCATAAACTAAACTTACTAGGTTTTCAAAAATCTTGCGATTACGTTCAAGTTTTCTTTTTTCAACTCCTGAGTTTCTAAGAAGATCTATATATAGAATATCATATAGTCTTCTTACAAAAGATGATGTTAAAGGACATATAATTCCACCATAACTCTCACCGACATTGGCACTATCAAAGTACATATTTTCTAAACTATCATGCCATGGAGACCTACTAATAGGCCTACTTTGCAATAAATACAGTTCACCATTATGGTAGGTCCATTCAATATCTTGTGGAACTCCAAAATGTTCTTCGACTTTTTTTGCTAATTGAAAGACATCAAGAATAATCTCCGAACGTTCCGTATAAGTTGAGTGTTTTTTAATGATTTCTTTATTTTCAAAATGAAGGCCATGATATGATTCTTTGGTTTTACGTTCCAAAATTTTCTCTTCGAAGAAATTGTAATGTTCGCAATCCCATCCTTCAACAACAGCTTTGCACAATCCAGGTAATGCATTAATACTTGCTCGTTTCATATTTGAATCAATGAAGGCTACACCACTATATTCCCCAGGGATAAATTCCTGAATAACAATTCCCCCTTCATTACCAACTGGTAGACTATCTTTAACTTTTATCCAAGATTCTTTTAAATCATCTAATTGAATTCCAAGCTCGGTCATAAATGCACCGGCATAGGATTTTTCTTTCTTATCTTCTAAGGTAGAGCTTGATCGTATTGCTAAGAGCTGTTTCGGTTGGTATGTTAATCTAGTTTGCCTTTCTACCTCTTCAAATTTCTCTGAACAATCAAACGATAAAAAAGATGGAATATTAAAACCAGCTGATTTCAATTCAACGAGCGCTTTAGCTTTATTCCCAATGTTCTTATGCATAGGCTAAAAATAAATTTTGTCCAAGATATGTTAGAATCATAGTAGCTAAAAAATAATTTTCATAAGTAAGTGATTTTTTTAAATAATATAAAGTACCTCCAATAAAAAAAAGAAGTAGCATAATAAATTCTAGAAACAATATAGTATTAAGTTGAATGCTGATGATATATGCTAGATAGGCTGAATTAAGGATAGAAAATATACCGAAGATACCCCATAAAAGAATCGTTCGGCCCATTCCCATACGATCCGAGTAAAGATCATTCGCAAGACTTATGTCCGGTTTTATTTTTCGTGAAATCTCTACTTGTATTGATAAAATAAAAACAAACAAAATATGTGAATAAATAAAATGGGTAAAATCAAGACTGTCAATTATTGAAACATAGATAAAAATCTGAAGACTCAATATTTGAAGCATATTCAGAAAGTTATACCCGAATAAATGTTTTTCTTTAAAACCTTTTGGAAGGAAAAAATCTTTTTTTGCTATTAGAGTATAAAGAATAAGAAGAGTAAATATAGTTAGGGAAAGAAAGCTGAAGCTTCCAGCTATTATGCCCATTAATAAAATTGCAATGTAAGATAAATTATTTATCTGTCTTAAGCTAATTAGGCCTTTTTGAACAGCCCGATTTGGATAGAATTTGTTATCAAAATCAAAGTCTCTTCGATCATCGGCTAATCTGTTATGAAATAGATATAAGATTATAAATATAAAGGAAATAACATACTTCCAGATGAGAATATTTTGGTCATATGTAATTCGATAGATAACTAGTATATCTGATGCAACTAAAATTGATAATGGAATAATTTGAAATCGTTCCGAAAGATAATTGATAAAAATTTTATAACTGTTCACTTTAGACTATATACTCCAAAAAATCCATAAAAACTGCTCAATCTTTTTTCCCATAGTTCGTTAGTAAGACTTTCTTCAAATTGCCATTGATCATCTGGTTTTCTTTCAACCATATTATTCCAAATAATAAGTTTTCCAGAATTATTTAATCGTTTAGCACATAGATCGAATAATAGACTTGATTCTTCTTTCCCCATTGTTTCAGCAATATTTGAAATATAGATCATATCAAAATTCGATTCTAAATTTTTTAGAAGATCTATCAGATTAGAATGATGGTATTCAATATTTGAAATTCTTTTCTTTATTTTTTCATAATTTTTTTTAATTGCCCACGGAGGAAGGTTTAGCGATGGGTCAAAATACCCTTGTAATATATATCGCAAATAATAATTTTTATCAATAGGAAGTTCGTACCAGGCTCTTTTACTTCTATTATAAAAAACCTCATTAGGTTTCTCATTAATATATTTAAAAAGATCCGGGTGCCTACCTTTCTGCTTCATAATCATTTTGCCAAAAAAAGTTTTAAAAATTAATCGATATTTCCAATTATCTATTTGATTGATATATATATTTTTCTGATCTATTAATCCATTACAATTAAGAAAATTTTTTATTGTTTTTCTCCCTACAGAAAAAGGCAGTAAATATTGACCGAAAATTCTTAGATATTTTTCAAATTTTCCAATATGTATAATTCCACTTGAAATATAAGTTGATCTATTTTTCCAGTATTGAAGATCTTTTGTAGGCAAGTAATCAGAAATTTGATTGAAAAGTTCTAACCGGCGATTATTATTATTTGGAGGAGCAAATACACCAAGAAAAAACATGCAATCACTATAATTCAAATATTTAAAAGCAATTGTTTTTAAACGAATTAGTTTTAACTGCTCTTCGTTAATATCGACAATTTTTAAATTGATGTTATGATATGCAAATGATGATAACGCTGAGCACCCGGCTGATCCTATTATTATATTTCGATCGCCATCCTTCGGAATCTTTTTAAATACATGTGTGTCTTCCCAGACTAAGCTATATAATATATCTTCAGTCAAATTTTCTAATTTTGTATTATATCATACCAATGAGAACCATCTGAAAAAAGATGAACTGCAGTACCTACGTCGCTTCCAAAAGTTATTTGATCAAGATTTACATTTGTACCAGCATTTAATTTTTCTGATCCCTCTGTATTAATGTATACTGCATTACCGCCGCTTATCTTTTTAATAATTAAAGTTCTTCCGCTAACTAACTGATCTGTATCAATTGTTATTCTCACAGTTCCACTACTAGTATTAACAGCTATAATGTTTTCAGAGCCATTAAATGTGGCATCGCTCGATACTGTTGCCACACCCACTATGGCAGATCCTGCTAAGTGCAAATTCTTGAATTTGTAGCTACTACTACCTAAATCAACCTCATTGTTATCATGCG
>UINC01002369.1_pt1 | contig 10910 bp, 9 predicted proteins | sample 5385821 | NCBI WGS metagenome assembly UINC01 (sample SAMEA4666929, study PRJEB26691) | marine metagenome | isolation source: Pacific Ocean | place: Pacific Ocean | collected 2011-10-13
CCACCCGCCAGATCGATCCGCTCATCGAGACGGCGATTGAGTTTCCGTCCGGCGCCCAACTCGGCGCCCATGGTGTGGAACTGGGTGCCGGCGGGAAGTAGAAGTTGTGCATGTAGTTTCCGCCATGCTTTGATGCCGGGTAGCGTCCAGCCTGAGCGAGGACACCGACGGTGCCGAATGTGACGAGCAAGATCGCCGTGGCGGGAGCGAGCGCGCTTCGCATCGGGAGCCTTACCATCCGGCTCTGAGCGCTTCGCGGTCCAGCGCTTGGCCACTCAGGTATACGGAAGCAATTTGGCGGGTGGCGGAGATACCGTACATTGGGTTCGCATCGAGCACGATGAAATCGGCTCGTTTGCCCGGAGCGAGCAGGCCTGTGTTAACCCCCAGCACCTCGGCCGGGGCGCTGGTCGCGATACGAATGGCTGCAGCCGGCGAGATGCCGGCTTCGACGATCAGCTCCAACTCGCGATGCTCCATATAGCCCTGGATGTGATCCTGTACGCCGGTGTCGGCGCCGAGTACGATCCGAGCACCGGCGTCAGACAGTTTCTTCAGACTACGTAGCATCGCTGCAAACGACTCTGTTCCTCGGGCGGCTGCTTCGGCCGTTCGGTTCACGTACGACTCCCGGATGCGCGCGAGGACCTCAGGTGATGCTGACTCAGCTAACAACGGATCGTCGACCCAGGCGGGTGGTTCGGAGTTACGCCCTCGCTCGGAAATGGCTAAATTCGGCATCACGAACACATCGTTCTCTACAATGGCTGCCACCAGTTCGTCGTCCATCTCGACATCGCGTGCCAGATGGGCGAACCCATCAATCCCCGCGGCAACCAGTTCCCGGGCGTCGTCAGCGAAAAAGATGTGCGCGATCACCTGTAGGTCGTGGGCGTGCGCCTCTTCGATGATTGGCCGATAGAGATCCAGTCCAAGCTTCTCGACGGAGCCACCGCGGTCGTCGACCCATATCTTCACAAAGCTAGCGTTAGAAGCGGCGATTTCGGCGACGCGAGCCCGTGCTTCTTCCTCGGTTTCGGCACCGAAGGCGGTCGGACGCATGGTCGGCGCGCCAGGACCGGCCGCGGGCCGCGCGATGCCACGAAACGCGGTGTGCAACCGTGCGCCGCCTAATATCCCGGCCTGTTGGTCGGCTTGGAGCTCGAATGCGAGGTTGCCCGGGTCAGTACCCAGCGACACTATCGCCCCCACCCCGTAATAGGCATACCGATTCAGCTGGTCGGTTACGTTTTCTCGCGTGTAGTTCGCGTTGTCGAAGCTGAGGTTGTCTACAAACCCGACGTGTCCGTGCAGATCGACCAGGGTTGGCATTATGGTTTTACCAGTCAGATCGACCACTCTTGCCCCATCGGGCACCGTCACGTTGGCAGCGAGACCCACATCGGCGATCACCCCTTCATTGACTAGCAATACGCCGCCGCCGAGCGGCGGGCCGCCGTCCCCAGTGATCAAGGTGGCGCCTTCGTAAGCCACGACGGTACTGACTGGGGGTTCAGGGGTGCTGCCGCTGCAGGCGGTGAGGCCCAGGGTGAACCCAACGATGGCCGAGACCGAGCGCATGCATGTCGTCATCAGTTATGACCAGTCCTATGTTTGGTGGGCGCGGCGCCAAGCGCCGGAGACCGTGATTATATCCACTGTGACGTCAGAAGCCGTTTTGTGGTTTTGGGAGTAGTGCGGTCGGAACACAAGACGAGTCGAATGCCACCGCCACCGACACCACGGGCTGCTAGGATCAGCGCGTGACATACGACTACATCATCGTTGGCGGCGGTAGTGCTGGTTGCGTGCTTGCCAACCGGCTGTCAGCCGATCGAAACGTTCACGTGTTGTTGCTGGAAGCTGGTGGCAAGGACGATTACTTCTGGATTGATATTCCGGTTGGTTATCTCTACACGATCGGTAATCCGCGCACCGATTGGTGCTACAAGATTGAGCCAGACCCGGGTCTGAACGGCCGGTCCATCCTCTACGCTCGGGGCAAGGTACTTGGTGGCTGCTCTTCGATCAACGCCATGATCTACATGCGCGGTCAGCGGAGTGATTACGATCACTGGGCGTCATTGGGCAACCGCGGCTGGGGATGGGACGACGTGTTGCCGGTGTTCAAGCGTTCCGAGGACTACCAACATGGAGCCGACGAGTTTCACGGGGTCGGCGGCGAAATGCGGGTGGAGGACAAGCGGGTCAGTTGGGAGATTCTCGACGCTTGGCGTGACGCCGCCGAGGAATGCGGCATTCCGAAGATCGACGAGTTCAATCGGGGCGACAATTTTGGTAGCGCTTACTTTCAGATGAACCAGCGCGCCGGCCGGCGATGGAGCGGTACAAAGGCTTATCTGCGACCAATCGCGGATCGATCGAACCTGACGGTACGGACCGGGGCACAGGTTGAGCGACTTCTCGTCAACTCGGATGCGTCAGACCGCGGTAGGAAGCGAGCAACCGGCGTCACACTGATCGGTGGGGAAGCGGTCACGGCGCGGCGCGAGGTGATTCTCGCGGCTGGCTCCATCGGCTCACCGCAGATCATGCAGTTGTCTGGTATTGGTCCTGGACCCTTGCTGCAGCGCCATGGCATCAGCGTCGTGCACGACCTGCCGGGTGTTGGCGAGAACCTGCACGACCACCTGCAGATCAGGACGATTTTTAAGGTCAAGAACACGGTTACTTTGAACAAGCGCATGAACTCGCTGTTCGGCAAGGCCGCGATGGGGCTCGAGTATCTACTCTTCAAAACCGGGCCGCTGACGATGCCGCCGTCGCAGCTCGGAGCCTTTGCTAAGAGCGACGCGTCGCGCGAATCGGCCAACATGGAATGGCACGTGCAGCCTCTCTCGCTCGACAAGTTCGGCGACCCGCTGCACACGTTTAACGCCATCACGCCGTCCGTCTGTAATTTGCAGCCGGCGAGCCGTGGTCACGTGCGGATCAAGAGCGTGGATCCGTTGCAGGCACCAGCGATCACTCTGAATTATCTGTCCGCGGAGGAAGACCTCGAAATTGCCGTGGCGGGTTTGCGCTTCACTCGGCGCATCATGGCTACGAATTCGCTGACGCGTTTTGAGCCGGAGGAGTACCTTCCCGGTCCCTCTGTGGACAGTGATGAAGGGTTGCGGCGGGCGGCTGCTGACCTCGGCACCACGATTTTTCACCCGGTCGGGACGTGCAAAATGGGACAGGATGATATGGCCGTGGTCGACGAGCGGCTTGCCGTCCACGGTATTGCTGGCCTGCGCGTGGTTGACGCGTCGGTTATGCCCCGTATCTCGTCTGGGAATACCAACGCTCCCACCGTGATGATCGCCGAGAAGGGTGCGGAGTTTGTCCGTGAGGATGCTCGTTGAGGGAATGGGTTTATGGGTGAGTCAGACTCCCAATCGCCAGGGTATCGTCGCAGCCGGATTGGTGACGGGCCGACAAATAATTCGCCGGCGTATCGGTCCACGGCGCTGCGTCATCCGAAGCAACCACTTGTCATCGTGCCGCAGACCCTGTCGGAAATTACGGGCCCCGTGTTCGGGTCTGAGACGCTCGGAGTGTTAGACCACGACCTGACTGTTCAGCATGCGGCGCCCCCGCTTGGCGAGCGGATCATCCTCGAGGGTCGAGTCCTCGATGAGGACGGGCGGTCGGTGCCTGACGCCCTCGTCGAGATCTGGCAGGCGAATGCTGCTGGACGCTACGCGCATGCTGACGATACCCACGACGCGCCACTCGATGCCAACTTCAGCGGCGCCGGGAGGAGGCTGACCGATGCCAACGGGCACTATCGGTTCGTGACGGTTAAACCGGGTGCTTACCCCTGGGAGAACCATGACAATGCCTGGCGGCCGGCCCATGTCCATTTCTCTGTGTTCGGGCAGAGTTTTCTCACTCGGCTAGTCACGCAGATGTACTTTCCCGGTGACCCACTGCTCGTGCTCGACCCGATCTTTAATTCGGTAGCCGGCGATCGTGCCCGGCAGCGACTGGTTTCCACGTTCGACCTTAGCCTGACGGAACCCGGGTGGGCTCTTGGCTATCGTTTTGACATCGTATTGCGGGGCCGAGAGGCGACCCCGACGGGGCTGTAACACTCAGATGTCATCGTTGACGCCGTCACAGACGATCGGTCCGTTCTTTCGGGTGCTTGTCCCGGAGCGTGGCGCGCTAGTCATGGCGGCACCGGAGGCGTTGGGAACGCGCATCACTGTGACTGGGAAGGTGCTGGACGGAAGTGGAGCCGGGGTGCCCGATGCGCTCTTGGAGGTCTGGCAGGCGAACGCCGAGGGAGACTGGAACCATCTGGATGATTCCAGCGGTTCGATTCAGACGGAAACATTCTGGGGATTCGGCCGCATTTCGACCGATGCTGAGGGGCGCTTCACGTTCGAAACGGTTAAGCCCGGGTCTGTGCCAGGGCCGGACAATGAGGTGCAGGCGCCGCATCTCGTGGTTGGCGTATTCGCCCGAGGACTGCTGACCCGTTTGGTGACACGCATCTATTTCAGCGACGAGGCGGCAAATGTAGAGGACCCGATTCTGCGCCGCGTGCCGGTCGTTCGCCGCCCGACACTCATCGCCGAACATCGCGACGAGCGATACCACCTTGATATCGTGCTGCAGGGCGAGCGGGAGACGGTGTTCTTTGATGTCTGATTCGATGTTCGTCGGTAATCGTTTACATGGTGTCCTGCTGGCGGAGCCTCGTGTTGCGGAGCAGTTCGCTGCGCGGGCGCAGCTACAGGCAATGCTGGACGTCGAGGTTGCGCTGGCTGAGGCCGAAGCGGAGGTCGGCGTGGTGCCCGAGAGTTGTGTAGAGCCGATTCGAACTGCTGCATGCGCTGACCTCTACGATCACCGCGCGCTGGCGGTCGACGTGGCTCATGTCGGCATCCCGGCGGTGGGAGTGGTGCGTCATTTGACTGCGCAAGTCGCAGCGGCTGATCCAGCGGCGGCACGGTACGTGCACTGGGGGGCAACCAGCCAGGACATTATGGATACGGGGCTGGTCCTGCAGTTGCGGGCGGCCGTGGCGGTGGTCTGCGAATACCTCGCCAACGCGGCTGATGCCGCCGCCGACCTGACACGTCGTTACGCCGACGCGCCAATGGCTGGTCGCACTTGGTTACAGCAGGCGACGCCGGTGTCATTCGGACTGAAGGCGGCGGGCTGGCTTGACGCACTCGACCGCACTCGGCGGCGGGTCGACGTCGCGCTTGATGATGCCCAAGTGCTGCAATTCGGTGGTGCGACCGGCACCCTGGCGTCGCTTGGGTCAGAGGGTCCGGCGGTGGCCGACGAACTCGCCAGGCGACTTTGTTTACGCACGGCGGACACGCCGTGGCACGCCCACCGAGACAGATTGGCGCAACTGGGTTGCACGCTTGGTGTGGCAACCGGTGCCGTCGGCAAGATCGCGCGCGATCTCGGGTTGATGGCCCAGACTGAGGTCCGCGAAGCGTGGGAGCAACCGGTCGACGGGCGAGGGGGTTCATCGACTATGCCCCACAAGCAGAATCCGGTTGGGACGTCAGTCGCGTTGGCGGCAGCCACCCGGGTGCCGGGGCTAGTCGCCACGGTCCTCGGTGCGATGCAGCACGAGCACGAGCGCGGGCTTGGTGCGTGGCAGGCCGAGTGGGATGCGTTGCCAGACTTGGTGGTGGTGTCCGCGGCTGGTGCACGCGCATTGGCCGATGGGTTGGACGGCCTGGTGGTCGATCCGGCACGCATGCGTGCGAATCTCGACGCGACTGGTGGTCTCGGGCTCGCCGAGTCCGTGGCGATGGCGCTGGCGGTGCCGCTCGGCAAGTCTGATGCTCACGCGTGCGTAGAGGCGGCGTGCCGGCTCGCGCACGATGAGGGCCGCCCGCTAGGAGAAGTGCTCGCCGACGATCCCCAGGTGACCGAGCACCTCGATCGGTCCGAGATCGCTCGGCGCTTGTCGCCTGAACACTACCTTGGCTCGGCGCGGGTATTCATCGACCGAGTGCTTGATCGGCACACCGCTGCATCGGGGTGAAAGTGCTCGAGGTCGTGGTCGATGGGTGCCGGCTGGTCGTTGAGGTCGATGGACCGGAAGACGCGCCGGTTTGCCTGTTGCTGCACTCGCTTGGAACAACCGTTGAACTCTGGTCGCCGCAGTGGGAACCTTTCCAGCGTTCGTTTCGTGTGATTCGGTACGACGTTAGAGGGCACGGGCGCTCGCAGCCTGCTGCCGGACCGTACACGTTGGACCGGTTGGGTCGTGATGCGCTTGCGGTACTTGATATCGCCGGAGCCGAGCGAGCACACGTTTGTGGCGTCTCGCTTGGTGGCCTTACGGCGCAGTGGCTGGGAGCACACGCCCCGGATCGGATCGCACGTTTAGTAGTGGCCAACACGGCGGCTCGCCTCGGGAGCCGCGAGGTCTGGGCAGAACGCATGGGAGCCGTGCGTCGTGGAGGCATGGCGGCGGTGGCTGACGCCAGCGTTGCGCGGTGGTTCACTGACCGGTATCGAGAGGTTGAGCCGGCCACTGTGGACGACTTTCGGTCGATGCTACTGGCCTGCCCGGTCGAGGGCTATGCCGGATGTTGTGCAGTGCTTCGAGACGGCGACCTGCGAGAGGTTGTTGGAAGCATTCAGGCGCCCACGTTGGTTATTACTGGTTCGTACGATGCCGCGACTCCGCCGAGTTTGGGGGAGTCGCTCCGTCAGCGCGTGCCCGGGGCGCAGGGGCTCGAACTCGACGCGGCACATCTTTCAAATGTCGAGCAGTCGGAGGCGTTCACGGCCGGCGTACTTGAGTTCTTATTTCACGGATCGACCGCTTGGTAGTGCACGACGTTACACGCGGCTGATTGAGATCACTGGTTCGAGTGGGCTCCGATAGAGTGCATGTAGAAAGCAAGTCTGTTCGCCCATGTCGACGCACTCTCGGGCGAATTCGGCGCCCTCCGGGGTGTCGAGGTACACATGGGTTTGAACAGCGCCGGTCGCGCCGGATGTGCCCTCGGCACTTGAGGCGTTACCGCACGAATAACGAGTGTCCTGCACGACTCCATACTGCGGTAGTTCCCCCTTTACAATGGCGGCGTAACGTCCCAGCTGGGTCATGAAGCAAAAGGCAACACCGGCCGCCATGTAGCTCGCGGCGTCGGGAGCCGCTCCCAAACCGCCCTGTTCGGGTACTTCGTCTGAAAGAAACTGGAATGTCGACCCCAGTGGACTGTGCAGCTGTTGTTCGATCTCCTTCACGCCGTCATGGCGTCGCCGACAGACAGCACGCACGTGCAGCGTCCGACGTTGCTCGGATTGCAGGCTTGTGTGGGCGCCACCCGCGACGCCGGCCACCGGAGTCACCGCGGCGAGTCGAGAAATCGGTACCCCGGTGGTAACTGGCAGGGCGAACTTCGAGAACGCTTGCTGAGGGTCTGGCGGTGGGCAGATGTCAAGCATCGCGACCCTGCCGACCGGTACTTCCCTGCCGTCGACCGTGAGGCTGAACTGAGATGGGTGCCGCTTGCGCAATAGCCTTTCTACTGGTGAGATGCGGACCGCCGTCTGCACGAGGTCGACTACGACGTCCTCTTCGACGTCGATGCCGATCTGTATTTCAAGACCTACGGGAAGGGCGTCCCCGGTCATAGTGCCTTGCAGTGCTGAACCCTCCATCGTGTAGCGATTGTTTTGCACCAGCGCCAAATCGTGGACCTTGAGCTCTCTGGCGTTGGCTACGGCAAGTAAGGAGTTCATGTAGGAGGACACCATGCCCACTGTCATGAAGGCGAGTGGGCAGGGGGCGGCGTCGAAGCCATCGAGATACGGACCTTCGTCGCTAGCGAGCCGCCAGACGGTTCCGAGAGCCGACGCCACGATGCACTCCTTCTGCATTCCGCTCAGCGATCGCGCCCAAACCCGGACGTGCTGTCCAGGCCCCTTGGTCGGTAAGGCGAGTGGAAGCATCTCGGGTTGGTTAACGGCGAAAAAGGTGGGTAATTTACTTCGCGTGAGCAGGTCCTCGGGGTCAGCTTTGGTGGCCTGAATGTGACGCTGGGTAACCATTTCTTACACTGCCTAAGGTGAGTGAGGCTATTGTTACATGCACGGTGGGTGGTTCGGACTAGACCCGCTTGGCGTTGAGACTTCCAGACCCTTCACGAGACGGTCGATGAACCCATCAGGTCAGACGGCCGGTTATCCGCCGCCCACTCCAACGTCAGCAATAATCGGCACGGTCGCAGCGGCGCTGCTCGCGTTTTTGCTGCTGAGTGTGTCTGGTCCTGCAGCGCTCCCGGCCGAGGGTCAGCGGATGGCCGCGATCTTTGTCGTCGTGCTCATTTTGTGGGTGACGGAGGCACTGCCCGTCGGGATGACGTCGCTACTGGCCGTTGTGCTCCTTCCAATTTTCGGTGTTGCTGATTTACCTACCGCGTTCGGCACCTTTGTCAGTCCCGTCTTCTTCTTCGTCCTTGCGATGTTCATCATCGCGCAGGCGTTCATCAGCTCTGGATTGGACCGACGATTTTCCTTGTGGCTGCTTTCGAAAGCGGGGACCGAAAGCCGGCGAGTCGTGCAGGTGTTCATGGTGGGAACCTGTTTGATCTCAACCATCATGTCCGACGTGCCGGCGACGGCGATCTTCATGGCGCTGGCGGTCGGGCTGTTCGAGAAAATGCGGTTGACACCGGGTCGTTCGACGTTTGCTAAGGCGCTGATGATCGGCATTCCCTTCGCCGCGCTTATCGGCGGTGTGGCGACGCCGGCCGGTAGCTCTATCAATATCTTGGGAATCTTTTTCATCCAGGAGTACGGTGACGTGACCGTTCGGTTTCTCGACTGGATGGTTATCGGGGTGCCGATGGTGGTGGTTTTGTTGCCGCTGTCCACGAAGATTTTGTTGTGGTTCTATCCCCCCGAAATGGACCATGTCACGGCCGTTGGAGACGTAGTGACCGAACGGTCCCGTCTTGGGGCTGTCAGTGGGCGCGAGTGGCGGGTTCTCATCATTCTGGGCACCATGATTGTGCTCTGGGTACTGAGCACCTGGTTTGAGTCACTCGATGTCGTACTCATCAGTCTGCTTGGGGCGATCACCATGTTTCTGCCGGGGATGCGCCTCTTTACCTGGAAAGAGGTCGAGCGCGGCATCGGGTGGGAAGCGTTACTGATGGTCGGTGGCGTAACCGCGCTCGGCGCAGCCTCGGTTGAGACTGGCTTGGCCCAGTGGCTTGTTGATGGGGCCCTAGGTGGCCTTGAGAATTGGAGTGCGCTTGGCGTCGTGGCGCTGGTGAGCGCCTTCACGGTAGTTATACATTTGGCGTTACCGATAGGCCCGGTCATCAATTCGGTGCTGATTCCACCACTTGCCATCTTGGCTCTGTCGACTGGACAAAATCCAGCACTCTACGCGTTGCCAGTCGCCTTCACGGCGTCGTGCGCGTTCTTGCTGCCGCTCGACGCCGTTCCGCTCGTTACCTACACCCGGGGTTATTACCGAATGCTCGACATGTTTGTGCCGGGCGCTATTCTCAGCGTCTGCTGGGTGATGGTGATTACAGTGCTGATGGTGTGGTTGGGTCCAATGGTCGGGCTGTTGTAGTCAGCGGGATACGGAGGCACGGTCACGAAGTTCCCGTCGATCAAGGATCGTGTAGACGGGAAAAAGAACGCCGAAGAACCAGAGCACAGCGCCCAACGCGGCGATTGCATCGAAGAGACGGTAGTTTGTGGCCGGCCAAAACACCACGTCGTGGAATTTCAGGAACGGATATTTTCTGGGTCCGAGCACAGGTCGAAGCCAGATGTCGGCGAAATAGAACATCTGCCACGAGTGTGAGCGGACGAAACCGCCGATTCGTAGCAGTAATCTAAGTGTTCCCGCCAGGCCGTAGTCGTCGCGAAACATACGGCCGATTGTGTTGAAGAACGGGGTCAAAAGCAGCTTGCTGGTATCGTCCTGTTTAGGATAAACCTCAGGCGCTCTCACGAAAAACTCCGTTGCGCCTACCCAGTACAGCGCCACGATGATCGACATCAGTGTGTACAGGCGGAAAAAGCCGGCTGACTCGAAGCGCCGCGCCGACGTGCGCATTGTGCCAGGCAGCAGAAGCCAGCGTCCCCGACTCCGGATGTCGGCAGCGATCTTTTGGTCTTCAAGAAAGTTGAACGATTCGTCGAAGCCACCCAGCTCGGCGAAGAAAGACCGGTGCAGGAACAGACCCTGGTCGCCGTTCACCACGTGGGGGCGATCGAACGACGTTTTTTCTTCGGCGTAACGGAAGGCGATGGGGTGACGGCCGGGGTTTTTCCGGATGAATTCCAATGCGAAGTGACCGGCGACCCGATGGTCGGCGCCGTCGTGTCTGGCAGCGGTCATGGCATCACGGGCGGAAGCCACCAGGGTGTTGCTGCGGAGGCGTGTGTCAGCATGCAGGAAGAAGAGGTATTCCCCGTGGGCTTCTTGTGCACCGCGGTTCATCTGGCGCCCCCGTCCCCGGAGAGTTGATACGACGCGGGCGAAAGGGAACGTCCGTGCAATCTCCGTGCTGCCGTCTTCCGAACCACCGTCGGCGACCAGTACTTCGATGGTAACGTCGACTTGCCGTTGCAAGTCCTGTAGCAAGGCTGGAAGTGTTTCAGCTTCGTTCAGAATCGGGATAACAACTGACACGTCGCAAGGCGCCATCGGCCTGAATGTACCACGTGGACTGAGGCGAGCTTTGATGCCATTACACTCGGTCGGCGCATATGACTAACCGCGGTGATCGTGATTACGTATGTGGGCGAACGTCTTGTCGGCAGCCGTGTCCGGCGACCAGTCAACACACTGGCACTGACCGGCACCGCGCAGCCACTGCGATGGGTCGATGACCGTCGTGAAGCCAGACCAACGGTCGAACTGGGTCTCGACGTCATTAGACTCA
>UINC01002370.1_pt1 | contig 10908 bp, 13 predicted proteins | sample 5385821 | NCBI WGS metagenome assembly UINC01 (sample SAMEA4666929, study PRJEB26691) | marine metagenome | isolation source: Pacific Ocean | place: Pacific Ocean | collected 2011-10-13
TATCTCGCGGCTGGTGTTGATCTTGGATTAGGTACGGACGGTGCAGCCAGTAATAACGATCTCGATATGTTCGAAGCGATGCGGTTTGCGTCCCTCCTGCATAAACTGCACGAGCGAGATTCCCGGGCCGTTAGCGCTAAGGCCTCCTTGGCGATGGCAACAATTGGCGGTGCCCGTGGGATTGGTCTGGGTGATGAGGTGGGCTCTCTTGAACCAGGCAAGCGCGCCGATCTCGTGGTTGTCTCAATGGCAGCCCCCCGCCAAACGCCACTCTACGACCCAGTGTCGCATCTGGTCTACACAACTCGGGGCGACGATGTGAGGATGACAATCGTCCATGGTCGTATCCTGATGCGCGACGGCCATGTACTTACGTTGGACGAAACAATGATTCTGGAAGAGGCTCGGCAGCTAGCGATGAAGGTCAGCGACGCGGTGCACTAGGTTCTTCAAGGATGGTGATGTGGTCTAAGTGTCTATGCTGTTCGCTGTGATCAAGTCCGTAGCCGACGATGAAGTGATCGCCAATCTCGAACCCGATGTACTCGACGGCCAAGTTGACCGCTCGCCTCGACGGCTTCGTTGTTAAGCATACCGTGCGGAGGCTTTTCGGTGCTCTCGCTCGGAGTAAGTGTTGCAGATAGTCCAGCGTGCGTCCCGTGTCAACGATGTCCTCGATGATCAAAACGTGCCGTCCCTCGATGGAAGAGTCGAGGTCTTTTAATAGCTGTATTTCGCCAGAAGTTACGTCACCAGCGTATGACCGGACGGTAATGAAGTCGAGTGTTACTGGTGTGCGCATCGCTCTGATAAGGTCGGCGGCGAAGATAAAGCTGCCTTTCATTGTAACGACGACGTGCAAGGGTTCGTCACACCCGTGATCCGCGTCAATATCGTGCGCGAGTTCGCAAACGCGCTTATGGATCTGGTCTGCGGTATACAGGGGTTTGTTGGAGAGTGGCGAGCTCATAGCATCAGCCAGCGAAGCCGAAGATTACCATATTCGGGGTGAGATTGTTTCGTTTAGAGGTAAAAGTGTAAATACAATTTTCCGGTTAGGAAACGATGAAACGCTCCAAGCAAGGGGTTACCGTAAGGCGCTGCGACTGTCACGATGTGCCACTAGAGTGTTGTCCGGAACGGCTACGTGGTGTGATCGAGGCAGGAGCATCACGAGTTGGGTTACATGTGACTGGGGGAGTGCCAATGGAAGTTGCGAGCCTAATCGACCATACCCTGCTGACGCCAGACGCCACGGACCACGACATCGACACCTTGTGCGACGAAGCCGCGCAATATGGCTTTGCTGCTGTATGTCTGAACCCAACATGGGTGGTCCGCGCTCACCAGCGCTTAGGTGATACACCGATTAACGTGTGTTCCGTCGTGGGATTTCCTTTTGGCGCCACCCCGCCTGAGGTTAAGGGTTATGAGGCTCAGCGCGCGTTGGGTGACGGAGCTTCAGAAATCGACATGGTGATCAATGTGGGCGCTCTCAAGAGTGGAGATCGTAGATTAGTCCAGCGCGACATCGAGGCTGTCGTTGAGCTCTGTCGCCATAGTGATGCGCAAAGTAAGGTGATTATTGAAACAGCGCTGTTGACAGATAATGAGAAGCGTCTTGCATGTGAATTGGCCAAAGCGGCCAAAGCCGATTTTGTGAAGACCTCGACTGGGTTTGGGCCTGGCGGAGCAACGATCGCCGACGTGTCGCTCATGCGAGCTATCGTTGGTGATGCACTTGGGGTCAAGGCTGCAGGCGGGGTAAGAGACTACGACACGTTTAAAGCGCTGACTCGTGCGGGTGCCACTCGAATCGGTGCGAGTGCTGGCGTCAAAATCGTGATAGAAGCGCTCGGTGCGTAAGCATGTTGAAGGCTGTTTTTCCGAGACCAAAGACCTTGGTCTTTTAGTAGAGGTTGCTTTTCCTAGCGGAACCTGTGTAATCAAGGTAGACAACCTTGAGCTCAGTGAAGAAGTTGATTGCCTCGCGGCCCATTTCTCTGAGGCCCACGCCAGTTTCTTTCATGCCGCCAAATGGGATGTGTGCTTCCCCTCCGACTGTGGGGGAGTTTACATGAATGATGCCTGCTTCAAGTTGGTCGACAAGTTTGAAGGCTCTTGAGACGTCTTGTGTGTAAATCGCGGCGGCGAGGCCATACCGAACGGCGTTAGCCGCTACTAGGGCGGATGCAGCGTCAGGCACACGTAAAACGGAAAGTACTGGGCCGAAAATCTCTTCTTGGGCGATTCGCATATTGGACGTGACTCGATCGAAAATTGTAGGCTGAACAAAATAACCACAATCGTGAGCGTCATCGGCAAGACGTAAGCCACCTGTAATAAGTTTTGCACCTTCATCCTGTCCAATGCCAATGTAGTTAAGCACTGTGTCTAGCTGGGTCTGGTCAACCGAGGGACCGACATCGGTCATCGGGTCGAGTCCATTTCCAACAACGAGCGCATTAACACGAGCTTCAAGCTGCTCAATGAAATGGTCGGCGACTGAGTCAACCACGATTGCGCGACTTGTCGCTGTGCAGCGCTGTCCAGTTGAACCGTAGGCGCCCTGGAGAGCACTGCTAGTGGCCAACTCGAGATCAGCATCATCAAGAATGACGATCGGATTCTTGCCACCCATTTCGCACTGGCATTTAATTCCGTTCACAGCGCTTGTGCTATAGAGCTTGGTTCCGATCTCGTTAGAACCGGTAAAGGACACTCCCTTGATCGCAGGATGGTTGAGTAGGGCCTCGCCTACCTCTCGGCCTCTTCCGTAAATCACGTTTATCAGGCCGGGAGGCGCGTCGCACTCAGAAAAAATATCTGCAATAAGTCCAGCCGATAGCGGAGTGAGTGAGGCCGGCTTTAAGACCACCGTATTTCCGCAGGCGATAGCGGGTGCCAATTTCCAGATCGGAATGGCAACCGGAAAATTCCAAGGAGTAATTAAAGCGAGAGGCCCAATCGGTTCTCTGACCGTATAACAAAAATTGTTCGGCAGCTCAGAGGGGATAGTCTCGCCGAGTAGGCGGCGCCCTTCGCCAGCGTAGAATTCTACGACGTTGATAGCTCGCTGGATTTCTCCGTTCGACTCAGTTAGAGTTTTTCCCTCCTCGCGTGTCAGCACTTCGGCAAGTTCGTGACGACGGACTTCCATTCGGCGTTGGACACGGTAAAGAAGCTGGCCCCGCTGCGGTGCTGGCGTGGCACGCCAGTCTGGGTAGGCTCGTTCAGCGGCCTCCACTGCCAGTGTGGCCTCGGCTGCTGTAGAACTGGGTGATTCGGCGACGACTTCCTTAGTGTCAGCTGGATTAATGTCTGGTAAATAGGTCGTGCCAGAAGGTTCGCGCCACTGTCCATCGATGAAGTTGTTAAGAGTACGCATGTCGTCTTAGCTCGCCAAGGGTCGTATGATACAAGACCTGGTGACGCCAAATTATACCAGTCGTTTTGATACGAGGGGCCACGATGTACGTGGTCGTTCTTTTAGCGGGCTAGTGTGATGGGCCTGGTTCGATCAAAGGTAGTGCTGTGCTAGAGCCGCCTCTTCCTTATTCTCAGCTGAAAACTCTTTTTCTTGATGCGGGAAATACCATCGTAGCGATGGAACTCGACTACATTGCTTCTGCACTTAAGGCCGAGGGAGTTACGTGTAATCTCTCCGACTTACGGCGAGCGGAAGCAGCCGCTCGGCCAGTTGTATCAGCGGCATTGCCTCGACTTCGGTCCACCGAGTCGATTGACTCCTTTGAATTTTATATCCGGGAAATGCTCTTACGAACTCCGATGACGCCGGCAGTTGGAGAGGAAGGAGTAGTTACGTTGGCACATAATATGGTGCCTTTGCTCGATCGAATCGGACGGGTTAAGTTCTGGAGTTCAGTCATTCCTGGTACGCCTGAGGCCCTAAGTGCCTTTCGCGCTCGTGGTCTACAACTGGTTGTTGTGAGCAATTCTGATGGCACGGTTGATGAACTTTTGAGGGACGTAGGACTACGCGAGTTTTTTGATGCAGTGATCGATTCCCATGTTGTTGGCTACGAAAAGCCGGATCCAAAGATTTTTTTGCATGCGTTGGAAGTCGTCGGGGCAGGCGCCGAAACCACGCTTCACGTGGGAGATTTATACGAGGCGGATGTTGTTGGTGCTCGAGCTGCGGGCATTCACGCGTTACTGCTGGACCCTTACAATGATTGGCCTTTAGTTGATTGTGAGAGGGCTGTTGATCTTAAGGAACTCCTCAATCGATTCACTGAAGATTGAGTGAGTCGAATGGGTCGCGATGGCTGGGGCTTCTAAGCGTTGGTTCCAATGGTCTTGCCTACGGCACTCAGTGAGCGGTCGAGTATATCGATGGCGTCATCGACGTCGGCTTTGTTGATGTTCAGTGGTGGAGAAAGTCGCACCGTATTACCAAATAGGCCGCCTTTGCCAATGAGAAGGCCGTGCTCCCGAGTTGCCTCAAGCAGAGCATTCATAGCGAGCGGAGACGGTTCGTTCGATTCAGCATCGTTTATCAGTTCGATTGCCTGCATTAGACCTTTCCCTCGAACGTCGCCGACGATCGCATGGGTCGTCTTGAGTTGATTAAGGCCTTTGGCCAGCTCGCTACCCATGGCGGAAGCGTTGGCGAGTAGACCCTCTTCCTCGATAACCTCAATCGTTGCAAGAGCGGCGACTGCTGTAACCGGGTTGCCGCCAAAGGTAGAGATCTGCGGTCCTTTGATGGAAGCTGCGATTTCCGGCGTAGTAACCGTAGCCCCCACTGGTGTACCGTTGGCCATGGCTTTAGCGCAGGTGATGATGTCTGGTTCAATTCCCCAATGTTCAATACCGAACCAATGGTCGCCTGTCCGTCCAAAGCCAGTCTGCACTTCATCGCTGATGATCAATCCACCGTTCGCTCTAATGATTGAGCTAATCTCGAGAAAATATTCCTTAGGAGGTGTCACGAAACCGCCAACCCCTTGGATCGGCTCTGCAATGAAGGCAGCGATTTTTCCCGACGTTGCAGTTTTAATGAGTTCTTCGATGTCGCGAGCACAGATCAGATTACATTCGGGATACGTCTTTTCGAATGCACAGCGATAGCAGTAGGCGTTGTGAGCATGCACCACGCCTGAATCGGTTACCGGACTTAGTCGCCAGTTTGCATGGGCTGTTAGGGACATTGCAGTTTGCGACCGACCGCTATAGCCATGGCGAAGGGCGATGATTTCCGTACGGCCAGTGTGGAGTCTGGCTAGCAGTACGGCGGTTTCGTCTGCTTCGGTGCCACTATTCGTAAAATAGGTCTTGGACAGTGTTCCAGGCGCGATCTCAGCCATTTTCTCCGCCAGTCGAACAGTTGCTTCATGTGGAAAAAATGTTGATGTGTGTTGGAGTGTTCGAACCTGCTGAGCGATTTTGGCTGTCACTTTGGGATGACAGTGACCAATGCCGACGGTAACGATGCCACCAAAGAAATCGAGATAGCGTTTTCCGTCGACATCCCACACAAATTTGCCCTCACCACGAGTGAGCGGCAGCGGTTCGGCATAGAAGGTGGCAACCGACGGAAAGAGGAATTGTTGGTGCTTGGCGATGATTTCAGATCGATTCATGTGAACAACTCACTCGATAGTGATTCTACGTGGCGGCAATGAGGAATCAGAACAATTACACGGTGACATTGTATGCGGACCTTAGCTATTCCCGAAGGTCCATTTCGACGTAACCGCAGTCTTTGGTCCACTGAACACGACGGATGGGGAGACTGTTCTTTTCGGTTGTCAAATAGAAATACACAAGTACTTCGTTATAAGAACTGATGACTGGCTCAATGAGCTCTTGTGTAATTGACTTGGTAGCCCACAACCTCTCGGTTTCAACTTTGAGAATCAGTGCGTGATGAGCGGAGAACTGTTCAACCAACAGCCAGCCGTCACCAGCGATCGATACAATTGGACCACCGGTTTGCCCGCCGTCCCGAGACAGTACGGTGCGGTCTAAGTTACTAGGTCGGGGCGGAGACTTCGATTCGACGCCAAGGAGCCAAATTAGGATAGAGAAAATGGCCAACTGCACGAAAACAATACAGCCAATCGCGGCGATCCGAGGCTTTCTACTAAATCGAGAAAAACTAAACATGGTGTTGGCTATTCTCGCCCTGGCACTGTTCACAGTCCCTGTCACTGACCTTATCTAGAGGGTGTGCTAGGCGGTTATTTCGGGTTGACCATTGACAGGTTCACGAATATTAGCCGTCGCGGGTTATTATAAAGAAAGAGTTTAGGGGAAGTGGGAAATAGGGATTTGTGAGTTTGCCTGTTATTGGCCAAGTTGAGCTAGGGGGTATAGACGTTATGAAAGTCCTTCTCATCGTGTGTGTCCTGGTTGGAGTGCTTGCCACCGTGACTATCGCGAGTGCTCAAGAGTTAGGTCCTGGTGATGCCGCGCCGCCATTTTCATTAATCGGATCAGATGGCGCAACGCATTCGCTTAGTGATCTTACAGGTCGGACTGTGGTGTTAGCCTGGTTTCCAAAGGCCTTCACTGGCGGTTGAACGGCTGAGTGCAAATCGTTCCGTGAGAACGGTGATGCTATTCGGGAGTACGACGCGAACTATTTCATGGTCAGCGTCGATGATGCTGAGACAAACCGAAAATTCGCTGAATCCTTGGAAGCTGATTTTCCACTGTTGAGCAATCCCGATGGAGATGTGGCACGTGCTTACGGCGTGGTGTCGCCGGAGCGTCAACTCCCTCAACGGTGGACCTTTTACATCGGTGGTGACGGTCGCATCCTTTACGTCGATAAGGAAGTGAATGCCTCGACTGCCGGTGCACAGGTCGTTGAGCGCCTTGCTGCCCTAGACGTTCCCAAGCGATAGAGGCTGAGGTACTGAATCGTGCCTGTTGTTGGGAGGAGAACTTAGGCAAGCCGGGGGAACCTCCGAATGCGGCTCGGCTGAGCTGTCGTGGAGGTGACTTACTTGCCTTGTGGACACAGCTAACCGGACGACCTAAAGCAATTGATAACAAGTGCTTGAGTGTGCCGTCTAGCGTCTAGACTTCTTCTTTTGGCGTGTCGGGGTCCTTGACCTCACTCTTAAAGCCACGAATGGCCTGCCCCATCCCACGTCCGATCCCAGACAGGCGCTTCGCGCCGAAGATCAGGAGGAAGATGAAGAAGATGACAACGAGCTCCATGAGGCCTATACCAAAGGGCATGTTTTACCTTTCTTTCTGACGAACTTCCACGATATCACGCTTATCAGGTGTGTGAAAGTGAGCGGTGCTATAGTGCGAAGAGGCTATCCTCTTGGGTAAGTACCTTCGGTTCTGGCGACCCAGTGAGCAATGAGGTTACTTTGCAGGTAATCGCTCACATACCGTTACAACGTATTGTTCGGATCAGCGGCCCGGTCGTTGCGCTAGCTGTATACTTCGCTCTTCCAAATACCTATTTTTCTGACGGTGGAATCGTCGTATTTACCCATGCAGGCCGGGTTACTGCGGCGCTTGCGACTTGGATGGCCCTCTGGTGGCTCACTGAGGCGATCGATATTCCAGCGACGGCCCTCCTGCCGCTCGTCGTTCTTCCGCTCTTTGGTGCTGGCACCATACGAGACGTTGCGGCGCCGTACGCTCACGATCTTATCTTTCTCTTCATGGGTGGATTCATTTTGTCAATAGCCATGCAACGATGGCGTCTGCATCGGCGAATTGCACTGGTGACTCTTTCTATTGTGGGCACGGATCCACCACGGATTGTTGCAGGTTTTATGATCGCCACGGCTGGTCTGAGTCTGTGGCTCTCGAATACTGCGACAGCAATCATGATGCTACCGATCGCGATCAGCGTGATCGGTATGATTTCTGATCATTCTGATTCTGGCCAGGCTGATGAGTCCGATCATCTGGCGGTGTGCCTAATGCTGGGAATCGCTTATGCTGCATCCATAGGTGGCGTGGGTACGATCATAGGCTCTCCGCCGAATCTTTTTCTTGTGTCCTACATACGTGACACCCTCAACCACGACATTACTTTCTTGCAATGGATGGCGATGGGGCTGCCTCTGGTAATCGTGTTTTTGCCAATCACTTGGTGGCTTCTTACTCGACACTTGTTTCCGATTTCAGCCCCTTCAGTAGGAGGAGCGAATGTCATCAGGAAAGCGTATACAGCGCTACCAGGGCTGAGTTGGGCTGAGCGGGCAACATTGGTTGTATTTGGACTTGCTGCGATTGCTTGGATGGGACGTTCTTGGATGACCGGTGTTGAGATTGGTGGTGTGCGAGTATTGGCTGGTCTAACGGACGCGGGTATCTCGCTGACTGCTGCGTTGAGTCTTTTCTTGATTCCAGCGCGATCACATACTGGCGGAGCGCTGATGCAGTGGCGTGACATGAAGGGAATGCCCTGGGGTATCTTGTTGCTCTTCGGTGGTGGAATGAGTCTCGCCGTGGCGATCCAAAGCAATGGTGTCGGGGAATTTCTTGGTCATCAAGCGGCAGCGTGGCAAGGACTACCCAGTTGGGTGGTGATCATTCTTGTTACCACCCTGATAATCTTTCTAACTGAGCTGACGAGTAATACAGCGACGGCAGCGACGTTTATTCCGATTATCGGAGGTATCGCCCCTGGCCTTGGAGTGCACCCCTACCTGCTTATCGTTCCGGCGGCATTCGCCGCATCTTGGGCGTTCATGCTGCCAGTGGCTACGCCGCCGAATGCAATCGTGTTTAGCTCAGGGCATGTATCGGTTACGGCAATGCGTCGAGCCGGTCTTTGGTTGAACCTTGTAGGTATTTGCATTCTAACGGTGCTGGTACAGTTCATTGTTTTACCGATTTTGGGTGTGCCTGTTTCCTGATTGGCGATTAAGGTTGAGCTAGACGTTTATTGGGATGATGAAATGTTTGTGTACCCAAGAAGAGCGACCTTCCAGCCATCGGGCTCCTTAATCAAGATGAAATGATCTTTTCCGGATGACCTGGTAACACCGTCAACGATAATGGCGAAATCAGCACGTAGGTGAGCCAGTTGACCGCTGTCTATAGTTACTTGGATGTTCGATATCCGTTCTTCAAACGGGGCAGCGTCCTGATTGGCACGAGTGCGGTCTAGCCATTCGGCGACCGGGGTAACGGAATTGGTGGCTCCATCGTCGAGCTGGCGGCTCATGACGATAACCGCGTGGTCTGTGAAGGTCGTGGCGAGAGCATCCACATTACGGTTGCCAAGCCATTGCAGTTGGATTTGAACAGCGTCTATAACCGCCTGTGCGTCTTCAGCGGCAGTCGTTTGGCTTGTTGCAGGCTTGCCTAGGGCAAGGGCGATGACCAGAATGAGGAATGTAAGTCTAAACATGAAGCACCTCCGGTAGTAGCAAAAGGGAGCTCGGCGCACTGTTATCAATGCCCAGTGAAAATGTCGTGCTGCTGCATTATAATCGCGGACCGGTGTCGCAGCTTGTGTGGGTGTCGTTGCTTACTCCTTACAGATGAGCAGGGAAGGCGAGGGGCCCCTTCATCTAGGGCTGACGTGGGAATCGGTCTGGATTATCCGTGAACAATGCATCAACGCCGAGTGTAAACAGGAAGTGTCGCATTTCCTTCTCGAGACTCTCGAAGCTGTTGCTGGTGGAGGAGCGAAACGTATAGGGCGTTACGGTCAGGCCAAGGGCGTGAGCGCGCCTGACGAGGTCGGGTTGTGCTAGGAGAAGCTCCTTGGCTGGCCCGATGCCGGTCGCGAATGTTGCAATTTCACGCAAGCGGGTGTCCGTTATCAGGGTGGGTCGGTCGGAGGTGCCGATCAGAAACACTCGAGGCAACGTTGGTAATGCGTCGGCAAGACGGCGCAGGCTGGCGTTGTCGAACGATTGTAAAATAACGGGGGTGTCATCGTCTGCGCCCGCAATGTCCAGTCCATTCCGTCGGAGAAGGTCGATAACCAGACTAGGCATGTCAATGCCAAGTGACCTGTAATTATCCGGCGACTTTAGCTCTGGGAACAGTCCGGCGGAACCGCGGATGAGGTCGATCGCTTCTTGCCATGTCGGCACTTGAGAGCCTGCAAACTCTGAACCGAACCAACTCCCGGCATCAAGTTGTTTTATTTCCGACAATGTTAGGTCGCGAACACGCCAGCGCTGGCGGGTTCGTCCATTGACCTGCTCATCAACGAATCGCCCAGGAAAGATTTCTCGCACATTCGTCGTGCGTTCAAGACTATCGTCATGGAGGCAGACTAGTACGCCATCACGCGTGACACCCAGGTCCTGTTCAACATAGTCAGCACCCTGCTCAATCGCGAGTCGATAGGCTGCCAAGGTATGTTCCGGCGCGTATGCAGAGGCACCACGGTGGGCGATTAATATTTTGGTGTTTGACTGGGCGCTCGCAAGAGTAAGTAATCCGAGGACTGCGACTGCACCACTCAAGAGTCTACACAGGTGCTGCTTGGAAAGAATATTCATCGGCGTTAATCTTTGTGCCGGACTCAACTGGTTTACATGCGATCCGGACGGTATGATTCGCATGACTACCTAAGAATGTGCGAGGATGGAGCCAATGGTCAAGTTGCTGATGTTGTTCATAGTGGTGCCCGCGACCGAGCTAGCGCTATTAATTGAAGTCGGACGGCAGATCGGCACAATAAACACTTTGCTGCTCATCGTTGCGACCGGGGTGCTGGGTGCCTCGCTTGCTGGCCGACAAGGTGTCGGGGTGGTTCGGCAGATTCAGACAGAGATGGCCTCAGGTCACATGCCGGGTGGTGCGATCTTTGATGGGCTGCTGATTCTCATAGCGGGCATCGTATTGATGACACCGGGGATCCTTACGGACATCGCCGGTTTCCTTTGCCTTATTCCTGCCACGCGACGGGCGATTAAAGCCACAATCATTAGGCGTATGGAA
>UINC01002373.1_pt1 | contig 10892 bp, 8 predicted proteins | sample 5385821 | NCBI WGS metagenome assembly UINC01 (sample SAMEA4666929, study PRJEB26691) | marine metagenome | isolation source: Pacific Ocean | place: Pacific Ocean | collected 2011-10-13
TACTGGATCTACTGATATCCACGCCGAAATCCAGGAACAGATGGACGTGTTAAATGGGAAATTCTCGCCACCAGAGCAGGTAAAGAAATTCGCAATCCTTCCACGCGACTTTACCGTTGATGACGGAGAGCTGACTCCCACGCTCAAGATAAAGCGTAAACCCATCGCCACGAACTGGTCCGAAGAAATCGAGTCACTCTACGTCGGTGCATGAGTCTTTTACGCGCTAGTTTTGGTATATGCGGTATTCTGGCGCTGGTTGATACACTACTAGCGCAGACCGCACTGGTCGAATACTTGGCCTACCTAGTTGCGCTAGCTGCCTTCGGACTGGCGACGTGGTGGCCCGACCCACTGCCACCGCCGCCTGCGCCGGGACAGTGGTCGTCGCCGTCTGCGGAACGTGAACGTACACAAGCTGAGTGCAGCGGCTGCGGGCGAGAGGTGGACGCCGACTGGTCGATGTGCCCTTACTGCTCGACGCGATTGTAGCGCTGACACAACTGTGAAAGTAGCTCCGGCAGCCTAAAGAGCCCTGAGCGCTTCAAAGTTCATGGCCCAGACAGAGATTGGTCGGGTTGACAAATACTTCCGCAAGGTGGGTGTCGCAGCGCTTGAGCTGACGAAAGCCATTGCAATCGGTGATACGCTGCGCTTCTCTGGCACTACCACTGACTTCGAGATGAAGGTGGAGTCAATACAGATTGACCATGATGTGGTTGAGAGCGCAGCCGCAGGTTCGGACATCGGCATCGCGGTCCCGGAAAGAGTGCGCCGCAGCGATACAGTATTTCGCGTCAGCGACTAACGCCAGCCTTATCAGCTAGTGACATTCCATTAGCGTGATGCAAAGACTTGCGGCAGTCTTGCTGGCGGCGCTGATGCTCGTCGGCAATCTACAGTTACCGGCTGGTGCGGCGAGTGAACCATCGGCAATGCAGTCCGTTTCCGAACCACCACAACCTGCGGATGATACTGCGTTGTTGCCTGCACCCGCTACAGCAGTACCGTGGTGGGAGCGCACGTCACGCGACAGCGACCGCAATGGTATCGTCGACTGGCTGGAGGAGCAGACCGAACCCACGGCAGTGGGTGTTTCCTATAGCTACCAACCTGGCCAGCGCGAGCTGGAGTCGCTGCTGCTGGCGGGTTTCGAGCCGCGCCTGTTGCTCTCTGACGCAGTACTACTGGGAAGCGTGACTCCGGAGCGTTTCGCTCTGGCAGCGTCGCTACCTGGTGTTGTTATGGTCGAGCCTTACGGGAAAGTCGAGTTCTACGGCGACGTCCAGACGCCCGCCATCCGGGCGAAGAACTCGTCGGTCTACTCGACCGGTGCGTGGGACCTTGGCTATACCGGAAATGGCGTCAACATCGCCATAGTTGATACTGGAATTGACAACGAGCATCCTGGCATCGCGGGCAAGTTCATCGCCGGCTACGATGCGGTTTGCTTTATGCACTCAGACATTCAATGCGTGCTAGCGGGCGGGCGCGAGGAAGACGGCAGCTTTGACCCTGACGATGGGAACCAGCACGGCACTGCCTGTTCGGGGATGGCGACCGCGACCGGACTGCTGGCCGACGGGAGCCAGACTGATTATCAGGGCGCCGCACCCAATGCATCGCTTGTCGACGTCAGGATTGGTTCCGACGTCGGCGCAGGCCCCTTTGAGAACTATCTTCTCGAGCAGGAAGCCTACGAATCAGCAATGAACGGCTTGCAGTGGGTTATTGACCACCGTGATGACGCGTGGCCCAGTGTTGATGAGGCGAACTACGGTATCGACATTGTCTCGCTCTCTTGGGGTATAACCTCACATGAGGACGGCGGCAGCGACGGTACTGACATGCATTCGCGGAGGCTGGACGAGGTGACCGAAGCGGGTGTCATCGTCAGCGTTGCTGCAGGGAACGACGGACCGAGCAACGACGGCTTTTCCGGCATGGGATCGTCCAGCCTCTCTGTCACGGTTGGCGCGCTCGACGACCATAACACAATCGAGCGCGACGACGATACTATTGCATCCTACAGTAGCCGTGGCCCGCGCCGCGACAATAATGACGGCTATCCCTACGACGAGCTTAAGCCCGAAGTCTCGGCACCCGGCACCAACATAGTTCAGGCCGAGGGGTGCTACACCTCTGGCAGCTGCAACAACAATGTTCCCGGGCAGGACGCCTCCAACAACGGCTACTCTGGCCGTGGTTCTGGCACTAGCTACGCAACCCCGTCTGTGGCGGGTGTGATGGCGCTGCTGCTGGAAGTAAACCCCGACCTGACTCCTGCGCTGATTAAGGAAATCCTGCGCACCACTGCTGAACCGCGCGGCGAGCCGACTTACCCAGAGCTGGATCCGTTCTGGAACCGGGACTTCGGTTGGGGACTGGTCGACGCTCTGATTGCGGTCGAGGAAGCTGAGCTGCTCGAGGACCCCGAGAACGTGGACGTCGAGCTACAGGCATACATCCTCGAGACACAGACCAACGACTCTATCGTCATTCGGGGCGTCTCATGGGCTCGCCTCGGCAATGTTTCGGCAGTGCAGTACCGGCTTGATGGTGGTCCATGGCGCGAAGTCCCTGAGTACTCAGTTGAGCTACCGCAGCCGACTGGTGCCTACATTCCGTGGAGCATTTCGCTCAGCGAGGCTGAGCTGGCGTTCAGCGGTGACCACACCCTGTTCGTGCGCGCAATGGGCACAAACGGGACCCACTCACTGACTCCGCACACTAACTTCCAAGCCGATGGTTTTACATCAGAATCGAACGGAAGCAATCTACTGCCAATAATCATGGCTATTGCATTAGTGCTGGGTGGTGGCATCGCAGTAGTAGCCTACCGCAGTGGGCGGCTCACACCTCCGCGCGACTAGCCTCGTGCTTCAGCAGCCATTCTTTTGCGCCCGGCAGTCCTGACCAGCCGCCAGGTCCACTGGCACCTACCGCACGATGGCATGGAATCAGCACTGGAATGGGGTTTCGCGCGCATGCCTGCCCCACGGCGCGTGACGCTCGGGGCGCACCGGCGTGGGCAGCCAGTTCGCCGTAAGTGGCGGTCTCGCCGGCTGGGACTGCGCGCAGCGCTTCCCAGACGCGCTGTTGGAAGGCGGTGCCGCCAGGGCTCAACTTCAGTAGCCCTAGGTCCCCGCAAGCGAAATATGTCTCTAGCGTGGCCGCGACGTGCACACCAGCAGGAGAGGTTGGGGTTCCGGCCGACTGTGTTATCTTACCGTTGCGTAGCGAGTGGGGAAACTCGAGCCGCGTGACGTTATCGCCGTCTAGCGTTACTGTCAGCGAACCGAGCGGTGAAGCGACCGCGAAGCGTTCCATTCACTGGATAGCTTTATAGCGATATTTAATCTCACTAGATTGATGCCCGCACGACCCTTCGTCATAGGTGGCCTGCTACTGCTTGTCTTGGGTTTGGTAGGCGAGTTCCTAGTTTTCCCAACAATGCTCGCATCGGACGGCGGCGAATTTGAGGCGCAAATCACAACTTCTGATGAAATTGACACCTACAATGAATATGACGCGGGAGACACAGTAATCCTTGTCGACACTATTGCTCGCATTCAGTATGAGGATGGCAAGACCAGTGTATGGCTCGAAAGCATAGGTGCTGATTTCGAAGATGACATCCGCTTCAGGTTCGATGGAAACTTACTCTCCGACTTCGGCCCGGATTCTAAGGTAGTAATTACCTTCGAGGTGGTGGAGTATGCCTCCAACGAGGTTCCCGAGGGGTACGACGTCAGCGACAGTAGTGACAGAGCCCTGCCCGCCGACGCCGTAGCGCCGCGCTACTCAACGCAGCCGGAACTGGCGTTTGGCGGGCTGACAGCGCTTGGGCTACTCCTGCTCGTTTTCGGTGGCTACAGCGCTTGGAAGGGCGGCGGCAAGGAGGAAGACGACTGGGGCATGACCGCCCCGCCTGCCGCGCCGGCAGCGGCACCAGTGATAGCTGGCGCAGCCCCGGTCGCGTTTCCCCCAGCAGTGGCTCCGCCAGCTATGCAACCGGCTCCACTAGCCACGCAACCTACAGCATATCCAACGAGTACGGAAACGCAACTTATCCAGTGCCCTGCCTGTCAGTCACAGCTCCAGATTAACGACCCGACGAGGCCGCTCAACATAACTTGCCCTGGCTGCCAAGCGGGAATGGTGGTGAGGTAGAATGAAACATAATGTGACTGCTACACTGATCGTACTGCTGTTGCTTTCCGCCGGCTGCTTGGATTTCGGTGGTGGCGGCGGTGGCCTTGGGTCGAACCTCAATCCGCAGGCGGTAGTGACTGTCGCTTCAGGACAGAAAGTAATCGAGCTGGGTTCCACCATTCGGCTCGACGCATCTGAATCTCTAGATGAGGATGGGACCATTACCAGCTACAAGTGGGATTTCGGAGACGGGAACACAGGCACCAGCTCGATTGAGAATCACAAGTACTTCTACTCTGGAGAGTACATTGTTTCATTGTCCGTGACGGACAACAATGGGGCAGTCGGAAATAACGACCGCAGGCCCACCTATATCACAGTCCTGCATCCGGAGGTGGCAGAGTCTTCCGGCACACCGCACGCTATCATTTCAGCGAAGTCCTCAGTGGTGGTTCCGGGGACTGAGATTGAGTTGAATGGTGCAGGTTCCTGGTCTTGGGTCGGTGATTCGGAAAATGGTTATTCAACTTCCACAGATGACATCACATCCTGGTCATGGGAGTTCAGCGATGGGGGAACCGCAGAAGGCGATGTGGTCACACACAATTTTGGGTCTTCTAGTAGCGGTCTGACAGGTTCCAGTTCGGTAGGCAATTACCTGGTAAAGCTGACGGTTACGAACTCCAATGGCCTTACGGATGAAGTGTACCAAACTATCAGAGTAATTCCCCAGGAGATTTCAAGCGTAAAATCGCCCGACCCCGACGTCCTGACTATAGTCTCTATAGGTGATCCAGTCAGCCTAGACCCTGCGGAGGCGTATGACACCGCTAGCGGCGCAGTACTGACCAACACCTACGAGACGCTGGTGTTTTATGACCGGAGCCGGACAGACAAACTGATACCTATTCTGGCCGAGGAAGTGCCCACGGTCCAGAACGGTCTGGTCTCTCCAGACGGCCTGAACTATACCTTCCAGCTCAGATCAGGTATCACGTTCCATGATGGCTCGATGCTGGACGCGGATGATGTCGTGTTTTCAATTAATCGTCTGATAACTATGGACCTCCCTGCTGGCCCGGCCTGGATGTACACTGAAATTTTGGACAAAACGGATGATGATGGAGATGGCATTGCAGACAGTATTATCAAAATTAACCAGATGACGGTCACGTTCAGGCTGAACCAGTCCGCACCCCGTTTCCTGCCGATAATGGCCTACAATGGTGCATCAATCCTCTCGAAGGATTGGGTCACCAAGAAAGGCTGTGGGATTCCAGTACCTGGGCAGGAGTGCATGGGTATACAGGACGAAGTAATGGGCACTGGCCCGTACATGATGAATACAGACCATGGCGGGAGATGGGTCAGGGAGCAGTACGTCCTGATGGAATACTACCCCAATTACTGGAGAGGCTGGAGCGACACAGAGCGTGGAAGTTGGGGGATAAGCGCATTAGGCTTCATCAAGACGGTTTACATCAAGAAGAACAACGACCAGCCGTCCAGGGTCCTTGAACTCAGAAGCGGTAAGGCCGATTTTGCCTACGTGGAACCAAGTTACAGAGAACAGGTTCTAGGTTATGAGGGCATTGAGTATGTAGACCAGTTGAAATCACTCAGCATGAGTTTTATAGGTTTCAACCACGACATCGCAAACTATCAGGGAACTGCACCTTCAAGCGATTTTTTCACTGATGAAGATATTCGAAGAGCATTCTGCTACGCCTTCGACTACGATTCCTACATAGAGGATATACTAGACAATTTCGGCACTCGGCCTACAGGACCAATTCCGGATGGACTGCTTGGATATGACCCGAGTGGACCTTCATATGACTTCAATCTGAACAAAGCCCAGGAGCACTTCGAGGCTGCAGGAGTCTGGGACACTGGTTTCACGTTAACAGCTTATTACAACTCGGGGAATGACGTAAGGCTGAATGCATTGTTGTTGCTTGAAAACAGCGTTGAATCCTTGAATCCCAAGTTCGAGATTGAGGTCCTAGGACTAGAGTGGCCTGACTACTTGGATAAACTGCGTGCGCATGAGTTGCCGCTATTTTTCCTGGGCTGGGCGCCTGATTATGCAGATCCGCACAACTATGCTCACCCTTTCCTGCATAGTGATGGTCACTTTCCACATTACCTAAGTTTTGGGTATGAGGACATTGACACACTGATAATGGAAGCTGCAGCGGAACCTGACGCTTCTCTGCGGACAGGCATGTACTATGAATTGGCAGACCTGGAACATGAAAAAGCACTGTATATCTGGGCAAGCCAAGGTATTGGCTACCATTTCGAGCGGGAGTGGGTCAATGGCTGGTATCACAATATGATGCACAGCACCCTCTATTACATGCTGAGCAAGGACTGATTCTGCACACTGTCTACCTTAAGTAAAACATACTCTGGCGAGCAGTGAGGCTCTGGATTTACGTGGTCAGGCGCTTGGCCTTGACCATACCGGTTCTGCTCGGCGTCACCCTGATTACTTTTTCTCTCTCGCACATGATGGGAGACCCGCTGGCCCCGTACATAACCGAGAAAACGACCGAAGAACAGGCAGCGGCTCTGAGGATTAAGCACAATCTGGACGAACCACTGCGCGTCCAGTATGTGACATACTTGCGGAATATAATGACTTTCGAGTGGGGTTTTTCGAAGACTATCAACCAGCCTGTAGCTGATGCTGTCAGAGAAAAATTTGCTGCCACTCTCGAGTTGTCAATCCTGGCATTTGTGGTTGCAGTGGGGACTGCCATTCCTCTCGGTATTTTCTCCTCCGTCCGCCACAATCGCTGGGAGGACCATGGTATCAGGCTATTTGCCTTGTTTGGCTCTGCAGTCCCGATTTTCTGGCTCGCTCTTGTCCTGAAATATGTTGTTTCTTTCCAGTGGGATTTACTGCCGCTGGGCGATCGTTATGACCCCATTCTTTGGGATGTGCGTGACCCCATCGAAATCAAGACTAATTTTCTGCTTATTGATTCCCTGGCAGCGGGTTCACTGCCCCATTTCATGGATGCCCTGAAGCACATGATTCTGCCGGCCACGGTGCTGGCCTACGGTTCGATGGCGACCACCATCCGGCTGATGCGAGGCAACATGCTTGACGTCCTGGGCCAGGACTACATACGGACGGCAAAATCCAAGGGGTTGTCCGGGACCAAGGTAACCATGAAGCATGGCGCCTCAAATGCGATGATTCCTACGGTCACGCTCCTGGGTATGGGGTTTGCAGGACTGATTAACGGCTCGGTTCTGACGGAGACGGTATTCACTTGGCCGGGGTTAGGATACTGGGCCATCTTGGCGATGCGGAACCTGGACGTTTCAGCAATCCTGGCCTACACCTTGTTCTCCGCCGTGCTTTACATTTTTGCAAACCTGATTGTAGACATTCTCTACGCATTCCTGGATCCCAGAGTAGAATTGGGAGGTCATTTGTCAGTGGGAGAGATTGCAGTAGTTTCCCTTTCCATAATGCTGTTGCTGGTAAGCTATCTTGATGTCGAGGCGGGCGTGTGGTTCGGAACCGGAGCCCTGCTTTTCTGCACTGGATTTGCAGTTTATTTCACATTTTCATGGCTGTGGAAGAATCCAGGTGATATATGGCTGCCAGCACTGCTCGTAGGTACATTATTCTTGGTATGGTCTATTCTTTACGGTATTTTTATGAATATTGTATATTTTTCACTGCTGCTTTATTCAATCTATGTTATTCGAAATTGGAACGACATCAAACTGGAGATAACTCCTAAGCTAGATGAATTCAAGAGGGCAGCCTACCAGGTCAGGAGAAATCCCCTGACAATCCTGGGGTTGTTGATTGTAATTTTCTTCCTGGCCGTGGCTGCGCTGGCACCAATTCTGGCGCCTCCTGCAGAGGACCAGAGAGACCCGAAAAGAATGGAGGAATATTTTGACTACAACTTTGATTTGCAACCTCCATGCTATTTTTCATGCACGGGTAATTCTGGAGAAGAGGATGGCTATGTACTGGGCAGCACCAACAGGGGGTACGACATATACTATGGAATAGTCTGGGGCAGCCGCACCTCACTTGATGTTGCGGTTAAGGTAGTTGTTACGGGCACATTTATTGCAGCCGTTATCGGAGTGATTTCGGGCTACTATGGAGGTAGGGCAGACGATTTCATAATGAGGATAACCGATGTATTCATCGCCATACCGGGGCTGGTACTGGCACTGGCAATTATTGCAGTTACCGGCGAAAGGTCGATAGAATATCTAATGTATGCACTGATTATAGTTTGGTGGCCTGGTTTTACGCGTATTATCAGAGCCGAAGCCCTGAGAATCAGGAAACTGCCCTATGTGGAAGCAGCAAAGGCGGCAGGTGCTTCGGATTTCAGGATTATTTTCAAGCACGTACTGCCCAATTGTATGACTTCAATAATCGTCATTGCAACCATGGATATGGGCGGCATTGTACTTTCCCTGGCCGGGCTGGGCTTCCTTGGATTTGGAGGAGCTGCCGATCTGGCGGAGTGGGGGAAGCTAGTCGCGTTCGGCCAGGAGCACTTGCTGGCCGGTGAATGGTGGGCGTTTTTCTTCCCGGGGTTAGCCATCGCGCTCTGGGCACTCGGTTTCTACCTGCTGGGCGATGGTGTGCGTGATATTCTGGACCCGAGGCAGAGGAGCTAGATGCTGGAAATAGAAGGACTGGAAACGCATTTCAAAACATACGATGGCGTCGTCAAGGCTCTGGACGGTGTTGACCTGACTGTTGAAGACGGGGAAATATTTGGACTGGTTGGTGAGACGGGGTGTGGGAAATCAGTCACATGTTATTCAGTCCTGAAACTGTTACCCGGAACTGCTGAAGTCGTCAAGGGCAGTATAAGGCTGAATGGAGAGGACATTACCGATGCATCCGAGGAGAGAATGAGGAAGATAAGGGGCGGGGAAATCGGAATAATTTTCCAGGATCCGCTTTCGGCATTGAACCCCGTAATGACTGTCAATGAGCAGATTGGTGAAATACTGGCTCTACATCAGGATGAGGAATTGCGAGAATTGGCAGCGGACAGGAACATACCGACCTACAGGAGTAAGAAATGGAGTCTTTCGCCCGGTTTCGAGTTCACCATCATGGCTGTATGTTTTGCCTTTCTGGCACTTTTTACGATGCTGGGCCAGTTTGCGTTTGGCCTTCCTTTCCTAGTTATGATTGGATTTTTCTTCCTGAGGGATTATCTGCAGCGAGATCTTCCGGACTCGGCACTGGACTTGATGGTTCTGGATGCCCTCTCCAGAGTGAAGATGCCAGACCCGAGCCAGGTGGCCTGCTCATATCCGCATGAATTGAGCGGAGGCATGCAGCAGAGGGTGATGATAGCCATGGCGCTGGCGGGGCGTGCCAGAATGCTCATTGCCGACGAACCGACGACGGCACTGGACGTCACAATTCAGGCCCAGATTCTGCAATTAATCAAGGATATCCAGAAGGAAACTGGTATGTCGGTTCTGCTGATTACGCATGATCTGGGGGTCGTGGCCGAGACTTGCGAAAGGGTTGCTGTAATGTATGCTGGCAAGATTGTTGAACAGGGACCCGCGGACGAGATATTCACCAATCCTAGACATGAATATACAAAATCATTGCTGGCCTCAATTCCCAAAGGAGGTGAGGAGAGGTTGAAAGCCCCCCATACAGAGGAATATGGTGCGATATGAGTACTGAAACCGTCATTGAGGTCGAGGGGCTGTCGAAACACTTTCCGATAAGGAACGTGATTGGGACTGTCACGGGCCTGGTGAAGGCCGTGGATGGAATAGATATCAGGATTGAGGCGGGAAAGACTCTGGGAATTGTGGGGGAGAGTGGGTGCGGTAAAACCACGCTCATGAGAACATTGTTGCGCTTGGTTGATGCTACGGCAGGGTCAGTAATTCTGTCCGACCAGCTGGGAGGTGATTTCGCCTCAAACAGGCTGGAAGAGCTGTCCCACGCTGAATTGCGCAGTTTCAGGAGACAGGTAGGAATAGTATTCCAGGATCCAATGGGAGCGCTGAACCCCAGAATGCTAATCAAGGATATAGTGAGCGAGCCACTGATAATTCACGGCCGGACCGGGAACATCCGTAAGCGGGTCACCGAATTGCTGGAGACTGTTGGCCTAGGTGGCGAGCACCTGTACCGGTATCCGCATGAATTTTCAGGTGGTCAGCGCCAGCGGATAGTCATTGCCAGGGCGCTGGCACTGGAGCCAAAAATCCTGATTCTGGATGAACCAACTTCTGCCCTGGATGTTTCGGTCCAGGCCCGGATTCTGAATCTACTGAATGACTTACAGGAGAAGTTTGAACTGACGTATATTTTCATCTCTCACGATCTGTCAGTCATTGAACACATGTGCGACCGGGTGGCGGTAATGTATCTGGGCAAGATAGTCGAAGAGGCGGAAGCTGAGACGCTGTTCTCCAATCCGCGCCACCCCTACACCCAGGCTCTGGTATCGGCTATCCCATCCTTCGACCCTGCAATGCGGCAGGAGCGCATTGTGCTCGAGGGCGATGTTCCATCGCCTGCCGCACCACCGAGCGGCTGCCACTTCCACCCCCGCTGCCCGATTGCAGTTGCTAGTTGCGCTACTGAATATCCAGTTCTGCGTAAGCACGAAGACTGCTCCGTGGCGTGCCATCTGGTATAGCGGAACGGTTTTGACCCCCTGCCCGCCGTGGCGCGGGTGTGGGCCGGTAGATCA
>UINC01002375.1_pt1 | contig 10889 bp, 8 predicted proteins | sample 5385821 | NCBI WGS metagenome assembly UINC01 (sample SAMEA4666929, study PRJEB26691) | marine metagenome | isolation source: Pacific Ocean | place: Pacific Ocean | collected 2011-10-13
CTTCTAATTTTGTTTTTGGTAAAAAAGCAACTTCAAATTCAGAACCTCGATAGAATTCTGTATGCCCTTTTTGTCTGCCGAAGCCTTTAACATCGGTTGCAGTAAGTCCATGGATACCTAGTTTGTTTAGGTCTTCCTTCACATTATCAACCTGTTGGGGTTTAATGATTGCAGTTACTAACTTCATAATCAGAGGATTTTTTAACAATAAATGTCATATATAGGGAACGAAAAAATAGCATTTCTACTATGCGTCGAATTCATAAAAGTATTTTTGTTGAATTGGAAAATAGGTAATTTCTACTCTAGATTGCAAAATATAAATTTTATTGGCTTTTTTAGTCTAATTTTTTTTTATTTTTTTAGGACTCTTTAAGTTGAATATGCTTAAATTTACATAAGTTAATTAACTAATGACAAACAATAAGGGGGACATATGTCAAAAAAAGAGAAAACGTTGAAAGGAACTAAAACTCCTTCAAGACGTAAGTTCTTTAAAGTTGCTGCTGCAACAGGTGCTGCTGCAGTAGCTGCGTCTACTTTGGCTGCTCCAGCAGTTGCTGCTGATAGAGTTGAAGTAGCGATCGTTACGACATGGCCAAGAGACTTTCCTGGTTTAGGGACGGGCGCACAAAGATTTGCGAAAAGGCTTATGGATATGAGTGATGGTCGTTTTCAAGTTAAATACTTTGCTTCCGGAGAAAGAGTAAAAGCTTTTGATTCATTTGACGAAGTAGCTTCAGGTAATGCTCAAATGTATCATGCGGCTGATTACTACTGGGTTGGTAAAGATAAAACTTGGGGATACTTTACTGCCGTACCATTTGGCTTAACTTATACAGAAGTTAATGCTTGGATTAGATTTGGAGGCGGTCAACAACTTTGGGATGAACTTGCTGGAAAATTTGGACTTAAAAATTTCTTGTGTGGTAACACAGGAGTTCAAATGGGTGGCTGGTTCAACAAAAAGATCAATTCAGCCAAAGACTTGAAAGGTCTTAAGATGCGTATTCCAGGTTTAGGCGGCCAGGTAATGGCAAAACTTGGAGCATCACCAGTTTCACTTCCAGGCGGTCAAATATATGAAAACTTGGTATCTGGTGCGATTGATGCAACAGAGTGGGTTGGTCCATGGAATGATGAAATTATGAAGTTCCATGAAGCAGCTAAGTACTATTACTATCCTGGTATGCATGAACCTGGTTCACTTTTAGCATGCGGATGTAACAAGTCGTGGCTTACTAGTTTATCAAAGTCAGATCAATTGATGATTGAAGCTGCAGCTTCTATGGAGAACGATGTTATGATGTCCGAATACAATGCGAAAAACGGAGCAGCATTATCTCGTTTAATCAATGATCATGGCGTAAAACTTATGAAGTTTAATGATAAAACTTATGACGCTTTCGCCGGAGCTGCTGAAGAAGTGTTTGCGGAGGTTGTAGCAAGCAGCGATCTAGCGGCAAGAACTCATAAGAGCATGACAAAAGCACGTAAGGATATAGGTGGTTGGGCAAAACTTTCTGACCAAGCTTACGTAGCACAGCGTAATAGAGCTCTTGGAGTTTAGAGTTTAACTTAAACTTAAAATAATTTATATTTTAAAGGGCCCTATATGGGCCCTTTTTAATTAGAATGTAAAAATGTTTTCTAGTCACAACATATCAAGATTCATTAGGATTGTCGGTTACGTAATTATTGCTATTACTTTTGCCTTTTTGATAAATAATTTTCTTAACTATTGGGCTGACTGGCCAGGAGTAAAAAAACTGCTTGCTAATTATGGATTGTTTGGGTTTGAAAAGTTAAAAAATCCAATTTCAGGTTCATTATTTACTTACGCGTTGTTTCAATTATTTTTATACATAGTTTTAATTTTTTTGGTAGTTTTTTTTGTTTTCAAAACACCCAACCAAACTTTGAATAAGGACTCAGAAATATTATCTTCATTATCGGCATATATAATTCGCTCAGCCTTTTGGATGGTTTTTATAGTTGGTCTTGTAGACTTGACGATTTCATTTCTTGCAACTGAAAAATTACTTATAATAATTTTTAACGAAAAAATTCATCTAAATTTAATAAGCCCTCCATTCAGAATCAAATTTATTCATGTTCCATTAATATTTGTTTCTATGATTTTGGGATATTTCACGCGTACACTTGGATTTATATGGTTAGCGATTTTGGTAATATTTGCTGAATTTTCGATTGTAATTACAAGATTTATTTTTTCTTATGAACAAGCATTTATGGGAGATCTGGTTCGTTTTTGGTATGGAGCGCTTTTCCTTTTTGCAAGTGCGCATGCTTTAATTCACGAAGGACATGTGCGAGTGGATGTTCTTTACACGAATTTTAGCGATAGAGCTCGAGCATGGACTAATACAATAGGATCCTTCTTGTTTGGAATTCCACTTTGTCTAATCATATTATTTTTGGGAATGAGCAGTAAGGCAAGTATTATTAATAGTCCATTACTTAGTTTTGAAATCACTCAACAAGGGTCAAGCGGTCTATATGTTAAATATTTAATGGCAGCTTTTTTAGCTATTTTTGCTTTAAGTATGTTAACTCAATTTACAAGTTATTTTATGAAAAATTTTAATAAAATTATAAATAGTTCTTAATATCCTTCACATGGAAACATTCTTTCTTTTAATTTTAATCTTAACAATGATAGCTGCACTTGCTTCTGGTTTTCCAGTTGCTTTTGCTCTTCCCGGTTCCGCGATAGTTTCTATTTTGTTAGCAGCTTTGTTTGGTTATCTCTTTGAAGGAAACGTAAGCGCTTATTTCACTCAAGACGGTCCTATTGAGTGGCTAACCGCAGGCATTACAAATTTTAGAGGGGTTTATTGGGAAGTAGAGGGAGACACACTTATTGCAATCCCATTATTTATTTTTATGGGAATAATGTTGCAACGTTCTAAAATTGCGGAAGACTTATTGGTTACAATGGGGCAACTATTTGGGCCAATACCTGGAGGCCTTGGTATTTCAGTAGTTTTTGTTGGAGCGTTACTTGCAGCAACAACAGGCATTGTGGGTGCTACGGTAATAGCAATGGGCTTGATTTCCTTACCAGCAATGCTCAATAATAAATATGATAAATCTTTAGCAAGCGGCATCGTTTGTTCATCTGGAACTTTAGGGCAGATAATTCCACCATCTATAGTTCTAATTATATTGGCCGATCAACTTGGTAGCGCAACAGATGTTGCAAATACAATAAGAGCCGCAGAGTACAAACAAGTGACAGGACAATTCAGTATGCCCGGGGAATTTACTGTCTCTTCCACTAGTGCTGGAGATATGTTTTTGGGAGCTCTTTTACCTGGTTTGGTGCTTGTCGGATTATATATGCTTTATATTCTTGTGTACGCAAGAATCAAACCCAATTCGGCTCCTCCCGTACCTTATGAAGGAAAATTTGATTATGCTTTTTGGTTAAAAGTTATACTAATAATCATTCCCCCTCTATTTTTAATTTTTGCAGTTTTAGGCTCAATTCTTTTAGGCATTGCAACCGTTAATCAAGCTGGATCCATAGGTGCAATTGGCGCAACTTTAATGGCGGGATATCGACTTAAAAAAGGAGAAAAAAATGGATATGCCCCAATAATTATCGCGTTCGTGTCATTATTATTAATTTTTATTTTTAGTAAATTTTTTGATTTAAATATAAAAAACATAGAAAGTACAAAAAATTTAATAGGGATATTAATTACAGTATTTTTTGTTTTTACTTTCTTGTTTGCACTAGGCTGGAGTTTTTGGAGAACCTATAAAATTGATAATGTTTTAAAAAATGTTGTTACAGATACCTGCGTAACTACATCAATGGTATTTATAATTCTACTGGGCGCCGCAATGCTTACAGCCGCATTCCGTGCCTTTGGCGGAGAAGAATTAGTTAGAGATTTTTTGCAAAATTTACCAGGAGGCTTTTGGACACAATTTATTGTTGTTATGGCTGTAATTTTTTTATTAGGTTTTTTTCTTGATTTTATAGAAATTGCAGTCGTGGTTGTTCCTATTATAGCGCCTATTTTATTGGCCGAAACTTCAGCGAACGTTACTGCTGTGTGGCTGGGCGTAATGATTGGCGTAAATTTACAAACCTCATTTTTAACTCCACCCTTTGGATTTGCTTTATTTTATCTTAAGGGCGTTGCTCCCAAAATAGTCCAGACCATTGATATTTGGAAAGGCGCTGTTGCATTCATAGCGTTACAATTGGTTGGATTAGGAATAGTTGGTTTTTATCCTACATTAGTTAATTATTTACCAATTCGTACCTATCTAACCTCAAACGTAGCTCCTCCACCAATGAATCCTAGACTACAACATTGTTTGCAGGAATATAAATTTGCTAATTATAACAATAACGAAAGTGTATTAAGAACCAATATTTCTAATATTCAAACTTTAGATTTAAGTTACATTCCTGAAAATAAAACTGAAATTTTCAATTCACATATTAAAAAAGCTTTAATGACTTTTGATTTAGTAGAACAGGTGCAGAAAGCTGAAAGCGAATATAATTTATTTGCGAAAAATTATAGCTCTTTACATTTTAAAGTAAGAAAAATTCAAAAAAAGGTTCTTAAAATAAAAAAGAAAATAGAAACACTACAGGCAGATATAAGAAATTTAAGCAATGATAAATTTTCCGAAAAAGAGAAAATTGAAGAAAAAATCAAATTCCTTGAACTTGAAAAGGAAGGGTTAATAGATAAAATTCCTCAAAATTGGATTGAAGATAATAAGAAATTTCAAAAAATTCAAAAAAATAAAAATATAACAATAAAAAAATATAGAAGAAACACAGATGATGCTTATAGAGAGCTAACCCAAATTAAAGCATTCATAGGTGATGCTAAGCAACTTGAAAAGCTTTTAAAAGCTATAACTTTGTTGAATTCTGAAATTAATAATGAAAATTTAAATAATGTTGAAAAAAATATTGATTCATTGATTGAGCAATTAAATGAAATATCAGGTGTTGATGAATTAATTGAAAAATTATCTGAAATGAATTCTATGGCCACCGAAGACGAAATTGATAAGAAAAAAATAGCAAATTTAAATGATAGAATTCTAACCTTATTTAAGGAAGAAATTGAATGGAGAAATAAAGCGTCTATATCTTTGATTAATAAATTAAATGAATATGATGATTCAATAAAAAATACAATTGGGCTAAGACTTCAAGAGCGTTTAACAAAAAAACAAGCGAAATTCGTATCTAAATGCAGATCGATTCATAGGGATATATCTTTAAATTTTTAATTTAAATAATGGAAAAATATATTTTACCAATAAAAAAAGGCGTACCGGTCTTTTTTGTATTTGCTTTTGGTTATTTTCTATCAACACTTCTTCGCGCAACCACCGCAATTCTTTCACCTGTATTTACATCTGAGTTTAATCTTCAGGCTGGGGATTTAGGACTTTTAGCTGGAGGATATTTTTTAGGATTTGGATTAATGCAGATACCTCTTGGATATTTACTTGATAAACACGGTCCTAAAAAAATTGTTTCTTCTTTTTTGATAATAGCAATTGTAGGTGTAACATCATTCGCTCTAGCAAAAAATTTTACAGGTTTAGTGATATCAAGAATTTTGATTGGCGTTGGTGTTAGCGCTTGTTTAATGGGACCTCTAACAGGATATAGAATATGGTTTGCAGATAACTATCAGCAAAGATTAAATTCATGGATGTTAATGATAGGTTCGTTGGGCTATCTGTCTTCAACATTGCCCATTCAACTTTTATTACCCATCTTTGGTTGGAGATGGATATTTGGCGGGCTAGCTTTCTTGACAATTATTTGTATGTTGCTAATTTTTTTAAACATTCCAAGCTGGGAAAATAGAGGGACAGAAAAAATTTATGAAAAAAAAGAAAATCTTGGTTCGTTATCAGAAGTTTGGAAAAATAAATTTTTTAGAAGCCTAATTCCAATTGGCATTTTTAATTATGGAGGCATGTTTGCCATACTAACTTTATGGGCTGGTCCATGGATGATTAGAGTTTCAGGATATAGCCCTCTCGAAAGTGCTACAGGACTTTTTTGGATTCATGTGACAATGCTCGTTGCCTTTTTTCTATGGGGTTATATTTTGCCAAAATTGTCAAATTATGGACTAAGTACAATAAAATTACTAAAATTAGGTTTGCCTGCCAGTTTGTTGGTTTTATTTATAATTATTTTGTTAGGTCCCCAAGCTGGCGCTTTTCACTGGGGAATTTACATTTTGAGTACAATTTTTTTATCTCTAACTCAGCCTGCAGTTGCTTTAGCCTTTCCAACACATTTGGCTGGAAAAGCTTTTACATCGTTTAATCTAGTTCTTTTTATAGGTATTTTTACAGTTCAATGGGGAATAGGCTTAATAATAGATTTAGTTCAAACTTTAGGATTTAGTGAAATAGTCGGTTTTCAAATATCATTTTTTATTTTTTTAATATCTTCTATTTTTTCTTATATATATTTTATCCTTTGTAATAATAAAAGCTCATGACTAAATATCTATTTAATTTCATCTTAATTATTATAACTATTTATTTTTTGATTTTAGCTTATACTTATTTTTATCAGCGAAACTTACTCTATCATCCTTCTGAAAATAATTATTCCGATCATAAAATTAACTTTAACTATGAAGAAATTTTTATTCGAACAAACGATGGATATGATCTAAAGGGCTGGTTTCATGAAAAAGATAAAATTAAAAAAAAAACTTTAGTTTTCTTTCATGGCAATGCGGGAGATTTAAATAATAGAATTTACAAACTTAATGAACTTAAAAATTTTGATATCAATATTTTGATAGTTGCTTATCGAGGTTTTAGCGGCAACAAGGGAAAGCCCACAGAACAAGGCCTGTATGAAGACGCGAAAAGTACATTAAATTGGTTAAAGGAGCATGCAGTTAAAGAAGAACAAATTATAATTTATGGAGAATCCCTGGGAACTAGTGTTTCGGTTGAGGTGACTCAACACAAAAATTTTGCTGGAATTGTTTTAGAATCTCCATTCACTTCTATGATTGATGCAGGAAAATTTTATTATCCTTATTTACCCGTTTCTCTTTTGCTAAAAGATAAATATGAAACACTGAAAAAATTGAAAAATATTAATATTCCTATTTTAGTTATGCATGGAAAAAAAGATAAAATAGTACCCTTTCACATGGGAAAGAAAATTTATGATAGTGCGAATGAACCAAAATTTTTTTATTTTTCTAAAGAAGATGATCATATGATGGATTATAATGACGATCTTCTTAAATCCTTAAGTAATTTTATAGAATCAATATAAAATTTTAACTTTGTACTAATGCTTTTGAAAATGTATTGGCATCAAAAGAATGTAGATCAGTTTCCTTTTCTCCCATCCCAACAGCAATTATAGGCAAACTATATTTTTTACATATGGACAATATTATTCCGCCCTTTGCCGAACTATCCAACTTGGTAATTATTAAACCTGTTAACTTTGCAATTTTTTTAAATTCCTCAACCTGATTTAACGCATTTTGTCCAGTGGTAGCGTCTAATACTAAAATAGTTTCGTGAGGATAGTCTGGATTTATTTTTTTTAAAACATTAAATATTTTTTTGTATTCATCCATAAGATTTTTTTTATTTTGTAGTCTTCCAGCGGTATCAATAAAAGCTAAATCAATTTTATTTTCTTCAGTAAATTTTACAGTTTTATATGCTACGGATGCAGGATCTGTTCCTTGTTCTGATTTAATAAAATTTGCACCAATCTTTTTTGCCCAAAGCTCAAGTTGATCGATGGCAGCTGCTCTAAAAGTATCAGCTGCACCAAAAACTATTTTCTTATTTTGATTTTTAAAAAATTTTCCTACTTTTCCAATAGTGGTAGTTTTTCCAACTCCATTTACACCAGAAACGACTATAATAGTTGGAGAATTTTTGTATAACTCCTCAATTTTTTTTTCATGACCGGTTAATATTTGAGCAACTTTTTCACTTAAAAAATTAAGAATTTCTTTTTCATCCTTAATCTCTTTACCTATTTTCTCTTTTTTGAACTCCTCTTTTAAATTTGAAGCTACTTCTACTCCAACATCAGCTTGAATAAGCAATTCTTCAAATTGATCTAGTAAATTTTGATCGATTGTTTTTTTGCTGAATAAATCTTTAAATCCAACTGAAAATTTTTTTGAGCTTTTTGCTAATCCTACTTTGAACTTATCTAAAAGATTCATTAAATATCTATACTAATTTTTTCAATCTGTGAAACCGGACCTGTCATAAAAATATTATCATTGTTATTATAATTGATTATAAGATCCCCTTCCTTAAATCGAATATTGCAATCTTTATCTACCAAATTTTTTTTAATGGCCGCAACAGCAGTTGCACAAGCAGCTGTTCCACATGCTTTAGTTAAACCGGCGCCTCTTTCCCAAACGTTTATGGCAATATTTTTTTTATCCAAAACTTGAGCAAAAGTTACGTTAGATCTTTTGGGAAAATACTTGTGTTTTTCAATAGCAGGTCCCAATTTTTTAATATCTATTTTGAAACAATCTTTAACAAAAAAAATAATATGTGGATTTCCAACATTTAAACAGAATCCGTTTTTATATTGATTGCCATCCATATCTAAAACTTCAATATCAACTACTTCGTTATTCATGTTTTTACTTAGAGGTATTTCTTTCCAATTAAATTTTGGTTTACCCATATTTAATTTAACACTTTGCTCGCCAACTATTTCAGCATATAAAAGTCTCTCATTTGTTCTAAGTGAAATAGTGCTTTGTTTTTTTTCTTTTGAAATTAGGTAGGCAACACATCTACTTCCATTACCACAGGCATCGACTTCAATTCCATCCGGATTAAAAATTGTTATTGGATAGATATTATTTTCTTCTTTTTCTAAAAAGATTAATTGATCAAAATTAATATTTTTTTTGCTTGCCAAGCTAATAATTTTATTTTTATCCAATGCTAAGTCATTTTCTCTTCGGTCCAGAATTATGAAATTGTTACCAAGACCATCCATTTTGTAAGCGTTAATAAGCGCCATAATTTGATTAGTATCTTTATTCATTGACTTTTAAAACCCTTAATTATAGTTTCTCTCCACTTCCGCAAATATTAGATTTTGCGGTGCCTTTAGAAATAAAGGGATCGACACTAGTCAGCGAGGGTTCGCCCACTAGTGCGATCGGTGTTGGATAAATATAGAATGTTTGAAAATTTAACAAATAGATTAGAAGGCATATTTAGTAAATTAAAAAAAGCCCCTTCCTTAAACGAGGAACAGGTAGAGGCTGGTTTAAAAGAAATTAGACAAGCATTACTAAGTGCCGACGTTGCATTACCAGTAGTAAAAGAATTTATAGAAAATATAAAACCTAAAGCAATCGGTCAGGAGATCATTAGATCCACTTCTCCTGGACAGATGCTTGTAAAAATTGTCTACGATGAATTAGTTAAAATATTAGGTGAAAAAAGCGAAGATCTTAATTTAAAAGCTGTTCCTCCTGCATCAATATTATTACTTGGTTTACAGGGATCAGGAAAAACAACAACAGCAGCAAAACTTGCAAAAAATATAGAAAAAAATTTTAGAAAAAAAATTTTGTTAGTTAGTTTGGACATCTATCGGCCTGCCGCACAAGAGCAGTTAAAAGTCTTGGCTGAAAATAATAATTTAAATGCTTTACCAATTGTTGAAAATCAGTTGCCAATAGATATTGCAAAAAGAGCAATAAATGCAGCCAGTTTGAGCGGCTCAGATATAATAATTTTTGATACCGCCGGCAGAACCCAAATGGATTTAAATATGATGACAGAGATTAAAACTCTCAAAGATACTCTTAACCCTGTAGAAACAATTTTGGTCGCGGATTCTTTAACGGGACAAATCGCTGTTAATTTAGCTTCTGAATTTGATAAAGCAGTTCGTTTAACTAGCATTATATTAACAAGAGTTGACGGTGATGGTCGGGGTGGTGCTGCCTTAAGTATGAAGCAAACTACCGGAAAGCCAATAAAGTTTATAGGTGTAGGTGAAAAAATAGATGATTTAGAATCTTTTCATCCAGACAGGCTGGCAAATAGAATTCTTGGAATGGGAGATATCGTCTCTTTAGTAGAAAAAGCATCTCAAGATCTTGATGAAGAAAAAATTAAATCAACTGAAGAAAAAATTAAAAAAGGCACTTTTACCTTTGAGGATTATTTATTGCAATTAAGGCAAATGAAAAAAATGGGCGGTATGGAGGGCGTGCTTTCTCTTTTACCCGGTGTTAGTAAAGCAAAAGAACAGATGCAAAATGCTAATGTTGATGAAAAACTATTATCCGCGAATGAAGCAATCATCTTATCAATGACAAAAAAAGAAAGAGAGAATCCGGATATTATAAGCGGATCAAGAAGAAAAAGAATTTCATCAGGCTCAGGAACAGACGTTCAGACAATAAATCGATTGTTAAAACAATTTAAAATGATGTCAAAAATGATGAAAAAAATGTCAAAAGGAAAGATGCCAGGCGGTGAAATTCCAAATGAGCTTCTAAATAACTTAAAATAAAAGAAAGGAAATAAATAGATATGCTTAAAATTAGATTATCAATGGGTGGAGCTAAAAAAAGACCGGTTTATAAAATTGTAGTTGCAGACAGTAGATTTCCAAGAGACGGTAGGTTTATAGAAAAAATTGGACTGTTTAACCCTTTACTTCCTAAGGACAGAAAAGAAAGAATTAAAATAGAGACAGAAAGAGTGAAATATTGGATTAGTAAAGGTGCAAGACCGACTATGAGGGTATCCAGAATTTTAGGAGAAGCAAAAGTTATGCCTATGCCGAAGGCTGGCAATAATCCTCAAAA
>UINC01001528.1_pt1 | contig 10888 bp, 11 predicted proteins | sample 5385821 | NCBI WGS metagenome assembly UINC01 (sample SAMEA4666929, study PRJEB26691) | marine metagenome | isolation source: Pacific Ocean | place: Pacific Ocean | collected 2011-10-13
TTGTAAGTGGGGTTTTTTGTATGACCACCAGCATAGCCTGATATAACGTCTTTTACGCCTTCAACCCGTTCATAAACAGCTTCGACGCACCAAAAGCAACCGCCTCCAAGCGTGGCTATTTCTAATTTATTATCTGGCATGGTTTGAGTTCCTTTTTGTTGACAACCAATTGCTGTAAAACTCAGCAAAATTAAAAAGGGAAAATTGATGTATATTTTTTTCATTTGATCGTAAAAAACTTATTTATTCAAGCAAACGTGATGCACCCATTAATCGCTCCATGGGGTATGATTAATTATAATTCTTTCAAATCTTTGTATAGGGTGGTGAGCATTTCTTTCGCATCGCCAAATACCATCAACGTATTATCAAAACCAAATAACTCATTTTGAATGCCGGCGAACCCTGGATTCATTGTACGTTTATTCACAATTACGGTACGGGATTTATCGACATCTAAGATGGGCATACCGTAGATTGGGCTAGAGGTATCATGACGGGAAGCGGGATTGACCACATCGTTTGCACCAAGGACAATGGCTACATCACAATCATCAAATTCTGGGTTAACATCACCCAGATCTTTCAACTGTTCATATGGTACATTTGCTTCTGCTAACAATACATTCATGTGTCCGGGCATGCGGCCTGCCACAGGATGAACAGCATATAATACCTTTTTGCCCATGGATTCCAGCAGGTCTGCAACCTCACGGACTGCGTGTTGTGCCTGGGCTACTGCCAGTCCGTATCCTGGCACAATAATCACTTTATCTGCTGCTTCCAATATCATGGCCGCTTCTTCTGTTGTGGCAGACTTCACTTTTATCTGCTTATCTGAACCAGCTACGGATTCTTGCTCCAGGCCAACTGCACCGAAAATTACATTCGCCAACGATCGATTCATTCCTTTACACATGATATTAGTGAGAATCAAACCTGAAGCACCTACAAGGGCGCCAGATATGATTAGTCCATTATTCATCAGGACAAATCCAGTGGCTGCAGCAGCAACGCCTGAATAAGAGTTTAACAGTGAGATTATTACAGGCATATCCGCACCACCAATGGGAATCGTCAAGGTAATTCCTAAAATAGCAGCAAGAATTAAGACACCATAGAACATATTCATCTCCTGTCCGCCACCTATGCAAACAGATACACCCATAACCACCAGTGCCAACGCCAGGAAACCATTAATAGCTTGTTGCCCTGGGAATACGATTGGTTTACCGCTGATGAATCCCTGCAGTTTACCAAAGGCAATAAAACTGCCAGTCAATGTCAACGTGCCTATGAATACAGAAAGGGTGATGGTTGCGGTAAGAAATGTGGTTTGATCAACTGTACCAAACTTATTGAAATATTCTGCTGATGCCACTAAGGCTGAAGCACCACCGCCAAACCCGTTAAAAATTGCGACCATTTGCGGCATCTGCGTCATCTGTATACGAATAGCAAAGGTGGCTCCAATTATCGATCCAATAATCATCCCAATTGCAACTAGCTTGAAATCAAGTTCTATTCCAGATCCAGGTGAAACAACCGTTGCAATAATGGCAATCAGCATGCCGATAGATGCAATTGAATTACCATTACGTGCAGTCTTGGGTGAACTGAGTTTCTTTATACCCAGTATAAAAAGTATAGCGGCAATGACGTAAGCGAGATTTGTATATCCCATACTTATTTTCGCTTAAACATTTTTAGCATACGATCAGTTACCATAAAACCACCAACACAATTGATGGTAGCAAAGATCACTGCGACCAGCCCTAGCCAGGTTCCGATTTCACCGCCAACTTTGGTAGAAATAATCGCACCCACAATCGCGATACCTGAAATCGCATTGGAGCCTGACATGAGCGGCGTATGCAAGGTAGGTGGAACTTTGGCAATAATTTCAAACCCAACAAATATGGCTAGAATAAATACGGTGAGGATGTTAATGATTTCCATAATGAATCCTTATAAGTTGTTTATCGCTTCGAGGGTAGGTTCGTGCGTGATTTTTCCCTGGTGCGTAAACATGGCACCTGAAATAATTTCATCTTCCTCATCAATGTTCAATTGACCTTCTTTAATTAAATAGGTAACAAAGGAGAAAATATTTTTTGCGTACAACTGAGAAGCGTGCACCTGCATGGATGAAGGCAGATTTATAGTACCATCAATCATTACACCATTATAATTAATTATTTCCCCGCCTTTTGTCAATTCACAGTTACCGCCATTTTCAGCTGCCAGATCCATGATCACCGAGCCCGGTTTCATTCCATTCACCATTTCCGTTGGGATTAGTAAAGGTGCCGGACGCCCAGGAACCAATGCTGTGGTAATGACTAAATTTGATTTAGCAATATGCTTTTTTATCATTTCTCGTTGACGAATTTTATAATCTTCTGAGGTTTCTTTTGCGTAACCACCTTCACCAACACCATCATTTCCATCAGACTCAACAGCAACAAATTTTGCTCCGAGAGATTCCACCTCTTCTTTGACTTCGGGACGAACATCAAATGATTCTACTTGTGCTCCAAGTCGTTTTGCAGTAGCAATTGCCTGTAATCCTGTGACCCCTGCGCCGAGAATCAGTACTTTTGCGGGCGGGATTGTGCCTGCTGCTGTCATTAACAGAGGCATATATACGGGCAAGTGAGCAGCTCCTATCAATACGGATTTATATCCAGCAATATTTGCCTGTGAGCTTATTGCATCCATACTTTGTGCCAATGTTGTTCGAGGAATGAGGTGCATGGAAAAACCTGTAATATTTTTTGCCGAAAGTTTTCTTACTTGCTCTGCCCGTTTGGTGGTTTGGAAAAGTGAAATATAAGTTATACCATCGGGCATCGCATCCATTTCTTCCAAAGTGGCCGGAGCAACCTTTAAAACTATATCTACACCATTTAATAGATCGGTTATTTCAGTAACCACTTCGGCCCCAGCGTTTTGATAATCTTGATCAGAGAAAAATGAATCTTCTCCTGCCGCAGATTGCACGCGCACCGTTATGCCACTATTAATCAGTTCTTTAACTGTTTTTGGTGTGGCGGCAACACGCTTTTCGCCGGTGATGGTTTCCTTTAAAACTGCTGCGATCATGCTGAATCCCTGTTAATAATTTCTTAAACAGCCCGCAAATTTATGAAAACTGACCCTTACAATTCTCATTTTGATTTCAAGATTTTTACTGTAGCCTTTCATGGCTAATTTTATGTCTATGAGATTTCACATATTATTTATGATTGCCGGTATTTTTTTATCTAACTGCGCCCCTTCTTTACATATTGTAGAACGGTATCCTGATAACAAGGAAAAGACTGTTGAATTGATGAAAGGCAAAGGCAGTTCAGGGCGGATCATTAAACGGATTGAATATTATTCGAATGGTAGAAAGAAATCAGAAGTTGATATTAATAATGGTCGAAAGGATGGAAAGTATCTAGCGTACACAAAAAATGCAGCACTATCCATCAAAGGGCAATACGAGGATGGTAACCAAAGCGGGAAATGGTATTGGTATAATATCGCAGGTAAACTGGATTCAATCCATACATATCAAAATAATAGACTGCATGGGAAGTCAACCCTTTATTCAAATGGCATCGTTCTTATTAAGCGAGAGTATATCGAAGGAAAACTAAATGGAAAATTCATTGAATTTTATACAAATGGAGAAAAAAAAGTAAATGGCTATTATATCAATAACCTTCCAGATAGAAAATGGCTTTGGTGGAATGAGAATCAAACTAAAGCAAGACAGGTTCATTTTAATAATGGTGTAAAACACGGTGAAATCCGTATTTGGGATGAGGGTATTATAAAATTAACGGGTGCTTTTGACCAGGATCAAAAAACGGGTACTTGGAAATGGTACCATACGAAAAAACAACTGGATTCTCTGGTTACATATGAAAAAGGTCTATTACATGGGACTTTGAATGTTTGGCATAAAAATGGGATTATGGCGGTAACCGGCGATTTTGTCCACGGAAAAATGAATGGACAGTGGAAATGGATTTCAGAAGATGAAATACCTGATTCTTCTAAAACCTACAGCAATGGCCAATTAAATGGTTTGTCTGAATTTTACTATAATAATGGTCAGCTTAAACAATCAGCCCAATATCATGCCCATCTGCTACATGGAGAAGAACGATTCTATTTTCCTACTGGGCAGATCAAATCTAAAACTAATTTTGAATCGGGTAAGAAAACAGGTCCATATGAAACATGGTTAGTCAGTGGAGACCCGGAAGAATTTGGAAGTTATAAAGGAAATAAACTGCATGGGAAAGTTCAAAGATGGTATACGACTGGGATAATGTCATCCATTACCAATTATAAGCTGGGTATTTTACATGGCGTGATGCAAATACAATCTCTTTCCGATGAGTTAAATAAGGAGATGTTTTTTGATCAAGGGAATGAAATTGTCCGCTTTGAATACCATAGTAATGGTCGTTTTAAACGGGTTATGATCCTTGATAATGGTCAAATACTTTATGAGAGAAAATGGAATGGGTTAGGTATAGAAAATACAGAAGAAAAATATATTGTCGGTACCAGTCGCGATACCGATTTTTATCTATCAGGATTTTTGAAATACGAATGTACCTTTAATAATGACAAAAAGCATGGACTTGAGTGGTGGTTTGATGAAGACAGAAAACCAACCAGAGTCAATATTTTCTATCAGGGAGATCGAATTCTTAGTTACGATTTAACATCAAATGATGAAAGCAGTGAATAAAAAAATCAATTAGTGTAATTTCATCGTCTATGAAAGACATAATAATAGATAACATCATGACTTGGGGCATACCTGCTGGTATCATTTTTATTGGTATCATAGCCGGTTGGCTGTTTAAAAGATTTATTCATCAGCGTTTAAAAAAGATGACCGAAAAAACTGAATGGAAAGGCGATGATGTGATATTTGAGGCTATTGAATCTCACATCGTATTATGGTTTTTCCTCGCTGCAATGAATATTGCTTCCAGTAGCCTGTCACTGAGTGAAGATTATAGTAATTATTTAAGCAAGATTATATTAGCGATCCTGATCCTTTCGGTTACCCTGGCCATTTCCCGTATGGGTGTGGGATTGCTCAACTTCTGGGCAGACAAGCAGGGTACTGATTTGCCTTCCACTACTATTTTTGTAAATCTGGCACGTATTATCATTATTGCTGTTGGTGTCTTGGTAATTCTTCAAACTTTGGGGATCTCCATCACACCACTGCTGACCGCTTTAGGGGTTGGAGGTCTAGCTGTTTCTTTAGCCCTCAAAGACACCCTATCGGACTTTTTTGCTGGATTACATATCCTGCTTTCTCAAAAGGTGAAACCAGGTGATTTTGTGGAAATGGATTCGGGTCATATGGGTTATGTCCAAAATATTACCTGGCGTCATACAACATTAATGGAACGCACAAACAATATTGTAACTATTCCTAATGCAAAAATTTCTGCAGCAATAATGAAAAATTATGATCAGGGGGATCCCAGTTTTTCTGTCCGTATTGCTGTAGGTGTTTCCTATGATAGTGATTTGGAAAGGGTAGTGAAAGTGACAGAAGAAGTGTCTGAAGGTGTCATTAAAGATGTAGATGGAGCGAAAAAAAATGAACCAGCGATCGTGCGCTGTTATGAATTCGCCGACTCCAGCGTTAATCTTAAGGTATATTTCCGCGGTCTCAAATACGGTGATCATCATCCTATCATTGATACGTTTATTCGCCGTATTCATAAACGATATAAACAGGAGGGGATCAATATTCCATTCCCAATCCGCACGCTGATCCATAAAAATGAGCAATCATGAAAAGTTGGATTATCTTTGGTGCCCTACTTGCTGCACTAGCGGTATTGTTGGGTGCCTTTGGGGCGCATGGATTAAAGGGAAAAATTTCACCGGAAGACCTGACAATATTTGAAACAGGCGTGCGCTATCATATGTACCACGCACTTGGATTAATTTTAATGAGTGTTCTTGGATTGTATTATTACCCAGAAATGATACAATTGCCTGCCATACTTTTGTCCGTAGGTATCCTGCTGTTTTCGGGAAGTCTCTATATTTTAGTGCTAACTGGTTTGCGGTGGATGGGTGCGATTACGCCGATCGGAGGCGTCGCCTTTATTGCTGGTTGGTTGCTGCTGGCTTACCGAATGTTTAAAGTATAACTAATTCCTTTTCATAATGACCGGCCCAAAACGTGTTTTAAGGACCTTCGATGTTACTTCGATGGTCACTGGAAATATGATTGGCTCGGGAATTTTCCTTTTAGCAGGCTATGCTGCTGCATCCGTTCCTGATAGTTCTACACTAATCTTGGCCTGGATCGGTGGCGGAGTGATGGCCCTACTTGGTGCTTTTGCCATTGCGGAATTATCGACAAGATTTCCAAAAACGGGAGGTGATTTTCTTTACCTTCATAGAGTCTATGGTCCGTTTCCGGCATTTTTATATGGTTGGATGAGTCTAGTTATTTTTGAATCAGGATCAATTGCAGTTTTAGCACTTTTTTCTGCTAAATATACTCAACAGTTTTTTCCTGCATCCCAAATTTTGTCTGTCCCATTATTGGCATCTTTGCTGGTTCTATTCTTTTCAGGTATACATTGTTTGAAGGTTGAGGTGGGATCACGCTTCCAATCTATTCTTACCGTTGCCAAGATACTTGGCATATTTCTTATGGTTTCTTTGTTATTCAGCGGAGATCCTAATGAAATAAATTCAACCCCTAAAACGGATCAAAGCGGTAATCCATTTATTGGGTTTACACGAGCATTAATCCCCATTTTCTTTGCATATACTGGTTGGAACGTTGCAGGCTATATCGGAGGTGAAATACAAAATCCGAGAAAAACATTACCCAGGGCTTTAATTGGTGGCACACTAATTACGACGGCAATCTATGTGGTTGTAAATCTATCATTCATACAATCGGTAGGCTTAGCTGGTATTCAGGGCCAGGATATGGCCCCCTTAATTGCTTTGAAAGCTGTAGGTGCTGAAAGTTGGACCACCTTTTTATCGATTCTTATTTTTATCAGTGTGGCCAGCTCACTTTCCATTACCATTCAGACAGCTGGTGCGCGAGTGATTCAAGCAATGGGGGAGCAAGGTGTTTTTTTTCAGTTTACAGCTCGCCTACATAGAAAATTCCATACGCCGGTAAATGCCCTTTTAGTCCAGGCAATTTGGACTATCTTTCTAATGTTTACCTTGGATATAGAAAGTTTGGTGGATTCCGCTACAGTCGTCATGATTATGTTTTCGGCCCTTTCAATATCAACCCTATTCAAGGTTAATTACGATAGAAATGGATTAAAAGGAAATGAGAATATCTATCGAACACCATTATTCCCTTTGGTCCCTGTAGCATATATACTTAGTGCTATATTCGTCAGTTGGGGTGTGATACAATTTTATTTATCGCAAGGGAGTCTATTACCTATATGGGGACTGTCATTCTTATTGTTTGGCAGTATTGTTTATATTATTTGGAAAAAAATGAGTTAAAGTGAGTAAAATAAAAAATCAAGCATTGGCACAAGATGGGAATAAACTTCTTGATTGGGCCGCAGGTAGGATGCCCGTACTATCCAAAATTCGACAACGATTCAAAGATGAGAAACCCTTATCTGGATTGACGATTGGTATTGCGCTCCATTTAGAGAAAAAAACGGGCATTTTATTGCAAACCTTGGCAGCTGGTGGTGCAAAAATATCAGCTGCTTCCTGTAATCCTTTAACAACCGATGATTCTGTTGCTGCAGCCCTGGCAGAAGAAATAGACGTGTTCGCATGGACAGGTCAAACGGATTCAGAATACTATGATTGTTTAGAATCTGTCATCACAGCGAAACCGCATATAACCATTGATGATGGGTGCGATTTAATTCAGTTGCTCCACTCCAAGCATTCCAATTTATTAGATCATGTGATCGGCGGGTGTGAGGAGACCACCACCGGAATTGTCCGTCTGGAAGCCATGCACAAAGATGGAGCACTTAAGGTACCTGTGATGGCAGTAAATAACGCCCATTCCAAATATTTATTCGATAATCGTTACGGAACTGGACAAAGTGTAGTTGAGGGAATCCTTTCTGCAACTAATACATTAATTGCCGGGAAAATGGTTGTTGTTGTGGGCTATGGCTGGTGCGGACGTGGTATTGCCAATCGTATGAGAGGGCTAGGCGCCAAAGTCATTGTGGTTGAGACAGGTGCTACAAACAGGGATGGATCATCTGGTTACCACCGTGCGCTAGAAGCTACATACGATGGTTGTTGGGTTATGTCCATGAGTGAAGCAGCGTCCTTTGGGGATATTTTTATTACCGCTACTGGCAATAAGCATGTGATTTCAGAAAGCCATTTGGGCGCAATGAAAGATGGGGCGATTTTGGCTAACTCGGGGCATTTTAATCATGAAATTGATTTAGACAGTATGGAATCTTTATCTGTTTCAAAAGAAACAATTCTTCCTAATGTGGAAAAATATCACCTGAAAAATGGTAAAAATTTAATTTTACTAGCAGAGGGCCGATTGGTTAATTTAGCCCAACCAACTGGTCAAGGTCATCCTATCGAGATTATGGACGGTAGTTTCGCTGTCCAGGCGCTTTGTATTGAATATCTAGCGAAAAATAGAGGTAAACTATTGCCAGGTATATATGATGTACCGAAGGTAATTGATAACGATGTAGCCAGGATCGCTTTAGAGGCCCAAGGAATTGTTTTAGAAAAACTGACGGAAGAACAAGTGAAATACAGACAGAGCTGGAAAGAGGGAACCTGATGGATTTAAAGATCAGGCCATTTACGGCAGAAGTAAAACAAATGTATGATAATCATGGACATTTTCATGATGGAGATGCCGGCTTGGATCTATTTGTGATTAACGAGCAGACAATCAGTGCGGGGGAGACAACACTGATCCACCTGCAGATCGCTTGTGAGAATACTGAAAATAGACCGTATTTAGTAATGTCACGCTCGAGCATAGGCAAGACTCCTCTTCGGCTGGCTAATGCTGTTGGTTTGATCGATGCTGGCTACCGAGGAGAGATCATGGCGGTAGTGGATAATATTAAAAAGGAGGACTATACTGTTGAACCGGGTCAACGCCTGTTTCAGTTGGTTGCTATGGATGGTTCCCCCATCTATTTTGAACTGGTAGAAGAATTATCAGACACTACACGGGGGGGTGGAGGTTTTGGAAGTACGGGTAAATAATTTATAATTTAGCACTCTACTAATTAGAGTGCTAAAAAGAGTTGAAAAATCATGATTTTAGCCTATAACTTCCGCGCTGCATAATTGCAGAAAAAATAACAAAATCAGAATTTTAACTATTTAATTAATGAAACAGGAGAAAGCGAAATGGCACTAAAAGTTAAGCCTTTGGCTGATCGTGTTGTGGTTGAACCTGCACCAGCTGAAGATGTATCCTCTGGAGGCATCATTCTGCCTGATACAGCTCAGGAAAAACCACAGCAAGGCACTGTCGTTGCAACAGGGCCCGGTAAAGTTTCCGATGCTGGAAACACCGTTGCAATGGAAGTGAAAAAAGGAGACAAGATCCTCTATGGTAAATATAGCGGGACTGAGTTTTCTTTTGATGGAACTGATTATCTTATCATGCGCGAGAGTGATATTCTCGCTGTCCTATAAGGAGTAAATAAATTATGGCTAAAGAAATCTCATATGATCTCGAAGCACGTAACGCCCTGAAGGCCGGTGTGGATAAACTCGCTAATGCGGTAAAAGTCACCCTTGGTCCAAAAGGACGGAATGTTGTTATTGAAAAGAAATTTGGTGCACCAACTATAACCAAAGATGGTGTAACGGTGGCCAAAGAAGTAGAATTAGATAATAGAGTTGAAGATGTTGGTGCTCAGATGTTGAAAGAAGTTGCTTCTAAAACTTCTGATGATGCGGGTGATGGTACCACCACTGCCACCGTTTTAGCCCAAGCACTTGTTGCTGAAGGGCTAAAAAATGTGACGGCTGGTGCCAATCCAATGTCCATCAAACGTGGAATTGATGCTGCGGTAGGCGCTGTAGTAGAAGCCCTGCAGGCTCAAAGTAAAGACCTGCCGGATTCTAAGCAGATTGCTAACGTGGGTACAATTTCGGCTAACAATGATCATGAAATCGGTGCAAAAATTGCTGAAGCTATGGAAAAAGTGGGTAAAGACGGTGTTATTACTGTAGAAGAAAGCAAAACTGCTGAAACTTTTCTGGAAACCGTTGAAGGGATGCAATTTGATCGTGGTTACCTCTCTCCATACTTTGTAACAAATTCTGACAACATGGAAGCTGAGATGGATGATACTTATATCCTTATTTATGATAAAAAGATATCCAATATGAAAGATCTGCTTCCCTTATTGGAAAAAGTTGTCCAGACAGGTAAATCAGTTGTGATTATCGCTGAAGATATTGAAGGCGAAGCACTGGCTACACTGGTTGTGAACAAATTGCGTGGCACATTTAAAGTCCTAGCTGTAAAAGCGCCGGGATTTGGTGACCGTCGTAAAGCCATGCTGGAAGACATCGCCGTATTGACTGGCGGGACTGTCATCTCTGAAGATGCTGGTTACAAACTGGAAAATGCGACACTAGAATACTTAGGCACCTGCAAACGTGCTGTTTCTGATAAAGATAACACTACTATCGTTGGCGGAAACGGTTCTGGCGATGCTATCAAAGCCCGTATTAACGAAATCAAAGTTCAAATTGATAAAACGACTTCTGATTACGATCGTGAAAAACTACAGGAACGCTTGGCAAAATTGTCTGGTGGTGTTGCGGTAATTAATGTTGGCGCTGCTACTGAAGTAGAAATGAAAGAAAAGAAAGCCCGCGT
>UINC01002379.1_pt1 | contig 10880 bp, 12 predicted proteins | sample 5385821 | NCBI WGS metagenome assembly UINC01 (sample SAMEA4666929, study PRJEB26691) | marine metagenome | isolation source: Pacific Ocean | place: Pacific Ocean | collected 2011-10-13
CGTGGTTAACCAAGCGTTGAAGCCTCCGGTACAGGTGGACTCTAGTATAATTCAGATGCGTTCCACAATCGTACGATTCGAGGTGTTGTCGCGGATTCCGGCAACGCGAAATTATTTCTAAAGGTGCTTGAATGACGACTGAAGCAGCTCTGTCCGGGGTGGTGGTGCTGGACCTGACGCAAATCATGGCCGGGCCTTTCTGCACCATGGCGCTGGCCGATATGGGGGCTAACGTGATCAAGGTCGAGAAACCCAACGGCGGCGATGACAACCGCCGCATGGGCCCGCCCTTCATCAAGGACTGGTCGGCCGGGTTCTTAGCACTGAACCGCAACAAACGGAGCCTGGTCTTGGACCTCCGGAGCGAGAGCGGGCAGGCCGTGTTCAAGCGTTTGGTGGCGGATGCTGATGTTGTGGTGGAGAATTTTCGGCCCGGCGTCATGGGCCGGCTGGGCTTGGGTTACGAGACTTTAGCCGAGATCAAGCCGAATCTTGTCTATTGCTCGGTGTCCGGATTCGGCAACACCGGTCCGGACGCGGCCAAGGGCGGGTTCGACCTAGTGGCGCAAGGTGTGAGCGGGCTGATGAGCATCACCGGCCACCCAGAGATGCCACCGGCCAAGGTCGGCGTGCCCATCACCGACATCTCAGCCGGGTTGCTGGCGGCCAACGGCATTCTCTGCGCCTACATCCACGCCCTGAAGACGGGGCAGGGGCAGCAGGTGGATACCTCGCTCATGGAGGCTGGGATTGCTTATACCGTATGGGAGTCCTCGGTCTATTTCTCAGATGGCGAGATTCCCGGCCCATTGGGCTCGGCCCACCGGGTCTCGGCCCCCTACCAGGCCCTGCGCACATCGGATGGTTACCTAAATATCGGCGCTGCTACCCAGCCCACCTGGGAGCAGCTATGCCGTGCCATCGGCCTTGAGGTCCTGATTGAAGACCCGCGTTTTTTGATGCCCGGCGACCGCAAGGCACGTCAGGATGAACTTGCCGAGTTGCTTGAAGAGACTTTCGCAACCGACACTACTGCTAACTGGCTCAAGATGCTGGAGGAAGCGGGCGTTGTGGCGGGGCCGATCTACAACATGGAACAGGTCTACAAAGACCCCCAGGTTCTGGCCCGGAAGATGCTGGTGGACCTGGAAGACCTGGATCTCGGCACCATACATAACATCGGTATCCCAGTGAAACTCTCAGCCACCCCCGGCCAGATACGCACCCGCGCCCCCATGCTAGGCGAACACAGCGCCGAAGTCCTGCTGGAGCGCGGCTTCAACAAGGCTGAGGTTGGCGAATTGGTGGAGGCGGGAACGGTGGTTGAGAACCAGGGGCCGGGGACTAGAAGCTGAAAATCTTCTATCTCCCCAGTGACGAAGTTCAAGGGTGGGCCACCGATGAACATTGCGCCTTCGACCCGCGCGTTAAAATGCCTCAGACACTTTCTAATTTGGACCTCAATTGATGGTTTGCTGTTAGTTACGTAGAATCCGACGGTAGCCGAAACTGATCCCTGGATATCCTTTCTGAGGATTAATAAACAGGTTGCTAGGGTCCGCAAAACCGGCAAGCCTAGTTTAATCAGCCTGAGCGATTGTTAGCAGCATCAATCCGTACACTTTGTGGAGGAAGCTGGATTCCTCAAGATCATCATCCGTATCAACCAACAATATTGGTAGGTCAGGAGCTAATTCAACTCCTCGCTGGAGAAAGTGCTTGATTTCCGTATCTTCAATTTCCTCTGGCCGGGAAGACTTCGTTTCTACATATAAGAGTGTCGGGAGAAGCCCTGCCAAAACGTCAAAATTTCCGTAGCGGACTTCCGCCAGTTTGACCGGCCAAGCTGCGCTTCCATAGAAGTTCGTCGTACATGCATCGGCAACTTACCATTCGAGCGTCGGACCGATATTGTCGATCGACCGAATCAACCTAACTTTACTATCCGAGATTTCAATTACGTTAAGAACCTTGAGAAGATCAAGGTAATCGCAAGTTTCCCCGCCCGAGATCTTTCCTAGATCTGAAATCAAAGCACCTTTCGGATTGGAAGTTATGTGGCGAGATAGCTTCCGAAATGATTTCTTCCCGAAAATCTACCGTGCGGTTACAAGTTTAGAATTACTAACCTGGTTCCATAATTCAAACGGTATGAATAGTTGACGGTCATCCTCTTCAGCTTCTACCTCAAAGCCGCGGCGTATCAGTACTGAAACGACTGAGTCCAACTTCATGTTGGCCATTGAATTCCACCCAAAGGGAGATTGCCTTAGATGGAAGCCAAAAGTGTAGAATGTCCCAAATTGCCACATGCCCTTTTATTGCCCACAATGTGGCCCGCCTAGGCGACCGTCCGCCAGGGATGCCCGTAGGTAGTCTTGAGGAATTCTTCCACCAACAAGGGACTTGAGACGATCACGCTGGGGGTGAAGAGGGCGCCTTTTTCCCCTTGGCGGTCCACCACTTTCGCGCCGGCTTCTTGGGCTAGGACTAGGCCGGCGGCCAGGTCCCAGGGCATCAGCGAGTGGTGGAAGTACAGGTCGACTCGGCCTGCCGCGGCGTAGGCCAGTCCCAGGCCCGACGAACCCATGAACCGGACGCTGTACATGCCCGGCCACAGAGAACGGATCAAGTCCAGGGCGAACCCGGCTTTCTCATCGACGTAACCAAGGTCGCAGCAGAGCAGGCTGCGGCTGAGTTCGGGGGTCTCGGACGCATGGATCTGAGTGCCGTTGAGAAATGCCCCCTGGCCCTCTATGGCCGTGAACATCTCCTCACGAACCGGGTCATAGGTCAGACCGGCAACTATACGGTCGTCCTTAGCCAGGGCGATGATGGTGCAAAAGTGAGGAATGCCGTGGGCGTAGTTCCGGGTGCCGTCCAGGGGATCGATCACCCACTTGTAGGGCGAGTCGCCGTACACTGGCTTGGACTCCTCGGCCAGGACGCTAAATTCGGGGAACTCGCCGACCAGCAGGTCCAAGATCGTCTTCTCGGAGGCTAGGTCAACGTCGGTCACGATGTCCGATCGGCCCTTGAAATGGACCTCATGCTCCGAATGAAACCGGTCTCGCAGGATTGTACCGGCAGCCCGCGCGGCCTCCAGAGCAACATCCATGGCATTGCGACCATTCTTAGATATAGGCAATTCGTCAGGCATAAAATCCTACTAGTTAGAGTAAAAGAAACTGATAGAGTGCTGAGAGCTGATCGCTGAAAGCTGTCAACTGGTAGCCGTCAGTCTACCCGAGCCCCATCTTGTCGTAGACTTCAGCGATGGTCTCCTTGGCGATGGCCCTGGCCTTCTTGCCGCCCTCGTGGAGTATCTCTTGGACGTAGCCGGGCCGGGCTTTGATATCCTCGCGCCGTTCCCGTAGGTCCTTGAGATAATCGTTGATGCTATCGGCTAAATGACGTTTGCAGTCGACACAGCCTCTGGTGGCGGTGGTGCACTCGTTGTAAACAGTGTTGGTTGCCTCGGCGCCGCTGAAGATCTTATGCAGAGAATAGATATTGCAGATCTCCGGGCGGCCTGGGTCATCCCGGCGCAGCCGTTGCGGGTCGGTGAAGGCGGTCAAGACGCGTTTGGTGGTCTCTTCGGGCGTGGCGGCAAGTTCAAGGTGATTGTCCATGGTCTTGGACATCTTGTGCTGACCGTCCAGACCCAAGATCAACGGCGCCTCGGTTAGCTTGGCCTGAGGCTCAGGGAAAGTCTCGCCGAACATGTTGTTGAACCGGCGCACGATCTCCCTGGAAAGTTCTATGTGGGGCACCTGGTCCTGCCCCACCGGGATAGTGTCGGCCTTGTAGAGGATGATGTCGGCGGTCTGGAGCACCGGATAGCCCACCAGCCCGTAATTCACCGTCTCTTCGGTCTCGCGCATTTGCCGTACCTTGTCCTTGAAGGTCGGTACCCGAGTCAGCCAACCGAGGGGTGTGACCATGCTGAGGAGCGTGTGCAGGGTCATGACCTCGGGGACGTGGGACTGGACGAAGACGATGCTCTTCTCAGGGTCGATGCCCGCCGCCAGCCAGTCAAATATCATGTCTTCGATGTTGGGCTTGATCTCTTTGACCTCTTCGCCGGACTCTAAGGTGGTCAGGGCATGGATGTCCACGGCGCAGTAGATGCAACTGTAGTCTTCCTGGAGGGTGACCCAGTTCTGCAGGGCCCCCATGTAGTTGCCCAGATGGAGCAACCCGGTGGGCCGCATGCCGGAGAAGATCACGCCTTTGTGGTTGAGGTTGGCTGATTGGGTCATGGCACCGTTTTACACATTCATTTGGCGAATTTCACGCCTGAGAGGACTTCAAAAGTCTAGCATAAGGGCGTATCAGCAGCAAGGAGAGCTAACGTAGCAATGGGTTGTCACTCCGGCCACTTAAAGTGCTTTGAGATTATGTTGTAGAAACCCCAGCCGAAATCACGAGCGTGAATCCCTCCGTAGGAAACCCAGCGGTCAAGTTCGGCACGGGCTGCTGGGTGCATGGCCTCGCCGGGCTGAAGGGTTGGCAAGACATATTCGTTCTCGCACTCATAAATGGCCAGGTATTTGGGACCAGAATTGAACCCATCCAATGCTGGATGTTCCAACACACGGAAACGACCTGCCATCACGTAGCCGGGAATCTTCAACAAGTTGGGGACGTGGGATTCGGTATACCAGTTGTCCCACTCAGTTTCGTGCTCCGGGTCTACGCCGGCCGTTACGATACTTAGAGGCCGGTCCGACTCCAGCAGTGGCGCTCTGAGTGGAGAACCATTTATCTGCTCGTAGACATTGGCAACATGGCCGGACATGCCATCCAGTTGGCTGAAAGCGGCAAACTCGCTGGCTGCGATCGGGTGAAGTTCAGAGTTACCAGTGCGGTCGAGCAATGACGGAAAATTCGCTGCGTCCCTGATCCCATACAAAGCGGCGAACCGGGTTGTGCCGGGCTCGCTCTTTTCAAGGTTGATATACCTTTGGGCCCAGGTGATCTCTGGAATCCGCAGCAGATTGGGAAGGTGGCTGTTGTACCAGGTGTTGAAAGCGTCCAAATGCTCGTCGGCGCAGGTGATCTGGACCATCAATAAGAGAGGATTATTTGGCATTCTTCGCTAATGACTCTAAGAGACCGCCCGAATACCCAGGGTCTTCCAGGCCCCGTTGCTCGCCACGAAGATAGCCAATCTGGCCGCCGTGCTGGTTAAATTCCCAGACCAACTGCTGGCACATGGCCGCTAGGGACATTGTTCCGCCTCTGGGGTTGGCGACGGTCATACTGTCGAAATCGGCCTCGCTCAGGGACTCGAAGTACTCGACGCTCGCTTGCCGGACGACGGCCACGTACTCCAGCAGCGCCTTTGTGGCTGGTGCCCGGTAGGCCTTGAGGTCGTCAATGGTAAAACCATAACCGGTGTCGCTGTCCACTGCTGGGGCTCGGCCCAACCGCTCGGCCCAATCGCCGCCTTCCCACACCTGCGCGTCGCCCTTGAGCCGGGTGTGCAGCCAGCGGTCCAAGGTGCGTCCGTAGTGCCAGACCAAGAAGGCGATGGGCGAGCACTGGTCGTTGGGCGTCCAGGCCATCTCCTCCGGGCTAAGACCGTCAACCGCCCGCATCATGGAATTGTAATGCTGCTCAAAACAGCCCTGGACGAATAGTTTTAACTGCATCGGAGGGTCACCTGCGTACGCTGAAATAGACGGCCAATTATAGCAAGCAAATATGCCGAACGGCCAAATGCATTAGAGCGGGAGGCAATGCTTGAGGGAGGAAAGCCGAAAGAAATCGTGGCCGAGACGCCCGGAAGGCTACTCGTCGGAATCGGCGTCTAGGCGTCCGCCCAATTCGCTGAGGAACTGCTCAATCTCAGGCGATAACTGGGTGCCTGAAGTCTCCGACTTCTCCGCGGACGGCGAAGAGGCCTCTTCCGAGTCGAGCTGGGCATCATAATAGGCTTCCATCTGCTGGATCAGGGTTTTGAGCTCCGTGTTCCGGTCGAGGGTGGAGTTCAACTCCCGGTACTGGCGCTGTCCTCGCCGCACGGGGGCCAGATCGGCTGGGATGTTGTTGTAGACCGAAGATAGGACCTCGATCATGCGCGAGGTCCCGGCGTAGTCCTCTTCCAACTGAACGTACTGGGGCAGATGCACCATGAAGTTGATCGACTCGATGTCTGCCTTCTCGATGCCTTCCGAGAGTAGGTTCATGATAGTGGTGGGGCCTTGGTAGGTACTCTGGCGCACTTTGAAGTTGGGCACCGGGCGGTTTTGAGTAACATCTCCCAGGCTGCCGGTTACCAATAGCGGCCTAGTATGGGGCACCGCGTCGTACATGGCGCCCAGACGGCAGTAGCGTTTCACGTTGAAGTGGTTCACGACTTCCAGTATGGAGTCGGTGTAATCTTCGCCGTTGGAGTGAGGCTCCATCAGGTGCAGGAACAGGTAATCGGGGCCGTCATCGGTGATGGCGTAGCGAATGACGCTGTTGGGTATCTTGACTTCGCGTTTGCCGTCCACTAACCGCATGTTGGGCCGGTAGCGGGTGAAGTCGAAGAAGGTGCCCGGACGCGAGAGGCGGCCTAATTCCTTGGAACCCATAAAGCGCTCCAGCCGGTTGAGGGTGAGCGTTCCCACGCTGCCGACGTCGACCCACGGACGCACCATGGCGAACACGTGAGGTTCTCTCAACTCGGGAAGCGGTTCGTTCAGTTCAAAAGCCCCAATTTGCATAGGTTAATAGTGCCAGATTAGCTTCGAAGATTCAAGACCCGCCTTCCCTTGGATTGCCTAACATTCGCTTTTGGTCAGCCTTGGTTGAGCATGGTGTCGGCCGATCCTAGGCCTTCCAAGGCCAGCCCATAGCCCAACAGGTCGTGGATCTGGCGCTTGATCACCAGATTCATGGCCACTCGGGTGTAACGCAACACGATGTCCGAGTTCTTGGCCATCTGCTCCGCCAATTCCCAGGCTCGAGGCAGCAGTTCGCTTTGTGGCATGACTTCATTGACCAGGCCCAACTCTTGGGCTTCTTGTGCCTCGATTCGCTGGCCCGTGAGCAGGAAATAGCGGCCACGGTTTACGCCCAGAAGCAAGGGATAGACGATGTGCATGCCGTCGCCTGGGACGAGGCCGCTAATGAAGTGGCCCGAGTCTTGGAACGCAGCGGTGTCCGAGGCTAGAACGATGTCACACAGCAGGGGAATCTCCGAGTGGCGCAGCGCCGGGCCGTTGATGGCGCTGATCATGGGCACTTCGATGTCGAGCAGGCTAGTCAGGATGCGTTTTCCTTCCCAGTAGGTCTGGTCCCAGTCTTTGGGGGGGCGTTTAGGGGTGGTGGCGGCAGTGCCTTGGGGACCGGTAAAGGTATCGCCAGTGCCGGTCATGATCACGATACGGTTCTCGAAGTCGCTGCCAACATCGACGAATACCTGGGAGAACTCCTTGTGGGGGCTGCCTCCCCACTGCAGAGGGCCATCGTCGGTGTGAAATGTCATCTGCAGGATGCCGTTCCGGCGTTCCATGCGGATACTCGGATATTTATCGGCGTATTCGTCTAAAGAAGTCACGTCAGAATCTCCCGAAAAATTCAGCGGGTGTTGGGGTACGTGGATAGCCGGGTGGAGAAGGAAGCCGCTTAAATGTTGGGGCCGCCGGCCCCGATTTCCCCGCTAGCTCCATCAGGACCGGTAGCCTCGGCGCCATCGGACGGCTGGTCTGGGAATGGGGGCACAGGCACACTGGGCACGGGCTCTGGAGTCTTGGTCATCAGCGCTTGGGGGGGCGTTTCTTGGGGCACTGCATGCCGGACCACGAAGTCTGCCACGTCACGGTAAAGCGGTTCGTCGAGATTGCAGCCACGCAACATGGTGAATTCGGGGTCGAGCTCCTCCAACATCTGTTTGACCTTGGTGTCGCCGTGGCGGGCGGCCAACGCGTAGGCCAGGCCACGGGTGTCGCGGTCCAAGGAGCGCTCGTGTTCCTCGTCCTCTTCCAACTCGATGTCATAGTCCACGCGGTCGGCGACGGCCAATGCCTCCATGGCCTGACGTCGGGAGCTGTCGATCTCTTTCAAGAGAGTGTAGAGCTCAATAACCGTGTGAGCGGCTTGTCCCAGCAAATCCGGCACCCGTTTCTGCTTGTCGGAGGCTGTTTGGGCCGCGTTTTTAGCTTTGTAGATGGACTCATCTTTGGCCCGCTTGCGCTCTTCTTCCTTCTGGGCTTTGGCCTTTTGCAGACGCAATTGGGGAGCTTCCGCAGCCAAGGGTTCTAGCCGTTGCACTTCTCTTTCCGCCGACTCAGCCTGTCTGAGGCGATCATTGAAGCTCTCTTCGATTCCGTTACCGTTGACCATGTTGAATGCTCCTATATCTTTGGTTACGACCCAAGGATTTACCTGCAATAACTCATTGTTTGGCCTCGCAACCAAGGGCAGCATATGGCTACCCTGCCTAACAATCTTAACTAAGAAAACAGAAAACGCCTCTCGTGGCCGCGTGCGGTTTTCCCCCTTTTTGACCCTGGCCACGCCTCCCTTGACCCGCGAAGACAGCTTGAATAGACTCCAGTGGCACAGATTCAGGGGGGTTTCATACATCCAATAGGCGGTCGAAAAATGCGTCGCGCTGCTTTCATATACCAGGATGCTCTGTCCCAACACCAACTGCGGTCGGACCACCCCATGCGCCCGGTGCGTCTGCGCTACACCTACGAGTTGCTACGGGAATACGGGGCATTTGACCATCCAGAAGCGGTCCTACTGGACCCTCGTGCAGCAACGAAAGAAGAGCTTGCCTGGCTGCACACGCCTGAATACGTGGCTGCGGTCAAAACGCTGGGGGCCGGCACAGGCGGAGTGGACGCGGCCCAGTTCGGCTTTAGCGGGCAAGGAGACAACCCGGTTTACCCAAACATGTTCGAGGCGGCGGCTCTGAGCACGGGAGGGTCGTTGCTGGCTGCTGAGATGGTGGCCAGCGGGGAAGTCGGCGCCGCATTCAACATTTCCGGCGGGCTGCACCACGCAGCGGCGGGCCACGCCTCCGGCTTCTGCGTTTTCAACGACCCGGCCCTGGCTGTCCATTACTTCTTGAACCGGGGTATGCGGGTTGCCTATGTGGATATCGACGCCCATCACGGTGACGGCGTCCAAGAGGCCTTCTATGCCGATGACCGGGTGCTGACCATTTCAGTCCACGAGTCGGGCCAATACCTGTTTCCGGGTACGGGCGCCGTGGCTGAGTTGGGAGAAGGGCCAGGCCGGGGTTATTCTGTCAACTTGCCGCTTTACCCGTACACCGCGGATGACGACTATGTGGCTGCTTTCAGTGAGGTGGTGCCGCCGCTGGTCCGGGCTTTTGCCCCAGACGTGCTGGTGACCCAACTGGGCATCGACAGCTATCACAGCGACCCCCTGACCCATCTTCAGGTTACAACGGAGGGTTACGTCGAGTCGGTGCGGCAATTGGCGGGGTTGGGCTTGCCCTGGCTGGCGCTGGGCGGCGGCGGATATGATGTCAACGCCGTCGCCCGGGCCTGGACCTTGGCCTACGGAGTGATGCTGGAGACGGACTGGCCCGACCAACTGCCGATAGGCTTCGCCCGGGAGCACGGCGCCGGCAGGCTGCGGGACGAGCTAAGCCCGGAGGTCCCATCCAACATCAAAGTGGAGGTTAGAAGGCACCTAGAAGAAACGGTTGGGGCCATCCGGCAGCAGATTTTCCCGCTGCATGGGCTCTGATCTTAGTTAGTTGTCATTCCCAGGTGAAAGCCGAAAATCTCGTTGCTGCTGAACACACCAATTGAGGTTCCGGCAACCGCACGGTACAAGAATAGATTTATCGGCAAGGTCAAGTGACGACGGTGCTACATCGGTTCAGCGCATTTCTGGCCCGTGTGATGGAGGCGGCAGGAGCCGAAGCCGGATTTGTCGGGACCAGTGGTGTGGTGGGGTCTTATACCGGGATGGAGGACGTGGGAACGGCGACCTTGAACGAGTGCGTTCAGATCGCCCTTTGGGTCGCCCGGCCTGTGGTATTTCCGGTGATACTGGATGAGAACACTGGTCACGGTGGTATTATGGCCGTCCGCCGGATAGTCGAAGACTGCATCCACTAGGGAATAGCCGATGTGGGGTTCGACGACCAGTCGATCGAGGGGAAACGAGGCATCGGCACGGCTGATGTTGGAATCCAGTCGCTGGATGTAGTGCTGACCAGATACCGGGCCGCGGTGGACCGCAAGTGAGAGCTGGTCCCGAACTTCGTGGTGATTGCCCAATGCTACGTAGCCGAGGCCGCCAAAGAGGGCTTTGAAGAATCGCTGGTCAGGATGAAGGCCTACAAAGAGATAGCTGAAGTGGGCGAGAGACGCGGTGGAGGGGCCATTCTCCATAATGCAGGCCTACATGGACCCGCTTCTCTCCAAAAAAAGAGTTGCTCAACTTAGGTATAAATCTTCTCTGGATGGCCAGGCCTACCCACGATGTCACCTATGTGGCCCTCGACGACTTCATCAAAGATTCCATGGAGCGAGTCACCAGCGCCTGGGATGACTTCCAGAAACAGCATAAGGAGAACCCATACTTGACCGGCGACTTGAAGATTGGCGGCGTCCAGGTGGCGAAGCATAGGGAACTGGAAGAGAGGTATCTATCCGACGATTCCCCGGGGAAATACGACCGCTCTACCGGGAGAGAGCCGTAGCAATCTTCAGACGATCGAGACGCTCCGGCTTCGACGAAAAAGAGGGCGGTGGCCTAATCCACCGCCCTCTTTTCTAGTTACCGGTTTTAAATCCCTTAGTTTACGTGTTGCTCGCGATTCAGCAGTTCTTTGGCTTCATCGCCCACGTTGGCTTCGATGCAGTCACGCAAAGTCGAATAGATGGACTTGTTGAGAG
>UINC01002386.1_pt1 | contig 10854 bp, 10 predicted proteins | sample 5385821 | NCBI WGS metagenome assembly UINC01 (sample SAMEA4666929, study PRJEB26691) | marine metagenome | isolation source: Pacific Ocean | place: Pacific Ocean | collected 2011-10-13
AACTCCATCGGCTTGCTCTTCTGGCGATCGGCGAACTTGATTGGAGGTAGTTCGAGTTCGGGCCCATGGTGAGCGTGTCCGCCACCACCGGGAACGATCTTGAACGGCTCGATATCTACGACGCGACAGGTCTCGGAAAGCACTGACTGGACTTCTTCCGAGCGTGCGGTCTCAATCCAACCATCGACGACGAAGGCATGGCCACTCACAGCGACTCTGATTGGCCCGAGTGCCAACGCCATGTCCCTCTCCAGCAACTCGATTCCGCTCAGCAGCGAGGTTCCGTGGTCTTCGGCCCAAGCGTCCACCTCCTCCTGAAGCGTCGAGCGCTCGGCCAGCAGCTCCCCTCGCCTCGCTGAGAGGCCCTCCAGACGGACGGAGATCGGGCCCTCGCCCTCAGGGACGGGAATGGCGGCGAAACCGGCCTCCGTCAGTTCCGATTGGACAGCGGAGGCGGAGGCGTTGGCGCAGAATACTGCGGCCACAGCGGGCTTGACGCCCTCGATGATGACGATGCCGTCGGGCGCGGAGGACTCGGTTCGAGCGACGTCCTTCACGGTGCCGACGAACGCCGTCAGGGATTCGTAGCCGGAGAGCAGGTCTAGGTCTAGGTCTAGCGGGCGCAGCGTTTCCAGAGCATTCACCTCCTCACTGGTGCTGGAGAGTTCGCTGTCGATGACATCAATGCGGTCCAAGAGGCCTAGCATTATCTCTACTCGAGAGGGGAGTTCGGCGGCGAGTTGTACGCGAACCGGTTCTGATTCCAAGATGGACTTCGGATCGACGAGGTCCAGTTGAGAAGAGACGCTGCGATAGCGATTGAGGTCCCGGCCTATCTCCTCGGACTCATCGGTGGGGCTGCCCAGTTCGAAGCCATCCTCGTCACCGGGATAGTCCAGAAGGTGGACTGCCTTCAGATCAGCGAGGGCTCTGACCGCGTCATCGACTCTGGACAGGGGGCCGGCTGCGGTGAGGCGGGACATCGCTTGGGTGGTTAGACTGCCCATTTACTCAACTCCGATTCTCAGTAAAATATTGGATACCTACGATTCTAGGAACGCGTCTAGGACCGAGTCCACAGCGGACGAGCGGTTCTTCTTCCCCTGCTCGTGTATAGCTGCAAGAGCGGTCTGGCCATCGGCACTGACGGAGTCCGCCTCCTTGTTCGCATCAGCTCTGGCCTCATCTATCATCGACTGGGCCTCGACTTCGGCATCCTGCAGCCCCGTTGAGATGGCTTCAGTAGCCTTGCCTCGAGCCTTGCTAATTATGTTGGAGGCATCCGAGCGAGCCTTCTCCAACTTGGCTGCGGTCTTCCCCTCCGCTTCTTTGATGGATCTTAGAACTTCATCCCTAACCATGTGTTCACCCTTCGGGTGAACGCCGCACCGTTGAGGAGTTTATCATATTGACCGTGTCACTCCTTCGTAGACTCTGAGGCCGGTCACGGGATTCAACCAAATAGAGGAGTGAGAGAGGAGTCCATATGGATACCGAGCGCATCGGTGCCGAGGAGTGGGGAGAGCTCCAGCGCAATCTGGAGGAGAGCATCCCGGTGTATGACAGGATTAACAGATTCGCCACCTTGGGGCAGGTCTCCAAGTGGCGAGGGATGGTAATGGACAGACTTCCTCCGACTGGCCGCATACTCGAAGTCGGATGTGGACCAGGGAGCTTCGCCGAGGAAGTCGTCGGCAGGGATCTGGTGTGTCTCGACCCGATTCCCGAGATGCTCAGGGTCGCCGAGATTCGTGTCGGCCCGAAGAGGGCGGCGAGAGGGGACTCAGTGGTCGAGTTCGTAGAGGGTACTGCTGAGGAGTTGCCTTTCGAGGATGGCTCGTTCGATGCGGTGTGCTCGCTGTTCTCGTTCAGGGACTGGTACGACAAGCGCGCGGGCCTATCGGAGGTGCTGAGAGTGCTCAGGCCCGGCGGTACCCTGGTGATAGTCGACCCTGCCAAGATGAATCGCCTCCACGGTGTTCTCGGATGGCTCTGGATGAGACTCTGGGTCGGAGCATACGCCAGACTGATTTTCAGGAGGTCTGACCACCCTTGGAGATGGCTTGCGAAGACATACTCCAGCTTCGGCACCACGCGAGATTACGTCAGGATGCTCGAAGAGGTCGGCTTCGACGAGGTCCGGGCCAAGGTGGTGTTCCCCGGAATGGCCACCATCTGGCAGGCTTCCTCATCCTAACCTAGCAGAGGACGACAGGTCACTGCACGCCAGATGAGGGACTTGGTCAGTCTGTTGAAGGCCAGATTGAGCAACCAGTCAGGAGAGCGGAACAGCAGGCTTCCGAGCCTGAATGCCCGCTTCGAGTTGCGCATAACCTTGCCCATCTGTGCTTCCCATCTCGCCTCGTACTCACTGAGCGGGGTGCCGTCTCGAAGATGTTCTGCGACAACCTGTCCAGCGATGCGCCCGCCAATCATCGCGATGGTGATGCCGGCTCCGTTGGAAGGCAGCACCATGCCAGCGGCGTCGCCGACAAGCAGGTGGTTGCCCTTGACGAAGGAGCCGATGGAGCCAGACATCGGCAGAGATCCGGCTCCTCTGAATTCGATCCTTCCCTCGTACCTCGAGATGAACTCCTCCGAGTACTCGTTCAGACTCTTTCCGCGAGCTAGGGATGTCTGGATCCCGAGACCGATGTTGGCGCCGCCCTGCTTGGGGAACTTCCAGGCGTACCCGCCCGGGGCCACCGAACCGAAGTGGAGTTCGAGTGCATCTTCGAAGTCACCTGACATGAGGACGAACTTGACAGGGATGTTGAGAGACTCCTCATCCCATTCAGACTTGCGCAGGGGGTCGTTGTGGCCAGCGGCTCCGATGACCACCCTAGCGGTGTACTCGGAGCCGTCCCTGAGACGCACCGTCTCGCCTTCCACGCTCTCGACCCTGTTGCCTACCAGATAGTGCGCGCCTCTCGACTGCGCGAGCTCGACGAGTGCCTCGTCGTGAGTCACTCGGTCCAGCACCAAGCCCTCGAAATCGTAGCACAGCGGCTTGCCCGAGGGAGGGACCAGTCGCATCTCGCTGGTACGCATCGAGACAGCCGAATCAGGAGTCCTAAGGAGGTCGTCGACATCGGGGACATCGGGACACAGTCTGCGCATCTCGTCGTTGCTGGGAACCAGTTCACCACACTGCAGTGGCGAGCCAATCGGATCCCTGCCGTCGATGACCAGCACCTCTGCCCCACCCTCGGCGATGTAGCGGGCGGTGGTGCTGCCCGCCGGACCCCCTCCTACCACTATGGCATCCCAGTCGGTTCGGGGCAGTTGCATGGGCTCAGTTCCGGCGCGATTCGGAGATCCTGACTAACTCGAACATCATGTCGCGCGCTTCGGACATAGGCAGAATTTCGAGCGCGTCCATGGCGCGCTCGATGTGATTCTCGATGAGCTGTGTCACATAGTCGAACGAGCCTGCTCCTTCTAGCAGCTGAGTCAGTTCCTCCCACCGGTCGTCACTGAAGTTCTGAAGTACGTCGGCCAACTGCTCGCGCTCGACCCCGTGCAGCATGGTCAGTGCGTGGATTATGGGCAGAGTCATCTTGCCGTCGTGGACGTCGGTTCCCCTCGGTTTACCCATAGAGGTTTCACCGGTCAGGTCCAGTAGGTCATCGACCATCTGGAAGGCCCTGCCGAACTCCATGCCGAATAGCTCCAACGCAGTGACTGTCGCCTCGGGAGCTTCTGCCAATACCGCAGCACCCCAGCAACCCGAAGCGAAGGGGAAGGCGGTCTTGCCATCGACGATGGCGTAGTAATCCTCTGGAGTGGTGGCGAGGTTGCCTACGTGCTCGATCTGCTTCAGTTCACCATTGGCGATACGCCCGCAGGATTCAGCGATGCGTTCCACCACTCGGTCATCGTGGCGCCCCCCTAAACCGAACCCCAGTGCGAACAGGTAGTCGCCGGCGATGATGGCTTGAGGTAGTCCGATGGAAGTATGCAGGGTCGGCTTGCCGCGCCGAACCTTAGACTGGTCGTAGATGTCATCGTGAACGAGAGTTGCTGTGTGGATTATCTCCGCAGCCAATGCGAGATTCATGACCTTGGAGGTGTCATCGCCACCAGCGGCCTCGAAGGCAAGGAGGGCGATGATGGGGCGGTACCTCTTTCCCCCTGCTAACAGGATGTCGCTAGCCAGTTTCATCGCCGGGGCCTCTGAGCCGGCCATGCGCAACTGCACGAATTCCTCGAGTGCTTCCTCGATGGCATCTCTACGACTGTCGAGATCTGTGTTGATTGAGGCCATCGAGACCATGTGATTCGACCTTCCTTGGCAGGGGTCGCCTTATCAACAGGTGTGCGCGCCGACCTGACGGGCACGATACGTGTCCCCTCCCCTGAGGTGGACGATGATGGACGAACTGACGCTCGCTATCATCGATTCACCAGACTGCCCGGTCTCCGAACACATCGCGATATTCTTGGCCTCCGGAGACGCTCCTGAGATTCCCATCGACAGCCGTACAGTAAGCGGCTTCTCCGAGGGACTGACGCTCCTTGGGGGCGGCGAGTTCGACCTAGTGGCAATGCCTGCCAGACTGCTTCACGGCAGGCAGGCGGAGATGTTGGCGGCCGGTTGCGAGGTGGTCGGAGCGAGGGTCCCGAGGCGCCCCAATCTAGTCCTCGTGTCCAAGAACAAGATTGGTTACCAGCCGAAGTCGGCGATTATTCTGTCTGATTCCAAGCTCGTCCGCAGACAACTCCGACGGGCCCGCAGGGGGCTCAGAATTCTCGGGCCTACCGCTTTCGCTGCAATAGGCGGTTTGGATGCCCCTCCTAGCGACCCAGTCCCTCTGGCGGAGTGGATGGAGGAGCTTAGGCAGAACGAGGAGATCGACGGTTACATCACCTCAAGACCAATCTACGACGAACTGGACATAGGGGGTCGCAGACACGCTCTTCTCCCGGATCCCAAGGACCGAGGGGGCGCCCACTTCCTGCCTCTTCCGTACGCCGATCTGGTTATCCTGATGTCCAGAAGGAGGTTTCCAATCAGTATCTCGGAGCAGCTCTCTGAGCCAGAGGGGAACACCTCCTGGGGAGTCCATGACCAGCTGATATCAGGACTGAGTGAGGAAATACTGGAACGGACGGGGATTCTGGTCAGGCACCGTCATGTCCGCTCGCTGATGAAACAAGCTGAGGAGCACAAGGACATCACCCTCGAGCAGTCGTGCCACGATACCGAGGGAGAGGTACTCGATGACGACATGCGCGTCGAAATCCGACTAGAGATTGTCTCCAAGAACGGCCACAAGACACTTGGTCTCGACCGCATTGTCAGGTATGCCGATTACGAGCACGCTACGATTTCGGTGCTGCGGGACTGGGAGGTTCTGATAAGGGAGGCATCCAGAGAGGTCCCGAAGGACTTCTACACAGACATCGACGCTCCGGCCTACATCGACTTAGTTGAGTAGCGGTCAGTTGTGTTTCACCCTCAACCACCTTCCCAGCACCTGTGGTGCTGCGCAAGCGATATGACCATTGGATGCTCGAGCGGCCGAGAGGGTGCTGGCTTTGGAGTTCGACAGAGTGCTGCTCGACGGCCTCTACAGGGGGCGTCTTGTGGAGTTGCGAGATCGGGCTGAGGAAGCCGGTCTGAGCAAGAGTGGTTCGGTCGAAGTGGTGCGCGCCAGACTCATTCAACACCACATCCTCAGCGAGGTTGACCTGTCCTGGGAAGGTATCCAATCCATGTCGCACAAGGAGATAGGCGGGGTCCTGAAGATGTTCGGCATCAAGTCATCCGGATCCCACAAGGAAAGGCGCCAGAGGTTGTGGCTGCACCTGAACTTCGACTCACGAAGGCTCACAGTGGAGCATCTGGCAGAGATGGACAGGGACGAGCTTCACGAACTGTGCCAGAGGCTGGAGCTGCCGCTGACGGGGAACCGGACGGTGCTGATGGGGCACGTAGCGGGAGTCCTGACGAGCCAGGCCAACGGATGGGGCAGGATCAAGCGCAGTTTGCGGCGAACGGGGATTCCAGAGGCCTCCGTGGCCGAGGCGCCGAGGATTGAGTCCGATGAGCCGGAGGAGTCGGGGGCAGTGGAAGAGGAAGCGGAGTTTGAGGCGCCATCTCCCAATGCGGTGCTCGAGGACGCTAGCGACGCACTGGTTCTCGAGCTTGACAAGGCCGAGCCCCCGGTCCAAGGCGCCCTGCTGACCATCCGAGCGAGGGTGGATGACCTCGAGAGGATGATTGGGACAATCCTCAGGGGGCACGGAGGTAGATGGGGGAGCGACGAGGAAGCCCTCCTCATCAGACTCGCTGAGCGCAGAGGCTGGCCACTGGAGCAAGAGGAGGTGCGTTCCAGAGTGATTGGTGTTGCTACTAACATCGCCGAGATCAAGGGCGCCGAGATAGGCGATGGACCTAGGCAGAGGATTGACGCGGCGGCGACGCTGGAGCGAGTCAGGGAGAGGATGCGGTACGCTGAGACGCTGATCTCAGAGCCTGATGAGGAGTAATCACTCCGGCACCAGTTGGAAGAAGCCGAATCGCGGCTCCATCACCTCACCCTGATCGCGGGCCTGGTCTATTGCGTCCTCGGCGGACTCTCGCGAGTGGCCGCCGTGAACGAGGGCGGTCACCAGATCGTTGTACTCTACGCCCTCACCGGTATCACGCGAGCGAACCGTCTCGAGGATGAGTTCGATGGCATCGCCGGGCTCAGCTGCGGGCTCACTGCTTTCCGGCGCCTGCGAGGCCGTCTCCTCAAGAGTCGTGGCGGTGGGTTGCGGTGGCTCCATCAGACTGGTCCTGCCGGTCGCCATGGAGAGGGCCTGCAGGACCCCGACGCGGTAGCCCTCGGGGTCGAAGTCGCCATAGTGCCCGCGAGCGAGTATCAGCCCTTCCACGAGATCTCGTGGAATCCCGGCCGCCTCGAGGGCAGCGGGAGTCAGGTCTGCCTCTAGGGAGGTGGAGTGGGCGTCGATGCGTCGCAGAGTGGCCTCGGCGGTCTCGACCAGCCAATTGGTGTAGCACTCCCTGTCGATGACCGTGAACTCCTCCGCGCGCAGCGAGGTGAACATGCCACCGTCTTCCGTCTCGAACCACCTCGCCTTGCCGACGAGTGCCAGAAGGAAGCGGTCGCCGCTCTCAAAGCGTGCCAACAGTTCCTCGAAGTCGGGATGCAGCTCTGGCTGGAACGAAGCCACGCTGAACAGGTAGTTGCCGGTTGGGTCCCTGACATGACCGGAGTAGTTCGGGCCGCTGTCGCCCTCGCGGCGCTCCATGCGGTCGATGACCCCACATACTAGGGCACGGTTGATCTTGGCGCCTATCTTCGTGATGACGAACGACGGGTCGTACTCCCCGGAGCCCTCCTCGGTCAGCGAGGCATCCCGGTACTCCTGCGCGAACAGCCTCACGGCGCTCTGACGGGCAAAGCGTCGTGCTGGCTCCTGAATCACAGGACCACCCCCCAGCGTTGCATAACCTGATTGGCGGCGTCAGCAGAGGGGGTCTGGTCCTGCTCAGCCTCGTCGGCGAGCAGCATCGCACCTTGATCGTCCACTATCGAGCGTCCCTTGATGTTGAGACGCTGCGCGAGCACGCGCTGACGCAGCGAGACTACGAAACCGTCACGGCCCTCCTTGGAGATCTGTTCTTTCACGGATTCCTGATTGACACCGAGGAACGCCTCGGAGGGGTCCTTCGACATCAGCAGGGAGGCGTTGGACACCCCATCATCAATGACGAACCTGAGTCTCAGGTCCTCCTCGCCACGCTGCGGGCCGTGCTCTGCGCAGGCGCCGTCCCTGAGTACGCGCCTGCACTCGGGGCAGCGCTCGACTATGCCTGAATCGGGACGCACCGCGACTATTGTCCCGCTGGTCCGGATGCCGCGACGCGAGCCGCCGCTTAGCATGGAGGTGAGGTCTACGTCGATCCAGTGCTGCTCTGGGTCTATAGGCTCCCACGGAGCATCAGACAGATCCGATACCTGTACGGCCTCGTCGATGACCAGATCGGGCGAGCCCTGCCAGAACTGCACCCTCGCCCCAGTCAGATGCAGGAAGTCCCCGGGCTCGGGGTCGACCTCGCACCACGCGGTCAAGCGGCAACGGCCACTCGGATCGATGACGTCCCCGCTGCGGACCACTCGCTCGGTTCCGTCCTCGGAGGTGAAGGAGCGTTGAATCCAGGATTCGACCTGAACGGTGACCTCGATGTCGCGCATGCCGTTGCGCAGGTCCGAAATAGAGACCTTGTTGGCCTTGGACAGGTCATCCATGCTGGCGAAAGCCGAATCGTGGTAGACCTCGATCATAGTGCGGTCGCCGATGTTGACCTCAGGGGTCTCGCGGAACTTCCTAATCGATGCACCGTCGATCTTGAGCAGGGTTCCCGGCTCGTGCTCCAGAGGGACCCATGACAGGAAGCCTATGCTGCCGCTGGCATCACCAAGCCTACCGCGGACGACTTCGAGCTCGCCGCTGCCATCTCGCTTGACTATGACATCCGGCTTGGCCGATATCAGTCGGGCGACTAGGTTGACGTAGCCCTCATTCGCGGAGGCAGTGGCGATGTCGGTGGGCTCACTGCTGACCTGCACCACCGGGGTGCCGCCCTCCCTGAGGACGGTGACCCGGGTAGTCCGGTTGATATTGAGCGAGCGCTTGTCGTTCCACTCATTGACCGAGGCGCCCTCAAGGCGCACCACCGAGCCAGGCGCCAGGTTCTCGCCCTGTTCGCCCCAGTCCTTGAAGTCCCAGCGCTCGCGATTGTCGCTGCCCTCCCAGGGATTGTCCTCAATCCAGCCGAAGGCCACCTGCCGCTCCTCGCCACGAATCATCTGGATGCGCGGCGTGTAGGTGATTACCGCGACCTCGATGGTGACGTTGCGGTCCTCGGCATCGAGCTCGGAGAAACGGTTGACCTTCTTCTCTGCCTTAGCAGGAGCTGCGATCTTGGTGACCTCCATCCCGGCGGCGGTCTGGAACTTCCGAACAACCGAGCGCAGTGCGTCCTCAGGAGGAATCAGGAACTCCTCCTCGTAGCGCCTGAACTCCTCGGCTATCTCACCGTCGTCCGCGTCGGGACACTCCTGTTTGACTATCTTCACCTGTGTTGCGTATCTTCCGTCTTCCGTCATTTGCTCACCTGCATCAGTGAATGAGGTCTGAGCCTACATAAACCACTGATGCGGTAGCCTCCAGAGAAGCTTCGGGCAGCGATGCTGGGGCAACGTTCGTTCGTGCGTGTTGGGGTAGACTCAGCACTTCATCACCTCCGGGGCCTCACGTTTGACTCGGCGGTCTTTGAAGATGTGCATTGCCAGTGGTCTCCGGGCGGCGGCTGCGTTTATCCACAGGACCTCTTGTCAAGGGGCGATGGCAGCCGACCAGATGTGCAGGTTCGGAGTACTGACAGCCTCCGACAGAGCCAGTGCCGGCGATTACGAGGATATCAGCGGGCCGGCCATAGAGCAGTTTCTCAGTGAAGCTGTGACATCCCCTTGGGAGGTGGTGCGCTGTCTCGTCCCTGACGAACAGGGTCTGATAGAGGCGTCACTCGAGGAGCTCGTTGACAGCGAGGGCTGTTCGGTGGTGGTCACCACAGGAGGGACCGGTCCGGCCCCTCGTGACGTCACCCCCGAGGCCACCGAGGCGGTGTGCGAGCGCATGCTGCCGGGGTTCGGCGAGCAAATGAGGGCAATCTCGCTGCGTCATGTCTCCACTGCCGTGCTGTCGAGGCAGGTCGCGGGTATCCGTGGCTCCTGCTTGATCCTCAACCTGCCCGGCTCCCCGCGCTCGATACGCGAGATACTCGACGAGATCTTCGCCGCTGTACCTTACTGCGTCGACCTCATCGGAGGGCCGTACATCACCACTGACCCGTCCGTCGTGGACGCCTTCCGACCGCCACACGCCCGACGCGAATGATTCATGCGGGATTCACTGCTCGCCGAACCATGGCGAAGCTGAAGTCGGGCGATGCGGGCAGTAATCGAGGCGTTGACGAGATGAGGGAGATCGAGGTCGCTCTGGACTTCACTCCCAACGCCCTTGCCTCACTGATGTACCGGCAGGGCGACACCGTGGTGCTGGCCTGCGTGACCAAGGCAGACAGGTTGCCGCGCTGGTTCCCCCGAGACGCCGAACGTGGCTGGGTTCACGCCGAGTACGCCCTACTCCCAGGCTCCACCAACACCAGATTCCGCCGTGAGCGCAACGGTGCCAAGGGCAGAACCCAAGAAATTGAGAGGCTGGTAGCGCGTTCTCTGCGTGGTGCGGTAGACCTCGAGGAGCTCGGGCCTATCGCCCTGACTGTCGATTGCGACGTACTGAATGCCGACGGTGGCACGCGGTGCGCCTCGATTACAGCCGCCTCGCTGGCCCTGAGACTTGCCGTCCGACGCCTGATTTCCTCCGGTGACTGCCTACCTAAGGAAAAGCGCCTGAGCAGAGAGGAAGTCAAGAAGGGGGTCGAGGCGCCCAAACTGAGCGAGGCTGAGAGGTCGGCTCACGAGATGGCGGTGATGCCTAACGACGTCGCTGCTCTCAGCGTCGGGATGGTCGCAGGAGATGTCAGGACCGACCTCGATTATGTCTTGGACAGCAATGCCGATGTCGACATGAATGTCGTGATGACCAGTGACGGCGGCTTCGTAGAGGTTCAGGGAACCGGTGAGGAGGCGACATACACCCGCGAGGAGCTCGATGCGATGATCGATGCAGCGGCTGCGGGCATATCTGAGTTGCATGTCTTCCAGACCAGCATACTCTCCGATGCGAGTTGATGGTGGGACTGGCCGGACTTGAACCAGCGGCCTCCGCATCTTCAGTGCGGCGCTCTCCCAGCTGAGCTACAGTCCCGTAGCA